>BNJU01002432.1_pt1 | contig 285507 bp, 379 predicted proteins | sample 8539281 | NCBI WGS metagenome assembly BNJU01 (sample SAMD00202456, study PRJDB9452) | human saliva metagenome | isolation source: human saliva | place: Japan | reverse complement strand
TAAGGATTGCTTATTTTTTTCTATTAAAGTTTTGAAACATTCTTGCGCATCTCTAAAAGTCTCTTTCATCAGGATGAGTTTTTGATTCTTTTACCATATCCATTAAATCTGGAGTTAACTTATGAATAAAGTTAGGGATCTCTCCAAGTTAAAAATTTTTAAAGACGATTATTACTTTAGGGTCTATCTTACCTTGACAAACAAAAAGTTTTCAGGATATTGTTGTTTCTTTCTTCCATAAATTGAATATAATTATTTATTGAATCTTCTGCATGATAGTGTTCACGGGGAACTCCGCAAGTAAGAAAGATAGCGACATCTTTATTGTGGATGTTTTGATCATCAATAAATTTCTGCATGTTTTTATTAGCGTTTGTTTTATCTGTCCAAGCTCCCTAGTATATACAAATCAAATTCTTCCCCTAATGGTTTTCTTTGTTTTTTTATATCTATTAATTTAACATCTGCAAGATTTTTTTATTTCATCATAAATAGCTTCGGCTACTTTTTTTAGTGTTTTTTTGTTTTACTTGAGTAAGCTAGTAGAATTTTCATTATTTACCTCCAACTGCATATAACCAAATTATATCAGAAAAAGTACGATTTATACAGTACTATTTACTAAAAAAATAATATAAGATTTTTATTAAAACTTGTGTAGATTAAGTAAATATAGTATCATAAAGTTGATATAATAACTAGGAGGATAGAAGGTGGCTAAAGAAAAAAAGAACGAAGTGAAAAAAATAGATAAAAAAACTTAGAAGTGACAAGTCATTGTTCATATATTGTATATAGAATAGAGTCATTTACTAAGATAAAAAAACTCCTAAAAAAAGCAATTTACAACTATATAGAGTTAGAAAAAAACAATGGGGAACTTTCCTAAAGAATTAGAATATATTACATCATTTTATGATGATGAAACTGGAAGTAGTGGTAGTTTTTTTAAAAATAATGAACAAGATAACTATATTTTAGCGTACACAGGAACTAATTTTTACTTCGATAGGGAAAAAGATATGAAAACCGATGTACTAGACATATGTTTAGGTCAAGGCAGACACTATAGCCCTTGTTTTAAGTTTTATAAGAGAATGGTAAAAAAATACGGGGACAATATTATTCTAACAGGGCATTCTCTAGGTGGTAATATTTCTATGCGTGTTGCTTTAGAATACAATGTTCAACATACTGTAGTTTATAATGGGGCGCCACTTTATCTGACAGGAGGCGTTGATATATTTATGGATGAAAGTGTAGATCCAGAGCTATATAAGGAAAGAAAAGCAAGATATAAGAGAAATGCCAATAAAATAAAAAAAAAACAAGCTGAGTTTACAGGTGTTATAAAAAGAATTATTTCTGATAGAGATATTTTTACGCGTATAGCAGAACTGCTTGATATCGGAAATTATGTAGGTGAAGAATATATTATAAGTGATGCGGGAATGCATGGTATGAAAGTTTTTCCTAAATATACATCAAGAAACGTTAAATGCAGTTTTAGTAGAGAAAGACACTGAACATGATAATTTAACAAATGAGTATAAAGACTTCTCATTGGAAGAAATTAAACTATTAAAAGGTTTTCTCAAAAAGATAGATTAAGTTCTTTAGAAGACCAATTAGGATCGACATTGATGAGTGATACGATAATGGGCACACTAAATAAAAACCCTTATAAAAATAGACTTTCCAAAGATTTATTTCAGCAATATTAGAAAAAAATAGAACAACAAAGACAGGAAAAAGCTAGAGTAAAACAACTCTAGTTTTTTTATATTTTATATAGTAGAAAGAAGATTTGTAATTTATTAATTACTAGATACTTATTTTTTTCAGAAGAAATATAGAAGTTTTACATTATGTAAACAAGAAATTGATTATTTAAAAATGATAATTACTGAAAAAAATATAAAAAAAGTGTTATAATATAAACAGTTCTTTGTAACAGGATACAATGTGATAAATACAGATGTTATCGGTTATAGATATGAAAACTATATATTGAAATAAGTAATATAATTTATTTTATTATTTTGAAAAAAATCAATATAAGAGTAAGGAGGAGTTGTAATGGCAGAATATAGGATTTTAGTCGTAGATGACGAGGAGCCAATTGCAAAAATTTTAGACTTTAATTTAAGGAAAGAAGGCTATGATGTAATAGTAGCTAATGATGGAGAAAAAGCAGTAGAATTAGCGTTTAGTGAAGATCCTGACCTAATTTTGTTAGACCTTATGTTACCGAAAAAAGATGGTATGGAGGTTTGTCGAGAAGTACGTGCTCAAAAAAATATTCCTATTATTATGTTAACAGCAAAAAATAGTGAAATAGATAAAGTTCTAGGTCTTGAATTTGGGGCAGATGACTATGTAACAAAACCATTTTCAACAAGAGAGCTTATGGCTCGTGTGAAAGTAAACTTACGTCGTGTCGCTAAACAAACGGAAGTAGTAGAAGAAAAAAATACTAGCGAAGTTGTAATCAAAGACATAGTAATTTATCCTGAAGCATATATTATTAAAAAGAATGGAGAAGAGGTTGATTTGACACGTAGAGAGTTTGATCTATTTTATTATTTAGCTCAACACCGTGGCCAAGTATTAACTCGAGAAAATCTTCTTCAAACAGTTTGGGGTTACGATTATTTTGGTGATGTAAGAACGGTTGATGTTACAGTTAGACGTCTTCGTGAGAAAGTTGAAACAGACTCATCACAACCAGAATACATAATGACAAGACGTGGAGTAGGATACTTTATAGGTGAAGAGTAATGAGCTTCTTTTGGAAAAAAATTTAAAAAAAGATATTTTTTTCATCTATTAGGGTGAAGTTCGTAATAGTTTATGTATTGGTAAATATTATCTCATTACAGTTAATTGGATTATTCTTTACAACGCAACTTAGAACTACCAATATAAATACTTTCGAACAAAAATATTATGGAACAAGAGAAGATATTAAATTATCATATAAGAGAGGAATTAGATAAAGATAAGTCTAACTCACTAACAGAAAGCGATAACGATACCAAGTCAACAGATACTAAAAGTAGTATAACCAAGTTAGTAAGTGAATTTAATATTCAAAAATTACTTTTAGTAAGTGTTATTGACAAAGATTCAAAAATAGTTGCGTCATCGTCTAAAAATGGTAATGATGATTATTTATCTAAAAGATCATTTGACCCACAAGTTAGCCAGGTCTTAAAAACTGGAGAGAGTGCGAAGAAAATTCAAACTAATCCAGATACAAATAGAAGGGTTTGGCTTTATGTGAGTCCGATAAAAAAAGATAATGAAGTGGTCGGAGTTGTTTCTTTAATGGCGGATATAGAAAGTGTATATCAAGATTTAGTAGGTATTACGAAAATATTCACCGTTGGAACAATTTTATCAATCTTAATAACAACAATAATTGGTTTTGTTGCTTCTAAAACAGTAACTAGTTCTATAGAAAAGATGAGTGCTCAGGTAAAAACCATGGCATCAGGGAACTACGGAACAGTTGTTGGAATAAATACGAATGATGAAATTGGGGATTTGGCCAAGGTCTTTAACCAAATTTCGAAGAGGATTAAGGAAGAACAAGACGTAACAGAAACAGAACGTAGGAAACTAGCGACCATTATCGAAAGTATGATGGACGGTATTATTACGACTGATACCAATGGTAAAGTCATCCTAATAAATACTAGTGCTGGAGATATGATAGATGCACCAGAAAATGAAATTCTTATCGGGAAAGATGCGCTGAAATTACTAAATATTTCAGAATATGAAAGTATCGGTGAGATAATAGAAGCAGAAGATAGCTTTATTAGTTAATGTTTCTGAAGATGATGAGGGTCTACTACTTAGGGCGGAATTTTCTAAAATATTAAAAGAAGAAAATGAAGATTTATCACAAGTATCAACAGAATTAGAAGGATACATCATTGTATTATATGATGTAACTGATCAAGAAAGACAAGAGCGTGAGAGAAGAGAGTTCGTCTCTACTGTATCTCACGAATTAAGAACACCTCTAACAACTATGAATAGTTACATAGAAGCGTTAGAAGAAGGTGTTATTAATGATAAAGAATTAGCTCCACAATTTATAGATACAATTCATAAAGAAACTACGCGTATGATAAGAATGGTTAATGAACTTATGCAGTTAGGTAAGATGGATATTAAAGAGGAGCACTATGATAAGGAGTTTATTGATATAAACAAACTAATAGAGCAAATTTCTGATAGATTTGAGCTTACTCATCCAGAGAAAAACTTTATTAAATATATACCAAAAACACCTATATTTGTAGAAGGAGACCAAGATAAATTAACGCAAGTGTTTGATAATATTATGAACAATGCGATAAAATACTCTCCAAACGGTAAAAACTATAACAGTTAGGGTAAGACAAAATTATAATCATAATCGTGTAAGTATTTCTATAAAAGACGAAGGGGTAGGGATACCGCTTGTTCATATAGATAAAATATTCAATAGATTTTATCGTGTAGACAAGAGTCGTCAAAGAACTATGGGTGGTACAGGATTAGGATTAGCACTAGCTAAAAATATCGTAGAAGCACATAGAGGAAGAATATGGGCGCAAAGTAGGGAAGGTTATGGTAGTATTATCTTTGTAACTTTACCATGTGAAAACATGGATGATGAGTGGTTATAGGAGGGGTTGTATGAGACATAATAAGAAGGAAACTATGAAGACAATACTATTAGTTTTCCTAGTAATTAGCAGTATAGCTTTATCTTATTTAATAACAACATATCAACCTGATTACGAAATATTTACTAGAAAAAGTGGACAGAAAGCTACGGAAGGTAAGGATAGTTCAGCGTTGCTTAACTTCTTAACTCCAGATTCAATTACAAAAACAGATGCTGGAGCTAGAGAAGAGCCGCCTGTTAAAGGTTCTATTACAAAAGTAGCCACTGTAAACGCAGTAAAAGATAGAGGAAAATTAAAAGAAATTCTATCTGTTCTAGCTAAAAGTGAAAGTACAGAAGCCAGAGTAAAAAGTGCTGGAGCTGAAGAATTATTCGGCAATAACAACAAAGAAAAATTAACGATAAACTACTCTGTTACGCTGGAATCATCTTTACTGAAATCATTGCTTTTCTCAGAGGAGAACTCTAATATTACTGTAGAGTTTGATACAATAGTATTATTAAAAGAAAAAAACCAGATACTATTTATTTATATAAAAAGATGATAAAAAAACTACTTACAAATAACAGTAAAAGAAAAAAAGTATATGACACTGTTGATGCTATATTTAATGAGAATAAGCATGAATATGGAAAAATATAGTTTAAATAATAAGTTTATCTATGTAAAAGAGAATACAGATAATCTTATGATTGATGAATATAGTATAGAAGATGTCAATATGAATAAACTAGCTAGAGGTATCTTTGACAAGAAAGATAATATTCGAGTTAGTAGTAACAATGAGATGACTGATGGATATGGAATTCTAAAACCACAGGGGAATAGAATAATCTATACAAATCCATCAAGTGAAGATGGTAAAGAGGTTGATGCAACTACAGCGGTAACTAATGCGATTAACTTCTTAGAGTTAGGTTATAATGAAGATGTTAGTTACCAAGTAACAACAGCCTTAGAAGGTATAACAATACTTCAACAAACGTATAAAGACTCAATAGTATTTAGTAAAGATGGTTCTGCGGAAATTATCGTTGAGGATAATACAAATGGTATTTATCGTCTAACTTCGCCAAGAAAAATATCTAAGGCATATTTATCATCCAAAAGCTTTAGGAACATATGATATAGAAAGAATAGAGTATGTTATAAACTATTTATATAAACATGTAGAGCTACAGTCTGTTGATGATATAGTATTAGGATATGAAAAAATCATATAATAAATCTAAAAAAATACATGTAGTTATATTCCTGCATGGTATAAAAATATAATGATCGCTATGTAAGTTTTCAAAAAGTTTAAAAGAAGCGGTAGATAAAGGAGAAAGACTATGAACTGGGGTAAAATAAAAAAACTATGTTTATATATGTGTTTATAGTTTTGAAATATTATTCTACTAAGTTTCTTTATCTATACAGTTGAGAAAAAAATAGTGCTGATATTGTTCAGGAAAAAGAAATAATCGAAAAAAATCTATGGCTAATGACAATATCACTGTAGAAGAAAAACTATACTAAAAAAAGATAATCTAGGTTATGTGAACGTAACTATTTCAGACTTAAAAGACATCAAAACAAGATGTAGCAGGGATTAAACTACGATTTAACTAAATCAGATAAGACTGCAATATTAAAAAGTTACAAGTGAAGCTAGCTTGACGAAATGTTAATAAAAAAATAATTACAAAGTAGATTTAGATACATTTTTACTTGAAAGATTTAAACCTAGTGCAAATTATATCTTTTCTAGCTATGACAGCAATAAAAAAAGGAGATTATTTATGATCAGCAAGTAGATGGTCTAAGAATCTTTAGTAACAACAATGCTAGAATAGTATTCCATGTTGATGATAACGGGGATGTAAAATCCTTTGAACAAACATTAGTAACGAATATTAGAAAAAGATAAAAAAATGAAACACTAGTAACGCAGTCACAAGCAGTAAATAGGTTATATCATGAAGATTTAATTCCTAAAAAAATAGCAAAGTAAAAGCGAACCTAGGATATTATACATATATTTCACAAACAGAAAAATCAGGTACTTATTCCTACTTGGAATATAGTAATTAGCAACAACGATAGTGGTGAAAGTAAAAAAACTACTATGTTGATGCTATAAACCTTGATATATTAAATAAGAAACAATAAATAAAGGTCAACCAAATACTTGGTTGACCTTTATTTTAATGTCTATTTATTATTCTACTGTTACTGATTTAGCTAAGTTACGTGGTTTATCAACGTCTAATCCACGAGTGTAAGCTGCATAGTATGCGAATAGTTGAGTAACTACGATACTTGCGATTGGAGCAAGATCTTCGTTTACGTTTGGAATAGCATAGTCACCTTTACGAGCTAGTTTTTCAAGAGTGATAACTAGTGTGTTAGCTCCACGGCTTGCTACCTCACTTACATTACTACGAGTGTTTAAGTCTAGTTTTGTATTTGTGATAAGAGCAACTACTGGAGTTTTTTCTTCGATTAGGGCGATAGTTCCGTGTTTTAATTCTCCACCAGCAAATCCTTCAGTTTGGATATAAGAAACTTCTTTAAGTTTTAAAGCAGCTTCACATGCACTATAGTAGTCAATTCCACGACCGATATAGAATGCATTACGTTCAGTGAATAAGTTTTTAGCTAAGTTTTTAATTGTCTTAGTATCATCTAAGATTGATTCGATTGCAGAAGTAATTACTGATAATTCTTGCTCGATATCAAATTTAGGTTTTCTATTAAGTTTAAGAGCTACTTCATAAGCTAAAATACTTAAAATAGCAATTTGTGAAGTATAAGCTTTAGTAGAAGCAACGGCGATTTCTACACCTGCGTGTAATAATAATGTGTAATCACATTCACGAGATAGAGTAGAAGCATCTACGTTAGTTAATACTAAGAATTTATAATCGCTGTTTACACCGCGTAATTTAGTTAATACTGCACGTAAGTCAGCTGTTTCTCCAGATTGAGAAAGGAAGATAAACATTGGTTTTTTAGATAATAGAGGTACATTGTATGCAAACTCTGATGCAAGGTGTACTTCCGTTGGGATACCAGCCCATTTTTCGAAGTAGTTTCTTCCTACTAAACCAGCATTATAACTAGTTCCACAACCAATAATGTATAATCTATCAGCATCTTTTACGTGGTTAACGATATCGCTATCGATGTTAATATCATGTCCGTTGAAGTAGTGAGAAATGATGTTACGCATAGCTCCCACTTGTTCGTTAATTTCTTTAATCATATAGTGCTCGTGAATACCTTTATCGATTTCACCAGCATTTAAGTTAGTTGAGAAGCTTTCGCGTTCAACTACATTTCCTTCTTTATCTTCGATAGTTACGCTATCTTTTTTAACGATTACGATTTCACCATCGTTGATTTCTAAGAAGTTGTTAGTGTACTTAATCATAGCAAGAGCATCACTACCTACGTAGTTTTTGTTTCCTTCTCCAAGACCAATTAATAATGGGCTCTTGTTTTTCGCTACATATAAAGTATCTTGATCTTCAGTGTCGATTAAACAAAGTGCATATGAACCTTGTAATTTAGAAACAGCTTTTTTGAATGCATCTTTAGTGCTCATTCCGCGGTCGCTGTATACTTGAACTAATTGAACGATAACTTCAGTATCAGTTTCAGAAACAAGTTCTACATCTTTGAAAAATCTATCTTTAAGTTCTTGGAAGTTTTCGATAACTCCGTTGTGAACTAAAACAAAACGTTTGTTGAAACTTTGGTGAGGGTGAGAGTTAGTCACATTAACACCACCATGAGTAGCCCAACGAGTGTGACCAATACCTAATTCAAGGTGTAAATCCTCAGGGATTAAAGCTTCTAAGTTTTTGATACGACCAACAGCTTTAATAACGCTAGCCTCTCCATCTACAACACCAGCAATACCAGCTGAGTCATATCCACGATACTCAAGGTGCTAAGCCCATCGATTAAAAAAACTTCACTCCATTTGCTTCTCCAACAAATCCTACAATTCCACACATATTTAATTTCCTCGCTTTTTATATTTTATTTAATTAATAATTCAAATTTATAATACCAAAAAAATACTTAATAGTAGCTTAAAAACTCCATTGTTTACCGCTATTCTAATTAAAGATAGGTATTATATAAAGAGATAATAATGATTTTGAAGAATAAACTTAAAAAAATTAACACTAAATTTTCACTTCGTAACTAGTTGTTTTATGAAAAAGAAAAATTTCATAAAGAAAAATTAGAAAGTACTAATTTATTAAAGAAGTAAAATAGCTAATTTCTTGTATTCTGTTGTACATTATTTAACGAAACTCTTTAATTCCGAAAAAAAGCATCCGCCGAATTTTCGATAACTTTTTCCCTCGTCAACTAAGCTCAATTTAACCGTTAGAACTTAGTTCGGGCGCTGTAATTATAAATTATAAAACCTCCATATTTTTAAGCATTCTATCATATTATACTAAATGAAAAAGAATTATGTAAAATTAATTTGATGTTCTTTTTAGTTGCAAAGAGGGTTAAAAAAATAACATCTATACCTAGTTATACTTAAGGTATAGATGTTATAGGATGTATTTATATGTATTAACCAGTTACTTCTACAGCGTTTTTTTAGTTTCATCTGGAAGACTTACTTCATTTATAGAGTTGATTTTACTATAATCAGTGTTTATTGTTCCGATAAAAGTAAGATTATTAGCGCTGAAAGAGAATTTTGTTTCACTACGTACTGGAGTGAAGTCTTTTAGTTACAACATATTTAATTTGTAACTCTTTTGGATCTATATCTTTATAAAGATCTTCTTGGTCATCAGCGTTTCTTGTTGAATTTAATACTGCTGTAATAATTTCTTTGAATTTACTATTATCTGTTCCTGAATAAGTAAGAACATAGTTTCCATTTTCTTCAGTTACTTTAAAGTCTTTAGCATTGTTTTTTTGTACGCTTCTAATACTTTTTGAGGAAAAATATTATCTTTTATATAATCATATTGAGAAGTAACTGTTGGATTTGAACTTTTTGTCCAATCAGAAGATGTGCTTTTTTTAACATAAGCAGTATCATCTTTTAAATAAATGTCTTCTTTATAATTGTTATCACTAACATTATCAGAAGATACAGTCCCTGAAATTTTGTAAACTGCAGGATCAGTAGTAAATGTAGTTACTATTTTAGTTTCTGATTTTGGAGTAGAGTTATCAGTAACCATTTCGGCTATAGAAGTCGTAGAACTCTCTCCACTTTTGATTTTTTTAGTGTTCTCAATAGTTTTATTAAATATAGTTTCTGGATTTGAAGTGCTCTTTAAATTACAAGCTGTCAAAGTAACAGCAAGTACAAATGTAAAAAGCAATTAAAAAAATATTTTTTTCGCAATTTTTCATTATGTATATCTCCTTATTTATAGGCTTTAACATAGTTTATCATATTTTTAATATTAAAAAGCTAGAGGAGAAAAAAATGTAAATAAATAACAAAAATTTCTCTTGACATATATCAATGATTGATATACAATTATATCAAAGATAGATATATCGATGATGGATATAGATAAAGAATATCTCTATAAATGAGGGTGATAAAATGGCAAAAATTAAGCCCGTATGAAACAGGCGAATTAACGGATAGTATATTCTTTACACTTCTTGTTTTGACAAAGCCGATACATGGTTACATGATAATGCAGAAAGTTGCAGAGATTACAAATAATAGTGTCATTATCGGACCAGCAACAATGTATACGACATTAGGAAAAATGGTCGGTGCAGGTTGGATAGAAGAAAAAGAAGTGGATAATTCAAAAAGAATATCATATTACTCCGAAAAGGAGAAGAGATATTAAACAGGAATCTACAACAACGTCAATTCTTGATTGATGTAGCTAAAAAGATTTTTTTGGGAGGTGATTTAAATGGGTAAATATAAGCTTATAAATGGATTTGCTTTTATCGAATGATAGATGTATGAAAAAAATTAGAAAAAAATACAGTGAAGAGGGCTGGTATTTTTAAAAAAATATCTCGTATTTTTTTATGTTACTTGAAAAAAGGGTGAAAAAGAAAAAATGTAAGTATAGATTGTTATATGAGAAAAAAATTTGATAAAGAACGCGAAGAGTTTTATGCAGCTAATGGTTGGCAGGTAGTAAGAAATAGCCACTTTTGGCAAATACTAAGAGGTGAGGCTGATGCTGTGGAACTATATACAGATGCCGTTAGTGAAAAAGAAATGTGGAAACAAAGAATAAAATTTAATTCAATATTAACGGCAATAGTTATAATAGTAGATATATTATTTGATTTTACAAGTATATATATTAGGGACGATGAGTTTGTTGATTTTATTAGGGGTATGGTGTTTAGTGCAGGGTTTGCAATGGTAGCACTTACTATTTATTTCTGTTTTAAATATCTATCCCTTGATAAAAAAATCGTATAATGAAAAAAATAAGTAGAGGTGATAAGGATGTATAAATATATAAATATATGGATCAGTTATGATAAAGTAGCTGATAAAATGAATCGCCTTGTCTGCTCAAGGATACGAATACGATAAAGAATATTTAGTAGTAGTTAGAATGAAAAAAACATCTGAAACCAATGATAAGCAATATAGGTTTATCTATGACAAGAATTTTACTCCTGAGACAGCAGAGTATTATAAAGCGAGTGGTTGGAAACTTCATAAGTTTAAGTTTTATAATATTTTTAGGCTTGCTGAAGGAAATTCAAATTCGTATCCAATTTATACTGATACCGAGACAGAATTAGAAATTGCTAGATATAGATTGTTAAGATTTATAATTCAGTTTATTATAATAAGTATGATAGTCGTATTGTTTTTTTCACAAATAAGTTTGTGATTCTTAGTTTTACAATCCAAAGTAAAAATATTGAGTATGTTTTTTTATACTATTATCTGGATTAATAGGTGGTATGTGTGGTTATTGTATAGGAGGTCTTGCAATATTTATACCGAAGTATTTTTAAGTTGAAAAAAGAATTAAAACTAAATAGTGATTAAGTAGAATGAAAAGAAAGAGGTAAAGATATGATTCTAGAGTTTATAAATGTAGAGAAAAGTTTTGGTGCTAAAAAGGTACTAAAAGGTGTTAACTTCACTGCGAAAAGTGGAGTAGCAAATGGTTATTTAGGGCGAAACGGAAGCGGAAAAACAACAAGTTTTCGTATACTATTAGATATTTTCAAACCTGATAAAGGTCAAATCTTACTAGATGGTAAGAAGCTTGATCATAAAAAGGTAAAAATAGGATATCTACCAGAAGAACGTGGAATGTACGATGGTGTAGGTTTAGTAGACCAACTAACATATTTTGGTATGTTAAAAGGAATGAAGAAAAAAGCTGCACAAACAGAAGCGAAAAAATGGTTAGAGTATTTTTGACTTGAAAGATGATAAACAAGCACTTAAAAACATTATCTAAAGGTAATGCTCAAAAAAATCCAAATCATTCAAAGTGTTATGAATGATCCTGATATTCTTGTTTTTGACGAACCTTTTAGTGGACTAGATCCGGTTAACGTATCAAAATTAAAAGAAATTATTAATAACTTTATTAAAAGAGATAAGCTAGTGCTGTTTTCTTCTCACCAAATGCCTGTAGTAGAAACATTTTGTGAAGATGTACATATTCTTGAAAAAGGTGAAATAGTACTAAGTGGAAATCTTGATTATATGAAAAAACAACTAGGTCATGGAAAAAAATGATTTTAAGCGTAAGCAATATAACTAATCAAGAATTATATGCTAACTTAAGAAGTTTACCGATGGGAATAGACTTATCACTAAAAACCAGAAGGAGTACTACTTGACTTTAAAGAACCAGATGCTAAAAGAGAGTTACTTAACAAGTTAGCTGGTAGTAGTTTTGATATTGAAGAGTTTAAATTGTATAAACCAACATTAGAAGAAATATTTAAAGAACAGGTAGGTAAGTAATAATGAAAAAAACTTTATGACAGTATTTAATTTTTGAATTTAAACAATTTTTTTGCGAAGAAATCAACAAGAGTTATAATGGTGATATACTTTGTTCTAATCTTTGGAGCGACTTTTATTCCTACTATTATGAATAGCAGCTATTTCAAAGGTAACAGCAATGATAACTTCAGTAAGAGTGCATATGTTGTAAAAGATGTTCCGGTTGAAGTGACAGATTTAAAAGAAGCTAAAAAATATGAAAGCAAAGAACAAATCGAAAAAGATATAAAAGATGGGAAACTTGAAGAAGGTATAGTTTTAACTAAGGATAGTTATGAATATCTATCAAAACAAAGCATTATGGGTAACAATGATAGTGCGTTTAGAGATGCCTTTGGAGCAAATGTTGAAAAAAATTAGTATATAAACAAAAATAGCTTAGATTATGCAAAAAGTAAATCAAGTTAAAAGCAAGTATACCAAAACCGACTCCGATAAATGTTGGAGGAGATTCTAATGTTAAATCACAAATAGCTAACTTTGCTATGATTTACGTATTAACATTTATCATATATATGACTGTAGTTCAATTTGGTGGTATTGTAGCAACAAATGTTGTTAAAGAGAAAAGTAACAGAGCTATGGAGCTTCTAATAGTTACGGTTAAACCAAAAACATTAATTTTAGGAAAAGTACTTGCATTATCTGTGGCTGTATTAATTCAAATGGGATTAATTGTTGGTGGATTAGTATTAGGTCTTAAAATAAATGGAGCTAAATATAGCGATAGTATAAGAGAAATAGTTAGTAACTTAAACTATAAAGTGTTAGGAGTTGGATTAGCATTTACATTAACAGGGTTCGTAATGTTTATGTTTATGTTTGCGGCATTTGCATCGCTAGTAAGTAAAGTTGAAGATGTTAACGGAGCTGTGATGTTACCGATGTTAGTATTTATGGCGCATTCTTTTGCTAACTACTACTTAATGGGACAAGGTGCTAATACTAAGATTGCTGCAATATTATCATACTTCCCACTAACTTCATATTTTGTAATGTTTACTAGATATGCTCTTGGTAATGCTAACCTACACAGTGTAGAGATCTCTTATGGTATTTTAGCAATTACAACACTAATAGTAGCTATTGCTTGTGTTAGAGTATACAGAGCAGACAACATTAAGATATGGACAAAAACTAAAAATTCTTCAAATTATTATTTGGAAAAATAAAATATTATAAAAAAACTGAAGCGACTATTTACTAGCTGCTTCTTTTTGTTTGTAATAAGAGGAGGGAATTAATCTTTAGAATAGTTGGGATAAATTAATATCCATTAAGAAAGATTAGTTTTGTATAAAAAAATATGATATAATAAAAAAATAGACATTTAGTTTACTGTAGTAAGATAAATATCCTAGAGGTATTTATAATGAAGGATAATAATATAAGAAAAAGTTAAGTAAAAAATGGCAAATATTTATAATAACAATAGTAGTTCTAATAGGAAGCTTCTATGGATATTATAAAATAAACAATAGAAATTCATTTGAAGAAATGTATAATTCATACTATAATTTTTATACCGGCAACAGCATTATATAATATGCCCCAAATAGAGCCGATGCCAAGAGATGAAATAGGATTAGATATAGCAGAACTATATTATAAAGATACTAAGAATGATATGAAAATTGAATTTTCTCTTATATCTTTTAATAATGAAAAAAAGTAATACTAACAGGCTCTCCTTTGTTATAATATTAACGAAAATTATAGCATATAAAAAGTGTCTGAAAAATATTTTCAGACACTTTTTTCAGGCTGTTGACAAATAGGTCAACAGCCTTTTTAACTGAAATAAAAACCTTTAAAATGGTATAATATAAGTATACAAAGGAGGTTTTAGTATGTTTAATAAAGTAGAAAAATATAAAAGATGAAATAATACTAATGACACTATCAGAAATAGTACCTAAAGATCATTTTTTTAAGAAAAAGTAGATAAAGCTATTGATTTTAAATTTATTTACGATTTAACAGAAAAAAATACTATAGCCATACAACAGGGAGAAATAGTCTAGATCCTGTTGTATTATTTAAACTGGTATTTTTTTAAAAAGACTTTTATGGAATAAAAATCTATGAGAGAAACAATAAAAAGAATAGAAACTGACGCTGCATTTAGGTGGTTTTTAGGAATACCATTCACAAAACCAGTACCACATTACTCTACATTTTTCACAAAATTATATTCGACGTTTCCAAGGAACTGATGTGTTCGAACAAATATTTATTAATATAGTAAATCAAGCAATAGAAAAAGAAACTAGTAGGTGGTAATGAGTTTTTTTACTGATTCAACACATATTAAAAGCCAACGCAAATAAAAAAAGAAATTCAAAGTTGAAGTAACTACAAAAAAATAAAAAAAGAAAAATTAGATTTAGAAAAAGAAATAAATGAAGAGAGAAACAAAAAAAGGAAAAAAAGCCTTTTTGAGTACAAAGAGGAACAAGTTGTAAAAAAAGCAGAAAAATTAACACTACGGATCCGGATAGTGGGATATTATCACAGAGACCATAAAGAAGAAGGTTTTATGTATTTAGACCATAGAACTGTCGATGGGAAAAAAACAATATAATTATAGATTGCCATATAACTCCAGGTAATACTCATGATAGCGGTCCGTATATAGATAGATTAGATCAGATAGAAAAAAACCTTTGGATTAATACCAGGTAAAGTTGCGTTAGATAGCGGATATTATTCTCTAGACATACTAAAACAGTTAGATAAAAAAATATTTTTCAGTAATAGGATATAGAAGATTCTCAAGATCAAAAGATAACAAATATTTTAAATACTTACAAGAAAAAAGATATATGTGGATAAACGAACAGGAGAAATATTTAGATACAGAAATATTGATAGAAATGGATATAAACAATATAAAGAGTGATGATAAAAAAACGAAAAGAAAATAATAAGACGCCATATAAATGCGGATTATTATGATGAAAGCTAGGTTAAGACGTATATCAAAAAGAAGGAAAAACTATTGTATAAGAGAAGAAAAAGAAACAATAGAACGTAGCTTTGCGGATTCTAAACAAAAATCACGGATACAGGTATGCACGATATAGAGGAAAAAGCCAAAGTACAGTCGTACGCTTGGCTGTCTTGTTGCGTTCAAAATATGAAAACAATAGCATTAAGAGAGGTATAAAACCCTCTTAATACTACTAAATACTACTGGATTTTTTTGCCTTAAGGCTTATTTTTTTGAAAAAAATACCATAACATCAATACTAGCTTGATATTTCGGTATTTTTTTGTCAACAATCTAAGTGTCTGAAAATATATTTTCAGACACTTTTTTATGCTAATTTTTATTTAACGAAAAAAATATGATAAACCGTTTGTTATGACTCCAAATGCTAATATTTTTAGCTATAGTTGCAAATCCTACAATAGGATTTAATAACATAATAAAAAGAATAAATGATACCTAAAACTGCTAGAGCTATCTGTATCATATACCATTTTTTTGGTCCCTGTTTCTAAGTAGGCTTTTGAAGGTGAAATATTGACATACTTAAAAAAACTAAAAAAATAAATATCCATAAAATAACTGTTAATGAAACAAATGGTACAAAGAACATACTTAGTCCAATTGCAAGGGATACTAATATATTTCCCCAAGGAATAGGTTTTACCTTTTTATATAAGCTATAAATTAAGAGTGCACTGGCAGCTGATAATTGTGTTATCCCAAATGCAATTGAATATGTAGCAATTGTATCTAAAGGATGATTCCATAAGAATAATCCGAAGATTAAGTAAAAAACACCAACGATAATATTTAGTATTTTCATTTTGACTCCTTCCTAAATTTAGTATATGCTCATTGTAGCATAAAAGTTAAATTATTGCAATATCAACTCTTTATATAAAATCATAGGTCTTGTCTAGCAGATAGACGATAGCATGATCGGAGCCATGCGGTCATCGCCGGTCATCTGCGGTCAGACAAGACCTGTTTTTAGTAGTCAAAATGGTTGTAAGATGCTACAATAGGGCTATTAACATATCAAAGAGAATGGTCACGGTTAAGAAAATTGACGTTGTATTTTTTAATTTTCGAGTCAAAAAATAACTATGCCCCCCCAATTTCTAATAGGGGGGATAACACTTGGAAAATCATAGAAGCTTTAGAGAATGTAGTTGAACAAAGAATGGCAATAGCAGAAAAAAGATGGAGTCCTTTTTCAAAAACGTTCTCAATACCAAGTAGAGAAGAGATGGAGTGGACGGATATAATAGAAGGTAAATGGCAAGAAAGAGATTATACCCAAGATGAGCTTGACTATAAGGAGACCTTAAAAAGTTCAATATGGTTTTGACGATAAAGCAGCAAGAATAATTGTAAAGCTTAAAAAGAAATATTTATAATAATCCTAAAAATAAGAAAAAGATAGAAAAGACTATGTGTTTACGAGATTACTTGGTGGGTTGAGTTATGGTCATGAGGATAACGGTTTATTGAAACGGTTTATGTGGAATAATACAGCTGGTCAAATGTATAAAGATCTAGATATAAAGGAACAAATGACAATAAATTTCAAACTAACCGAAAGCGAATACGTATATTTAAAATATAAAGTTAGAATACAGCATGAAAATTATGGCTACTATAATACTATACAAAAAGAACTACTTCCACAATATAAAAAAACTATGGAAACGGTATTAGGACGTGAAATAACAGAGGATGAGTTTGAAAAATTGTGGAATAAACAGATAGATGCGTTTAAAGGTAAAACAGACTTTTCTCATCAATATATTACAATGGCTACGCATCTGTATGGAAATCACGTCTTGCAGATTTGCGTGGAGGACATGAAAATACAAATGACATGTCAGGGTGGTTAGGTGATACAACAGATGTAGCCGATACTAAGCCAAGTATAGGGAATGATGATTATAAGGCTGATTTAGATGCGGTCAATATAATAAATATAATGAAAAAAAGAAACCTTGATTTTATAAATGTAAGTAATGAATATTACAACAATCTTGAAAATGGTATCCTCAATCGAGCAGAAGAATTTAAAAAAATATAGATCTTGAAAAATGAAAAATAAAATTTACAATCAACTTAGTGAAAAAAATATGTAGATGTAGAGGGGAAAAAGGATAGCAAGAGTACCAAGTAATATAAATTACATAAAAGAAAAATCATCATCCAACCTATAACTTTATAAAAAGTTTAGAAGATAATAAAAAAATGACATACAAGATTACTATAATGAAAAAGTAGGTGCTTTCATGAAACAGCTAAGTAAAAAAATGGAAAAATATTTATAATAACAATAGTAGTTTTAATAGGAAGCTTCTATGGATATTATAAAATAAACAATAGAAATGCATTTGAGGAGATGTACAATTCGTATTTTTAACGTATTACCACTTAGTGCTATAGATAATATGGGACAGATAAAACCTATACGCAGAGATGATCAAGGTTTTGATGTTAAAAAGATTATACTATAAAAGAAAAAGTTAATGATAGTGATATAGGTATTTTTCTAATTAATTTTAACAATAAAAAGAAAAATATACCTAATTAGCTCAACATTAATCGCCGAAGGGGTATATTTAGAAATAAACTACCTATATAATATGGATAATCATGAATTGCGAAATACTGTGACTTTCCGTGGGGAAAAATGTTCCGCGCGCAGACGATGAAAAATAAACAAAAAAAGAGAACTCTTAGAAAAAAATATAATATATCAAAAGAATACTTACAAGAAAAAGTCAGATGAATTATTGAATACTGTACTAACAGACTGGAAAAAGATACAGTGGTAGCTCATATTCAAAAAAGATAATATGGGAAGATTAACAATTGAAAAAAAGATGAAATTTTTAAGGTAACGAAAAACAGGGTTGACTAAAAAAATCAGTCCTGTTTTTTTCTGTGTTTTTATTATATGCTTAAAAATACAAAAAAAGTATTTAGGGGATATGTTGATGATATATAATTAGTAAAAATTATGATATAATAGAGAAAAATAAAAGGGAATGAAATATCCGGAAAGGAATTAAGATTATATGAAAAAAACTTATAAATAGAATAGCAAATATTTTTTTAGAAAAAAATCAGAAGACTCAAATAATGGAAGTGAAATATATGAATATCATGCACTTATAAAAGAAGATGGTCAATATAAAATAATATGGAGCAGAGATGGTAAATCATTTGAATATGAAATTTCAGAGACTTTAGCGAATAAATCAAGAAAGTCAAGTAAAGATGCACTAGAAGTAATGTTCTATGTAGAACATAACAGATGGCCACAAAAAGGGGAATTAGACAATTATCACCAAGTAAAAGTAAAGACATATAGAGGATCGTTGTTTACAATTTATGTTGAGGATGACAAGTATGAAATAGGTTTTGAGAGTGAACATGGTCATATGAACTTAGGAGATGAAAAATTTCCTATAACAAAAGAACTAAAGGAAAAAGCTTTTAAATCATATGAGGATGCAGAAGCAGTAATGTGGTATGCGTTAACGGGGGCTTGGTTATCCGATGGTAAGGAAGAAGTTTTTAGAAGATTCTTTAGAAGGTTTCCAAAATTCATACTTGTAAACCCAGAAAAATATAAAGGATTATTTTCGGAAGAAGAGTATGAACATATATTGACAGTTGCTAAAGAAACAGAAGAAAAAGAGACTGAAGAAGCTAGGGAAAGCATTAGAAAAAAATTCGTGAAGAGCCTGAGTTAATACTAATAGATACCGAGAGAAGAAAACAGTTATTTTCAGAAGAGGAGTTTCAATATCTATTTTCACTTGCAGAAGACAAAGAAAGAGAAAAATATTAGAGAAAAATCCTGTAAATATATTAGTGTATCCAGGGAGAAATCAAAGATTATTTTTCAAATGAAGAGGAGTATAATCACCTAGTTTCACTTGCAGAAGAGCAATGGGAAGAGAAAAAAAGGGGATGTGAGATATAGCTTAAAAAACCGCTGATGACGGAGAAACAAGATATTTAGAAAAAGATAACACTAGAAGCTATAGTAAGGAATCAGAAAGCTCGTAAAGAATATATTAGAAATAATCCTGAAAGTATGTTAGAGAGTATACAGGAAGGGAAAGATTTATTTTTAGAGGAAGAGTTTGAATCTATCTTATCATTAATAGAAGAACGAGAGAAGGAAAGAAAAAGCTATTCGTAAAAACCCAGAGCTCATATTAGAAAAAAATAGAAGAGAATAGAAAACTATTTTTTTATCAGAAGAAGAATTTAACCACTTAGTAGAGTTAGGAAAGGAAAGAAAAAAACAAAAAGAACAAGAAAAAGAAGAAAATAAATAATGCTATATCTTTAAAAATTTTTTTCATATAAAAAGGAATGCTTGATATGGAGAATGACAGATATACAAAAAGAAATTGTTTGCAATATCATTATATAAAGAAGTCTTAATAGAACATTAAAAAAATAAAGTCGTAGCTTTTTAAATAAAGTTGCGACTTTTTTTATGAAAAAGTGTATTTTCTATAAAAATAACCATAAAATATTTAATGTATTTATGAAAGGGTGTTTCATGAAAAATCATAGTAATCTTGATACAGCTAACTTTGTAGTTAATAACAATTTAAAAATCTGTTATATAAAAAAATCTAACATCTATTTACTTTATTTTTATTAGAAAAAAAGGTATAATATACCTATAAAAAAACGATTACAAAAAAATACAAATAAAGGAGGCATAATTTATGAGCGAATTAAAAAGAACAATAGGTTTCTTACCGGCATTTATGACGGTAATAGGTTCTGTAATAGGAGCGGGGGTATTCTTTAAAGCCGCCGTAATATATAAAACAACTGGAACAATGAGTTTAGGGCTTTTAGCTTGGGCATTAGCGGGAGTAATTACAATATGTGCAGGTCTTACAGTAGCTGAACTTGCAGCTTCTATCCCAGAAGTTGGAGGAATGGTTGTTTGGATTGAAAAAACTTATGGTAAAACAGCAGCGTTCTTATTAGGTTGGGCACAATCAGTTATCTATTTCCCAGCTATGATAGCGGCTTTAGCAGTTATCTTCTCAACACAAGTATTAAACTTATTAAACTTAGATAAAGTATGGCATTTACCAATTGCTTTTGCTGCAGCAGCATCACTAATGTTTTTAAACTTCTTAGGAGGAAAAACAGGTGGAGTTATCCAAACAGTTGCTACAATCTGTAAATTAATTCCATTAATTGCTATTATACTTTTTGGTTTATTCCAATCAGATTCTCAACCTCTACAACTTTTCCCAATTGAAGCAGGAAAAGATATCTCATTTGCAGGTGGATTAGGTGGAGCACTACTAGCTGCTATGTTCGCGTATGAAGGATGGACTAACGTAGGTAGTATGGCTGGAGAAATGAAAAATCCTCAAAAAGACTTACCAAGAGCTATTTTCTTAGGTCTTGCAGTAGTTATGGCTGTATATGTACTTATAAATGTTGCATATCTAATGAGTTTACCTTTAGATCGTGTTGCTGGTAACCAAACAGTAGCGAGTGAAGTAGCTGCTAAGTTATTTGGAGGACTTGGAGGTAAAATCCTAACAATCGGTATTCTAATAAGTGTATACGGTGCTATAAACGGATTTACAATGGCGGGAATTCGTGTGCCTTACGCAATGGCGAAAAGTGATCAAATTCCAATGAAAAATGTTTGGACAAAATTAAATAAAGATTCTATTCCGGTAAATGCAGGTTTACTATTATTAGTACTAGCTGGAATCATGATGTTAACAGGAAGTTTTGATATGTTAACAGACTTACTAGTATTTGTAATGTGGTTCTTCTATACAGCTACATTCCTTGCGGTAATAATCTTACGTAAAAAAGATCCTGAATTAGAACGTCCTTACAAAGTGCCTCTATACCCAATTATTCCAATAATCGCAATTTTAGGTGGAGTATACACATTAGTAAGTACACTTATCGCGCAAACAGGATTAGCTTTAGGTGGAATTGGATTAACAGTTATTGGTTTACTATTCTACACAGAAACACAAAAAAATTCAAAAAAATAGCATTATTCTATATACAATAAGAGTACAAACAATTGGTTTGTACTCTTTTCTACGTTAAAAGTATATTTATACACGAGGGTTATTTTCTAAGTATTCAGCGATTGCTGCTACGTCTTTATCTCCACGACCAGATACGTTAACGATAATCACTTTATCTTTATCCATTTTTGGAGCGCGTTTGATAACTTCTGCTAGTGCGTGAGAACTTTCGATAGCTGGAATAATTCCTTCTGTTCTTGTTAATAAAAGTAGTGCATCAACTGCTTCGTCATCAGTTGCACTTACATATTCTGCACGTTTTGCATCTCTTAGGAATGAGTGTTCTGGTCCAATACCAGGGTAGTCTAAACCTGGTGAAATAGAATAAACAGGTTTAACAGAACCATCTTCGTTGAATAGTGCGTAAGTTTTCATTCCATCTAATACACCAACAGTTCCAAGAGTCAGTGTTGCAGCGTGACGGTCTGTGTTTAAACCACGTCCAGCAGCTTCTACACCTAAAAGAGCAACTTCTTCATGAGGTATAAACTCTGCAAAAGCACCGATAGCGTTAGATCCACCACCAACACAAGCCACAACTAGGTCAGGTAAACGACCTTCTTTTTCTAGAATTTGACGTTTTGCTTCTTTACTAATAATTTTTTGGAAGTCTTTAACGATAGTTGGGTAAGGGTGTGGACCAACTGCTGATCCAAGTACGTAGAAAGTATCATCAATATTTTCAATCCAAGCTTTAAATGCAGCGTCAACAGCTTCTTTTAAAGTTTTTTCTCCCTCTTGAGCCGGGTGTACTTTTGCTCCAAGCATTTCCATTCTAAATACATTTAAACGTTGGCGTTCAACATCTAATGCCCCCATGTAAATTTCACATTCCATACCGAATTTAGCGGCAGCAGCTGCAGTAGCAACACCGTGTTGTCCAGCACCAGTTTCAGCGATTACTTTCTTTTTACCCATACGTTTAGCTAGTAAAATTTGTCCAATAACGTTATTAAGTTTATGCGCGCCAAGGTGGTTTAAATCTTCACGTTTTAAATAGATTTTAGCTCCACCAAGCTCTTTTGTTAATGTCTCAGCGTAGTAAAGTGGTGTTTCACGGCCTGAATAGTCTTTTAAATAGTGTGCATATTCAGCTAAAAATTCTTCGTCATCTTTGTATTTATTGTATGCTTCTTCTAATTCATCTAATGCTTTCTGTACTGCTTCAGGAACAAAGCTTCCTCCAAATTCTCCAAAGTATCCTTTTAATGTATCTAAGTTATTTTCTAAGTTTGTCATTTATTTATCCTCCAAGTAATTCGTCTTTAAAATTTTTTTAATAATCTATCTTACTCCAAAAAGAAAAGACCGTATAGATCTCTACACGGCCTTTTTTCGAAATTTAAATGAATTTTTCTACAGCCGACATAGACACTTTTTAGAGTACACTAAAGTTGCGTCTACGTCTTTAAAACATACACACAACATTATCTACGCCAGTTTTGCCAAGAATTTAAAGTTGTTGTTTGTTTCATTTTGTAATACCTCCATTCATTTTGTTGATTTAATTATACATAGTTTTAAAAATAAAAAAAGCAATAGTATTTTTTTAAAAATTTTTTTAAATATTTTTTTCAGAAAAATTCAAAAGAAAAGTTAGTGAATATAAAGATAAGGGTGCTTTTTATAATTAAATATAACAGAAAACAAATTTTGACATCTACCAACAAAGATTTTTTTATAATATAGCGATAAAAAAATATTTTATATAAAAACAGAAAGTTTATAAAATATAGTACACTCAATATTCGTAAAGAAAAAAATTCTAATAATAGGTTATAATACTACTGAAGTTTCAAAAATAAATAGTTAGTATAACAGAAAAAAACACAATATATAATACAGGATAAAAAGTAAAATTTATTACTATTTTGATGAGCAGATGAATTGATTTTTATTTTGCATAAATATAAAATACTGGTAATGATAATTGCTATCAGAAATTTTATGAAAAGAGGAACAAATTAATGAGTAAAATAGTAGTAGTAGGAGCAAACCACGCAGGAACAGCATGTGTTAATAAAATTTTAGCGACATATGGTGATAAAAATGAAGTGGTAGTTTTTGACCAAAACTCAAATATTTCATTTTTAGGATGTGGTATGGCTTTATGGATTGGAAAACAAATTTCAGGTCCAGAAGGATTATTCTATGCTAGTAAAGAATCTTTAGAAGAAGCAGGGGCAAAAGTATATATGAACTCTCCTGTTGAGTCTGTTGATTATGATAAAAAAGAAGTACACGTATTATTAGATGGGAAAACAAAACACGTTGAAAGTTACGATAAATTAATATTTGCGACTGGATCAACACCTATCTTACCTCCAATTAAAGGAGCAGAAATCGTACCAGGTAATCGTGAATTTAAAGCTACATTAGAGAACTTACAATTCGTTAAGTTATACCAAAACTCTGAAGAAGTTATTAATAAACTAAATGCTAACCCAGATATTAAACGAGTAGCTGTAGTAGGTGCAGGTTATATCGGTGTAGAACTTGCAGAAGCATTTGAACGCTTAGGAAAAGAAGTAACTGTAGTAGATATAGTAGATACATGTCTTGCTGGATACTATGACCCTGAATTTTCAGACCTAATGAAGAAAAATCTAGAAGACCACGGTATTAAATTAGCATTCGGACAAAAAGTAGAAGCTATTGAAGGTGACGGAAAAGTTGAAAGATTAATTACAGATAAAGAAACATTTGATGTAGATATGGTTGTATTAGCTGTAGGTTTCCGTCCAAATACTGCATTAGGTGATGGGAAAATTGAATTATTCCGTAATGGAGCATTTTTAGTTAATAAAAAACAAGAAACAAGCATAAAAGACGTTTATGCTATTGGTGACTGTGCAACTGTATATGATAATGCAGTTGGAGACACTAACTACATTGCTTTAGCATCTAACGCAGTTCGTACTGGATTAGTTGCGGCTCTAAATGCTGGAGGTAATGGAGATGTAGTTGAATCAGCAGGTGTTCAAGGTTCAAATGGTATTTGTATCTATGACCTAAAAATGGTATCTACTGGTTTAACATTAGAAAAAGCAAAACGCTTTGGTTATAATGCAGCTGTGACAGAATACACAGACTTACAAAAACCAGAATTTATTGAACATGATAACCATGAAGTAAAAAAATCAAAAATAGTATACGATAAAGATAGTCGTGTAATTTTTAGGAGCTCAAATCGCCTCTAAAGAAGATATTTCAATGGGAATCCACTTATTCTCATTAGCTATCCAGAGAAAGTAACTATCGAAAAAAACTTGCTCTTACAGATATTTTCTTCTTACCACACTTTAACAAGCCATATAACTACATTACTATGGCAGCTTTATCAACAAAAAGAATAGTAAGTAATATTATTAATAAATATCATCAAGGAAATAATCTTTGGTGATATTTTTTTGAATAATAAGGAAGGTATCTTCTAAAAAAATTAGTGTCTATACAATAAAATGTGTAAACTAATATAAAAAGAAAAACTTTTGATGTACTAAAGTTTTTTTATCTTAAAATTTGCCTTGAAAAAGTGATATAATGTAGCAGTAAATGTTTTTAGTATGGAGGTGTAACTTGAAATTATCGGTATTAGCCAGCAGTAGTAGTGGAAATAGTATTTACTTAGAACATAATAATTTTTAAATGTTTAGTGGATGCAGGACTAACTGGTAAAAAAATAACAGAAAACTTAGCGCAAATCGATCGAGATATAAAAGATATTAATGCTATATTTGTAACACATGAACATATAGACCACATAAAAAGGAATAGGTGTACTAGCACGTAAATACAATATTCCAGTTTATGCGAACAAGTTAACTTGGGATAATATGCAAAAGGTTGGCGAGATAAAAAAACGGATCTTAAATTTCACTTTGAAAAAGAGGAAAGTAAAATTTTTTTGATGATGTAGTAGTCAATAGTTTTTGGAGTAAGTCATGATGCTGCTAACCCACAGTTTTACACTTTTTGAGTGTGAAGGTAAGAGGGTAAGTATTCTTACAGATACAGGATATGTATCGGATAAAATGATAGATTATGTAAAAGACTCTCATACAATAGTGTATGAAAGTAACCATGAAGAAAAATGTCCTGCTAAGTGGGCCATATCCATGGGTTACAAAAACAACGTATTTTTATCAGATAAGGGGCATTTATCAAATAACGATTCTGCCAATTATTTAACTAAGATAGTAGGGGATAACACTAAAAATGTCTTTTTAGCCCACCTAAGTGAGCAAAAATAATACAAAAGAGCTTGCTAGAATGTCTGCGGATATGACGCTTAAAAAAATAAAGATATTGACTGTGTGTTAGAAGGGAATAATTCTATTGATTGTAATAATAAAAATAGTAATAATGGATACAGATCCAGTACTCCCTACAAAAATTACTTGAAATATAATAATATAGAAAGTAAATGAGTATCAGTTATTTGTTAAAAGTATATCTAGTTTGATTTACGAATAAAAATGATAGCTATTTTGAGAAATACTAAGTGTATTTTATAAAAAAATAGCTATTTTTTTTATCGTCTAGAATAAAAAAATAAAAAAATATTAGAGGTTGAGATGTATAGACAATATTTTAAAAATATCTAATAATTCGGTCATAGTTTTCTCAAAAAAAGAAAAACGTTTACCCTTAAATTTTTCAGAAAAATTCTAGTTTTTTTGACTGAAATTTTAATTTTTTTATTGCATTTTATCGAAAAAAATCTTATAAGATATTAATATGTTATTTTTTTATTTTTTTAGAGCAATATAAACAAAAAAGATTATACATAATTATCGAATTGTTTTTGTTTTATGGCAATATTAAAAATGAATGGATGTCTTAATGGAAAAGTATTTATATAGTAAATACTGGTTATTTTTGGAAGGAGTTTAGCGAATGGAAAAGCTATTAGAGATTAAAAAAATCTAGAAACAGCATTTAGAATTAAAGATGATTACTTCAATGCTGTTGATAAAGTTAACTAGATCTTTATAGAAACGAAGTGCTTGCTATAGTGGGAGAGAGTGGTTGTGGTAAATCAACTTTAGCAACTACAATTATGAGACTTCACAATGAGAACTTTAACGAAATCTACTGGTGAAGTTATTTTTAATGGTAAGAACTTATTAGATCTTAGCGAAGATGAAATGAATGAAATTAGAACAAGAGATATCGGTATGATATTCCAAGATCCACTTTCTTCATTAAACCCACTACACAGAATTGGAAAAACAAATTGAAGAAGCACTAATTTATCATACAAAACTAAGTGCTGAAGAACGAAGTGCACGTGTTATCGAATTATTAACACAAGTTGGTATCCCTAATCCGGAGCGTTGCGCTAAACAATATCCACACGAACTTTCTGGTGGTATGCGTCAACGTGTTATGATAGCGATGGCTATGAGTTGTAAACCTAGCGTGCTTATCGCGGATGAACCTACAACTGCGCTAGATGTTACTATCCAAGCGCAAATCCTTGACCTTATTAAAGGATTACAAGATGAAATGCATGCTGGAATCATCCTAATCACTCACGACCTTGGAGTTGTGGCTGAGATGGCTGATAGAGTAGCGGTGTTATATGCTGGTGAAGTAGTAGAGATTGGTACTGCGGAACAAATATTTAAAAATCCAAAGCACCCATATACACGTAGTTTATTAAGAAGTATTCCACAATTTGATGGAGAAGAAAACGATGATGATTTATATGTAATTCAAGGTATGGTACCTTCTATTAAAGATCTTGATAGAAAAGGATGTCGTTTTGCGGATAGAATACCTTGGGTTGAAAAACATCACCATGAAGAAGAACCTACTTTACATGAGGTAGAAGAAGGGCATCACGTAAGATGTACATGTTATGAAAACTTTATTTTTGAAGGAGAGGAGAACTAATGCTTAAAGTTGAAAATCTAAAAGTTCACTATCCCATTCGTGGTGGATTTTTCAATACAATAAAAGACTACGTACATGCAGTAGACGGTGTTGATATTGAAATTGAAGCAGGTAAGACTTATGGTCTTATTGGAGAGAGTGGTAGTGGTAAAACAACAGTTGGTAAAGTTGTTCTAGGTCTTGAAAAAGCAACTGATGGACACATTATCTATAAAGACGAAGATGTTACTCAAAAATCAGCTCGTAAAAAACTTAAATATAATCGTGATGTTCAAATGATTTTCCAAGATGCAATGTCTAGTTTGAATCCTAAAAAACGTATTATTGACATTATTTCTGAACCTATTATCAATTTTGAAAATCTTTCAGAAGAAGACACTAGAAAACGTGTTTTAGAACTTCTAAATATTGTAGGTATGGGTGAAGAATCATTGTATAAATACCCATTTGAATTCTCTGGAGGTCAACGTCAACGTATTGGTGTTGCACGTGCTATTGCATGTAATCCTCGATTAATCGTTGCGGACGAACCTGTATCAGCTCTTGACTTATCAGTTCAAGCGCAAGTACTTAACTTTATGAAAAAAAGATTCAAAGAGAATTTAATATAAGTTACCTATTTATTTCGCACGATTTAGGGTGTTGTTAAACATATGTGTGATTATATTTACATTATGTATCGTGGGACGTATTGTAGAACGTGGAACACGTGAAGATATTTACGATAACCCGCAACATATTTATACAAAAACGTCTTATCGCAGCTATTCCAAGTACTAACTTAGATAAAGCAAAAGAAGTTATTAAAATAAGAAAAGCTGTTGAAAAAGAATATGAAGAAAACTATAATGATTATTTCGATAAAGAAGGAAGAGTTTATCCACTTAAAAAATTAACGGATACTCACTACGTTGCCATGAAAGGAGGAGAAGCATAATGTGGAAAGTAGTTTTAAAACGTGTTTTAGTAATGATACCACAATTATTCATCCTTAGTATTCTGGTATTCGGTCTTGCGAAATTAATGCCTGGGGATCCTTTTGGTGGTCTTGCAGAAAATCCAAAAATTTCTCAAGAACAAATTGAGTCGATTCGTCGTGCAAGTGGATTCTATGAACCATGGTATAAACAATATTTTACATGGCTTTCTAATTTCTTCCACGGAAACTTTGGATTAAGTTATACTACTGGTAAATCAGTTGGTACGCTTTTAGGAGAAAGAATTTTCAACACATTCAACTTATCATTATTCACTGCAGTGTTAATGTATGCTGTTGCTATTCCTATGGGAATGTACGCTGGTCGTTATAATGGTTCTAAATTTGATAAGTTTGTAAACTTCTACAACTTCTTCTTCCTAGCTATTCCATCATTCGTATTATACTTATTTATGATTGCGGTGTTTGGATTTGGATTAGGATGGTTCCCAACAAGTGGATCAGTTGATGTAAACCTAGATCCAGGAACATTTACATATTATATCAATAAACTCCAGCACTTGATTTTACCTGGTATTTGTTTAGCGTTATTATCAACGGTATCAACAGTTCAATACTTACGTAATGAAGTTATTGATGCAAAACAAAGTGACTATGTAAAAACAGCTCGTGCTAAAGGTGTTCCAGTAAATAAAGTTTACTCAGGACATATCTTTAGAAACTCTATTTTACCGATTGCAGCATTCTTCGGATTCTCTATTACTGGACTTTTCAGTGGTGGTATCTTTGTAGAAACAATTTTCGGATATCCAGGAATGGGACAACTATTCTACCAAAGTATTCAAGATAGAGACTATAGTGTTGTAACAACACTTATGTTATTCTCAGGATTCTTAACTCTAGTAGGTAGTATGTTGAGTGATATTATTATGGCAATCGTTGACCCACGTATTAAATTAGATTAGGAGGAAGTTGAACAATGACAAAAGCAAAAGAAGAAAAAGTTACAACTAAAACTCCGTCTGGTTTTTCAGTTGTGGCTCGTGAATTTAAAAAAGACAAAGGTGCATTTGCAGCTTTAATAACACTAAGTGCTATCTTAGTATTCGTAATAATATTTAACATTTATATTCGTATAAGTGGTGATTATAAATCATACTTTGATGTAGATTTATTAAACATTTTCTTAAAACCAGGTGAAGATGGATTCTTACTTGGTACTGACGTAGGTGGTCACTCAGTATTTGGATGGCTAATGATGGGGATGCTTAACTCAATCCTTATCGCCGTTGCAGTAACATTTATAACTATTACTTTTTGGTACTATGGTTGGATTAGTTATTGCTTACTATGGTGGTCGTGTTGATAACTTTGTTATGCGTTTTGTAGACTTTATGGTAATTATCCCAGTTCTTATGGTTATTATCGTATTCGTAAGTATTAAACGTGATTATGGTATTGGATTATTTATCTTTATCTTATCAGCATTCGCTTGGATGAGTTCTACGCGTCTTGTACGTAGTAAAGCATTATCTGAATCTCGTCGTGACTATGTTCTTGCATCAAAAAAACAATGGGAACACCTGATTGGAAAAATTATGTTAAAAGGTATCTTACCAAACATTAGTTCTATTATCGTTGTAGAAGCTACATTATCATTAGCGGCTAATATGGGTATTGAGGTAGGTTTAACATATCTTGGATTCGGGCTTCCTGCAGGAACGCCAAGTATAGGTACTATGTTATCATATGCGAAAGATGCAGACGTTCTTGTAAACAAAATGTACATCTGGCTACCAGCAGCCCTAGCTATTTTAGTTATTGTATTATGCATTAACTCTATAGGTGGAGCATTAAGACGTAGCTTAGATGCTAGACAAAGATTATAATAAAAAAAGTCTCAAATATAGATTTTCTATATTTGAGGCTCTTTATTAATGGCTTAAGCCAGTTGAGGAGGCGAAGTCTCCGAAACAAAAAACCACCCGCTATGCGGGTGCGAGATAAAAGTTAAACAATTGAAAAATCATCCTTTCTTGATAAAATAAGAGTAGTTCAAGCTCTAAAATAAAGAAAGGATGATTTTATAATGGCCAATAAACATAATAGTTTATCGCATACAAAGTGGTTGTGCATATACCATATTGTATTTACCCCTAAGTATAGACGAAAAAAATTGAATTTAATCAATATAAACGAGATATAGTAAATATAATACAAAGATTGTGTAAATATAAAGGAATAGAAATAATAGAAGGGCACATAATGCCAGATCATATACATTTGCTTTTTGTCAATTCCACCAAAATATAGTGTTTCAAGTATAATGGGATACTTGAAAGGAAAAAAAGTTCATTGATGATATTTGATATGCATTCAAACTTGAAATACAAGTATGGGAATAGAAAGTTTTTGGGCAGAAGGATATTATGTAAGTACAGTAGGACTGAATGAAAGTACGATAAGGAAATACATCAGGGAACAAGAATCGCATGATATTGCGATGGATAAGTTGACAACAAAAGAATATATAAATCCATTCGGGAATAAGAAAAAATAAATAGACCCGTTTAACGGGTAGCGGGCGTCAAAAATACAATAGGGCTTGAACGAATGTGAAAGCCAGCGCCTTGAGGTGCGTGTTAGTAACAAAGGGTTATACCCACAGAGAAAACCACCCCTTTTCAGGGGTGGTCATTATTTTTTGTTTGAATTTAGTAGTTAGAACTATTTTTACTATATTCCATAGCTCGTGCTATTTTTGGCTTAGCTTTTCTTTCTTCGATATTAAACTCACTTAATAATGTCTTAAAACTCTTCTAAACCAATGTTGTAGTCTTTTCACTTCAAACTCAAGTTCATAGTCAACTATATCGTTTAAAAAAATGTTGTTTTATCAACAACTAACAATCCACTTTTATAAGGTAGTTCATATCTTATAGTTTCGATTTTTTTGAGTAAGCATAGGAGTTTTTATTTGAACATCGATATTTTCTAATTCCGCTATTATTTCATTAGGTACTATTGGAAGTACGGTTGGCTCTTTAGGGAAAGACTCATCTAAAGGTATATTTAATCTCTACATTTTGTTTAGAGCCCTTTATTTTTTTAAAGTCATTTCGTCTTTATTATTAGTGTAGCGAATTCTAAGTGCTGAGTTAGCTTTTTTTAGGCTTTCGTTAGCATCATCATAATAAAAAGTTTTTATTTATTATTTGAGGTTTATCTTCTAATTTTAATGAAGTGTATAGATTATTATATTCATCTTCAGTTAATAAGTTTTTTTAAATTCTATTTCTATTTCTCGCATAAAATATCCTTTCTTTTTTTCTAAGGCAATAATAAAAGGTGCATTATTTTTTTGATTAATAAATTGATATACTAATACTTCTATCTCTTTTTGATCCAGTTGGCTCAGTTCTTTTAGGAGAGCGTCTTTTTCGACTTTACCATTTTCGTGCCCCCAATAGACGACTATAACTATACGACCGCCTATGTTTAATTTAGTAATAAACTTTTTTATAGCATTTAATGTTGTTTCTGCTTGTGTAGTTATAGTGTGATCGGCATTTGGCAGGTATCCTAAGTTAAAAACTACCGCTTGAATATTTTCTTCGATATATTTATCAAAATTCTCATGGGAATCAAGGATAACCTCGCACTTATCAGCAAGGTTGTTTTTTTCTAATAAGTCATTAGTGTTAGTTGTAGCTTGATTTTGGACATCAAATGCGAATACCTTTTTGGCCGAAGTTTTCGCTAAAAATAATGTATCATTACCATTCCCCGCTGTAGCATCAACAACTATAGAGTTTTTATCGATAACTTCTTTTAATAACTTTTTACTAAACGCAAGTACCTTTATCCATTATCGCGATCTTCTTTCATATTGATTATTATATCGTTTAGTTCGTAAAAGTTATCACAAGCAATAGTGAAATCAAGGGCTGTGTTAATAATCTTAGCCAGTGTTTTGGCGTTATCAAGAGAATAGTCTTCCGCTTTTTCTGAGTTATCTTTTAGCTCTTTAGTTAGTAGTTCTAATTTTTGAATTAAATCACCTTCTGTAATTTCTATATTTTCATCAAATTCCTTAGTATATGACTTAATATTGTAGCTTACATTATTTAATGGAGGGATATATAATGCACGTAGATTATTAACTTCTTCACCTACAGTAGCTGAAAGTTCATTAAGAGGAGAAGTATAGATCTTTTCATTATCATCCCCAGCTTGCTCGATTACTGTCACTTCATGGTCAAATGGATAGAAAGCAAATAGTTCATCAGAGACATTAGCCGCTGTTAAATCATCATAACATTGTGTAATTAAATTATGATTTAATGGATTGATTTGTTTTAAACTATCTAGGTTTGTTGCGTCAGACAGGGTGAAGCCTTCTACAGGGTCGAACTTAGCCGCATTAAAACAAGAATCTAAGAAGCTCTCTCCACCGATGATTTTAATATCTTTGCCACTTTTAATAAGTAGTTGAGTAGTCAGTTCAGCAACCATAGGATGACCAGGAACTAGATACATAACATCTTGTGAGTTAGCTTGTTCTAAAATATAATTAGTAATACTATTATAAGTATTTTCGAAATTCTCATTTTCTGTATAAAAACCTATCGCAAGTTTCAAAAGGGATATTATTACTTTCTAAAAAAAGAAATTGCGGGATGTTCTTTTGTGCGTGCGATAATTTTTGCCGAGGTATTGTTTAATAATAAGTTTTTAATGTTTTTCTTTAATATTTGAACTATTGTTAGGGTCCAAGACCGATAATGTAAATCATAAGTTGCTCCTTACTTGTTAATCTAATTGTTTAGTGGCTTAAAAATAACCGATATAATCATATTTGCGTTATAATTACTTTATTATTCTTTAACATAGTTATTATAACATAAATAATCTTTTAGGTTCATTAAATTATAGTATTAGAATGAGATTGTTAATTAATTTACATATAATATTCAAGGTGTTATAATTTAGCTATAGCAAAAATATAAAAAAAGGAGGATTTAAATATGTCAATCAAATTATTAAAAAGTTGCTAAAGCAACATTAAAAAAACACCAGGAGTTTTTGCAGGAGGAGTAGCTTTTGGAACAGTAGGGCTTAAATTATTATCAAGCAAAGATGCTAAAAAAAGGTTATTCAGTAGTTTTATCAAAAATTATATAAAGCAAAAAGATGAAGTAGAAGGAACTATTTCTAATATTAAGCAACATGCTGACGATGTAGTTGCAGATGCTAAAGATTTATATGATAAAGAGAAGAAAGAAAGTAATTTATTAGAATTAGAGGAAAAAAATAATATGGAATTTAAAAATATTGCATCTATCGAGCGGGAGAGCGAGAATTAGAGCGAATTTTTCGCCTAACACCAGATGTAAAAGCATATTTTTAAAAAAACAAGCGAAAAAAAGATTCAAAGCATAAACAAAGTAGAGTTTTTATCAAGATGAATATACTTTTTGCTGTTATTTTCAAAACTAATCAAAATGAGTGTCTAAAGAAATTTTTTTAGAACTTATAGATGTAAAGCAAATTAGAGATTGTTACGAAAATCCAGTTTTAAAAGCTGAGGAAACACCTTATACGATAATAGCGGATGCGGTATTTTGGCGAACAGTATCAAAATTATTTATTCCACTCCCATTAAGAACAGTTTATATATGGTGGAAGGCGTCTAAATATTTTTAGAGATACGTTAAAATTATTAGCTAAAAAAACAAGTTACAATGGAGACGCTTGATTCAACGGCGATTTTTTTGTTTCATTAGTAACAGGAGCGCGTGAAACAGCTAGTTCGATTATGTTTATTTTAGAATTAGGGGAGTCTTTAAATAATTGGTCGGAGAAGAAATCTGTAAAAGAACTAGAGAAAAGTTTGATTTCATTTGATAAAGAAGTTTGGCTTGTAGAAGATGAAGGTAATAGAAAAATACCTAGCTCAGAGGTGAAAAAAGACGATGTTATTTTTAATTTCTGAGGGAAATGAAATTTTATTCGATGGTATTGTTACTGGAGGCGGAGCAAGTATTGATGAGAGTTCATTGACAGGAGAAAGTTTTCCGGTAACCAAAAATTGGTGATAAAGTTTATTCCAATACTATAGTTGTTCATGGGGAAATTAAACTTAAGGTAGAAAATCCGCAGGTTAATGGTCGAATCTATCATCTTATTCAATTGATGAAAGAGTCAGAAAATCGTGAAGATACATACCACTATAAGTATATAAAATTGGCTGATAGTATCGTAAAATACAACTTTATAGCGATGGGACTGACATATCTTTTTACAAGATCGTTTGCTAAAGCAATTTCGTTTCTATTAGTAGATTATTCTTGTGCTTTGAAGTTATCTACACCTGTTGCTTACCTCACTACTATAAAAAATTTAATAGATAAAAAAATAGTGGTAAAAAACTCAGTAACGCTTGATAAATATGGAGACATAGATACTTTTGTTTTTGATAAAACAGGAACAATAACTGTATCAAGACCGTATATTCGAGAGGTACTACCATTTTATGAATATTCATATGAGGAAGTTGTAAAAATAGGAGCTTGTTTAGAAGAACATATTTATCACCCTATCGCTAGTGCAGTTGTTAGTAAAGCCGAAGAAGATGGTATTGAACACGAGGAAATGCACACAGAACTATACCATATTGCCTCTAGAGGTATTGTTTCACATATTGATGGAGAAAAGGTTGTTATAGGAAGTAGTCAGTTGATAAGAGATGAGAATATTCTAGTTACAGTTGACCAAGAGCGAATTATAGCTGAAAAACAAGAGCAATACAATTTGCTATTCTTAGGGTACAAAGGGAAATTGATTTCTATATTTTGTATAGATATTCCACTTAGGAATGAAGCAAACTCCGTGCTAACTGAACTTAGAAATAAAGGGAAAAAGGTTGTCTTATTGACTGGAGATAACGACGTTAGAACCAATAAAATCTTAAAAGATATAACATTTGACGAAGTATATACTAATATGACACCTGTAACAAAGTTTGAATATATAAGAAAAGAAAAAGAACAAGGACGTCGTGTGTTAATGATAGGTGATGGACTGAATGATTCAGCAGCATTATCAGAAAGTGACATTAGTATTGTTATGAACGAAAGTGCTGATCTATCAAAACAGATAAGTGATGTAGTTTTACAATCAGATTCTCTTAATTCATTACTATTGTTGTCTGATGTTTCTAAAAACTTCGTGCTCAAATGAGTAGTAATGTCAAAGGTACAGTTACTATAAATAGTTCATTGATATTTTTTTAGGGCTTGTAAATGTTCTATCACCTAATTTATTAGCGTTATTACATAACTTAACCACATTTGGAATAGTTTTGAAAAAAATTTTTAAAAATAAAATAGAATATGAATAAAAAGAATGAGAGGATTAATGAAAAATCCTTTTCATTCTTTTTAATTTTCCAGAAGATAATAAAATATAAGGAGTTTATCGCTTTAATATGCTATAATATTGTCATGAGTAAAAAGCCGAAGAGTAAAGGGGTGATTAAATGCAAGAAGTAGTAGGAAAAAGTAAGAGAAGTAGTAAGTAATGGTCTTTATATAGTGCTAGATGGTGGAACAACAGCATTTTCTACCGAAAGAAAAATATGCATATTGGTAAGAAGAAAAAAATTATCAGATATATTCTCTAAAGGATATGTAATTAAGGCGAAGGTTAAGAGTAAAAAAAGAAGATAGTATTATTCTAACTCAAAAGGAAGAGAAAAAAAGAGTCTCCTCAAGAAAATAAAGAAAAAGAGCAAAAGACAAAACCCTTAGAAAAAAACCTAAAAAAACAACAAACAAAGAAAGAAGCCAAAAGCTAAAGAAGTAAAGGCACCTCCCTAAAGAAGATAAAAAAACAACAAGAAGAATTACCCCAAAAAAACAAGAAACAAAAAAACAATAAAAGACTTAAAAAAATTACAGTATATCGGTAATATGAAAAATATCTGTAGGTCGTGGTAAAAAAATCTAATATTACAGAAGTTTCAGAAGAAGTAGTTGAGAAAAAAAGAATTACCAAAAAGTACCAGAAGGCTTTTTAGATAATATTATATCAACTACAAAGTCTGCTTATAAAAAAATATGATAATGTGAAGAAAAAGTCTTAGTGAGGAAGGGTATTTAGATGAAAATTAATACTTTGTGGAATAAAGAGGATAAAATAGCTATTGCTTTGTCAGGTGGAGTAGATTCTATAGTATTGTTTCATTTATTAGTAACTGAGTATAAAGATAGTTATAAAGAGCTAGTAGTTTTTCATATTAATCATGGTTTACGTGAGGAGTCGTATGAAGAAGCGGAATTCGTAGAGAAGTTTGTTAAAGATTTTTGATGTTAAGTTTTATAAAGAAGAACTTAATATGTCAGATTTAGAGCGTGATAGTCACACTTCAGAGGAAATGCTTGCAAAGAGAATTACGCTATCAAGCGTTTAATAAGATGGCAAAATTAGAAGGTGTAACTAAACTCTTAACCGCCCATCATAAAAAAATGACCAAGTAGAGAAATATTTTTGATGAGGTTATTAACTGGTCGTAGTATTGATCATTCATTAGCTATTTGCGAAGAGATTGAAATGGCTGGTTTAAACTATTTATCGCCCGCTGCTTAATAGTTTAAAAAGCTGAGCTAGAGGAGTACGCAAAAGGAAAAAAATCTGCATTATTATGTAGATGCGACTAACTTTGATACAGATTATACAAGAAATAATATTAGACATAATATTGTGCCACTGCTTAATGATATTAATAGTGGCAGTTTTGATAATTTAATTAACTTTGCTAATTATTATCAAAATATAAATAATAATCTAAAAAAAGCAATATTATCAAATAAAAGATAATTATATTTTTTTCTAGAGACGAAGATAAAATAAGTTTAGTTAAAGATAAATTTTTTTAGAGCTTAATGAAGAAGAAATGTATTTCTTATTAAAAGACTTAATTACTGATGAATTAGGTGTTTTTTTGATATTAAGCAAAAGGCGATTTTTTTGACGTTGTTTCGTCTTTAAAGAAAAAAATTCAGGTAATAAAAAGTTATGATTTGAAAAAAATAATTTAAAAATTATTAGTCAATATGAAACTTTATATATTCATAAAATTGAAAAAAAGTGTTATAATGATAAGATAGAAATAATTATCGATAAAAATTTGTGAAAAATAGTGTTTATGAATTTTATCAAAAATAAATTTATAATATCTACAGATGCTAAAGATTCAGAAATTGGCTTTTAACAAATCTGAGTTACCTCTTCTTGTTACAATAAAAAAAGAAGGGGATAGAGTGCGTCGAGGAGAAATAAATAAAAAAACTTTCCCGTATTTTTCATTGATGAGAAAGGTGCCGAAAGAATTAAGAGATACTTTTGCCTGTAATAAGAAATAATAAGGGCGAAGTTCTTGGTGTTTTAGGTATTGGAACAAAAGTCAATAAAAAAATAAAATTTATGATTATTATAAAAAAATGAAAGGATAAGACAGTGGAAAAATATATTACAAGACATTGAGAAAGTTTTATTTACTCATGAAGAAATAGTTGAAGCAAGTAAACGAGTTGCTAAACAAATAGAAGAGGACTATAAAGATAAAGAGCCTGTTTTAATTTGTACTTTAAAAAGGTGCATTACCTTTTATGGCAGAACTTATGAAACATATTGATATTCATGTTGTTACAGATTTTATAGATGTATCTAGTTACCACGGTGGAACTGAATCTACAGGTACTATATTAATTAAAAAAGATGTAGGTATGGATATCGCTGGACGTGATGTAATTATAGTTGAGGATATTGTTGATACAGGTAGAACTTTAAAAAGCACTTATCGAAAAACTTATTAGAAAGAAAAAGTAGCGTCTGTAACTTGTGCTTCATTACTAGATAAACCAGAAGCTCGTATCGTTGATATTGAACCGGATTATATCGGATTAATTTGTCCAAAAGCTTTCGTAGTTGGATTCGGATTAGACTATGAAGAAAGATACAGAAATACGCCATATGTAGGTGTTTTAAAAGAAGAAATCTATTCATAAATATAGATTTTAAATAATATAAAAAAATAATTAAAATTTTAGTCAAATAAAGTCAAAAAATTTTAATCATATTTAAGGTCAAATATGGTAAAAATAAGATACTTTTAGAAAAATAAATTAGGAGGTAGTTAGTCTATATGAATAATGGGAAAAGACAAAATTCTATTCTTAGCATGCTTGCCCTTATTGTTATAGCATTGGGAGTATTTGCTTATTGGCAGCAAGACTTACCTGGGACAACAGAAAAAAACTAGACTACTCAAAAACTTGTTAAGAATATAAATGAAGACAAGATTAAAGAAATTAGTCTACAAAGAAAAAGATGAGAACTATAATGTAAAAGGGGTTTTAACAGATGGTGAAAAAGAATTTTTGAATCATTAGTTCCAGCATCTGATAATGAAATCCAAAAAAAGCAAATTAATGAAAAAAAGCAAAAGATGGAAAAACTTAATGTAGTAGAATATAAGGCTGCAGAAAAAAACTGGAGCAATTCTTTTCGTTCTTAGGGAACATCGTACCATTTATCTTAATGATGGGGTTACTGTTCTACTTTATGTCACAAATGCAAGGTGGCGGTGGAGGCAAAAGTAATGAGCTTCCAAAAAAATCTAAAAGCTAAGAAAAATCGATGCAGGTGAAGGTACTGTTACATTTAACGATGTAGCAGGAGCTGATGAAGAAAAACAAGAACTTGCAGAGATGGTTGAATTCTTAAAAGATCACCGTAAATTCACTAAGATGGGTGCTAAAATACCTAAAGGTGTGTTATTAGAGGGTCCTCCGGGAACAGGGAAAACTTTATTAGCCCGTGCAGTTGCTGGAGAAGCAAAAGTTCCATTCTTCTCAATCTCAGGATCTGATTTTGTTGAGATGTTCGTAGGGGTTGGGGCTAGCCGTGTTCGTGATTTATTCAAAGAAGCTGAAAAAAATGCACCATGTATTATCTTTATCGATGAAATTGATGCTGTCGGACGTAAACGTGGTAGTGGAGTAGGTGGAGGAAACGACGAACGTGAACAAACTCTTAACCAACTTCTTGTTGAAATGGACGGATTCGATGGTGAAAAAGGTATTATCGTAATTGCAGCGACTAACCGTGCTGATGTATTAGATAACGCACTTAGAAGACCTGGACGTTTTGACAGACAAATCAAAGTTTCTACTCCAGACGTAAAAGGTCGTGAAGCAATTCTTAAAGTACACGCTAAAAACAAACCGCTTGCTAAAGATGTTGAGCTTCGTTCATTAGCTGAAAAAACTCCAGGGTTCTCTGGGGCTGACCTTGCTAATATACTAAATGAAGCAGCACTTTTAGCGGCACGTGAAAACAAAAATGCAATTGAAAAATCTGATTTAGATGAAGCTATGGACAGAGTAATCGGTGGTCCAGCTAAACGTAGTAGAGTTTATACTCCAAGAGAAAAACGTTTAGTAGCCTACCACGAAGCTGGACATGCTATTGTAGGTATGGTTCTTGATAGCGCGGATAAAGTACAAAAAGTTACTATTATTCCTCGTGGGGATGCAGGTGGATATAACCTGATGATTCCTGAAGAAGAGAAATACTTCCAAACTCGTACAGATTTAATTGATAAAATTTGTGGTCTATTAGGGTGGACGTGCAGCAGAACAAATCTTCTTTCAATGAAGTTTCTACTGGGAGCTCACAATGACTTTGAACGTGTAACTGCAATCGCACGTGCAATGGTTACAGAGTACGGTATGAGTGATGTTGTAGGGCCAATGCAAGCTCCATTCCACGACCCATATGGTGGACGTCAATTATCAAGTATCGGTAACTATTCAGAAGAAATGCTGAAAGAAATCGATAAAGAAGTACGTAAAATTATTAATGAATGTCACGCTAAAGTGTTACACATCATTGAAACTCACAGAGATCAGTTAGAACTTATCGCTCAAACTCTTATGAAAGTTGAAACAATTGATAGAAAAGAAATTGTTGCTCTTTACCAATTTGGTAAAATGCCAAAAGAGTTAGACGAAAGAGAAGCAGAACAACTTGATAAAATAGTTAATAAAAAAATACTATGAAGAACAAGCTCGTTTAGCTAAAGAAAAAGAATCAGGACCAGAGATTTATGTAGAGTCTACTGATGATACTGATAACAAAGATATAGAAGAATAATATGAAGACCAGGTTTGAAATTTATTTCAAATCTGGTTTTTATGTTTTAAAATATATATATTTCCGAGGAAATTAACTTCAGTTAAGTTTAAAAGCTATACAATATATTTTATGGTATAATTGTTATTAATCTACTATTTTGAAATAAAAATATATAGTGATTATTTGGAGGAAAAAATGAAGTATTTGACAAGTGAAGAGGTTAAGAATGCTAAGAAAAAAATATTAGTGTTATAAAACCTTATAAAACAACAAAAGAAATAATATTTTCTAATATCTTCACGTTCTTTAATGCGATGAACTTGGTATTAGCTGCTTTTATCGCTACAACGTTAAGATTTGAAAATATGTTATTTTTAGGTGTTATCGCAATAAATACTGCTATAGGTATTTATCAAGAAGTTAGATCTAAAAATGCTTTAGAAGAATTAAGTTTATTAGGGCGAAATAAATATCGTGTAAATCGTGATAATGAAATAATAGAAGTCGATTCGGAAGAAATAGTTTTAGGTGAGTATCTTCATCTAAATCTAGGAGACCAAGTGCCTGTAGATGCTGAGATAATCGAAGGTAGTATTGAGGTTGATGAATCGTTACTAACTGGAGAAAGTGATAATATTTACAAAACTACAGGTAACGAACTTATGAGTGGTAGTAACGTAGTAAGTGGTAGTTGTCTAGTAAAAGTTACCGCTGTTGGTGGGGATAGCTATATTAATAAACTAGCTAAAAAGCACAAAAAGAATTTAAAAAAATATCCATCAAAAACTAAGAGACTATATGGATAGAATCCTGAAAGTAATATCAGTACTATTAGTTCCAGTTGCTATTATGCTTTTATGTTAGAGGTGCTAGTCTAGGACGTGGCTATACGGATATAGTTTTACGTAGTGCAGGTGCATTAGTAGGTATGATACCAGAAGGGTTAATCCTACTTGTAAGTGTGTCTTTAGCGGTTGCTGCGATGAAACTAGCTAAGAAAAAAGTTCTAGTGCAAGAACTATACTGTGTAGAAACTCTTGCACGTGTAGATGTGCTTTGTTTTGATAAAACAGGAACAATAACTACAGGTAACATGAATGTAGTTGAGATTGATGAAAAAGTAGCTAGCGAATTATCTAGTTATTTAGCATATTTTGAAGATGAGAATGCCACATCAAGAGCTTTAAAAAATCATTTAACTTGTGAGAAAAAATGGGATGTTGACGAGATTGGCGCATTTTCTAGTAAAAATAAATATTCATACATTCAATTAAAAGAAGGTGGTACTTATTTCTTCGGGGCCTATGAATTTTTAGGATTTGAAGAAGGTATGACGGAATACTATGAGAGCCTGAAACAACAGGGTTATAGAATATTATCTCTAGCTTATACTGATGAAAAAGTAACTACTCCATCAAATATGAAGTTGATTGGTCATGTAGTACTTTCTGACGAAATCAAAGCTAATACAAAAGAAACATTTAAGTATTTTGAATCACAAGGAGTAGCTGTAAAAATAATAAGTGGAGACAATCACATTGCAGTTCTTGGGGTAGCTAAAAAAGCAGGGTTTAAAGAAGATGCTCGTGCTGTAGATATGACGAAAGTAACAGAAGAAAGCTTTGAGTCTGTAGTATTAGAAAATGATATTTTTGGTCGAGTAACACCAGATCAAAAACAACGCATGGTAGAGATTCTACAAAAAAATGGAAAAACAGTTGCGATGAGTGGAGACGGTGTTAATGACGTGCTAGCGCTGAAAAAAGCTGATATTAGTTTTGCGATGAATGGTGCAACTAGTGCCGCTAAGAGTGTTTCTAATATTGTATTTTTAACAAATGACTTTGCAGTATTTTATGATATTTTAATGGAAGGTCGTCGTGTAATTAACAATATTCAAAAAAGTAGCATCGCTAGTTTTTTTAACAAAAACATTCTTCTCGATAGTATTTGCGGTGATAAGTGTATTATTTGCCTTTGAATTTGCATTTATTCCTATTCAATTTACTATTATTTCAGCTATAACAATAGGAGTTCCATCGTTCTTCCTAACGTTTGAATCGAATAAAGAAAAAAAGTAAGTAATAACTTTATGAGAGATATTTTTAACGAATGCAGCTATTGGTGGTGGTGTGTTGGTAGCAAGTGTTCTACTGACAAATATTGTAATAGATAACCAAGCACAAATGAAGTTTATTTGCTTTGTACTAGCGCTTATTAATGGGCTATGTATGGTAGCTAAAAGTTAGTTTACCTCTAAATAAATATAAAGTAGTATTATTAGGGGTGCTGAGCTTTTGCAGCTATCGTTGGTGTGTTTATTAATATATTTATTTTAAAAAAACCACTTTGCTCCATTAGCTGCTCCACAGCTACTATATATAGTAGGGCTTGGATGTTTAATAGCGACTATTCATTTCTTTACAAAAACGAAAAAAAGTTTAGTTTAATTAAGACGACAATTAGTCGTCTTTTTATTCCTTTATAAAAAAATCGAAATATATAATATAATAAGTATTAAACGAAATAGGAGCATTTAAATAATGAAAAAAATTTTTTAGTAGCGACCATAACAAGTATTTTGTTGTTAATTGGAATCGTAGCCGGAAGTATTTATTACGAAAAAAATATAAAATAGAACATATTGTGAAAAAGTGATAAAAGCAAAAAAACAGCGATTGAAAAATATGTTGAAGAAAAATGGAAAAACAAGGCTTTGACACCAGAAGGGAAAAAAATTAAAAAGTTATAAGATAGATTATAATAAAGTAGAGAAAAAAATCCAATGGGAGGGATTAATATCTCAGTGATAGTTAATGATAATGAAGAGATGATAGTAAACACAACGTTGGAAAAAGACTGGAGAGGTGAATATAAGACGGGAGCAAGAACGATTTCTCCCGAACTATGGAAACTTACGGATAGAGGGCAAAAAGAGGGAATAAGGTAATAAAAAAACACTTATAGAATAGGTATAGTTTACAAAAGAAAGATGTCTGGTTTTGACAACTAAAAATACAATTGTGATAGAGACAGAGGTAATGATATGTTGAAGAAAGTAGTGAAAGTAATCCTATTAGTTTTGTTTATAGTGCTTTCATCAATAGGGTTATTAAAGGGTAAAGGATATATAGAAAGTAAAAAGAATAGAACATATTGTGAAAAAGTGATGAAGCAAAAGAGGTAATAGAAAAAAAGGTTGAAGAGCATGGATAGTAAAGCTTTAACCCCAGAAGGGAAAAATTAAAAAGTTATAAGATAGACTATAATAAAGTAAAGAAAAAAATCCAATGGGTGGTATATATATACTCTTAATAATTAATGATGACCCTGAGATGATATTTGATACAACATTAGAGAAAAAAACACTGTAGGGTGGGAAGTATACTACCGGAGCGGGAGGGTTTAGTCCAAAACTATTTGACTTTATTTATGAAGGGAAGTATTACACTATGGATATTTGGAGTCTTAATGTAGCTAAAAAAATTATATCCCTGCCTTAAATAGTGCAAAAAAATATTTATATAGATATATAATATACAGATTTAAGTGAGGAATAAGTAATATAATATCATAGATTGAACTACAACATATGTTGTAGTTTTTGTTATTTAAAAAATAGATAAATAAAAGTGATAAATCAATATAAGATGGATAATAAAAAACTCTTTTTGAAGTATATTAAATCTAGATTTATATTTAATTATTTCATAAAACAATATACAAAGCGATAAAAAAAGTATTATAATTGTAATAAGTAAAATATGATAGAAGGTGATGATGTTGGTAAAAAAGCACTAATAGGAGTATCGCTAGCGGTATTGGCCGTAGTAGGAGTAGTAGGAGGTAAAGTATACATGAACAATAATGATAATAAAAGTAGAGAAACATCGTAAAACAGTGATGATGCTAAAACAAACTATTGAAGAAATGCTGAAAAAGTTAGATAGTAAGGCGTTAACATCAGAGGGAAAAATTAAAACTTACAAAAATTGATGAGAGTTACAGCAAAAGTAAACCCAATGGGAGGAATAGATATAAAAATTGTAATAAACAATAATGAAAAAAATTAGTTTTAGAAACTACATTAAATAAATATTCAGAAGGTAAGGGTTATAAGCATGGTGCACTAGGTATGACTCAAGAATTAGACTCACTGTTAAATTAATGAAATAACTAGAGAGGTGAAAGTATTATGGCGTATAGCGATGAAACAAATATGAATATAGCAAAAGAGGAGTACAAAGATCGACCATCTGGTTATATATTGAAAACAGAAGACAATGAATATGTAGGGACTCTTTCTGATGCTAACGACAACCGTAGTAATAACGGAGAACAAATTTATACTTATACTAAAACAAGTGGAAGTAATGAAGTTGTGTCTCCAGATGCTCCACTTAGTGAAAGAGAAAAGGTTGAGGAAATAACCATATTATATAGGGGTTCAACTGCTCCAGGCAAAGGTGCTGATAATGCAGATGCAAAAAGAGACTGGTTAGACAATGATGCACCAATGGCTAAGAAGATAATGTTAGGAGAAAAGGGTGCTACCGGCCAGTTGGAAGCTTCATCAGATTATTTAAAAGAAATGATGGAAAAATATCCAAATGCAAAGATTAATATTTATGGACATTCATTGGGTTCTATGGATGCTCAATATGCCTTAGCGAATGTAACGGATTATTCTAGAATAAAATCTGCAAATATATACAATGGTCCAAATATTTATTCAACACTTACAGAAGAACAAAAAATAAATGTTAGTGCACTATATGATAAAATAAATAATTATGTAGATAGTAGAGATTTAGTTGGCTTGGGATATAATAAAGGAGAAGGAACGGTAGGGAAAACTTATAACTTTTCAGGGGAAAGTAGCGGATTTAACAAAGTAGACCAACATATGTGGGGAGGATATCGTTTTGATGATAACGGGAATCTTATAGATGAAAAAGGAAAAAGAGTAAAAGCATGGAATAAACCCGATGAAATAAAGAAACTTCAGGCAGAAGCAAAAGACAAAGTTAGAGATGCGGCGATTAACAAAGTTCAAGGTCTTTCAGTCGATGTAGACCGAGATGGTAAACTTGATGCACAATTTGGAAAAGATAAACTACTTACAACTGAGTTGATGCCAGGTAGTGGAGCGGGTAAAGATATAGTAATTAATTTCTCTTCTCTACAAGGATTATCCAAAAATTTACAAGGGTTATTAGAAGATATAAAACAAATAAGAGAGTTATTAACTAAATCTACCACAACAAATAGTACTGTAGAATCGAGAAAGGCAAATAGAACGGAGACTTTAGAACAATCTATAGTAAGTTACTTAGAACAAATAAATCTTATAAAGAGTATTAAAAAAATTTAGATAATTTTTTTACACGAAAATTAGAAGGAAAAGAAAAAAACTATTCTCAGAAATAGCTAATTATAGTACATTTCAATTTTCTAGACAATTTGACTGGTTTGGATTTAGTGGTTTTTAAAACATGGTGTTATAGAAGTGGGAGCCTCATGGGATTATGGTATAGTGACTAAATTACTAGATTCACTAAGTAAAAAGGCTAGAGAAACTTGGGATACTATTAATAAAATAATTGTTGTACCAGGAATAGGTCCAGGTGGTACTGGTATTATCCAATTGAATACTAAAACAGGTATAGCCCAAAAAGGTGAAGCTACAATAAATAGCTTTAAGAAAAGTATAGGTGATACTTTAAAAGGTGAGGGAATAAGATCTGCATTTGATGATGGGATAGCTAATCCTCTTTCGGATGTTTTAAAAGTGGAACTAACTAATGTTAACAAAATGGAAGAATGTATAAATAGTATGATTGGTAGTGTTAATGCACTAGCTGAAAGTCATAGGAATAATGATGCTACGATTGAACAAAACTGGAGATCTAATCAAGATGTGATGGGTGGTTATGAAGTAGGGAGTATTCCAACAGATTTTGATACATTTGTTAAAAAATCGAACTTGTTTGATGATTTAGAAGTGTTAAAAGCCTTTGACCAACAAGTTGATAATACTACAAAATCTTTAGGGGATAGTATGATAACTGCTTTTTCTGGGTATTTAACTGAGTCTAAAAGTAGTGTTGATGCTACTCATAGCGGTTTAAATGACACTGAGTCTGCAGCTAGTGATGTTATAGCTGAATTTGCGACAGAAATATGTTATAAGGTGAAATTAAGTATAAATTTTTATAATACGGTAGAAGCATGTATTAGTATAGCTAGCAGCATTAAAGAAATTAAGAATTTTATAGATAATATTGAGCAGGAATATCAGGAAACAATACAAACAATCTTTAACACTGGTAATTCACTACCTTCATTAAAAACACAGCTTAGAAGTTATCTAGAAGATGCAATATATAATTATTCTACGTTGTCTGATGTAGTAAAAAGGTCAAAGAGTTATAGCATCGATTATGAATAGGATATATACACAAGCTCTAGGATTTTTTTAAGATTAGTGAATGAAAATAAAGGTAAATCAATAGAAGCTCTAGCGGAAAGAATGGAAGAGATGGGAACTATGGCTTCTCATATCTCACAAATAGTAGAGCAATGTTTTGGAAGTAAAGCATAATAAATATATAAAGCGAAGAAGTTTTTCTTCGCTTTTTTTTATGTAGATTAAGTATTTACTTGTAAAAAAATATTCAAATAATATGGGAATAAAAGATGAGTATTTAAATAAAAAAATTATCTAGCTTTTTATATTAATTTATATAAATGTAAATATTTGACTGTAATGTAGTTTTGCTAGAAAGATATATGTAGATAATGGAAAGATATTATGTATTGAATTTTTACTAAGAATCAAAAATATAAACTTTAAAAAAATATACTAATTTGATTTTATATTTTATTATTTAAAATTGTATACAAAAGTATTAAAATAATATTATAATAATAGGTAAGAAAAATAATTTAGAGGGTGATAATGTTGCTAAAAAAATATTAATAGGAATTCTACTAGTAGTATTAGCTGTAGTAGGTTTAATAGGAGGTAAGATGTATTTGGAAGAAAAATAAAAATAGTAAGTATTGTGAAAAAGTGATGATGGAAAAAGAAGCTGTAGAGAGTATGCTGAAGAGTATGGATGATAAAGCATTGACTCCAGAGGGAAAGATAAAAAGTTATAAGATTGATTTTGATAAAGTAGAAAAAAATCCGATGGGAGGGATAAATATATATTTAATAATTAATGATGACCCAGAGATGAAGTTAGATACAACTTTAGTGAAATTCAATAAAGATGGGAAGTATGAAACAGGAGCCAGGGGTATTAGTCCAAAATTATTTCGTTTAGTTTATGGGGAAAGGGGATAATTATATGTTCTCAGATAAGCAAAATATGTTGGTTGCACAAAAAGAATATGAGAGTGACCCTTATATAGGTAAGGTATTGAATACGCATGATATTCCTTATATTGCAACTCTATCTGATATTAACGATAATCGAACTAATAATGGAGAACAGATTTTCACTTATACAAAAACAAGACACGGATTGGATGCTGTTACACCAAATGCCTCACTTAGCGAAAGGCAAAAAATAGAAGAGATAACAATATTGTATCAAGGATCAACTAGCCCACTTAATTCTAAAGCAAAGGAAGGAGAAGTGAGTAGGGATTGGGTAGATAATGATTTAGAAATGGCAAAGAGGATACTCTCGGGAGATAAAAATGCAACTGGTCAATTAGAGGCTTCATCGGAATACTTAAAAGAGATGATGGAAAAGTATCCCAATGCTAAGGTTAACATATATACACATTCGTTAGGCTCTATGGATGCTCAATTTGCCCTAGCAAATGTAACAGACTACTCTAGAATTAATTATGTGTATCTATCTAATGGGCCAAATATATACCCTATATTATCTCATGACCAAAGGGTAAATGTTAGTGCGTTATATGATAAAATACATAATTATATAGATAGTAGAGATCCGATAGGTTTAGGTTATGAAGAAGGTAAGGGAGCTGTTGGTAAAGTATATAAGTTTACTGGAGTTGATAAAATTTCTGAAGTGACAGGTATTAGTACTATAACGGGTGTTCAAATAGGAGGAGCGATCTTTGGACCGATTGGTGCTTTAGTAGGAGGGGGAGCAGGGGCTATTGGCGGCTATCTATATAGTGCTGGAACAGATCAGCATTTATGGGGAGGATACCGTTATGATAGTGATGGGAATCTTATTGACGAATATGGAATGAGAGTGAAACCTTGGGACAAACTCAAGGGAACAGAAAGACTGCAAGTAGAAGCGGGAAATATAATTAGAGCTGCAGCAATTGGTAAAATTCAAGGCCTTTCAGTCGATGTAGACCGTGACGGTAAACTTGATGCACAATTTGGAAAAGATAAACTACTTACAACTGAGTTAATGCCAGGTAGTGGAGCTGGTAAAGATATAGTAATTAATTTCTCTTCTCTACAAGGATTATCAAAAAACTTACAAGGATTATTGGAAGATATAAAACAAATAAGAGAGTTATTAAATAAATCTACTTCAATAAATAGTGCTGTAGAATCAAGAAAAGGCTAGTAGAACGGAGACTTTAGAACAATCTATAATAAGTTATTTAGAACAAATAAATCTTATAAAGAGTATTAGGAATTTAGATAACTTTTTATACGAAGTTAGAAAGTAAGAAAAGGTTATTTTCTGCAGTAGGGAATTATAGTACATATCAATTTTCTAGACAATTTGACTGGTTTGGATCTAGTGGTTTTAAAACATGGTGTTATAGAAGTGGTGCTTCATGGAATCATGATACAGTTACTAGGTTACTTGAGACATTAAGTGGTAAGGCTAAGGAAACCTCAGATAGTATTAGTAGGACGGTTGATGCAACAGGTGGTACTTCATACCCGAAAAGAAATATGGTTACAATTAATGCTAGATCACAAATTGCTCAAAAAGGTGAGGATACAATAAATAGTTTTAAGAGAAGTATCGATGATGCATTAAAAGGTGAAGGGATAAGGTCTGCATTTGATGATGGAATAGCTAATCCCCTTTCAGATGTTTTAAAAGTGGAACTAACTAATGTTGACAAAATGGAAGAATGTATAAATAGTATGATTGGTAGTGTTAATGCACTAGCTGAAAGTCATAGAAATAATGATGCTACGATAGAACAAAACTGGAGATTTAATCAAGATGTAATGGGTGGCTATAAAGTAGGGAGTATTCCAACAGATTTTGATACATTTGTTAAGCAATCAAACTTATTTGATGACTTAGAAGTATTAAAAGCCTTTGACCAACAAGTCGATAATACTACTAAATCTTTAGGAGATAGTATGATAACTTCTTTTTCGGAATATTTATCAGAGGCTAAAAGTTCTGCTCGGGGTACTCATGTTTGCCTTAAGGATACTGAATATGCGGCTAATGATGTTATAAGTGAGTTTCCAACTGAGATATGTTATAAAGAAAAAGAAGATGATATACATTTTTATAACACGGTAGAAGCATGCATTAGTATAGCTAGTAGCATTAAAGAAATTAAGAATTTTATAAATGATATTGAAGGAGAATATCAAGAGACTATTAGAACTATTGATAATGCTGGTGGTACATTACCTACGTTGAAAGCGCAACTTAGGAGTTATCTAGAAGATGCAATATATAATTATTCTACATTGTCTGATGTGGTAAAAGCTCAAAGGGTTATAGCGGGAATTATGAAAAGGTTATGCGATCAAGTTCAAAGCTATTTATCATTAGTGAATGAAAATAAAGGTAAATCAATAGAAGCTCTAGCGGAGAGAATGGGAGAGATGGGAACTATGGCTTCTCATATCTCGCAAGTAGTAGAGCAATGTTTTGGAAGTAAAGCATAATATATAAAAAAGCGGAGAAGTTTTTCTTCGCTTTTTTATATGTACTAAGTAGATTCACATGTAAAGTATTTAAAATATATACAAAACTATTGAAATAATATTATAATTATAAGTAAAAATAATAGAGTGGGAGGATGAGATTGTTGAAAAAAAGCACTAAAAGGGCTCCTTATAGTTTTACTATTAATTATAGGGACAGTGGGATTTATATTAGGTAAAGAATACATAGAAAAATAAAAAAAGATAGAGAATATTGTGAGAAGTGATGATGGAAAAAGAAGCTGTAGAGAGTATGTTAAAGAGTATGGATAGTAAAGCCTTAACTCCAGAAGGTAAGATAAAAACTTATAAGATAGATTATGATAAAGTAGAGAAAAAAATCCGATGGGAGGGATATATATACTTTTAATAATTAATGATGACCCGGAGATGAAGTTGGATACAACTTTAGAGAAAGGGACACGAGGGAAAAAGTATAAAACAGGAGCAAAGGGGATTAGTCCTAAACTAGATAAGCTTGTATATGGAGAAAAACAATAATTATATGTATAAAAAAATGAACACTGCTGATAGTGGTTTAAAAATAAAAGGAGGTCTTTAGAAAATGGCGAAGAAAAAAAGAAAAAAAGTAAAAAAATATGATGGAGCGCTATCATGGACCATTAATCGAGAAATGAAGTGGTGTTAGGGTATATAAAGTTTGTGCCATGGTTTACTCTTGTGATTTCAGGTATGATATTTTGGGGGATGACAATCGGAAATTGGACTGGCGTCTATAGAACTTTGTTTGAGGTGTGCATATACTACAGTGCTTTTCGCAATAGTCATTTCTTTTTTTGATAAGTTTATTTTAAAATTTAAAAATTTTTCGTTTATCTTCTTATTTCTTTGATTTTTCGTGGTGTTAACTATTGATATTAGTTGTATAAATTTGTTGCTTATTTCTCAAGGTGAGTTATCTTCAGAAATGATGGTAGTTTGTGTTTATATAGCAATAGGTCTATTTCTAATTTTTAGCTTTGTTTATGCATGGTATTATTTGCCGAAAAATCAAGGGAAGATTTGGGCGATTAACCAATGGGAAACTTATGAAAAACTACTTAAAAATAAGAAATTAATGAAGTTTCTAAAACCTTTACCAGTTGTTGCATTTGTGCTTATAGTGATAGCTGTTTTATCAGGGCATGAGAACTATATTGAATGTGTCTTTGGTGTTTTTAAATGGAATTTTAGATTTATTCGCTTTTTCCAGCCCTTGTAGTAGATGCTATTTATGGAGCTATCTATATAAGTGGAAATCCTAGCTACGATGAGTTGAAGTAGAAGGTGTGATTATACGCAAATAAAAACTTTAAAAAAAGAATAGTGTCGTATAAACTGATGTTTTAATAAATATAGAAATATATATGAAGTGAAGAATGTTTTCTTCGCTTTTTATTTTTTTATAAAACACAGATGGTTAATATTATAATTATTTGGATAAACATAACTTACTAGTTGTGATAATAGTAATAGTACAGAAAAAAATATTGCCTAAATTTTATTAAACTATTTCTGAATATTGAATTGATTTTTTTCTGATTATTTAAGTTAAAAATATAGATATTATTTTTTTAAAAAAACCAGGAGGAGTTATTAACATGAAATTTCCGAAGAAGCCAGTAGTAAGTGTAGTGAGCTTATCTTTACTAGTGGGGAATGTTAATTTATTAACTAATAATACTAATTCAAAATTTATTTATGCACAAAAATGATGCAAAAAGAACAAGCATTATCTAATGTTTCAAAAGAAGATGAGAAAAAAATTTAATAATGATGATAAGGTAAAAAAATAATTGTTAAATTAAAAAGAGGATAAAGTAAATCCTGATGATTTAAAAAAACAGCTGAAGGGTTGAAAAAAACGTGAAGCTAGCACAAAAAGAACCTCGTGAAAAAGCCTTAAAAAGAAATAAAAAGAAAAAAAGGTGTGAATTATGAAAAAGCTATTTGAATATGACACACTTTTTAAATGGGTTTGCTTTTAGAAACTACTTATGAAGATGCTAAAAAAATTCAAGCAATGAACTTCGTAGACAGTGTTGAGGTAAGTGTTGCTTACAAAAAACCAGAAACAACTACTAATGCAGTTGAAACAAAAAAAGAAGAGGTAAATGACTTCTCTAAAGCTCTAGATAGTTATAATCTAATTAACATTCAACCACTGTGGGATAAAGGTTTCCGTGGGCAAGGAAGAGTAATAGCGGTACTTGATTCAGGGCTTGATCCAAATCACCCGGTTTTAAGATTAACAGATAACTCTCAATCTAAATATAAAACAAAAGAAGATGCTGAAAAAGCGATGAAAGAAGCAGGAATAGACTATGGTAAGTGGTATAGTGATAAACTACCGTTTGCTTTCAACTATAATGATTGGAACAATGATATTAAACAAAGTGGATTCAAATCACATGGTATGCATGTTGCTGGTACTGCGGTAGGTAATCCTAAAGAAAAAAGCGGAACAGGTGACTATATTACAGGTGTAGCTCCAGAAGCGCAATTAATATTTATGCGTGTATTCTCAGAATCTAAAAACTCAGGAACAGAGTCTTATATTTATACTAAAGCTATTGAGGATGCTATTAAGTTAGGTGCGGATACTATTAACTTAAGTTTAGGGTCGCCAGCTGGTTCAGTAATGGAAGTTGGTGATGGCTTAATTAGTGCATTAGAAGTAGCTAAAAAAGCAGGAGTAAATATCGTAGCCGCTGCTGGTAACAATGCCTACTTCTCTAAAGGTGGTTTTGATTACATCACACCACGTGCGGTTAACCCAGACTACGGGACAGTAGGACGTCCATCAGTATCTGATGATGCTATTTCTGTAGCTAATATTAGTAATAGTGTACTTAATAGAGAGATTGCTACAGTTGCGAACTTATTAGGTAATGTAGCTTTCAACAATGGTAATGTGCCTATCTTCACATATTCAAAACTTTTTGAAAATAAAGACTATGACTATGTTTATGTAGGTGTTGGGAAAGAAGAAAATTATGAAGGCAAAGATTTAACAGGTAAAATCGCCTTAGTTCAACGTGGTGAAAACAGCTTTGAAGATAAGGTGAAAATAGCTAAAAAACATGGAGCTGCAGGGGTAATAGCGTACTTTAATGATGGAGATACTATCTATAATGTTGTCTTAAATGGTCAAGACAAAGACTTCCCGGTAGTAACGACTTATTATAACTTTGGTAATGAGCTAGCTCAACATGAAGGTGAGTATAAAATTAACTTCAACGGAAAATGGGAGAAAAAACCAAATGAAAATGTTGGTAAATTCGACGATTCATCTAGTTGGGGATTAACAGTTGATGGATACTTAAAACCAGACGTTACAGCACCAGGTGGAGATATTATCTCTTCTTATAATGATGGAAGATACGGATTAGACAGTGGGACAAGTATGGCGTCACCTCACGTAGCTGGAGCAACTGCATTAATAAAACAAGCTCTTGCGGAAAGATTCCCAAGTAAGACTGCAGAAGAACTTCAAAAATTAGTAAAACACTTATTAATGAGTACAGCTAGTATTAATGTTAATAAAGATAATGGTGTATACATTTCTCCAAGACAACAAGGTGCAGGATTAATAGATGCGTACAAAGCTGCTTATGGAGATGTTTATGTTACTGGAACAAATGACTATGGTAGTGTAAGTTTAGGTAATGTAGGTGATAAATTCGATGTTAAACTATTAATTCATAATATTTCTGATAAACCTAAAACGTTAAAAATATAAATCAACATTAATTACAGATGATGCATACGGTGAAGGTAATGGGTGATTGGACAGGTTACTTAACTATGACTTCACGTTTACTTAATGAAATAGAAGGAGAAAAAAACTGTTACTGTAGGAGCAAATTCTACTTCAGAAATCACGGTATCAGTAGATGCAAGCAAATATAACGAAGAACTATTAAAATTATTTAAAAAAATGGTTATTATTTAGAAGGGTTTGTAGAGTTTTACGGAGCTGATGGTAAATCAACAGACAAAAGTAGCAAGCATACCTTTTGTAGGATTCAAAGGGAGTTCCAAAAACTTACCAGTATTAGAAAAACCAATTTATTCTATGAAAGATGGAGAAAAACCAACATATGAATATGGATTTGATTCAAATAATAATAACTGGGATTCTCTAACGGATATGAACTTCACAGGTATATTGACTACATATAAAGAAGATAAGAAAGATAAGAGAACTCTTGCGGGAGCATATATTAACCCACTAACTAATGTGAGATTCTTTACAGATAAAAATATTCTTCTCCCTAATGGGTGATGAAAAACTATGATGAAATCGGAATGCGTGGAGTATTCTTACGTAACTATGAAAAACTTAAAATTAACAGTATATGCAAAAAGATGATGTTGAACGTAAAAAAATCCACTTTATGAAAATGGAAATGCATCAGGAATAAAAACTTCTTTAACAATACAGGTAAAAAATATACTGCATTATCATTGACAAACTGGAAAGGTGTAGATAAAAATGGTAACCCTCTTCCAGATGGAGAATATCAATATGTTCTTTCTTATAGTTCACAAGTGACTGGAGCTAAAATGCAAGAAACATCATTTAATGTAGTAATCGATAGAAAAGCTCCTAAGATTACAGGTGCTAATGGTGGATATTACGATGAAGCTACACGTAAATTCACTCCTTATCCAATAATGGAAGATGGAAGTGGAGTATTCTACAAGAAATTAAGTTATGGAAAAAATGTAATCCAACCTAATGAAGATGGAAGTTACACTATTCCAGAAGGTGTAGACTTGAAAGATGTTACTTTCGAAGTAAAAGATTTCGCTGATAATAAAGATAGCATCGCTCTATCTAATATCGCAGGTAATGGTAAAGGTAGTCTTGAAGTAGAAATCAGAAAAGGTGACGGAACAGGTAATAACTCTCGTAGAGTTCGTTATAAAATCACTAATGAAAAAGGGGAAGTAGTAGGTGATGACTTCTCACGTAATAAACGAACTTACCAATCATTACCATTTGGTAAATATACTGTAGAAGTAGTGTTATTAGATGAAGATTATAGATTAAAAACACCTTCGAAAATAGAATTCGAAATAACTAAAGACACTCCAACTAAAGAAGTAGAATTCAGAGTAGATGAAATCATCAAAAATGCTGTTGAAATCAGTTTCGATAAACCAGTTCCTACAGGTACAAAAGTATATGCTGTTTCTGAATCAGGAACAAAAATAGAATTACCGACAAGTCTATATGGAAAAAATGCATTCCAAAAACGTTTAGAAAATGGTAAATACACAATTCAAATCGTTACTCCAGAAGGCTATACGCTAGAAGAAAAATAACTTTGAATTAGAAGTTAAAGATGGACATAATAGAAAACAAGTTGGTATAACTGAAAAAGCAGTAGAAACACCGAAAGAGGATAAAGAGAAAGAAACACCGAAAGATGACAAGGTGACAGAAGCTCCGAAAGGCGACAAAGAGAAAGAAACACCAAAAAGAAGATAAGGTGACAGAGGCTCCAAAAGAAGACAAAGAGAAAGAAATACCAAAAGAAGATAAGGTGACAGAGGCTCAAAAAGAGGATAAAGAGAAAGAAACACCGAAAGACGACAAGGTGACAGAAGTTCCGAAGGAAGACAAAGAGAAAGAAACACCGAAAGACGACAAGGTGACAGAAGTTCCGAAGGAAGACAAAGAGAAAGAAACACCGAAAGATGATAAGGTGACAGAAGCTCGAAAGATGACAAAGAGAAAGAAACACCGAAAGACGACAAGGTGACAGAAGTTCCGAAGGAAGACAAAGAGAAAGAAACACCGAAAGACGACAAGGTGACAGAAGTTCCGAAGGAAGACAAAGAGAAAGAAACACCGAAAGAAGATAAGGTGACAGAGGCTCCGAAGGAAGATAAAGAGAAAGAAACACCGAAGGAAGATAAAGTTGTTGAGACTCCAACGCCAAGTACACCAACGACACCAACGCCAGTGACACCAGCACCAAGTACACCAACGACGCCAACAACACCTGCAAAACAAACACCAGTGACACCGGCACCAAGTACAACGCCAACAACACCGGCAAAACAAACACCAGTGACACCGGCACCAAGTACAACACCAACAATACCTGCAAAACAAACGCCAGTGACACCGGCACCAAATACAACGCCAACAACACCAGCGACACCAGCGCCAAGTACACCGGCACCAAGTACAACGCCAACAACGCCAGCAAAACAAACACCAGTGACACCAGCGCCAAGTACAACGCCAACAACACCGGCAAAACAAACACCAGTGACACCAGCACCAAGTACAACGCCAACAACACCGGCAAAACAAACGCCAGTGACACCGGCACCAAGTACAACGCCAACAACACCGGCAAAACAAACACCAGTGACACCAGCACCAGTGACATCGGCACCAAGTACAACGCCAACAACACCAGCAAAACAAACGCCAGTGACACCGGCACCAAATACAACGCCAACAACACCAGCGACACCAGCGCCAAGTACAACGCCAACAACACCGGCAAAACAAACACCAGTGACACCAGCACCAAGTACAACGCCAACAACACCGGCAAAACAAACGCCAGTGACACCGGCACCAAGTACAACGCCAACAACACCGGCAAAACAAACACCAGTGACACCAGCACCAGTGACACCGGCACCAAGTACAACACCAACAACACCAGCGACACCAGCACCAAGTACACCGGTTAAAGAGATGCCAAAAGAAGATAAAGTTACTGAAACACAGAAGGAAGACAAAGTCACAGAAACACCAAAAGATGACAAGGTGACAGAAGCTCCTAAAGAAGACAAAGTCACAGAGGTACCAAAAGAAGACAAAGTTACAGAAACTCCAAAAGAAGACAAAGTAACAGAAGCACCGAAGGAAGACAAAGTAACAGAAGCACCGAAGGAAGACAAAGTAACAGAAGCACCGAAGGAAGATAAAGTCACAGAGGTACCGAAAGAGGACAAAGTAACACCAAATCAAGGTGGAAACTCAAACGGTCAAGTTAGCAATGTAAGTAAAGACAATAAACCAAATACTAGTACTACTCCTCAAGTTGATAAAAAAGAATTAACAAATCAACTTAACAATAGTAGTAGAACAGTAGGAAGTTCAAGTTTTGCTAAGGTAAGTGAAGAAAATAGACAATCATATCTAAATTCTGTAAGCAGAGCCCAAGAAGTAGTTGCTAATGGTCAATCTACTCAAGAAGATGTAAACAATGTACTAAATGTATTAAAAAGAATCTGAAGAGAAAGTTACTGATAAAAGCTCCTGAAAAAAATCTTCAAACTCAGATGATAAAGCAAAAGACCAAGCTAAATCAGAAGAGAAAACAAATAATGATAACAAATCAGAGAAAAAAGAAGAAAAATCTTCTGATAAAGAATCAAATAATACCTTACTATATGTAGGTTCAGGACTACTAGTATTATTACTAGCGGGTGTACTATTTAGACGTCGTGGTTAATAGATAATAAAAAGAAGTATCTTAACTCATTATGAGTAAAGATGCTTCTATATATAAAAAAAGAGGAGTAAGAATTATTATCTATTTTGTATATTTTTAGCTTTAGGAGATTTGTAATTTTTTTAATTAATTTTTTTAGTAAATGGGAGTATGATTATAGTATCAATTTACATAAGGGTGTAATATAATAATTTAAAGATAATGGAGGATTTTCCAATGAAAAAACATAGCATTTTAAATGATCCGTTCCTTAATAAAGGAACTGCCTTTACACAGGAGGAGCGAAAGGAATTAGACCTTATTGGGTTATACCCCTTATATTCAAACTATTGAAGAACAAGCGGCACAAACCTATGCACAAATGCAAACAAAAGTAAACGATTTAGAAAAACGTCTATTTTTAATGGAGATTTTTAATACAAATCGCACGCTTTTCTATTATTTATTCTCTCAACACTTAGAAGAGTTCAATCCAATTGTGTATGACCCAACAATTGCAGATACTATCGAGGGTTATAGCGATCTTTTTGTTGAGCCACAATATGCAGGATATCTAGATATTAATCATCCTGAAAATATAGAAGAAACCCTTAAAAATGCAGCAGATAACCGTGATATACGTCTAATAGTAGTTACTGATGCAGAAGGTATATTGGGGATTGGAGATTGGGGTGTTAATGGAGTAGATATTTCTGTAGGTAAACTTATGGTCTACACAGGAGCGGCAGGAATTGATCCTTCTATGGTTCTTCCATTAGTTATTGATGCAGGAACAAATCGTGAGGAATTACGTAATAATCCGAATTATCTAGGTAATCGTCATGAACGTGTGCGAGGAGAGCGATATTATGAGTTTATTGACCAATTCGTCCAAACTGCTGAACGTTTATTCCCTAAACTTTATTTACATTGGGAAGACTTCGGGCGAATGAATGCGGCGAATATACTGGAAAAATATCGAAAAAACATCCCAACATTTAATGATGATATTCAAGGGACAGGTATCGTAACTCTAGGAGGTATTTTTGGAGCTATGGATATTACAGGTGAAAAATTAGTTGACCAAGTATATCTTTGTTATGGTGGGGGAACTGCAGGTGCAGGAATTGCATCACGTGTACTACGTGAGATGGTAAGTCAAGGGTTATCTGAAGAAGAAGCATATGAACGTTTCTTTATGGTAGATAAACAAGGGCTTCTCTTCGATGATATGGATGATTTAACTCCTGAACAAAAACCGTTTGCTAAAAACCGTGCTAATTTTCCAAATGCTGATAAATTAACAGATTTATTAGAAGTTGTTAAAACTGTTAAACCAACTATTCTAGTAGGAACTTCGACACAGCCGAATACTTTTACTAAGGAAGTAGTCGAAGCTATGTGTCAAAATGCTGAGCGTCCATGTATATTCCCATTATCAAATCCTACTAAATTAGCAGAAGCATCTGCAGAAGATTTGATTGTTTGGTCTGATGGTAAAGCATTTGTAGCAACAGGTATTCCTTCTGATAATGTTATATATAAAGGTGTGGAGTACATTATTGGTCAAGCTAACAATGCCCTTATATATCCAGGGTTAGGACTTGGAGTGTTAGCATCAGAAGCTAGCCTTTTAACAGATGAAATGATTGGTGCAGCGGCACACTCATTAAGTGGAATTACAGATATTACTAAACCTGGAGCTCCAGTGTTACCTCCGTTCAAATATGTTGCAGATGTTTCTATTAAAGTAGCAGAAGCGGTCGCTAAAAAAGCACAAGAACAAGGATTGGCTCGAGCTCAAGAAAAAGATATGGCGAAAGCGGTTCGAGATTTTAAATGGATTCCAAAGTATAAATAATCAAAAAGAAGTATCTTAACTCATTATGAGTAAAGATGCTTCTTTTTTGTTAAGTCTTAGTTATATATAATATATATCTTTCTTATTTAGCTCGTTGTGGAAATAATACTGCTAACCCTTGATTATATACCGCTTGTATTAATGATGGCCAAGCATTTTTTGTGGCTTTTGGTTCCTTTCCTTTTGCGATATTTTGCATAAGAACTTGATAATATACAATACCAAGGAGAGAGCCAAATATTTTATCTAACTTCTTAACTCCTGTTGATACACGTGTAGTTTCTACAATAGTGTAAGTTCCTTGTTTTATTTTATTAGGTATATTTGGATCAATTGTCAGTGGACGAGCGATGCCTATAAAATCAGTAGTATTATCATTTAATAATGTGTTCATCGCATTAATAGAGCGGATACCGCCAGTAACGACAACAGGGATTTCAATTTTTTGTTTTAGTTTTTTGCTGTATTCTGCGAAAAATACTTGATTAGTAGATTTACTTGTAGCGCCCATCATCGCAGGTCTTTCATATGTTCCTCCTGAAATTTCAACAAAGTCTAGACCTAAGTTAGCTAATTCAATTATAGTTTTTAAAGAATCTTCTTCTGTAAGTCCATCTTCCTTAAAGTCGGTAGAGTTAATTTTTATTCCGATAGTAAAATCTTTTCCTAATTCTTCTCTCATCCCAAGGTAAATTTCTTTTAAAAATCTCATTCTATTTTCTAGTGAACCACCATATTTATCAGTTCTTCTATTATCGTGTGGAGATAAAAATTGACTAATTAAATAACCGTGTGCGGCGTGGATTTGAACACCAGAGAAACCTGCTTCTTTTGCAACTTTTGCAGAAGTCACAAATTTTTGAACAAGTTCTTCTACTTCACTAGTAGTAAGTGCGCGTGGAGTACTAAATAATTTATTAAGTCCATTTCCTAAAGGTACAGCGCTAGGTGCAACTGTTTGCTTTGATACAGTTTTCGGTGCTTGTTTTCCAGGGTGATTTAATTGCACCATAACCTTAGCGCCATGTTGTTGCCCTTGATTTGCCCAATTTTTAAGAATTTCCATATTAGAATTTTTATCAAAAACTATATTTCCTGGTTCTGCTGTTCTTTTAGGATCAACCATAATATTTCCTGTAATGATTAATCCAGTTCCGCCTTCAGCCCAACGTTTATATAATGTAGCAATATTTTTTTTTAGGTTGAAAACTCTCTTGTTCCCATTCCTTCACTCATAGCCGATTTAAAAAAATCTATTTTTTTATAGTAGTTCCATTTGGCAATGTGATAGGGGTGAATAGTAAGTTTTCTGTCATTATTCAATCTCCTTACTTTTTATTTGTTTAAACTATTCTACTATAATAAAAAAATATTTAGCAATATAAAAAAAGTGTGTTAAAGTTATTGAAATAATTTCTAAATCAACCGCTATTAGTAACCTTAAAGAAGGAATAATGACATATCTTACAAAAAAATGAGAAAGATATACATCAGTTTACGAGTCATTTTTCATATCAATATTAATTGTAATTATTCATCTTGTGCGAAGAATTCTGTTGCGCGAACAGCTCGCTTCCAACCTTTATAAAGTTTTTCACGTTCTTCTTTTGTCATTGTAGGAACGAATAGTTTTCCTGCTGAGTTAAGGTTTTTCACTTCATCTAGATTTTTCCAATATCCAACAGATAGACCGGCTAAAAATGCTGCCCCTAAAGCAGTAGTTTCAAGATTTTCTGCACGAGCTATTTTAACTCCTAGTATATTAGCTTGGAAATCTAATAAATAGTCATTGTTAGCTGCACCACCATCAACTTTTAATAATGGTATTTCAGTATTGGCATCGATTTTCATAGTATCGATAATATCTCTAACTTGGTAAGCTATTGATTGTAAAGTAGCTTTAACCAAGTCTTCTTTTGTTGTTCCTCGTGTTAATCCAAAAATTGTTCCTCGTGCATTAGGATTCCAATAAGGTGCTCCTAGTCCAGTAAATGCAGGAACAAGGTATACTTCGTTGTTATTTTTTGAATCAAACGCTAATTGCTCAGTTTCTGATGATTTTTTAATTAGTCGTAAACCGTCTCTAAGCCATTGGATAGCACTTCCTGCGATAAAAATAGATCCTTCTAGTGCGTAGTATACTTTTCCATTTATACCATAACCTATAGTTGTTAGTAGGTTATTTTTTGATAATTCCATATTTTCACCAGTATTCATTATAATAAATGAACCAGTTCCATATGTATTTTTAATCATTCCTTTATCAAAAAGCAAGTTGTCCAAAAAAAGGGCTGCTTGTTGATCTCCAGCTAAACCACTGATTGTAACTTCTCCTCCATAAAAAAATGGTAATCAATAGTTTTACCATAAATTTCTGAATTAGATTTTTACTTGGTAAGATTGCTTCAGGAATATTCAAAATATCTAATATTTCTTTATCCCATACTAAATCTTTAATATTAAATAACATAGTACGAGCGGCATTAGTGTAGTCTGTTACGTGTACTTTACCACCAGTTAATTTCCAAACTAACCAAGTATCTATGGTACCAAATAGAAGTTCTCCTTTTTCAGCTCTTTCTTGTGCGCCAGGTACATTATCTAATATCCAGCGAACTTTTGTCGCAGAAAAGTATGCATCAACTACTAAACCAGTTTTTTTATGAATCATATCTTTATATCCATCAGATACTAGTTTATTAGCAATATCCGCACTTTGGCGACTTTGCCAAACTATAGCGTTATAGATAGGTAGACCTGTGTTTTTATCCCAAATAACAGTAGTTTCACGTTGATTTGTAATACCAATACTAGCTATTTGATTAGGTTTTATACCACTTTCGATAAATACTTCAGCTATAACTGATTGAATAGAATTCCATATTGCATTTGCATCATGTTCTACCCAACCAGATTTTGGAAAAATCTGAGGAAATTCTTTTTGACTACTAGCTATAATCTCAGCCTTTTTATTGAAGATTATAGCACGTGAACTAGTAGTTCCTTGATCTATTGCCATGATATATTTTTTTCATATTTTACCTCAAAAATTTAAAAAGTGTCGTTAATATTATTATAACATTTTTTTCACAAAAAAATATCTTAAATATAATATGAGAAACATAATGTTTATTTAATAATAGTTATACATAAATATCTTTCTATATAAATGCATCAGTAAAAGGTCGACTATGAGTGTATTTGTAGATTACTGTTAAAGGGAATCAATAGAGATACAAAACATCTAAATTAAAACAATAATACTTAATTACTTATATTAAAAAAATAATTATTTAGAATTATTTTTAGTAAATAAAAATATTATACAATTAAGAGGATGTATACTATAATTAGATGTAATAATTTTATATAAATATTAGATAAACAAGAGTCAATATTTATATTTGATGAAAAGTGAAGGTTTGGAGTTATTAATATTTATTATGTTTTGAGATAGAACAATTAAAAAAATAACTAAATTATTTGTAAAAAAAGTGAATTTAGGAGGACTATATATGAGCAAAAAAACAGAATTAATGAATAGTACTGCACATGCTTCTAACTTAGCATATGGATTTGAAACAGCAAGAGTAGATGGATATGGTGATGACAAAGTAGTGGTGGAAGCACAGAGATTAAGGAATTATACTATCCCTTCTAATATGGAGTATTTAGAAGATATGTATGATCCTAAAACAGGGACTAGTGGTACCGCATTTAGAAATAAAGATACTGGTGAGGTAATATTGGCGTATACTGGGACTAACTTTACCTTTAGGCCTGAGGTTTTTAATGATTTGGGTACGGATGTGAATGAGGTAGCTGTTGCTGGAACTGACCATTATAAACCGGCGTATGAATTTTATGAACGTGTCCGAGCTAAATACGGAAACAATATAGTATTAACTGGACATAGTCTAGGGGGGAATATAGCCCAACGAGTTGCCTTAGAGTATAATGTTCAAAAAACTATTGTCTATAATTCAGCCCCTTTATATATAATTGAAGTTTCAAAGGGGAGCGGTGTTTATGACAAAGAAGTTCCTAATATAGAAGATAGAAAAAAATTAAATGAGGCATATGAAGAACAGGAAAAAATAAAAGAGCTAGAAAAGAAATATACTGGGGAAAACAATTAGAATTCGCTCAGAATCAGACTGGCTAAGCGTAGCAGGTGGAAAAAAATCTTGGAACAGAGTTTACTGTGAAAAATGGAGGAGGCCACCCTATGATTACTATCGTTGACTCTGAAGTAGCGATGGAGGAAATAGAAAAGCTTACTAAACACATGGTTGGAAATAAAGTTAATATTGATATTAATAATGATGGAGTTGTTGATATTGAATTAAAAAAATAAATCTGGGAGTAAGAAATTTATTAGATTCTAATAGTAATGCAGTGGGGGGCTCATGGTAGGAGAATTCAATTAAATCCTGTAATATTAAGAACTCTTTCTAACAATATAAAGGAGAAAAATATGGGAGCTATTGAGATATATAGGGGATATAAATAGTATATGTACTGAAAAAAATAAAATTAAGAGATTTAACTTTGATAGTAGAAAAGAGATGGTGGCAACCAGTGTATTTAATGAAATAAAAAAATACAAAAATGCCGCTTATTTTAGATAATCTAAGTTATTCTATAGGTAAAAGTAATTGAGGGAAGAAGTAGATTTGAAAAGTTAGGTGTTGCATATATTTTAAAAACAAATGAAATTTCTTCACGTGAAGAATTATGGGTTGATGGAGTAAAATTAGATGAGAGTAAATATAATAAGCAAATGGATGAGTTTTTAACAGAAGTTCGTTCTATTGTCGGGTTGTGTAAAAGTGAGGGGTTAGAATATCCATCTATATATTTTCCAGGAAGATCAGTTGTAATAGATGCATGGAGATTAGTAGAAGAAAATACGAAAAAAATGTTGAAAGAAACTGAACGATTCTTTGAAGGTGAAGGTTTAAGATTGGGAAAAGAAGATGGTATAAGTCAAGCCTTAGAAACAGTATTAAATGTAGCTAATGCAAATATTGAGGAGTTAAAAAAAACAGTGTTAAATGTAGCGGAGTTATGCTCAGGTTTAGCTGATAATTTTGAGGGTATAGATCAATGGCTTGGAGGAAAACTAAAAAATGGAGACTATATTGGTGTTTATACAGAAAAAGAATTAGCTAATAATTATAAAGAATATTTACAAAGAGATGGAATATTTGATGATGTAAAGGGAGTTTTACAAGCCTTTGACAGACAAGTAGAAAGAAGAAGTTATGAATATACTAAAAAGAATGGGAGAGGTATATAATGAATCGTTTAGTAATTTGACTAATGGTTTAGCGAATTGGTATAGAATAGGTAATTTTATAAAAAAACAGCAAATGTAATTGGAGAAAATTTCGAAAAAAATGTATTAATTGTAAAACCTGAGAAACCAGAAGAAAAAGATATTGGGGTAAAATGTATAAATTATACCATAATGACATAATAGAAAGTGTGAATTATGTAAACAGAGAGTTTTTACCCTGCTGTAAATAGAATTGAGCAAACTATTGAAACTATAAATTCAACTAAAAAAATATGGAGAAACTAGTTCCAGCAATAAAAATAGTAGAAAATGGTATTTACAAAAGCTTATGATTTAAACGGAATTATAGATAGTCAAAGAACAGTTGCTCTTATGCTTGATAAAATTAATCAAGAATTCAATTATGTTATTAATCATATTGATAGTGAAGGGATGAGCGGTCAAGCAATAACTGCTTTACAAAAATAAAATGAGAAAAAGTAATGAAAAGTATAGAGTATTATAATACGTTTATTTCTGATTGTTTCGGAGATCAAACTTGGTTTTCTGAAACTAAAGACTGGTTTTTAAGAATGATGGATAATAACTTATTAATTTAGAGAAATAATAATGAGATAAAATGAGTAAGGATTGCCTATTTATCAAGGTTTATACTTAAAACGATTAAGGTTTCTAGCGATAATACGTCTAAAATAATAAAATATTCAGCTTGTTATTTATTTTCAGATAACAAGCTGTTTTAGTGGTCTGGATAAGTGGTTAAACTTGATTCAAACACTTATATATTAGCTTTTGTTAGTTATTGGAGATTTTAAAAAAATCTCTAAAAACTAACAAAGAGAGATAAAAAAATAGGTCTAATGGCGAACCTTAAATGAACCTTATATATAATTAAAATTTACCGAAAAAAAGGTTGTAATGTTTTTATATAATATGGTATACTAAAAAAATCAAAAAAAGGAGTTGTTATATTATGACAGGACAAATCAGAGTATCTCCAGAGGTTCTACAAGGTAGAGCACGTGAATATGGAAAAGCTTCAAATGATATTAATGCAATTTTAAGTAATTTACAAAGATTACAAGACACTTTAAGAGGTGAATGGGAAGGTCAAGCATTCCAAGGTTTCGATGCGCAATTCAACGAATTAAAACCTAAAGTGCAAAACTTCGCAGAACTAATGCAACAAATTAATGTTCAATTAGATAAAACTGCTCAAGCAATGCAACAACACGACCAAGACTTATCACGTAACTTTGGGCTACAATAGTAATAAAATAATAAGAGATTGGGGGAGGACTTCAATCTCTTGTTTTCTTAAAGTCATAATAGAGACAATTGATATATTTTTAATTAGTGTGTTAATAAAGTAGAAAAAGGAAAAAGATTAGCTAGTTATAAATTATTTTATAAATCAATAAAAATAAAAAAAGGAGAAAGAATGAGTAAACGTACATTTGCAATACTATCAAGTATAATAGCGCTGGTAGTAATGGTTGTAGTATTTTACGGTGTAATGAAGCCTAAAACTATAACCGTAGGAAATCAAGAAAAGAAAATAACAAATAGTGATGTTAAAATAGCATTGGTAAATGAAGATACTGGAGTTATGTATAACGGTGATGATTTAAGAATAGGTGATATACTAGTAAATTCATTAGGTCAAGAAACAAACTATAAGTTAGAAACTGTATCTCGTGCTATAGCTGAGAGCGGACTAGAAAAAGGTAATTATAACGTGATGATTGTCCTTCCTAGTAATTTTTCTAGAGAAACTCTTTCATTAGAAAGTGATTCTCCTACACAAGCTATTTTCCAATATAAGGTTAAGTCAGATTCTCAAGCTATTACGAAACAAGGAGAACAGGTTGTTTCTGAGATTAAAAATTTATTCAATAAAAAAATATTATAGGTATTTATTTTTCAAGCATTATAGGAAATCTTCAAACAGCTCAAACTCAAGTTGCTACATCTGTAGGGCGTGAAAAGACTGTTCTTAATAAGTATCAATCTAACTTAATAACTCCACTAACAGACCACTCTACACAGTTTAAAGGTTTAAGTGGAATCAGTGATAATTTAGTTACTACATATGGAAATTTTTAATAAAGATCTTCAAAAATATAGCTGAAGCAAATAAATCTATAATGGATGCAGATAAGTCATTTGATGAAAAAAATGCAGCTGCTAGTGCTTCACAAGAAGCTTGGAAAGCATCAGTGAAGTCAAGAGAAGAGACTCTTAAAAAATATGAAGAGTTTTTAAAAAATAGTACAGCTACAGAACAATTAGAAAATTTAAGAAAAACTCAAGCGGTTATTAAGGGAAATCAAACAGATCCAAAAGTATTGAAAGATACTGAAGATAAAATTGAAACACTAGAAAAAAAGCCTAGATAGTACTTTTAACTATGTTTAATGCTATAAATGATAGATCCGATAAAGTAATAAAAAGATTACAAAGGAAAAAAATAGATAAAGCTGTAGAAGATTCATTGAAAAAAACTAAAAAAGATGAAAAACAACAACAAACTATTTTGACAATAAAAAGAAGAACTTAAAAAAAGTATGTTGGAGAAAGTAACTGATGTGGTAAATGATTTACCTTATTATAGTAATGACGCTATAGATAAGCTAAAAAAATTGCTGATGAAGATAAAGAATATCTAAAAAAAGGTTAATTCATTTGCAGAGCAATATGCCAATGCTAATAAAGATAAAGTAATTTTAAAAAGAAGAACAGTGACACGCAGTCAAGATCAACTAGATATACTTAAAAAGGCGGCTGAAGAAAATGTGAAAAAAACTCAAACTATGTCATTTTCTACAAAACAGGGGAAAATTAAAAAAATTGAACTTTCTGTAAACTCACAATATAGGTTTACTAGTGTTTCGGTTAAAGGGGCAAATGTTTCTAATAGTGGTGACAAGGTTGTGTTAAACCTGACAAATAAACCTTCTGAAGTAACAGTTTCATATCAACTTGGGTATGCAAATGGTGTGGAATTATTTACACCAGCAGCTGTTAAAGGAACAGCTACAACAACTCAAACTATAAAAGAAGCAAAAACAAAAGAAGATGTAGTCGAAGAAAAAGATAAAAACGGAAAGAAAGTTAAAAAGAAAAAATCTTCTATTACTTCAGAGAATAAAGATGTTGAGGGAACAATAGCTGAGACTGCATATTATATCTCCAGTGACATTTGGTTCTGAAAATAAAAATATAGAAAAATAGCAATACTGCTTTTATATAATGATTTAGAAAAATTATACACAGCTAGCTACAGTTGTAAAAAAACTATCTATGGATTAGATATGGCTAAGGAAAAATAATATTTCTTTAGAACCCAAAGAAAATTCTTTATTAAAAAAAGCAGAGCTTAAGGATATTGATAAAATACTAACATCATCAGTTTCGGATGCTATTATAGATGAATTAAAGAATAAACTTCTGTTGACAAAGATGAAATGAAAAAAATTAACGGATTTACAAGCTGAATTAAAAGAATTGAAAAAAAGCTGTTAATAACTTTAGAACTATAACAGAAAATTTATCTAAAAAAATATTGATGAAGTAATAGCTGAAACTGAAAAAATTAATACTGCTTTATCGAATAAACCGGAGTTACCAACTACTGAAACTAAAGATAACAATTCTGATTTAATAACAGTAACTACGGAGATAAGTAGTGATTATTCAAAACTAATGTCAGCAAGTAGAGAACTATTAGCGAAGACAAAAGCAAGTCAAGTTACATCAGAATCTATAAATCATAGTTTTGAAAGCTTAGGTACAGCAGCTAAAAAACTAGAACAAGATGGTACAAACCTTACTAATAAGGTAAGTGAACTAAAAGGTACTATGGATAAAGAGTATAAAGATAATCAAGACTTCTTAAAAGCTTTCTCAAAAGTACTAAGCAATACTAAAGATGGAAATAGTAAAAACCAAGCGGTTTATGACTATTTAGCAAATCCTGTAGATGCAGGTAATGTTGATAAAATAATTGCTTCAAACAAAACAGCTAAAAGTTCAACTAAACTAGATACGCGTACAGGAATATTAATAGTGTTAATCATTTACTTAGTAAGTATCTTAATCGCTCATATGATGCAAAAATATTGACTTTGAAAAAAATTCAAAAAAATAAAATTGTTTCAAGGGTGCAGTGGAAAAAAATTCAACAATACCAATAAGTATTATTTTAGGTATAAGTTTTCGTATTATCTATGATTATTGGTATGGTTGTTGGTTATAACCTTGATTTAACTGGAGAGAGAGCATTAGTATTAGTGGCTCTGTTATTAGTAATAACGGTATTGTTTATTGGATTAAATAACTGGTTGTTATCAAAAAGGAAAAATCATTGGGATTATTTGTAAGTATAAGTATTTTTATTACTATATATTGTTACTACAGTTCAACTAATAGATGAGAGAACAATGGGGAACAAACTGCTATCATATATCTCACCATTAAATTATATTGATGAAAGTTTAACTCAGTTCTTAAACTATCAAGGTGGTTGGCTACTTGTAATGATTATAACAACTATATTTGCAGTTATTAGTGTAATATTAAATGCAATAGAGTATAGAAAAACTGAAAAATATAATAGAGGTAAAGATGAAAAAAAGTATTTGTAATAATTTTTTTATGTTAACAAGTGCTGTATCTTTTAATCAAGTTGCAAAAAGCAGAAGATGGATCATTAAAAAAATTGATGCTGAAACTAAAAAAATAATAAAAACTGAGGATTATTATTTTTGAACAGGAGACCGAGCTATCTAAATTATTTAATGATGCGGTAACAAAAAAATATTTCACAAATAAAGGAGGAAGAGTCTGTATCTTATAATAAAGATAAGGCTCTTATCTTCGATACTGAGATGAAAAAAAGAATCTGTAGAGGATAATTACACGAAACATTTGTTTTTACTTAATGAAAGCAAACTTGATAGGGAGAAATCAAAAATAGCACTGAAAAAGTAAAAGAAGAAGCGGTAAATTGGAATATGATATTATTGCTTATTGCTGGTTTTTATAATAATGATGGTATCTATTTATAGGGGAGTATTTAGGAAGAGAGGTCAATAATGAATACAGAATATATTGATATAAGTTTAGATTTTTAGAAAATATATAGATAAGGTAGTTGATATAAGAGTACCTAATAATATGACTGTAAAAGAATTATTGAAAATTATTGTAGAGTCTTATGGACTACCACTTGAAATTAAAAAATCCAAGTATAAGAGTAGAGAATTTTAATGTTGTACTAACGGGCTTTAGTTTTTTTATAGTTCACAGTATGTAAGAAATGGAAGTTTATTAGTAGTAGAGAAATTATAGAAAAAAATGGAGGGACCATGGAGTATACTGTTGAACTTGAAAAAGAAGAAATAAAAGGTAATAAGGAAATTGCATATATTTTATTGAAGTCAAAAGTTCCTTATTTTGTGGATACTGATGTAAAAAGTAGAAGAAAGTACTGTCAGTATAACGAGTATTATAAAAAGAAAGTTATACAGATTTTGATTATGTTAAGACATTAATCTTAGAAGAAAAAAACTAAGATATCTTATCAATTTATCCGAAGTATATACAGGTGTAGAAAAATACAAATTACACATATAATTTTGATACAAATTCTGTAGTTTTTACAAGAGATGGATTGCCGTTACTAGTACATAGAGGAATAGTGAATCAGGTCTATCCTTATGAGAAAAATAACATACGATAAGTTTTTACAAATATATAAAGCTATGAGTGTTGCGTTATTAGATGATAAGGCGGATTACGAAAAAAATTAGTAAATGGTGGTTTAGAATTTTATAAAGGTAATTTATTAGGTGAGTATATCGCTAATTTAAACACTTTAGATGAAGTAGTTGAAAAGTTCTCAGAAGAATATAAAGAAGAAAAAGGCTAAAAAAACTTAGAGAACTATTCTAGAATTACAAAGAAAAGGATGAATTTCCTGAAATTTGGTTTCATCAGTACTGCAGCGATTGCAGTAATATTAGGTGGAACAGTAGGGTATATGTCTTTTGTGACAGTTGGTAATAAAAAATAAGCTGTTAGATATTAGACTTTCATTTATAAATAAAGATTACTCTAATGTAATAAAAAAACTAGTGAAAAAGTAGATAGCAAGTCATTAAGCCAAGATGATAAATATATAGTGGCGTACTCAGTTATTCAGTCAGAGCCGCTAAGTGCTAAACAAAAAGAACAATTATTAAAAATTAATAATCAATCTAATGCAGATTATTTACGCTACTGGGTTCTAATTGGGCAAGCTAAAATAGATGAAGCTATTGATGTAGCCAGCTTCTTAGATGATCCACAATTATTAATGTATGGATTAACTAAAAAAATAGATGAGGTCCAACGCGACCCTAACCTTTCTTCAGAAAAGAGAACAGAGCAGCTAAACAATTATAAGACTAAATTAGAAGAGCTTAAGAAAAAAATATGTTCCTACTGATGAAAATGCAGAAAAGAAAAGTGATAAAAAATAAGTAAGGTGGTGAAACTATATGAATGTATATATTATGTATAAAGATAATAATTTCACACTGTATCCTGGCAGAAAATATGTTGTTGGGGGCACAGATACATGTGATATTTATTTAGAAGAACTACCTGAAAAAGTCGTTGTAAAAAGTAAAAAAATGATGTAGTAGTAATTGATAATAAAGAGTATTCTTTTGGTTCGTATAATGTAAAAAGTAAATCAAATAGTATTTAAATTAGTCATACTAAAAACCTGAGAAATACTATTTAGTTGATAAAAAATAATATTTTCATTGGTCAAAAAGATGGTGCAGATATCTGTATGGAAAATAGTAATTTAGATATGCTAATTAGCTATGACGAAGAGACTAAGATCATAACAAATGGCTCATTTTATTTGAATGGTGAAAGGCAAAAAGATTCAGCTTTGTTAAAGGAATATGATGTTTTAGTATTCGAAGAAGGATTAAGTATTGTTATCCAAAATAAATCATTAGCATTAGCAAGTAACTTTAATGTTAGTACTAATTTAATAGTTTTTGAACAAGATGAACAAGAAGACAGAGCGAAGGAATTCCATCGTTCACCAAGGATTATTCTTCGAGAACCGACGGATAGAATAATTATAGGAACACCTCCGACTGAAGAAGACCCAACTCGTCAGTCGCTACTAAGACTATTATTAATGCCTGCTTCTATGGTTTTATTTACGGTGTTAATATACATATACTCATCTAGCGGAGCGATGATGATTATGATGTTCGGTATGTCAGTGGTTACTATTATCACTTCATTACATGGATATGTATCAGATAAGAAAAAAATTACAAAGAGCGCCAAATTAAAAAAAGGTTCAAGATTATAAAGAATATCTTCAAGGAAAAATATATTGAATTAGCAAAATATGCTGAAGAACAAAAAAACAATCTTTAACTTATCATTATCCAGATGTTTCTAATATATTAAGTATGACAAAAAAATGTCGATAGAAGAATCTATGAAAAAAACACCTTATTATTTCGACTTCTAACTTATAAGTTAGGAAAAGGTGAAGTAGAACCTAGCTTCAACGTAGAATATAATAAGTCTGAAACGACAAAGGTTAAAGTTGAAGTAGACCAAGATATAAATAACCTATTAGATTATTATAAAGTTATTAAAGATGTTGCGGTAAAAAACGATATTCACGTACCTATGGGATATATCGGAACGAGAAGAGTAGTTATTGAACAGGTTCAACAGTTAATAATGCAGATAGCTGCTTTCCAAAGTTATCATGATGTTCAATTTATAACTATTTTTAGAGAAGAAGAAAAACAACTGTGGGAGTGGAGTAAGTGGCTACCTCACAATAAAATAAAGGCTTTTAATAGTCGTGGGTTTGTATATGATCAAAGAACTCGTGACCAACTGCTTACATCTCTTTATCAAATAATTAAAGATAGAAAATTAGATGCGAGTCAAAAGTCAGAAGGAAACAAAGAAAAAGTTTATATTCCACATTATGTAGTAATTATTACTGATTTAACATTATTGCTAGGACATAATATTATGGAACATATTTATGAAGACTTAACTGGTATAGGTATTAGTTTTGTCTTTGTAGATGAGGTGATTGAAAGTCTACCAGAACATGTAAAAACTGTAGTGGACTATCGTAGTGAGAAGAAAGCAACGTTAATACTTCAAAAAGGTGAGTTTGTTGATAAAGTCTTTGAACCACTACCACCTATAAGCTTAGAGGAAAAAGAAAGCTTCGCAAGAAACCTAGCAGGTATTAATCATGAGGAAACATTAAGAAACTCTATCCCGAACTCTATAACATTTTTAGAAATGTATGGTGCTTCTAAGGTAGAAGATTTAAATATGTTAGATCGTTGGAGAATAAATGAAACGTATCAAACTATGGCAGTACCTTTAGGTGTAAGAGGTCGAGATGATTTATTATATCTAAACCTTCATGAAAAAGCCCACGGACCCCACGGTTTAATAGCGGGGACTACAGGATCAGGGAAGTCAGAGTTAGTTCAATCATATATTTTATCGCTAGCGGTAAATTACCACCCTTATGAAGTAGCATTCTTACTAATTGACTATAAAGGTGGAGGAATGGCTAACTTATTTGCTGACTTACCTCACTTAGTTGGTACTATTACCAACTTAGATGCTAACCAAGCAAATCGTGCCTTAGTATCTATTAAGGCAGAGCTTAAAAAGCGTCAAAGAATCTTTGCGCAATATGATGTTAACCATATTAATCAATATACTAAGTTGTTTAAACAAGGTGAAGTATCAGAACCACTTCCTCACTTATTTATAATAAGTGATGAGTTCGCAGAGTTGAAACAAGAACAACCAGACTTTATGCAAGAGTTAGTTTCAACAGCGCGTATCGGTCGTTCATTAGGGATACACTTAATACTAGCTACACAAAAACCAAGTGGGGTAGTAAATGACCAAATTTGGTCGAACTCTAAGTTCAAAATAGCGTTGAAAGTGCAAGATGTCGCGGACTCTCGTGAGATAATTAAAACTCCAGATGCTGCGCAAATTACACAATCTGGTCGTGCTTATCTTCAAGTTGGGAATAATGAAATATATGAATTATTCCAAAGTGCTTGGAGTGGAGCTGACTATATTAAAGATGGTGAAGAAGATAGCAATAGAGATTTAACAATCTATGAAATAATGGAAAATGGTCAGTATAATCCAATTAATAAAGATTTAAGTGGATTATCAAATACAAAAGAAGTTAAAACAGTACCAACTGAATTGGATATAGTTGTTGAAGAAGCTAAGTCAATATTTGAAAAAACGGGCTTAGATAAAGTAGCTAGTCCCATGGTTACCGCCATTAGAAGAAAAAAATATTCGCTAGCGACTTGCAAAAACACTGACTTTAGAGAATATTGGAATAATGAGAAAGAAAATGAGAATGTTCTAATTGGATATCAAGATATTCCAGAAAAAAACAAGAACAATCACCATTAATCTTCGATATGAAAAATATCGGTCATATATTACTAGTTTCAAGTCCAGGGTTTGGAAAATCAACATTCTTACAAAATATGGCTATCGATTTAATGAGGAAAAATACTCCTGAGCAAGTTCACTGTTACTTATATGACTTTGGTACTAGTGGATTAGTATCGCTTAGTGATTTTCCACATGTGGCAGACTACTTTATTTTGGATGAAAACGAAAAAATAATGAAATCTGTTCGTAGGTTAAATGAAGAGATTAAACGACGTAAGAAAATATTATCAGAGGCTAGAGTAGTTAACTTAAATCAATATAACCAAGTGGCTGAAGAAAAAATTCCATCTATATATCTATTTATAGATAGCTATGATGGTATGGCAGAAACTAAATATGTAGATGCATTTAACGATATGTTAAGCACGGTAGCAAGAGATGGGGTTTCTCTTGGAATGTATCTTGTAGTTACTTTATCTAGGGTAAATGCGATGAGATTACAATTACAAGCCAACTTCAAAACTAAGATATCATTATTCTTATTTGATAATAGTGATTTATCGGCAATTGTTGGACGTTCTAATATTCCTTTAGAAGAAATTAAGGGACGAGCGGTTGTTAAGTTCGATGAGATTATTCATTTCCAAATTGCACAACCGTATAAATATGATAGCTATGTAGATTATATAGAACAAGTAAAACAAGAAGCTAAAGATATGTCAGAGCATTGGAATGGTGATTATCCAAAATCAATCCCAATGTTACCTGAAAAAATCACTATTAAGACAATGGAAGAAAGAGAACCATTTATTAATAAAAAATAATAACTTCGTGCTGGGATTATATAATGAGACTGGTGAACTAGCTCAGTTTACACTAGATAAATCAATCTTATTAGCATCAGACAATCCATTATCAGTAGAGAAGTATTATGATTTATTCGATTATAATATTGATCGAATTCAGGATGATTACAATGTTATACTATTGGATCCAACGGAGAAAGTATTACATTCTCAATTAAATGGGGCAAGACGTTATGTAAGTAGCACGGATATTTCTGAGACGGTAAATAATATTATATATGATTTGAAAAAACGTATAGATAATCCAAAAGGAAATTATTCTAAGTGGATAATTGTTATTCCAGATATTGTTTCAGTATTTAGAAGTGCAGGAGTTTTAGAACAAGACTTCAAGTTATTCGTTAAAGAAGGTGGTAGATACGGTATAACACCAGTGTTTATCGGATATCATCAAGAGTTAATTGCAAGTTATGATAGTATAACAAAACTGACAAAAACAAGTAGTAGAGCAAGTGTACATTGGTATGCGTATTTCTGATCAAGACCATACACGATATACATTTATATCTAATGAACCTTATACAAAAAGTTCCGGAAGGATTTATTCTAGAAAGACAAAATTACTATTCTGTACAAATTATAGAAAAATAATGAACTATAGGTAGTATAAAGTATAAGGATAAGCGTGGAGACAGGAGGTAAACACATGCAAGCTGAAGACATTAAATTAACATTAAAACAAATTGTTGAGAGTAAGGAAGTAAAGGATCTTTCTGAACAATTATTTAAAAGGCTAGATGAAGCGGCACTAACACCTAATGGGAAGATTAAAACATACAAGATAGATGAGAGTGTTTTAAAGGTAAATCCTATGGGTGGAATTAGCTTAAGATTTATTATTAACGATGATGAAGATATAGTCTTAGGAACAGTGCTTAATTTATTTTCTGAGGAGAGAGGCTTAGAGTTTGGTGCTCTTAGCCGCTCTCCGGAGTTTAATAAATTAATAGGTTAATTGTTTCAGAATAGTTTGGAGGGGAAAGAATGGCTCAATATACAGATAAAGAAAATGTAGAAATAGCTCAACAGGAATATGAAAATCATAAGGTTGGGTATTCATTAGAAACATCAGGTAGTGGAAAATATGTAGGAACATTATCAGATGCTAATAACAATCGTACAAACAATGGAGAACAAATATTTACTTATACTAAAACTTCTACAGGAAGAGAGGCAGTACCGCCAACAGCTTCTGCAGAAGAACGTGCTCAAGTAAAAGAAATAACAATAATGTATCAAGGATCAGCAAGTCCATCTAATCTTTTTACTAATCCTGGAGAATTTGTTAAGGATTGGATTTTTAATGATGCACCTGCACTTTATAATATTTTAAACGGGCAAGCAACCGGGGAACCGGGTAAAGCACCTGGGCAATGGGAAGCATCTGCCGCATATTTAAAAGAAATGATGGAAAAATATCCAAATGCCAAGATAAATTTATATGGACATTCACTTGGTTCTATGGATGTGCAATATGCAATTGCCAATGTTAAAGATCATAATAGAATAAATTCGGTAAATATTTATCAGGGCCCTAATATTTATTCTACTTTAACGCCAGAACAAAAGGCCAATGTTAGTGCTTTATATAGTAAAACTAACAACTACATAGACTCTAACGATATGATAGGATTAGGGTATAATAAAGGCCAAGGAACTGTAGGAAAGGTATATAAATTTAATGGATATAATATGCCGTTGAGTGAAGCTGATAATAGAAGATTTGATGAAGTTTTTCCTGGTTTATCAAATTTTAGATCTGGGTTAGAATTTATAGATAAAATACCTGGACTTAATTTGGCTAATAGTGGTGTTAAGATGAATATAACTCATATGTGGGGTGGCTACAGATTCGATAAAGACGGAAATTTAATAGATGCAGACTCTCAACAAGTGCAAGGATGGGAATCTCCTGATACAGAGAAACTAATTAAAGTCACTAAAAGTGAGGGTGAAGCTGAACTAATAAATAGTGAGAATGGACTATTTGTTGATGTCGATCGTGATGGTAAGTTAGATGCACAATTTGGAAAAGATAGGCTGATAGTTAGTTCTTTAATTCCTCATGCAGATGGTGCAACTGAGATTGTTATAAATTATGAAAATATGTCTGGCTTAGCCGCTAATCTAAATGATCTATTAGTAGATATTGCTCAAATCCGTAACCTTCTAACAGTTTCTGAATCAACTAATAGTAATGTTGAATCTAGAAAAGCTCAACGTACTCAAACTTTAGAACAATCGATAGTTAGTTATTTAGAACAAGTACAGTTAATGCAAAGTATAAAAGATTTAGATAATTTTTATACAAAAATAGAAAATAAAAAATCAGTATTTCAAAAAATTGTAGACTATGATACATATCAATTTTCTAGACAATTTGACTGGCTTGGTGCTAGTGGAGGTAGAAAGTGGTGTCACAAGGATGGTAGCCATTGGGATTATCATGGAGTAACAAATAAATTACAAACATTAAAAAATTCAACATCGGAACTAAATGGTAGTTTAGCGACGCTTACTACTGATGGTAACAAGAGTACAAACAGCGCGCCTCCTGGAGGTCAGTTAGTAGTGATGTCTACGAAAACAACATTAGCAAAACAAGGTGAGGCGACAATAAATAGCTTTAAAGGTGATATAGAAAAAACTTTTAAAGGTGAAAATATTCGCTCTAAATTTGAAGATGGTATTGCGAATCCTATTCGTGAAGTAATGGCTGTAGAGTTAGATAATATTAATAAAATTGAACAGTGTATTGTTAGTATGCGAGATAGTGTATTAGCTGTGGCAAATAGTCATCAACAAAACGATACAACAATTGAACAAAACTGGCGTTCAAATACTGATGTTATGGGGAACTATCAGGTAGGATCTGTTCCTACAGATTTCGATACTTTTGTTAAACAATCTGACCTTTTTGATGATTTAGAAGCTCTAAAAGCCTTTGATAGTCAAGTAGATAATACATCAAAAACTTTAGGTGATAAAATGGTAACTGCATTTACTACTTATTTAGCAACTGCTAAATCTGCTATATCAAATACATATAGTGGATTAAGTAGTGTTAAGACATCTGGTGATGCGGTTGAGAATGAATTTCCAACAAATATTTATTATAAACCTAAGTCTAATAAAAAAGCTGATCCAATTTACTATCAAACCGTTGAAGCTAGTATATCTATATCTTCAACTATAAAAAGATGCAGATAAGTTTATCGGAGATATTGAAGAAGATTATAGTAATACTATCAGAACTATAGCTAATACAAGTGGGAATATACCATCTCTAAAAGCTCAATTACGAACATATTTAGAAGAAGCTATTTATAACTATGCGACTTTATCTGATGTAGTAAAAGGTCAAAAAGCAATTGGTGCTATTATGAGTAGAATTGCACTTCAAGCAAATGACTTCGCTGAGTTATTAAACAGCAATAGAGGGAAATCTATAGAAGCATTAGATGGAAGAATGCAGGAAATGGGAACTATGGCTTCGAACATATCTACTCTTGTCGAAAAATGTTTTGGAAATAACGGTTAATAATAAAAAATCTAGAGTTTATCGTAACTCTAGATTTTTTTATTATTTCCCAAATTGGGCATAGTATAGTTCTGCATAGTGACCATTTTTTTCTAATAGTTCTTTGTGTGTACCTTGTTCAACTATTCCATCAGGAGTAACTACAATAATGCGGTCAACATTTTTAATTGTTGCTAGACGGTGAGCGATAACTAATGTAGTTCTACCTTTAGACAGTTCATCGAATGAGTTTTGAATAAACTGCTCAGTTTGAGTATCTAAAGCACTAGTTGCTTCATCTAATATTAGTATAGATGGATTTTTTAAGAATATTCTAGCAATAGATAAGCGTTGTTTTTGTCCTCCAGATAGTTTAACTCCTCTCTCACCGATAGGTGTTTCAAGGCCTTCAGGGAACTCTTCTATAACTTCTTTTAATTTTGCAGCCTCTATTGCGCGTTCTACTTCTTCGTCACTAGCATCTAATTTACCATAAAGAACATTTTCTCGAATAGTTCCGTTAAATAAGAATACATCTTGTTGAACAGTGCCTATTTGCCCTCTAAGTGAGCTTAATGTGTAGTCTTTTATATTAACTCCATCAATAGATATTGAACCTTTTGTAGTATCGTAAAATCTTGGTAGAAGGTTGATTAAAGTAGTTTTACCAGCTCCACTAGGTCCTACAAAAGCAACCATCTCTCCAGCTTTAATCTCAAGGTTGATGTTTTCTAATACTGGACGACCATCATCATATTCAAAAGATACATTGTCATAATGAATATTTCCATTAAAGTGTGGTGCCGCTTTTGCGTTTGGACTATCTATAATAGCTGGTTTTCTAGCTAGTTCTTCGTTGAATCTTTTGAATCCAGCGAATCCTTTTGGATACATTTCTACCATCGTATTAATACGTTCAATAGGTTTAACAAAAGTATTCGCTAAAAGTACAAAACCTACTAATTCACCTGTTGTAAGTTCACCTTTAATAGTGAAATAAGCACCAAAAACAAGTGAAGTTAGAGTAATAAGTCGCATTAACACATAGTTGAATGAACTACTAGTAGCCATAGTTTTGTAAAATGCAAGTTTATTTTTTCTATAGTTTTGAATCATACCTTCGAATATTTTTTTCTCAAACTCTTCATTGGCAAATGCTTTTACAACACGGATACCGCTTAGTGAATTTTCTAATCCAGCATTAAACTCACCAAGTTGAGAATAGATTTTTCTATTAACATTCTTCATTTTTTTATTAAAAATCGACAACCCAATAGCTAAAATTGGGATAAGGATAATTGTTCCTATTGCTAGTTGCTCATGAACATTCCACATAAGAACAAAAGCTCCACAAATACTCATAACAGTAATAAAAACATCTTCTGGACCGTGGTGGGCAACCTCACTAATATCGAATAGATCGGTAGTAAGTCTACTCATCAGTTCTCCTGTTTTCTTCTCATCGTAGTATTCAAAAGAATGTTTCTGAAGATGTGCGAAAAGTTTTCGGCGCATATCAGTTTCTATATTAATTCCTAGAGTATGGCCAAGATAGACGACGATATAGTTAAGAGTCATACTGAAAAGGTAAAGTGCAAATAATAGCGAACAAACTAATATTATTGTTTTAAAATTACCTGTTGGTAGGACTGTATCTATGACTTTGTTTACCGCAACAGGGAATAGTAGCTCTAGTACTCCTGATAAAATTGCACAACCAAAGTCGATTGAAAATAATTTTTTATATGGTTTATAATAACTGAAAAAAATTCTTTTAACATAAATTCTCCTTTCAGATAACCTATAGTCTATTGTAATACTATGAAAGAACTATGTAAATAGTCTGAAAAACAATATCATTAATTATTAGTAGAATTAAAGAATAAGATTTTGAAAAATCAATTGAATTTTATTTGGTTTTATAGTACTATTTAGTAAGGGTTTTTTTAAAAATATTGTAAGTAATAAAGGAATCATTAAGTGAGGCTTTCTAATTTAAGAAGACAATAATATACAATTGGATAATTAAAGGAGGAAAAATGAATTATAAAAAAATAGTTGCATATAGTTATATAACTATTCTGGTAATCATATATTATATGGCACTACCTGTATCAATATTTAAGGGGTTACCTATGGGAGATACTCCTATTTTTGAATACTTTGGTTATGCCATGACTAAAGGGGAGTTAATGTATTCAAATTTATTTGATCATAAGGGACCTTTTATATTTATAAGTCATTATATAGGTTGGCTAATACATGAAGAAATAGGGATTAAATTATTGTTTGCAGTTTGTATTTTTGTTTTTTTCTGTATTTTTTTCGTACAGAATTACAAAAAAATATTCTCTCAGGGTTACGAGTATACAGTAGTACTATTCGTTATTTTTTTATTAGCTATATGTATGTTTCTGAAAAAAAGGGCTAAATGTAGAAACTTTAGCTTTTACCATTTATTACAGCATCATTGTATTTTTTTATTTAGAATATTTTATAAAAAAATCAGATTAATAGCATTAGAATAATGTTATTAGGAGCTATGTTTTGCGTTACCTTTTTCATCAGAGCAAATATGATAGGCGTCTGGTTATTTATGAGTATTTTTATTTATAGTGCATAATATTCTAAAAAAAGAAAATGGGGACATAATAAAATATATATTATTATTTCTTGTAGGTGTAATGATAGTTTTTTTATACCTTTAATAAGCTATATGTTATTTAAAGGTAATTTAATAGATATGTTTTATCAAGCGTTCTATATTAATTTTAAATATGCTGGCGGTGAGGGTGTTGGTAGAAGAACAATACTTTTTATGGGCTATAAGTATATTTAAAGAGGTATCATTATTATTTATTATTATAGCGGCTAATTTATGTAAAAAGAACCGATAAAAAAATTAATTATTTACAATATTTTTGTTGTTTTACTTATTCTGTTAGCGCTTATTTCAAAAAAGAGAATATCCACATTATTTAATTGTAACTATTCCTTTATTCATTCCTTATGTAGCTATAATAATGGAGTGTATCTTTAAACGGGAAATTAATAAAACATAAAATATGCGTATTATTTCTTGGAATATATATGTTATTCTCCTCAAATATATCGAATATTTATGATGATATAAGTATGAGGAAGAATGTTGATGTAGACTTAGAAAGTGTTGCAAATTATATAAACGAAAAACACAGATAAAGGAGATAAAATATATGCTCATAGGCTTACTGGAGCAGTATATTTGAGTTCTCAAAGACTGTCTTCAACTAAGTACTTTTTTTATTCCCTCTATTCCAGAAGAACTATTTATAAATGATTTTTAAAGATAGTTTTAAAAATAGCAAACCAAAATATATAGTGCTTAATAAGAACTATTTAGGGTGATAAAGAGGTGGATAAATACATAGTAGAATTAAGTGTTAGTTCGTATAGTTTAGAAAAAAACTATAAAGGAATATGATATCTATGTAATCAAAAATTAACTGTAACTAAATATAAATAGGTTTTTAAATAATGTTGGAGATAACTAAAATTAACATATCCTGGGTCATAATAAATTAGTTTAAATATGAAAAATAAAAACACCACATAAAAAAATGGTGTTTTTTTATTTTACATGTAACTCCTAATATAATTAAATAATTACATTCTAATGGAGATATTTCACATAAATATCTGCTTTTTTATTATATTGACAGGAAAGTCAAAGATCTTAGTCGATAGAATAACTGTTACAGCTATAGTGGCTATTGAATATGCAACAAAAACCAAATGAAAATGAACTAAAGATACTATCAAAATTGATATATGGTTTAAAAAAATATAAAATAATAGGTAATGCCAGAAATAGACATTAATAGTATTTTTTTACCTAGATCACTAATCCATTTAATTTTTTTGAAGTTACTAGTAATATCAAGGATACACCCTAATACCGTTGAGATAATATAGCAAGCTAGTCTAACTAGGGCTCCATAAGCAATTATGCTGTCAGGGAAAGGGATTTCTTCCTGTAAATATATATCTTAATCCGTATAATGTATCAATTTTGGTAATACAAATGATTCCCCAAGCTATAAAAAAATTAGTAGAGCGACTACTTTAAGTAGAGGGATATTTTTCTTTTGAATTCTAATATATCGAATGATTTCATCATTGTTCCCGAAACATATAGAACGGGAAGAAAAATAATAGCTCTAGATAAATATAGGAAAGTCACCTATAGACTTATCATAACCAACAAAACAAGCTAGGATAATTGAACTGATTAAGATAAAATTTCTTATTTTGATCTCTTAATAAAAAAATAATGCAAATGTATATATCGCCAATACAAACATAAACCAAGATAATCCGCCATCAAATAACAAGTTGAAAGTATATTGAGAGTATCCGTTTATGCGGTCTACTAGAAAAGATATTATCTTATATGAAAAATCCAAGAGAGATATAAAATAATAGCTTTTTTTCATTGTATTTCTATCAGAATGAAAATAACCAGAAATAAATATAAATAATGGCATATGAAATGCATAAATAAAAAAAGAAATATACTTGAATATATTGAAGAATAATCCATTATTTCATCAGCAAAAATGACCAGCAACCACCAAAGTGATTAAAAATAAATTTTAGATTATCCCAAAGTGCTATACGATTACTCATGTTCGCCTCCTGCAAAAAGAAACTATATTTTTATAGTATTAATGTATTTATTATAACAAAGTTTAACAACTTATACATATATTTAATTTGAAAAAATATAAAATTAATATTTATAATGGGAAAAATATTTGTAAGAAGATATATAATAAAACACATATTTACACTAACTAATTCTCTCACTAACAAAAAAATAGTAATGTGATACAAAAAAATACAATGTATTTTTAACTATCAGTGGTATAATATTAGTTATAAAAAAATTTTAAGGAGAGGATTTGTGAGCTTAATTTTTTTGAAAAAAACTAGATCAGTATAAAGATAGTTTAAAAAGAAGTGTATATTAATAATATATACAAAAATGAAAAATCTAACATATAAGACTCTAATTGAGTACTCTGATAAGCTAGCTGTTTATTTAGAAAAAAATTAGGGGACAATAAAAAAATCCGATAGTGGTATATGGGCATAAACATCCATTTCATGCTAGTTTTCTTTCTAGCGTGTGTAAAATCAGGAAGAGCTTTTTGCCCAGTTGATATAAATACTCCTCAAGATAGGGTAGATGAGATAGTTCGTACAGTTGATTCTGAATTAGTTTTAGTTACTGAAGAGATAGAGTTATCTAAAGAAATATTAAATGTTGAATTAGCGAAAGAAATAATAAATAGCACTAGAGGAAAGAATTTCGAAGGAATATTATGTAAAAAGGAGAAGATATTTTTTTTATAATATTTACATCTGGAAGTACAGGTAAACCAAAAAGGAGTTTGTATAACATATAATAATTTAAATAACTTTTTACACTGGTATACTGGTTATTATAATGAAGATGATGAATTAGTCTTCCTTGGACATCCGCCATTTTCTTTTGATCTTTCGGTAATGTCATTATGGCCAAGTTTATACTTAGGTGCTTCTTTAGTACAAATTGATAAAAAACACCAAGAAGATTTCAAAGTTATGTTTGAAGAATTAAAAAATTCAAATGCGACAATATGGATATCTACACCTTCGTTTATCGAGATGTGCTTTTATAGATAAAAGTTTTAATCAAGAGCTAATGCCAAGGGTAAAACAATTTGTTTTCTGTGGAGAAAAACTATTCGCTCAAACAGTAGAAAAAATTCATAAAAATTTTCCAGGTGCACAGGTTATTAATACATATGGACCTACTGAATCAACAGTAATGGTCACTTGGCTAGAAGTTACCAAAGATATAGTTCAAAACTATTATGAAAATTTACCGATAGGTAAGGTTAAATGGGGTTCAAAAGTAGAGTTGAAAAATGTAGATAGTGAAGGTAAAGGTGAAATAGCTATAATTGGAAACACGGTAGCCAAAGGATACTTTAAAAAATGAGCAGCTTTCAAAAGAAAAATTTGGTGTAGACGTACTAGATGGTAAAGAAGTAAGAAGCTATTTAACAGGTGATTTAGGTTACTTTAAAGACGATATGCTATTTTGTGAAGGTAGAATAGACTTTCAAGTAAAACTACATGGTCATAGAATAGAGCTAGAGGATATAGATAATAACTTATTAAAAAAATAAAAAAAGATTCGTCAAGCGGCAACTCTGCCTAACTATGAGAATGGTAAAGTGAAAATCATTAACAACTTTTATTGTTTATAGTGATAAAATTGAAAAACGTTTTGATGTGACAAAAGAAAGTAAAAAAACAATTAAAAAAACTGAGTTCCAGAATATATGATACCGAAAAAAATTGTATTCTTGGAAGAGATGCCTCTTAATAATAATGGTAAAATTGATAAGAAAAAAAGTTAAAGGAGTTAGTGTAGTATGAGTTACTTTGAAGGCAATGAATTTTTTTCTTTTTCTTAATTCTAGCCTTAGTAATTGGTTTTATAATAAACTATCTAGGGAAAAAGAACTGAATATTATATACTAACACTGTCTGTTATTTTTGCTATAGTAATTTATGGTAAAAAAACATTGATGTTAAGCTATTTAATAGGGTTTATTATTTATCAATATATCTTAGTTTTAATAGCTCATAAAACCGAAAATGCAAAAATACTTAAAAGATTTTTGGTGTTCTTATCTTTAGTTCCATTAATAATAAACAAAGTATTTGCGTTAACACAGTGGCATTTACTGGCATTTATTGGAATATCGTATATGTCTTTTAAAAACAATACAAATTATGATAGAAATATCTGATGGCCTAATTAAAGAGAGGATTAGTATAATAGATTACATACAGTTTCTATTATTTTTTTCCGACAATTAGTTCTGGTCCAATAGATAGAAGTCGTAGATTTATGATAGATATTAAAGAAAAGAATGCCGAGAGATGAATATTTAGAACTTGCAGGAGTAGGAGTGTATAGGGTAGTATTAGGATTATTATATAAGGTTGTATTATCAACTTATAGTTATCACTACTTAGTAACTCTTTCAAATTTTTGGTTCGTTAGATTATTCAATAAAAATATATGTATTTATATACATTATATTTATTCTTTGATTTTGCTGGATACAGTTTAATGGCAGTAGGTAGTAGTAATATTCTTGGTATAAAAACGCCGATGAACTTTAATAAACCATTTTTAAGTATAGATATAAAAGATTTTTGGAATAGATGGCATATCACACTTTCAACATGGTTGCGAGATTTTGTTTTCTCTAGGGTGTTTATGGAGGCCACGAAGAAGAAAAGGTTTAAAAAACGATTGAATACTGCAATGTATGCCTATATGGTAAATATGCTTTTAATGGGATTTTGGCATGGTTTAACAATTAGCTATATTGTCTATGGGGCTTACCATGGTATACTTATGGCGGGATTTGAATATTATCAGAAGAAGAGTAAATTTTATAAGAAAAAAATAAAAAAATAAAGTATGGTATAAAGTATGTAGTTGGTTTATAACTATAAACTTAGTAATATTTGGTTTATATATTTTTTTCAGGGAACCATATAAAAATATTAAAGACTTTATTAAATAAATAATTTATTTAGAGGAGAATAAAAAAAGATGGTAAAAGAACAAGTATTAGATATGTTAGAAGAAATCTGTGAAGATGATGTAGTTAGAGAAGATTTAGACATAAATATGAAAGAAGAAGGTCTAATGGATTCACTGGCGTTTGTTGAAATGTTAGTAAGAATCGAAGAAATCTTTGGACTAAGTATAGCGCCAACAGAAGTAACATACGAAGAGATAGATACACCAAATAAGGTAATTTCATATATAGAAAAATAGGAAATAGTGAAATATGATAAAGCTAAGGGCATTTTTTTAATATCAATAATTCTGGTATTAATAACACTTTTTATTTTAGATAGAAACATATATAAAGAAAAATCGAAGATTACTATAAAGTTAATGACAATAGTATGCGTTACAATACATCTTATGAGAAGTATAAAAGTAAAGATATGATATTAGAAAAACATGACTCTAATACAGTGTTGTTATTAGGCTCATCTGAGTTAACAACAACTATTAATGAAGATTTCCATCCCTAAGAAGATTTTTTTCAATTATGGGGATTTTAATATTATGCAAGTAGGAGTTGGTAATTCTCAAAAATATTATTCACGCAGCTACGTTAGGGTCTATAGGTGATGATGTTAGAAATAATGAAATAGTTATGATTCAGTCTATTCAATGGTTCGATAATAAAAAACGGAATATTAAAAGATGCATTTTTATCTAGAATATCTGACGAACATGTATACAATACTATGGCTAATGAAAAGATTAGTAAGGAAACTAAAGAGAAGTTTATTAATAGGGTAATTGAACTTTCATCTACTAATAAAGAGCTAAATGATAAGTATAAAAAGCTATAAACGATACTTTGTAGAAGGTAAGGGTAATGTCATTACAGGAGAGTTTCTAAAAGCTAAATAATTATATACATTCTTTTAAAAACAAATATAGTTTTTATAGAAATAAAGGTAAGGAAAAATTATCCTATGAGTGGCGAAAAGACACCAAACTATAATTGGGATCAACTAGATGAGCAAGTCACGATTGAAGCTAAAGAAAAAAAGCTAATAACAATGACTATCAAATTGATAACACATATTACGATAAGTACATAAGAGAAAAAAATATGATCAATTAAAAAAATAGTTCAAAAAAATACAAAGTATGATGATTCTAAAGAATATGAGGACTTAGATATTTTGTTATCGATAGTGAAGGACTTAAATATTAAGATGAAGTTTGCTATTCTTCCGGCTAATGGGAAGTGGAGTGATTATACAGGTATAGATAGTGCAACACGTCAAGTTGCCTATAATAAAAATAAAAGAAATTGCTCAAAAATAATAATATAGAAGTAATGGATTATTCAAATAAAGAATATGAAGAATACTATATGTTTGATGCAATGCATTTAGGTTGGAGAGGATGGATTGATTTTTGAAAGAGATCTTTATAAACTTAAAAAAATAAAAATTAATGATAAACATAGACTTATATTCTGGACGGCATTTTTTTCTATATTGTAATTATGGGAATAATAATTTATTGCTTTTATGACGGATTTTTCTAATGTTCAAGAATATGTATATAGCGAATTTTAAAAGTTTTAAAAAGGATAGTTTTTTTAGGAACTATTCTTTTTGTTTTTTTATTTACTGATATTAACAGATAAAAATATTGATTTTTTTAAATTTTAAGTATTATAATTAATTGTAGATAATTTTTAAAAATGTTCGTATTTTTTTAACAGGTAAAAATATGGGGATATTTTTTTAATGAACAAAAAATTAGGAGAAAAATATTTTATGGAGAAAAAAATATTAAATATTTATTAATGTGTGCAGCTATACCTACTAGTCTTGCGCTTGTTGGTGGAGATAAAGTTAATGCAGCTGATGTAGAGGCTACTAATACTTCTGAAAATACTACAGCGGTTAGTAATGAAGTAGCAACTAATAATAAAGATAAAAATTATTACTAAGTGTGATGTGCCAAAACAAAATATTATTAACGAAGGTGGTCATGTTAATGTCGAGGGACAAAATGCAACTCTAAGTAAAGATGGAAAAAGTGTAACTTATCCATATACAGTTGCTTTTCAAAGAATGCATACAAGTGATCATGGCCAAACAGTAAGTGATGTTCTAATTCGTGTTCCTAAAATTGAGGGTGCAATAGTTAACTTTACGCTTATAGGAACTAGAGATTCACAAGGTAATCCAGTGACTGTAAATGAGCCGATGAAAGAAGTTTCTTATGATGATACAATGGAAGGTGGCGAGAATACTTTTGATACACCAACTTCTGAGGAGCTTGCTGCAGGGAAAAAACCATATGTAGTTAATACAAGTAAGTATGATTACGCCTCTCTTGAAAATGGAAAAATTGCTGCATATGCACTATATGCTAGTTTTGATAAGAGTCAGGCTGTTAAAGTTGAAATCACACTTCCTTTTGAAATCGCGAAAAATATTAAATATTTACCAATTGACGCTAGAATGGTTTGGAAAGCAAGCCAAGAAGGTGGAGTTCAAGGATATGAAACAGGTGCACAAAACTTAGAAGAGTATCCAAATCACTCTTTTGTTGCTGAAGAAGGAAGCAAAGGGCTTGCTCGTTTTGAAAATCCTTCATCGATAGATGATAGTTATGTAAAAGATGGACATCTAATAAAATCAGTAGCTAATCCTAGCACTTATATTACACCAAATAATGGTGATTGGACTAATATTCCAGAAGATACAAATCTTGATAAAAAAACATTTTTCCATTATGCTGAAATATTTAACTTAAGAGCTAATCCAGCGGTAACGTATTATATATCTGAAAAAGAAGACATGGCTGACCAAGATGTTTCTGCATTATACCAAGGCGATGTAGTTGTTGACTATGTAATTAAAGGTACAAACAAACAACTTAAAGATACTTATACAAAGGTTGCATTAACACCTATCTATAATTCAAATGGAGAGCTAATTACTTATAATCTTGGAGAAAGATAGTAATGAACGCCCTCAAAAAAATTACTGTTGATGGTAAAAAATTATATTCTTGTTGGTGTTTCATCAACATCTGATGCAGAGAGTGGTACTTTAAAAGAAGGTTCAACTCATGTTGTCTATGAATATGTATTAGAAAATGAAGTAAAACCAACGCCAACACCTAATGTAAAAACCTACTCCAAATTCAACTAAAAAAGAAGTTACTAAAGTGAAAAAAAGCTGAGAAGAAAAAAACAATTACCAAATACAGGTATGACTACTTCATCAAGCCTGTTAGGGCTTAGTAGGAGCTTTTTGCGATTGTGGGATTACTTTTACGTTTTAGAAAAGAAAAAAATAAAAATTAATAAGATAGAGTTACGAAAGGAATAATTTTCTTCGTAACTCTTTTTAAAAAGGTTGATAGGTAAAGGTTTTCTATATAAAAATTATCTCTATATATTCTTTAGTTCTATAAAAAAATATGGTATAATAAAGGGATAAAAATTATATTTATTTTAGAGTGAAGTAGCCATTTATTAAGATATTCATCTTTAGGTGGCATTGTAGGGTGGACAATGAACGTTGATAAGCGATTTGAAACAGAAATAGTAAAGAAATATAGAGAAAATATACAAAAAAAGAAAGTGTCTTTATTCTTAAAATTGTTTTTTGATAAGGTCTTGGCATTACTTTTGCTTATTCCATTATCTCCAATTATTTTAGGAATTGCTATTTGGATAAAACTAGATAGTGAAGGACCTGTTTTTTATAGGCAAGAGAGAATAACGACATATGGTAGAACTTTTAGAATTTATAAATTTAGAACAATGGTAAAAGATGCTGATAAGATGGGTGCTGCAGTTACCCAGCAAAATGACCCACGTATCAGTAAAGTTGGGCATAAACTTCGTAAAGTACGCTTGGATGAGCTCCCGCAATTAATAAATGTTTTAATTGGGGACATGTGCTTTGTAGGTGTTCGCCCAGAAGTTGCTAAATACGTAAATCGTTATACAGATGAAATGAATGCAACACTACTTCTTCCTGCGGGAATAACATCTCCAGCTAGTATAGAATATAAAGATGAAGATGAAGTTATTGAGAAGTATAAAGGAAGTGGGAGAAGTATTGATGATATCTATGTAGAAGAGATTTTTACCAGATAAAATGAAATATAATTTAAAAATATATTAAAGAATTTAGTGTTATAAATGATATTAAAATAATGATAAGAACTGCTTTTAGCGGTTATAAAATAGGAGTTAGAGATGAAAAAAATATAATATACCATTTTCGCCACCAGATATTATTGAAGATGAGATTAATGAAGTAATTGATACTTTAAAATCTGGGTGGATAACAACAGGACCAAAAACAAAAGAATTAGAAAGAAGATTATCAGAATTTACTACAACACCTAAAACAGTATGTTTAAATTCAGCTACAGCTGCTTTAGAATTAGTACTAAGAGTACTAGGTATTGGTGAAGGTGATGAGGTTATCGTACCAGCAATGACTTATACTGCATCATGTAGTGTTATTTATCATGTTGGAGCGAAAGCTGTAATCGTTGATATTCAAAAAGATGGTCATGAAATGGACTATGAAGCATTAGAAAATGCGATAACAGAAAAAACAAAAGCTGTAATTCCGGTTGATTTAGCAGGAATTCCATGTGACTATGACAAAATTTTTGAAGTAGTAAATGCGAAAAAATCATTATTTAAAGCAAATAGTGAATACCAAGAAAAATTAGGGCGTATTGCAGTAGTAGCTGACGGAGCTCATGCATTAGGAAGTGTTTATAAAGGTGTTAAAGTAGGGGCAGTAGCTGATTTTACAACATTCTCATTTCACGCAGTTAAAAACTTTACTACAGCTGAAGGTGGAAGTGTAACATGGAAAGAAAATCCTAATTTTGATAATGAAGAACTATATAAAGAGTTTCAAATATATTCTCTTCATGGTCAAACTAAAGATGCTTTAGCTAAAACAAAAGCAGGTTCATGGGAATATGACATAGTTATACCAGGTTATAAATGTAATATGACTGATATTATGGCATCTATCGGTTTAGTTCAGCTAGATCGTTATCCAAAACTACTAGAGCGTAGAGTAGAATTAGTAGAACAATATAATAAGGCCTTTGAAGGGACTAGAGTAGTGCCATTAGTACATTATACAGATACTTATAAATCTTCAGGACATTTATATATTACACACATTAAAGGTGCTACTTATGAGCAACGTGGTGAAATTATTACAAAAATGGCAGAACGTGGAATTAGCTGTAATGTACACTACAAACCATTACCGCTATTAACTGCATATAGTAACTTAGGTTTTGATATTAATGATTATCCAAATGCTTATGATTATTTTGTGAATGAAGTAACTTTACCACTGCACACTCGTTTAAGTGATGAAGATGTTAAGGTTATTGTTGAAAACTTTAAAGAAGTAGTAGCGGAGGTTGTAGGTGAGTAGTTTAAAAGAAATTCAAAATAAAAGTTTAGAAATGGCTGAATATTTTGTAGAATTTTGTCGTGAACATGACTTACTTTGTTACCTTTGTGGAGGTGGAGCAATAGGTGGTTTAAGAAATAAAGGTTTTATCCCGTGGGATGATGATTTAGACTTTTTTATGCCAAGAAAAGATTATGAAAAACTACCTGAATTATGGAATAAATATGCTAAAAAAGAGTACTTTTTATCTAAAAGCGATTCTAAGTTTGTAGATAGAAACTTATTTATCACGATAAGAGATACTCAAACAACATGTATTAAGCCATATCAACAAGACTTAGATATGCCTCATGGATTAGCACTTGATGTTATACCTTTGGATTACTATCCAAAAGACGAATCTAGTAGAAAAAAACAAGTGCGTTGGGCATTAATTTACTCACTGTTTTGTGCTCAAACTATTCCAGAAAAACATGGAGCTATTATGAAGTGGGGTAGTACAATCTTACTAGGCCTTACTCCAAAAATACTACGCTATAAAATTTGGAAAAAAGCTGAACATGAGATGATTAAATATACTCGAGAGGAAAGTGATGGTATAACTGAGCTTTGTACAGGACCAGGATATATGAAGAAAAAATATCCGATAGAAGCATTTGATGATAATATTTTTATTGACTTTGAAAATACTAAAATGCCAATTCCTGTTGGGTATGATATTTATCTGAAAACAGCTTTTGGTGATTATATGACACCACCTCCAAAAGAGAAACAAGTACCACATCATGATGCGGTAATAACTGATATGGAAAATAGTTATATTAAATATAAAGGGGAATATTATGGCTAAGAAAAAAAGTATTATTTTTTTATGTGGTCTTACTCATTGGGAGGAGGAGCAGAAAAAAATACTTTCTACTGTAATTAGAAATCTTCCAAAGGATAAGTATGATATAGATATATTGGAGATAGAACATTTTGATAAAGGCTACGAGCCTATATCAGATAATGTGACTATATTAAAGTCATTACAAAGTTATAAGCAATCTAGGTTATTGCGTGCAATTTTATGGAGATTGCGTATATACTTTCCAGGTTTGGTAAGAAGATTACTGGTAAGAGATGAGTATGATATAGAAGTATCATTTACTATTATGAATCCACCTTTTAACTTTTCAAAAAGAAACAATGTAAAAAAATAGCATGGATACATGGAAGCATAGAAGAATTTCTTAATGATGAAGAGAAAAGAAAGTCTCATAAAAACATTTAAAAGATGTTGATAGTATTGTTGCTATATCGAAGAAAAACTAGAGAATCTATTGAAGAAGTATTTCCAGAATATAGAAGCAAGTTATGTACAATTTATAACGGCTATAATTTTGAAGAGATAATAGAGAAATCAAAAGAGAGTTTAGATATTGAATTTAATTCTAATAGTATTTGTTCAGTAGGAAGAATTGAAGAAAAATAAAGGTTCAGATAGAGTATTAGAAGTTATTCGCTTATTGCATAAACAAGATAAAAAGTATCATTTGTATTTTATAGGTACTGGAACACTTGAAGAAGAACTAAAAAGAAGAGTAGACCAATATGGTTTACAACAATATGTTCACTTTTTTTAGGATATCAAAAAAATCCATATAAGTATTTAAAAGATATGAAGTTATTATTATCCATGTCTAAACAAGAAGGGTTTCAGGAGTTTATGTGGGAAGCTTTTAAGCTTAGGCATTCCTTTTGTTTCAACAGATGTCGGGGTGCTGAAGAGCTATCCCAGAAAGGTCGTTTTGGGAAAAATAATAAATACAGATAAACAAGCAGTAGAAGAAATAATTAAATATATAGAAGGATCTGAAGTATTTAATAAGGAAGAAGCTAGAGAATTTCTATCTACGTTTACTATTGAAAAAACAGATAGAAGATATTGAAAAAAATATTTAAATAATGAGGAAGTTATGAACAAAGAGTTAATTAGCGTAATAGTACCAGTTTTTAATGTAGAAAAAGTACTTAGAACGTTGTGTAGAATCAATTGTAAATCAAACATATAAGAATTTAGAGATAATTCTTGTAAACGATGGTTCAACAGATAATAGTGGAGAACTATGTGATGAATTAGCAAAAAGAGATAATAGAATTAAGGTAGTCCACAAAGAAAAATGGGGATTATCAGATGCAAGAAATAATGGTGAAAGAGAATCAACAGGAGAATACGTGATTTTTATTGATTCAGATGACTATATTCACCATGAAATGTTAAATACACTATATAATCAAATAGTGGAAAAAAATGCTGATGTTTCTATCTGTGGGGTAATGAATGTTTACTCAAATAGTGAAACACCACAGTGCAGTGATATAAATATGGATTTTTGTTTGTGATAAAGGAAGGTTTTCTAAAAAGAATATTTGATAGGAGAAAAGATACCTGGAAGTATTTGTAATAAACTATTAAAAAAATCAATCGCAGATAAGCTAGAATTTCCGGTAGGGAAAAATATATGAAGATGCATTTTATCATTATGATTTAATAAATTATGCTGATAAATATGCTGTCAGTACTAAACCTTATTATTATTATTTTCATAGAGGGATAGTATTACAACAAAACCATATAGGGAAATAGATTTGGTATATATAGATATTTATAAAAAAATATTATGATTTAATATCTAAAGAATATAGAGGATTACTAGATGAAGCATTCTTTAGACTTTCATATGCTCATTTCTTTATTTTAGATAAGATGCTTCTAGAAAAAGATTATAGAAAAATTAGTACACTATAGAGAAGTTTTGAGCTTTTTAAAAAGAAATGCAATCAAGATATCAAAAAAATACTATTTTTTTAGAAGAAATAGAAGAATTGCTGCGTTAGTATTATTTGTTAACGTTAAATTGTATAGAAAATTATTATTTTCTAATATAGAAAATAGTAAGAGAATACATGAATAGAGGAGGAAAGTAGAGTGAGTATAGAAGGCAAAAAGTTATATTTTGTACTAACTATGCTTAGTTATTTTATAACTATTATTGTTGGTATATCCTATATATATACTAATGAATTGAAGTTATTGCTGTTTACATTGTTAAGCCTATTAATTAGTAGTATCCTATATACATTTACTAACATAAAGTATTATATTATACACTTAATATTTTATTTAACTATTTTTTTGTGTTTCTAGTATCGAGACCTACAATAGATTATTTTAAAGATGGGGTTTTAAATACTTATCAGGCGGAAGCATATAAATTTTCATTTCTAATTATAGCTATATCAGTAATAGGCTTATTTTTAGGGGGATATTGGTTTCTAAGAAAGATGAAAAATAAAGAAAAGAATAGTGAATCAAGTTTATATAAAGAATATTAGATTAGTTTCTTTAGTAGTTTTTCTAATATCTTATCCATTTTATACTTTTAAGACTAGTGGAAAGATTAATTTTCAGATTGCATACAACGTATTATGATTATTATGCCAACTTCAAAAAGTGAATTGCCATATTTTACATATACGATATCTACGTTTATGTTATATTCGTTATGTATATATTTAGCGACTAAACCTAAAAATTACAGTCTACAATTGTTTTTGCTGATGGTTATTGCAGCAAATACAATACACCCTATTTATAGGTACAAGGAATCCGTTCATACTAAGTTTGATTTTTTTGCATTTCTATATTATTTTATGAGAAATCAATCGGAAAAAGGGAAATGGATAGGGTTTAAAGAAAAAAATTATTTTTATACGTAGGTACTCCATTGATAATGATACTTTATGGGTCTGTTAAATTATATTAGAGATGATGTCGAGGTTGAAAATGGAGGAATAGGTAATTTAATCTTAGATTTCATATATAAACAAGGTACTAGTTTTGGAGTATTAGCTCGAGGGCTATTTATACAATAGTAATATACCGGTAAGGGACACTGTGAACTTTACTTTTGGGCCTATTTTAGAATATTATACCAAAGGAAGCCTAGGAGTTTTATTTGGCGGGAAGCCATTTGTTAATTCTACTAACAGTATTGAACTAGCATTGGAAAGTAACAGTTATTCGCATAATATATCGTATATTGTTTTAGATAAAGAATATTTAAATGGTCATGGGATAGGAAGTAGTTATATAATGGAATTATATACAGATTATGGCTTTTTGGAGTATTTTTATTTAATATTTTGTTAGGAATATTATTTATATATATGATGAGAATAGCTTATAGGATGGGAGTATTAGCTTATGGGATAACTCTTTTAATCTTAAATTATCTATTCTTTATGCCAAGAAGTAGCTTCTCAGAGAGTTTTTTTAAGTCTGTTTTACTATGCAATTTTTGGGGAATAGTCTTACTTATATTTCTAGGAGCAGGATTACTTAATAAAAAAATATAAAAACATATAGTTAATAGAAAAGGAGAACAATAATGTTTGAAAAATTATTCAATAGCAGATTTATATGCTAATATATATAAAAAAAGGTAATTAATTTTATAGTGTTAGTGTTGATATTTTTGTGTAATGGCAATACCTACACATATAAAGTAATAAATAATAAAAACAATAGTAAAAGATACAACAAATTATTATACATACATCACTTATAAAATTACATCTCCATTAGAAGAACAACAAAGTTTCGATAAGAATAAAATTGGAGGATATAGTGACTTTTATGGTAAACTAGTTACAGCCAATATAAATGGAGCTTACTTATTTAATGATTTGTCAGAAAAAGATATGAAAGTATTAGAGAGAATTAGATACTAGTGCTAATACGTTAAAAAAATTCTAATTATGATTATTGGGAAAAAGAAAAATAACTGTAAGTCCTTTAGTTAATAACGCAGGGGTAACTGTTAAAAATACTTACACCTAGTAAAATGGCTAACGATATTATCGAGAAGAAATTAGATGGTGTGGTTAATAAATTTAAAGATACTTACGCAAATGTTAAAATAGAAAAATTAGAAACGATAAATTCTGTTGAATCAGTAGCGAAAAGATGGACAGGAATCTGGAATTAGTAAAGTAAGTTTATTGATTAGATTAGCTGTTCTGGGAGTTGCGGCATTCATTATAACTGTTTTAGGTAACATAGTTCTATATATATTTAATCCAACAATCAATAGAGCGGGTGATTATAGTAAATATGAAATTAATCTTGTTACTAAGCTAAGCTCGGCTTCTAACTTAAAGGAATTAATAGAGTATAAAGCAGGAATAGTGCAGTAGTATTATTATCTTCAGATAAAAATTATAGAGAAGTTCTTAAAAACAATATAGTGAGTTACTTACTAATGATAATATAACAGTGGGAAATATAAATGAAATAACAACAATAATAAAAGCTGATAACGTACTGTTTGTTGAAGAGTATGGGGTAACTAGATATAAGAATTTTTGAAGAAGTATTACAAATAGTTCAAAATGTTGGAAAAAAAGTGCTAGGAGTTGCTACTTTTTAAATTATAATATAAAAATAAGAATACCTTAGAGTTAAATATGGGAAGATTTAACTCTAAGGTATTCTTTTTAGTTGTTATTAGAATATCAAATGTATAATTCTATTGTTAAGTATAGGAAGATAGTTTTCTTTTTGACCAAAAAGATTATTTTTTTATATGCTTGAATATTGTGACTATACCATTGTTGTTCCTCTCCTGAAGGAGGTGTCATATAGTCACCGTAAAATTGCGAAAGGAATTTATCATAGTTTTTAGGAATTGGTAGTTTTCTTCCTTCGAATTCAACATATATAAGGTCTTTGAGTGTTCCAGCAGGGAAGACCTCTTTTAGGCCGTCCTTGCTTATACCTATAGCGCCTTCATATTTTCCATTTTCTTTTTGAATTACTACTAACTAATTTTTTTATTTTTTTATAGAAGAAACGGGGATTAACTAATCTTAGTGCATACCAGCAAATAACTCGAATAAAGTCTTTTATTTTACTATCTCCATAAGTTGAACGATCCTTTTTTACATAACATAATTGACGGAGTGCAACTAGTTTGTAACTTTTTTCAATGATGCTCAAATCATCAAAAGTGTCTATAGGAAATACATCAACAAAAATGCTAGTATCATGTGGGTTTATACTTAACCGTATCTTTTATAATAGTACTATCATCTATAATAGCTGCAAAAATTATGGAAATACCAATCAGAATTATTGTAATCTAAAACTTTATATTTAGGATGATTAGATTTATTAATGCTATCAATTAATTTATTATAATCTTTTCTATATAAAGATATATCTATATCATCATCCCAAGGAATCATCCCTTTATGCCTAACAGCACCTAGCATACTACCATAACTAAGAAAAATAGGGTATATTATTTTTTTACAAATATCATCAATAAAATCTAATATCTCTAATTGATGTTCTCTTTATTTCTTCTTTAGACATTAAATTCATAACTTACTCCTCTATTTTATATGCTTCAAATTCGTGGATATTAATTTGCTTCTCTTTTTGGAGGGAGCTCAAGATAATTTCCATAATATTGTGTTAAGATAACATCATAGTTTTTAGGAGCAGGAAGAGTTAAGTGTTCAAACTCCATATCAATAAACTCATTAAAAAAATTTGAGTGTTAAAGATTTCTTTCTCTTTTTAATTTTGATGGTATAAATGCAGTATACTTCCCGTTTCTATCAGTATCTTGAATTATTTTTCTTTCAATTATATTTGCAAATAATCTAGGTGATACTGGAAGAAACAAGCCCCAGAAACTACTGCGAATTATATCTTTTACAATGCTATCTTTATAAATAATATTTTTTTCTTTTGCTAAAAGATAGTAGCTTCAAGCTTTCCAAAAATATAACAGGTATTAATTATTTTTTTATCATTAAATTTATCCATAGGGAAAAATATCAACAAATACTCCACTAGAAAAAAGTTTTATAATTTCTATTGTCAACTATTTTAGTAGTGGTATCAACAACTTTTATAAAAATTGTTGAAATAAGCTTTTGTCGGTATCTAGGGACAAAATTTTTATATTTAGAAGAATCTTGGTTAAATTTTTCTATGAACATATTGTAATGTTCTCTATCCATTGAAATATCTATGTCATCATCCCAAGGTATAAATCTTTATGCCTTACAGCTCCAAGAAGTGTACCATAATTAATGAAATATGAAATATTGTTTTTTGCAAAATGAGTCTATATAAGCAAGTATTTCAAGCTGTATTTTTTTACTTCATCTAAAGTAAGTTTCTTCATCTGCTTTTAAGACCTCCTCTTTGTAGTAAATTTATTTTTTTCAGTGATAACAAATTGTTATATAGTTCTAAAAATACACTGTCTTTATTGATAACTAGTAGTATTATGTATGAGCATATCGATAATAAAATAATACTAGCTGTACTGATTAAAAAAATCGTAGATTAATTACTAACTCAGCTGGATAAATATAGTTTACTATAAAATACACAAGTAAAAAAAGTAGAGCTAAATAATGAATATTTCAGTGTATATTTAAATATGTTTTTAAGATTAAATAATTTTTTTCTTATTAATAAAAAGTAATGTATATAATAAGTAAAACTATTTCTGATATTATAGTGGTAATTAAATAAAATTCAGGTTTAAAAAATATTATTATGAAATAATAAAAAGTTCATTATAAAAATTTAGTATCCCCGTGCATAGGGTATATAATGTTATTCTTTTTTCAAAGCCATTTACAAATAAAATTTGAGAACCTAAAATGGTATCTAATGCTGATATTATTGTTCTAAATGCAAATAATGATGTAAGAGTACCTGCAGCTACATATTTTTCACTACCATAAAGTAGGATAGCATGTGGTCCTAGAAGTGTTAGACCGAAACTTAGAGGTATAATAAAGAAATTGAATACTCGGCTACCTTTATTTACTAAGTATGTATATGATTCTCGATCATTATTACCTAAGTAATACCCCAGACGAGGTAAACTTACACCTATAGCCCCTGTTATTACACCAGCTAAGACAGTAACTAATCTTTGTGACATTGTATAGTAAGTAACGTATATCGATTCTCCAGCTTTAACAAGAAATATTCTGTCTAAAAATGTATAAAGCATATTTGCATTCGCAAATAATAGCATAGCTAGTAGTGGTAAAATTAAAGGCTTTAAGTCTCTGATTTTAATTCTAACAAACTTAACATCTTTTTTTATCCAAAAATAACTTATTACATAATTTAAAGCAGTGGATAGGCTCATTATAAGTGTATATATTATGATGTCATGTTCATCTCTTACAAATGCAAAAATGGATATTAGCATTAATACTCTAATGACAGCAGTCTTATAAAATAGAAAACTATAGTTTTCTAATGCTTCATTTACCCATTCTATAGAAAAATATTTGAGCGACTAATTGTACACCCATTACTAAATATATATTTTTAGGGTAGGATTATTCTCAAAAGAATAAATTATAAGTTGCAAAAGTAAATAGCAGTAGTTACAATTGTACAAAACATACAAAGGTAAAATAGTTGTGAGAATACCTTATTAGTTTTATTTTTATTATCTCGAACATTACTTATAGCTCTTAAGCTACAGGTATAAACCCAAAAAGTAGCAAATGGTAAGAAAAAAATGATAGGATTGTATCTACAGAGTTAAAAATACCCGTAGTAAGTCTTATCAAGCACCCGCGCGACATAAGTTCCAGTTAGGATGGGGAAAAATTATATTAAGAATTCGTATACCCATGAAGGCTAAGGCGTTCATTTTTATGCTCTTCATATAAGAAAAAAATCCTTTCTTAGAAATTTATTAAACATTATATCATATTTTCAAGATAACGACTCAAAAATATCTAAAAAAATTATAAAGTTTTTTTGTTGAATATCTTAATATATGATATAATAGGATAGATGAAATATAAACTAAAATAGAAAAATAAATAATTAAGGAGAAAAACATGATTTACGCAGGGAATATTAGCTGGTGGAACAGGAACTAGAATGGGGATTAGCAACATGCCAAAACAATTTCTAGATTTAGGTAATAAACCTATAATAATTCACACTATTGAGAAGTTTCTATTAGAGCCTGAAATAGAAAGAATAGTGGTTGGAGTTCATGAAGACTGGGTTTCACATGCAGAAGATTTAGTTGAACAATATGTTCCTACTTTTAAAGATAGAATAATTATTACTCCAGGTGGGGTAGATAGAAATACTACAATTGAAAATATTATTAAAAGAATAAATGAATATAAAGAACTAACAGATGAAGATATCGTAGTTACACATGACTCTGTTCGTCCGTTTATTACACTTAGAATAATTAAAGATAATATTAGATTAGCTAAAGAAAGTGATGCTGTAGATACAGTAGTAGAGGCGGTAGATACAATAGTTGAAAGTACAAATGGGGAGTATATTACTAATATTCCAAATAGAGCACACTATTATCAAGGACAAACTCCACAAAGTTTCCGTTGTAAAGACTTCTTAGACTTATATACATCACTAGATGCGGAAGAGAAAAAAATATTAACAGATGCTTGTAAAATATTTGTTATTAAAGGGAAAAAAAGTAGCGCTAGCTCGTGGAGAATACTCAAATCTTAAAGTGACTACTGTAACGGATCTTAAAATTGCTAAGAGTATGTTAGAGGAAGAATAATATGATTAATCAAATATATCAATTAATAAAACCGAAATTTATTAATGTAAAAATATAATGAAGAAAAACTTAAATGATAAAGATAAAAATAGTTATTAGACCTAACTATATGGCTCTTTGTCATGCAGATCAAAGATACTATCAAGGGAAAAGAGATCCAAAAATTTTAGCTAAAAAATACCTATGGCTCTTATTCATGAGTGTGTAGGGATTGTGATAGCTGACCCTACAGGTACGTATAAAGTAGGACAAAAAGTAGTTATGATTCCTAACCAACCACCAAGAGCTAGTGATGAGGAATTCTATGAAAATTATATGAGTGGAACACATTTCTTATCTAGTGGATATGATGGTTTTATGAGAGAATTTGTAGCTTTACCAAAAGATAGAGTAGTAGCATATGATGGTGTAGAAGATAGTGTCGCAGCTATTACTGAGTTCATTAGTGTTGGTATGCATGCTATGGATAGATTTATGAAAAACTCTCATAGTAAAAAAGATAGAATCGCTATAATAGGTGACGGAAGTTTAGCATATGTTATGGCTAATATAATCAATTATACTTTGCCTAACTGTGAGATTATCGTAATAGGTCGTCACTGGGAAAAATTAGAATTATTTAGTTTTGCGAAAGAACGATATATTACTGATGATATTCCAGCTGATTTAAGTTTTGATCATGGTGTAGAATGTTGTGGTGGAGATGGTAGTGGTTATGCTATCAATGATATTATTAAATATATAAAACCACAAGGTAGTTTAGTACTTATGGGTGTTAGTGAATATAATGTTAATATTAATACTCGTGATGTATTGGAAAAAGGTTTAACACTATTAGGTTCATCTCGTTCTGGTAGAGTTGACTTTGAAAAAGCAGTAGAAATGCTAAGTAATAAAAAATTTGAAAGAAGATTTAAAAATATTATTTATTTAGAAACTCCTGTGAAAAATATTAATGATATTCATAGAGTTTTTGCTACTGATTTAAATACAGCATTCAAGACTGTATTTAAGTGGGAAGTGTAGAATGGATATTTTTGTTTTATTGATAATTTCTGGATTTGCTTATTTGTTACCAACTAGCTTTTAGGAGGAATCTCTTTCGAGTTGTATATGATTCATGGGCTAGTAATACAGTATTTTTGGAAGATAGTATCTTTCATCAAAAGTAAATGACATTATATTTACAATACTAGTCTTAGTTATTAGTATAATATATTTTACTAAACTAAGTTAAGGTAAAAGTATGAATAATATAGTTATGTGATAGTTAAGTATGATTGTTTAGGTAAATTGGACTTTTATTAATAAGTATGTTACAATATATGAGCTCGAGATTTAATTGTTAAATTAAATCTCAGTTTTTTACCGTCGTGTTCAAAAAAATAATTATAAACGAAAGAAATGAACAAAAAGAGAGGTGCTTTATGATTAAATTATCAGAATTCGAAGTTTTAATGAAATTATTACAAAATTCAAATAAAAACACAAAGAGAAATAGCTGAGGATTTGAATATTTCATTAGGAAAGTTAATTCAGTAATTGCAGAATTAAAAGATAAAGAATTTATAGATAAAAATAATAAAAATTACAAAAAAATGGAATAGATTCTCTTGAACCATATAAAGTTAATAACGCAGTTATATTAGCAGCGGGTATGAGTACTAGATTTGCTCCATTGTCGTATGAAAAAGCCTAAAGGATTACTTAATGTAAAGGGAGAAGTATTAATAGAAAGACAAATTAAACAATTACATTCTGTAGGTATAAAAAGATATAACATTAGTAGTTGGTTATATGAAAGAAAAGATGTTTTATCTAGAAGAAAAATATGGAGTGGAAATTGTTGTAAATGAAGACTATTATAGATATAACAATACATCTTCTATGATTCTAGTAGCAGATAAATTATCTAATACATATATTTGTTCATCTGATAATTACTTTGAAAAAAATCCATTTGAAAAAGTATGTTTATAAAGGGTATTATTCATCTGTATATGAAGAAGGTGAAACTGATGAATATTGTATAACTGTTGATAAAAAAAGATAGAATAATTGATGCAAAAATAGGTGGATCTGACACTTGGGTAATGTTAGGTCATGTATATTTTGATCGAGAATTTAGTAATAAGTTTTTCTTCAATTCTTAGAGAAGAGTATAAAAAAACAAGCGGTAAAAAGAAGGATTGTGGGAGGACTTATATATTAAGTTTATATCAGAATTAGATTTACGTATAAGAAGATATAGTAAGGATGTTATAAGAGAGTTTGATTCTTTAGAAGAATTAAGAGAGTTTGATAAGGATTATCTAAAAAAATACTAATTCTAGAATTTTTAAAACAATATTTCAAATATATTGAAATGTAAAGAAGAAGAAATCGAACAAATAAATCCAATAAAAGCAGGGTTAACGAATACGTCGTTTAAATTTACTGTTTCGGGGAAACAATATGTTTATAGACATCCTGGTAAAGGTACAGAAGAGTATATTAATAGGAAAAGTGAAGCTGCTTCAATGGAGGTGGCTAAGAAATTAGGAATAGATAATACTCACATTTATATCGATGAGAAAGGTTGGAAGATTTCTCACTATATAGATAATGCTAGAAATTTAGATTATCATAATAAGGAAGATGTTTCTCAAGCTTTAAAATATCTAAAGTTATTACATAATAGCGGTGAAAAAACAGAGTATAAATTTGATATTTGGAAACAGATTGATGGATTCCGCCACCTACTAGCAGAAAATAATAGAGATGATTTTGAAGATATGAGTGACTTAGTAGACTTGGTGGAGAAACTGAAGAATGAATTATCAGATGATCAAGAATATTGTTTGTGTCATTGTGATAGTTATGACCCTAACTTTTTAATAGATAAAGAAAATAATATGTATTTAATTGATTGGGAGTACTCAGGTATGGCGCATCCAGCAGTTGATTTAGGAACGTTTATTGCTTGTTCAGATTATAAGGTAGAAGAAGCTATTGAGGTTATTAAAGAATACCTAGGAGAGAGTTATACACCTGATAAATTAAAAACCTATTTAGGATATACTGCAATTATATCGTTTTACTGGTTTTTTTATGGGCTCTACATCAAGATAGCTTAGGAAAAAAATGTAGGTAAATATTTATACATATGGTATAAGTATACGAAATTATATGCAAAAGAAGCATTAGAATAAAAAAAGGAGTCAATAGTAATGAGTAAAAATCTAGAAGAATTAATATATGAAGAAACAGAGAGAAGACTAGATATAATGGAAAGTAAGGAATATAAATTTCCTAAAAAGAATCACTAAAAGTAGATAGTTATATTATAGTAAGCATAATAATAATAAGTTTGGTGTTAATAATATTATGTATGAGTGAGGTAATTAAGTAATGCAGAATAGTTATATCGAAAGAGAAACAATTACTGGAGTAGTGCCAGTTTTAAGTAATGAAAGAAAATATTCTTTTATGGATTTATTTTTATCAACAAGTGGATTTGCTATTGCAACATGGTGTTATACACAAGGAGCATATGTAGCACAATTTTTAGGATTTAAGCAAATGTTAATTAATATTTTTTTGCATTTAACTTAATCTGGGTATTAGTGAGTTGCTTTACCAATTTTCTTTTGCAGTGAGATATGGTATAGATTTATGGATATGGTTAAGGGCTGTATTAGGAAATAAAGGAGTTGCTATATTATCAATTGTTATTAGTTTGGCAAATTTTGGATGGTATGCAGTTGCTGCTAATTTATTTTCTTCTTCAATGATTAATCTAATGAAGAATTTTGGAATAGTATTAAATGAAGATTTATGGAATCCTATATTAGGTGTGTTATGTGTTGTTTTAGGAACACTAATAGCTATAGGGGGACCAGAAGTAATAAAATGGACTAATAGGTTTCTAGTAGTAGCGTTATTGGTGGTAGGAGTAATAGTGTTTTTCATCAGTATAACTTCTGTTCCGTTCTCAGAAATACTAGCTGTAAAACCTGTTAATCAAGAAGGAATTAGCGCGCTAGAACGTTTTATGATGTCAGCTGAAGGAAATGTTGCTTTTGCATTCTCTTGGTCAACGCAAGCTTTAGTTATGCCTAGATTAGCTAAAACAGAAAGAAGCGGTTATTGGGGAACAACTCTTTCTTATGGTGTTGTAGCACCATTCTTTGTTGCAACAGGTGGAGTTATGACTTTAGCAATGTTTGTAAAAACGGGTGCTTATGAAAGTGATCCTACAACAATGTTATCAGTATTAGCGACTCCAACATTAGGTCTTTTAAGTTTACTGCTAGTAGCATTTGCTAATATAGGTACTCAAGGGACTGGATCGTATGTAAACTGCATGATTGTGAAGAGTGGATTACCTAAAGTTAGTTATAAGTTGCTTGTTATAATAGCTATGATATATGTAAGTGTTCTTACTGTATGGGGAGGCGTAGAGAAGTATTTTGGTGCTTTCATCTCACTTGCAGCATATGTACAAGGTCCGATTATAGGTATGATATTAGTAGACTATTTTATTATTAGAAAAAGAAAACTATCGTTAAAATCAGCTTATAATTTAAAAGGGCATGATGCATATAAATACAGTAATGGATATAATATTATTGGATTATTATGTATACTTATCTCATGTGTAGTAACAATGTTATTTTGTATATAACCCATATAATGGTTCAATAAAAAAAGTAATATATTTTTTTATTTACAACAGGAAGTGGATTTACTGCTATCCTTGGTGCAGTATTATACTATATAGCTAGTACATTATTTAAAAAAATATATGGTTAGAGATAGGGAAGATCTTGAAATAGTTTAATTTAAGATTCAATAATATACGTATTATTATTGAATAGCAACATTAGTATGCTGAGAAAAAGTCTTGTATTGGAAAAAAATACTATTATAACTTAAGAATAAAATTAAATATCAAAGAACAAAAAATACAGAATTTTTTTAATTAAAAATTCTGTATTTTTATTGATAAAGTAGATGACATAATATGTAATGTATTTGTAATTAAGTAGTAACTGTGCAGTAATGGAAAAATGTATAATGTATAATGATTTAAAAAGATATATTGAAAGAAAAATTAGTATAGGAGATTGGAAATAACTATGAAAAAGAATTTGAAAATGGGATTAGGAATTTTAACAGTATTAGCGACACCATTTGCAGTAGATGCTGCTACTGGATCTAGTGAAGCTCATGCAGTACAAGTTAAAGAAACGACTAAAAAACAAGTTGTTACAACAACAAAACAAACAGAAAATACAAAGAAAACAGAAAATCCTAAAAAAGAAGATGCTTCTAAAAAAGATACATCAAAAGAAAAAACGACTAGCTCTGCAAAAACAGTATCAGGTAAGTCTCAAGCTCCTGTAACTAACGCTGCAGAAAAGAAAACAGGTTGGACATCAAATGGAACATACTATGTAAATGGTAAGTTAGCAAACTGGTGGTATGACGATGGAAAAGACTGGTATTTCTTCCAAAATGGTAAAAAACACACAGGAGAAGGAAAAGACAATGCTGGTAAACACTACTTTTCAAATGGTAAATATGCTAATGGTAATGTAAATGGAACATATTACGTAAAAGGAAAAGTAGCCAATGGATACCAAAATGGAACATATTATGATAAAGGAAAAAGCTGCTAATTGGTGGTATGATGATGGAAAAAGACTGGTATTTCTTCCAAAATGGTAAAAAAACACAGGAGAAGGAAAAAGATAATGCAGGTAAAACATTATTTTTTTCAAATGGTAAATATGCTAATGGTAATGTAAATGGAACATACTATGTAAAAGGAAAAACTGCAAATGGATACCAAAACGGAACATACTATGATAAAGGAAAAGCAGCAAACTGGTGGTATGACGATGGAAAAGATTGGTATTTCTTCCAAAATGGTAAAAAACATACGGGAGAAGGAAAGGATAACGCAGGTAAGCATTATTTTTCAAATGGTAAATATGCTAATGGATATCAAAACGGAATCTATTATGCAAAAGGGGAAGCCGCAAATTGGTGGTATGATGATGGAAAAGATTGGTTTTATTTCAAAGACGGTAAGAAGTTTACTGGTATAGCAAATGATAGTTCTGGAAAACATGAATTTGTGAACGGGAAATATGCCCAAAAAGGTGGTAAAACACAATCTAGTCAAGCAACTAGTAACCAATATACAGGACACTACAAAGTAACAGGATTATATATCCCAGTATATGATAGTAATGGTAAAAATATTATCGCATATTTCTCAAGGAACTATAATATTCAAAGATAACAGAGCTTCAGCTTCAGGAAGAATTCCTGTTCAAGTAGCTGGATTAGTAGGATATGTTAATCCTTCTCAAGTACAAGCTGTTAACTCAAGTACAACATTTATTCCTGACTATGTAAGTGATGGGAAATATGTATATCACAGATATTCTAAAAATAGTAGTGTAAGAGTTGCACATCACCATTCAAGTATGCAAGTAGGAAAATCATATTACTCAGCAGATGGAATTAACTTTGGTTCATTTAAATTAGAACATCCATTCCAATTCAGTAGTTTAAAAACAAAAACAAACTATTCAGCTGCTGATATAAATAAACTTTATACATTAATGGGAGCAAGCAATAGTATGTTAGCAGGTAAAGGTGCAACATTTAAAGCTGCAGAACAAAAATATGGAGTAAATGCTTTATACTTAGTAGCTCACAGTGCTTTAGAGAGTGCATGGGGTAAAAGTAATATAGCTAAGGCTAAAAATAACTTCTTCGGAATTGCTGCTTATGATTCAAGCCCATATACTTCAGCAACTAAATTTGATAACGTAGATGCGGGAATTTTAGGTGCTGCACGTTGGATTAATGAAAAATACCTAAGCAATTCAAGTTACCCAGCTAGAGGAGCTCACTTAGGAAATAAAGTAAGTGGTATGAATGTTAACTATGCAACTGCACCTCATTGGGGAGAGTCTATTGCAAGTATAATGTTTGATGCTAATGAAAAATTAGGAAGAAAAGATAAATAATAAATTCAGGCTAGATTACAAAGTTAATCTAGCCTAATTTCAGGAAGGAGAAAGTATGTTAGTATCAGTAGTCGTAGGTTTATTAAATGAAGAAAAGTTTTTACCGAGATTAATAGAAGACTTTAAAAAAACAAACATATAATCATAATGAAATAGAATTAATTTTTATTGATGGTATGTCAAAAGATAATAGCTGGAAAATATTAGAAGATTTTAAAAAATAGTAATCATGATTTTTTTATGATGTAGTACTATTAAAAAAACCCAAAAGTAATATTATCAGCGGGGATGAATGTAGGAATAAAGGCTGCAAGAGGGGAATGTATATTAAAAGTTGATTGTCATTCACATATAACAGAGAACTTTATAGAAAATAATGTGAAAAATTATAGAAGAAGGTGAAGATGTTTGTGGAGGGCCAAGGCCAAATATTATAGAGAATGCAGATAACTTTTAGTAAAACATTACTATTAGTTGAAGAAAAATATGTTTGGTAGTGGGATAGCTGACTATAGAAAAAAACTACTAAAAAAATATGTTAGTTCAGTTTTCCAAGGTATGTATAGAAAGTCAATTTTTGATAAAATAGGATTACTTGATGAAAAAAAGTAGGACGTGTTGAAGATAATGAACTACATTACCGTATAAGAAAAAAATGGTTATAAAATCAGATATAGTAATGATATATTATCATATCAATATACAAGACCAACATTAAAAGAGAATGCTAAAACAAAAAAATATTCTAATGGTTATTGGATAGGAAAAGTAAGTCATATTTATCCTAAAGCTTTTTCTATTTTCCATTTTGTACCACTAGCATTTGTTTTAGCTATAATATTTAGTTTATGTATGATACCAATTACATCTATATTTATTATTTTATTATGTAGTGTTTACTTTTTTATTTACAATACTTATTACAATTATGACAATAATAAATAATGAGTTTAATATTACAATTTTACTAATGCCAATAATATTATTTTTAATCCATGTTTATTATGGAGTGGGAACATTAGTAGGCTTAATAAAAAGGATTTAGTTGGAAAAAGAATACTACTCTAGTAATTAGAAAAATTAATTTTTATTTTAAAGTTTACATAATAAACATGTAACATATTTGTAATTAAGTGGTAACTGTGCAGTAATGGAAATAATGTTATAATGTATATTGATTTTTATTGAAAAATGTTATGACAAAGTATGGAAACTAAAACAGTATAGGAGATTGAAAATAACTATGAAAAATAATATAAGACTAGGATTAGGAATATTAACTGTATTAGCAACACCGCTTGCTGTAGATGCAACAACTGGATCTAGTGAAGCTCATGCTGCACAAGATACTGTAAAAAGTACACAAGTAGCTAAAACTACTAATAAAGAAGAAGTAAAGACTACTACTCAAAAACAAGTAGAAAGTGCAACTAAAACAGAAGCTACTAATGTTGAAACAACAAAAAAAGAAAATACTAAAGTAGAAGACACTAAAAAAGAAGCTACTGTAAAAAAAGAAGAAGCTACTAAGAAAGAAGAAACAACAAAAAAAGATGCATCTTCTAATAAACAAGTTAGCTCTGTAAAAACAGTATCAGGGAAACCTCAAGCTCCCGAAGCTGATTCTAAAGAGAAAAAAACTGGTTGGGCTTCAAATGGAACATACTATGTAGATGGAAAGGTAGCAAATTGGTGGTACGCTGATGGAAAAGAATGGTTCTTCTTCCAAAATGGTAAAAAACATACGGGAGAAGGAAAAGATAATGCTGGTAAACACTACTTTGTTAATGGAAAATATGCCAACGGTTATCAAAAAGATACATATTATGTAAAAGGAGAAGCTGCAAACTGGTGGTATGATGATGGAAAAGACTGGTATTTCTTCCAAAATGGTAAAAAACATACAGGGGAAGGAAAAGATAATTCAGGTAAGCGTCATTTTACAAATGGAAAATATGCTAATGGTTATCAAAAAGATACGTTTTATGTAAATGGTAAGTTAGCTGACTGGTGGCTAGATGATGGCCAAGATTGGTATTTCTTTAAAAATGGTAAGAAATTTACTGGGGAAGCAAGTGACAGTGCAGGTAAACATTTATTTACAAATGGAAAATATGCTAACGGTATTGAAAACGGGTTATTCTATGTAAGAGGAAAAAAAGCAAATGGTTACGAAAAAGGAACATACTATGTAGATGGTAAGTTAGCTGATTGGTGGCTAGATGATGGAAAAGATTGGTATTTCTTCAAGAATGGTTTGAAATATACAGGTGAAGCTAACGATAGTGCAGGTAAGCATTATTTTGTAAATGGAAAATATGCCAACGGTAAAGAAAAAGGAATTTACTATGTGAATGGTAAAGTAGCAAATGGATATGCCAATGGAATCTACTATGTTAATGGTAAATTAGGTGACTGGTGGCTAGATGATGGTCAAGATTGGTATTTCTTCAAAGAGGGTAAAAAATTCACAGGAGTTGCAAAAGATTCTTCAGGAGAACATAAGTTTGTAAACGGAAAATACGCTGCGGCAACAGGTAATGGTTCTGATGGACTAAGCAACGTATTAAGTATTGCTCAAAGCTACTTAGGTGTTGAGATGGGATCAGCTGAACACAAAAAAATAGTTGATGCATATAACTCAGTTAATCCAAAACCTGTAGGATACACTGTTAAGTACTCAGATGACTGGTGTGATGTTTTCGTAACTACAGTTTTCCAACAAGCGGGATTAAGTAGTCTTATCGGAAGAGAATGTGGGGTTCAACGTCATATCGGAATTATGCAACAAAAAGGTATTTGGCAAGGTAAAGTTTTACCAAAAGCAGGAGATGTTATTACATTTGACTGGGATGGTGGAGGATTTGCCGACCACATCGGAATTGTTGAATCAGTAAAAGATGGAGTTGTTACAACAATCGAAGGTAACTCTTCACCTTACACAAGCTCAGGGAATACAAAAGTAAATAGAAAAACTTATAACTGGAATGCAAGCTACATTAAAGGTTATGCAAGACCAAATTACTAAGAAATAGTATAGTAACTTTAATGAGTTTATTAATAGGAGAAGTTGTAAAAGTGTGATTATTAAATCATAATTTATAATTTCTCCTATTTGTTTTAAATTTTAAAAAAATAGTATAATATAATGACTTGAATTTTTAGTTATTAAGGAGTGTTATTTTGTTAAGGAAAGTGATAATAACTTTAAGTTTTAGCTTAATGTTTACTAGCATTACGACAGTTGCTAAAGCAGAGTGGATAAAAGATCAACAAAAATAAATGGGTATATTATGAAAAATAATTCTAGTAAACTAAATTATAATGTGACAGAAAAAAATATTTAGAGCCGATGAAGTTGCCTCAGTATTATCAAGCTGATGAGAGATGGGGAGTGAAAAGATATGGTTTATCAAATATGAAGCTGACCGGATGTGTGCCTACAGCTTTAGCGATGGCTATATCTGGACTTAAGGAAGATGTTAGTCCAGTTCAAGTGGCAGATTTTCTGTATAGTACGACTATGGAGATGAATACTACTTTTTTAGGAACATCTAGCTTAGGGGTTCAAGAAGTAGTTAATCAATGGGGCTTAAATTATAAAGTAATAGATTCAAAAGAAGAATTAGAAAAAACTTTAAAAAATGGTACATTAGTTTATGGAGCTGTAGGTCATGGTATTTTTGTTAATGGATATAGCACACATGCAGTTTTATTAACTGGATATGAAAATGGTAAAAACAAAGGCCTTTGATCCGGATAATATGGCAAAAACTAATAAGTGGTATAATATAGAAGATATTTGGAAAGAGCGTAGCTTAGCCCCTGAAGATAATATGACAGGTGGAGCATTTATAGCTATTTATAAATAAAAACACTAGTCTAAATTTAGACTAGTGTTTTTATTAATTATTCATCAAATCCATTTGGATGTTTACTTTGCCATCTCCAAGAATCTTCACACATACGTTTTACATCGTATTGTGCTTCCCAACCAAGTTCTTCTTTTGCTTTTGTAGCATCAGCGTAACATGCAGCGATATCTCCTGCACGACGTGGTGCAATAACATAAGGGATGTCATGTCCTACTGCAGCTGAAGCACTCTTAATAATATCTAATACAGAGTATCCAACCCCTGTTCCTAGGTTATATTTAGAAAGCCCGCTACCTTTTTCAAGTTTTTTAAGCGCAGCAACATGCCCACGAGCTAAGTCAACTACGTGGATATAGTCACGTACACCAGTTCCATCGTGTGTATCGAAGTCGTCACCGAAGACATTAACTTTTTCTAATTTACCTACAGCTACTTGCATTACATATGGAAGTAAGTTGTTAGGGATACCTGATGGATCTTCTCCAATATCTCCGCTTTCGTGTGCTCCAATTGGGTTGAAGTAACGAAGTAATACTACATTCCATTCGTTATCAGCAGTATAAACATCACCAAGAATTTCTTCAAGCATAAGTTTAGTACGTCCATAAGGGTTAGTTACTGATAATGGGAAGTCTTCTTTAATAGGAAGAGCATGTGGATCCCCGTATACAGTAGCTGATGAACTGAAGATAATATTTTTACAGTTATTTTTTTCCATAACACGACAAAGTGTTGTAGTACCAGCTACGTTATTATCGTAATATTTTAGAGGTAAAGCACAAGATTCTCCTACTGCTTTTAATCCTGCAAAGTGGATTACTCCAAAAATATCTTTTTCTGTTTCAAAAACTTCGTTTAGTTTTTCTTCATCACGAATATCAACTTCATAGAATGTCACTTTTTTACCAGTTACTTTTTCTACTACTTCTAAACTTTTTTTATTTGCATTGTATAAGTTGTCGACAACAACAACTTCATTTCCATTGTTTAATAATTCTATACAAGTGTGAGAACCAATAAATCCTGCTCCACCTGTTACTAATATTTTTCTTACTCATAATGTTTTAATCTCGTTTAAAGAGTCCTTTCTAACATTTTATACATATAATTTTTATAGTAAGGGCATTCTTATGTCAATAAATTATATTTTATAAAAAAATAAAAAAATTTATTATAATTAGTACTTTTTGTAAAAATAGATAAAATGTAATAGAATATATAGAGTATAAAATTATATTTTTTTAGGAGTAAACATATTATGGTAGACAATAAATTAAAAGTAGGATTAGGGTTGTTAACAGTGCTAGCTACTCCAATCGCAGTTAATGTGGCATCAGGTAGTGAAGTACACGCAGCAGAACAAAAATCAGCAGTAGTAGAAAAATCAGCAACGGCAGAAAAATCAGTTGCAGAGAACAAACAAAATGTAACTGAAAAACCAGTGGTGGCAGAAAAATCAGATAATAAAGTTGCAGATAAAAAAGTTACAGAGAAATCAGAAGATAATAAAAAAACAGAAGCTATTGGGAAACAGAAAATTGTAGAGAAGTCATTATCAGAAGAAAACAAAACAGAATCAGTAAAACAAGTAGAAAACAAAGAAAATACACTGCCAAAAGAAGGTGGGAAACCTTCTGATGGAAAAGAAGAACAAGACAAAACTGGTTATGATAAGGGGATTTTTTATGATAATGGTAAATTAGCTAACTGGTGGTATGATGACGGTCAAGATTGGTACTTCTTTCAGAATGGTAAGAAACATACGGGAGAAGGAAAAGATAATGCAGGTAATCACTATTTTGTAAATGGAAAATATGCTAATGGTTATCAAAAGGAAACATACTATGTAAAAGGTTCGCTTGCTAACTGGTGGTATGATGACGGAACAGCGTGGTACTTCTTCCAAAATGGTAAAAAACATACAGGAGAAGGAAAAGATAATGCAGGTAATCACTATTTTGTAAATGGAAAATATGCAACTGGTGAGTATGATGGTAAGATTTACGTAGAAGGAAAAGAGACGACACCGGTAAAAGATGGTTATAAAAATGGAGTATTCTTTGCAGATGGAAAGTTGGCGAATTGGTGGTATGATGATGGTACAGCATGGTATTTCTTCCAAAATGGTAAGAAACATACAGGGGAAGGAAAAGATAACGCAGGATACCATTATTTTGTAAATGGTAAATACGGAACTGGTGAGTACAATGGTAAAGTATATATGGAAGGAAAAGAGATAACACCAATAAAAAATGGTTATAAAAATGGTTTCTTCTTTGTAGACAGTAAGTTAGCAAATTGGTGGCATGATGATGGAAAAGATTGGTATTTCTTTAAGAATGGTAAGAAATATACTGGAGTAGCTAATGATAGTGCAGGGACTCATCGTTTTGTAAATGGTAAATATGATAATAATGTACCAGCAATAAATATGCCACAATATTACCAAAGTGATGCTCGTTGGGGAAGAAAAGTATATGGTATAGCCAATATGACTGCTGCAGGGTGTATGCCTACGGCGTTAGCGATGGCATTTTCAGGACTAGGTAAACCTGTAACTCCGGTTAACGTCGCAGATGTAATTTATTATAATACTAAAGAATTTAATGTAAGTATGATTGGTACTTCAGGAGCTGGTGCAGATTATGCAATCAAGTATTATAACTTCAAAAACACAGTTATTAACTCTAAAGCACAACTAGTTCAGGCTCTTCAAAGTGGTAATCCAGTATTTGCACTTGTAGGTAATGGGGACTTTGTAAAAGGATACGCATATACACACGGTATTATGCTAAGTGGTTACCAAAATGGTAAAACAAAAGCTATGGATCCAGCTAGTGCTTACAATACAAATAAATGGTATAATGTAGATAGTATTTGGAATCAACGTAGCACAGATCCATATGATACAATGCTTGGCGGATCATTTATGCTAATTGAGAAAAAATAGATAGAAATAACTAGTCTAGAGTCTAATAAATTATATTCTTACCAAAAGTTGATACAAAAAATCTGGCTTTTGCAAGAATATATAAAATTAGATTGTAAGACTAGTTTTTTTATTTGGAATGGTTAAATGCAATGGTCTTTTATAATTCGACTGTTGCTAAATATTAATAAAATTGGTATACTATAAGTTAAAGAACTTGAAAGCGAAGGAGTGTGCTTAATTCATGGTTTATAACCACAGAGTAATAGAAAAAAAATGGCAAAAATATTGGGAAGAGAATAAGACATTTAAAACATTAGATGATCACACTAAAGAGAAATTTTATGCATTAGATATGTTCCCGTACCCATCAGGAGCAGGACTACACGTTGGTCACCCAGAAGGATATACTGCTACTGATATACTAAGTAGATATAAAAGAGCAAATGGATATAACGTACTTCATCCAATGGGATGGGATGCTTTTGGATTACCAGCTGAGCAATATGCTTTAGATACAGGTAATGACCCAAGAGACTTTACTAAACAAAACATTGATACATTCCGTCGTCAAATTAAAGAACTAGGATTTTCTTATGACTGGGATCGTGAAGTAAATACAACTGATCCTAAATATTATAAATGGACACAATGGATTTTCAAAAAACTTTATGAAAAAGGTCTTGCATATGTAGATGAAGTACCTGTTAACTGGTGTCCAGCACTAGGAACAGTACTTTCAAATGAGGAAGTAATCGATGGTAAATCAGAACGTGGAGGTCACCCAGTAGAGCGTCGTCCAATGCGTCAATGGGTACTTAAAATTACTGATTATGCTGAGCAGCTGCTAGCTGATTTAGATATTCTTGATTGGCCTGAAAGTCTTAAAGCAATGCAACGTAACTGGATTGGGAAATCTGTTGGTGCGGAGATTGACTTTAAAATAGAAGGTACTGACAAAGCATTCACAGTATTTACAACACGTGCAGATACAGTTTTTGGTGTATCGTACTGCGTACTTGCACCAGAGCATAAACTAGTAGAAGAAATCGTTACTGAAGGTCAAAAAGAAGCTGTAGAAGCTTATTTAGATTTAGTTAAACGTAAATCTGACTTAGAAAGAACAGATTTAAACAAAGATAAAACAGGTGTGTTTACAGGGGCTTATGCGATAAACCCTGTAAATGGTGAAAAAGTAGAAATTTGGATTGCAGACTATGTACTTGCAAGTTATGGAACAGGAGCTGTTATGGCTGTTCCTGCACATGATGAGCGTGATTATGAATTTGCGACTAAGTTCAACCTACCAATTAAAGCTGTTATTGAAGATAATGGTGAGGTAGTTGTACCATTCTATGGTGATGGTAAACACATTAATTCAGACTTTATTAATGGTTTAAACAATGAAGATGCTATCGCTAAAGTTATTGAATTTTTAGAAGAAAATAATGCAGGACGTAGTAAAGTTACTTATAAATTACGTGACTGGTTATTCTCAAGACAACGTTATTGGGGAGAACCAATTCCAATTATTCACTGGGAAGATGGTACTATGACTACTGTACCTGATAGTGAATTACCATTATTACTACCAGAAACAGATAATATTAAACCATCAGGAACTGGAGAATCTCCACTTGCTAATATCGAAGAGTGGTTAAATGTTGTAGATCCAGAAACTGGTAAAAAAGGTAAGAGAGAAACAAATACAATGCCACAATGGGCAGGATCATGTTGGTACTACCTACGTTATATCGATCCGCACAATGATGAAGTATTTGCTGATCCAGAAAAATTAAAATACTGGTTACCAGTTGACGTATATATCGGTGGAGCAGAACATGCCGTTCTTCACTTATTATACGCTAGATTCTGGCACAAAGTTCTTTACGATTTAGGTTTAGTTCCATCTCGTGAACCATTCCAAAAACTATTCAACCAAGGAATGATTCTTGCTGAAGGTAAAGATGGACGTCCAGAAAAAATGTCTAAATCTAAAGGTAATGTAGTAAACCCTGATGACATTATCGTATCACATGGTGCAGATACACTGCGTGTTTATGAAATGTTTATGGGGCCACTAGATGCTTCTATCGCATGGAGTGAAAATGGTCTAGATGGATCACGTCGTTTCTTAGATAGAGTATATCGTCTATTTGTAGATGAAGAAACTGGAAAAGTTAATGATAAAGTCCAAGATAAAGATAATGCAGAGTTAGAAGTAAGTTATAACTACACTGTTAAGAAAGTATCTGAAGATATCGAGATTCTTGGATTTAACACTGCTATTTCTCAACTTATGGTGTTTGTAAATGATTGTTACAAAGCGGAATTTATTCCTCGTAAATATGCACTAGGATTTATTCAACTTCTTGCTCCATTTGCACCACACCTTGCTGAAGAAATGTGGGAAATCTATGGAAATACTGAGTCTATCTCATATGCACCATGGCCAACATTTGATGAAAGTAAACTTGTAAGTGATACTGTAGAAATCGTAGTTCAACTTATGGGTAAAGTTAAAGCTAAACTAGATGTTAAAAAAGATTTAACTCCTAAAGAATTAGAGGAAATAGTTTTAGCTAATGATGAAGTAAAAGAATTAATAGCTGGAAAACAAGTTATGAAAGTAATTGTTGTTCCTGGAAGATTAGTAAATATTGTTGCTAAATAAGGAGAATAGAAATGGAAGAGTTAATTTATAACATTGTAAGTGAAATCGTTGAGCATAAAGATGAAATTAAAATCGAAAAATTCGTGAAAAATGCACGTGAACACTATATCTTAACAGTACACCCTGATGATTGTGGGCGTATTATAGGGAAAAAAAGGTACGGTAATTAATGCTATTCGTACAGTATTAAATTCAACGACATTTAGTAAAAAAAGTGTACTTGGATTTAGTAGAGTAGTAAAGTTAATATTAAATATTAAATGGAATACCTCAATAATAAAAAGTATTATTGAGGGTATTTTTTTTATAAAAAGTATTTCTGTTTTAATAAACACAACTTTCATACTAGAATTTTTATAATTTTTTTAGAAGTATAATTAAAGGGACACAAAATGATATGTTAGTTGTAATCGGGAGGAAAAAAATAATGCGTGAAATAGTAGATGGAATTATTATAGAAGATAAAAAAATATAAAAAAATAGCATTCACTCATAGAAATATAGATGCAAAAAAATAAAGATGACATGAATATTTTTTTCTGAGAAGTATGGATTTAACTACAGTAATGTAGCATTTAACAGTCAGGTTCATGGTGCATCTGTTCGTAGAATTAAGTCTAATGAGGATTTAGCGGATAATGGCAAAGAAGCTGATGGTTTAGTAACATCATTAAAACAAGTGCCATTGTTAATATTTACTGCAGACTGTGTTCCTATAGTTTTTTTATGATAAAAAAACAAGGTGTTGTAGCTTTAGCTCACGCAGGATGGCGTGGTACATATGGTAATATTGCCGGGGAAATAGTAGGGATTATGGTAAAAAGAATATAATTGTCAATTAGGGTGATATTAAAACTATAATTGGACCATCTATTTCAAAAAGAAAAAGTATGAAGTATCTGAAGATTTAATAGAGAAATTTGCAAGCTTAAAAAGTGGATAATTACTATGAAAAAAATAGGAGATAGCTACTATTTAGATTTATGGACTATTAATAAAGGATTATTAGAGCAAGCTGGTATTTTAGAAGAAAAATATTGAGGTTACTAGTATTTGTACTGTAAAGGAAAAATGATAAGTTTTTTTCTCATATCGTTTAGATAATCAAACGGCAAAAAGAATAGGTACATTAATACAAATTGATTAATTAAGAGAGGTAAAGTAGGTTTAATGGAAAAAGATATAAAACTAGTTGAGCAAATATCTACATTTAAGAGATTACCGAAGGGTGATAGTAGATGGAGAGTTGCATTTTACTATATTGCTAAAGAATTTTGGGATTTAGAAGAAGTATTTGTAATTATTGATAAAAATTTATATACAGAACAAGAATTAAAAAAATCCCTGTATTTAGAGAATATCAAGAAGCGGAAGGATTTCAAATCTTTTCTAGTTATGTTAAAAGCAAAGGAATTTGTTGAAAAAAACAAGGTGATTTATTTACTTTAGAAGATGGAACAAAAATTAATTGGAAGAATTCGTCAAGGTGCTTTTTAGAGAAGTGTTCGTACCTTTCTTCGCAGAACAAAAAGTTTAATTATCTACTAAACGAAGATGAAGGTTTATTTGCGGATACATTTAAGAGATTGTTAGGTGTAATGGAAGCAAGTGAAAAATTATATAGTAGATGAAGAACAAGAAAAAAACTATTGTTAGATGGTGATGTTCAAGGATTCTTTGCAGATATTTGTAAAAAAATATAGTTTTAGTATAAAAGAAAAATTGTTAGCGGGCGCTAACGATTTTTTGTTGATAGCTAAATTATAATAACTTAACGATAAGAGAATCTCTATTTTTTTATCTAAATATATGTTATAATAAATAAAAAAAGATGTAAATAGAGGAGGTTGAAAAAAATGAGAGATATGCTAGCGATAATAATTAGAACGATATTAGCGATTGTAGCTATTTTTTTGTGATAATAATAGTGTTTGCTGTTGGTACGAATAGTAGTGAGGATAAAAGAAAAAAATTAGATTAGAACAAGAGAGAATGGTAGAATATACTGTAAAAAAATTTCGAAAAATATAAAAAATAGAGTTTAAAAATGTTCAAAAGAAACGTAGTGGCAGGTCATTGGAAAGTAGATGCGATAATTAATGACAGTATTGTTGTATCATATACGGTTGATTCACTAGGAGAAAAAAAGCAGATATAGGAATGCTTGAAAAATGAAGGTGGAGACTTAGTTAGATAAAAGATACGGTAGTTCAAAAGCAAGGATATTGAGGTGATTTATAGTGAGTGATAAAGAATATAAGAGTATTTCAGAAAAAGGTATATGACATTACAAATGAAACTAAAAAAATTTCTAGTGATGAAAAAAATATAAGGTACTATATAAAGAAAGTAATTCAACAAATGGAATGAAAGCAGCAGCAGTTGCTCCAGTAGATGATAATGGGAATGTAGATACGAGTAAGATAATAATTGCATATGCGGGGACAGGTGATTTAAATGATGTACGAGTAGACCGTGATGAGGTTGTATTTGGTTTAAAATATCCTGGGAGTCAAATAGATACTTCAGAAAAATTTGCAAAAAAAATGAGACAGGAGTATCCAAATTCAGATTTTAATTTTACGGGTCATTCTTTAGGAGGTTATTTAGCTGTCCATAATGCGGCAGAAAATAAATCACAAGCTACTGTTTTCAATGCGCCAGATGCTTCTAACTCAATGAATAGAGATCAGATAGATTTTGTTTTAAACAATCCTGGTTTAATTAAAAATTATAGACATCCTAAAGATATAATAGGGAATCATGGTGGGGATAAACTGGGAATTGCTATTTATGTAGATAGTGACACAAATGGATATGGTATCCCTTTAATAAGTAATGCATTTGATATAGGGTTTAAAATATCATGCAATCAAATCGTGGAATAATTTTGATAAAGATGGTAATTTGCTTGATAAAAAAATGGAAATATAGTAAGAAAAAAATAGATTTAAAAGAGCTTGATATAGATGGTGATGGAAAAAAATAGATTTTAGATTAGATCAAAAAGAATTTAGAAGAGGAACCTTTATTTTCTCCAACATTTACAGAAAAAAATCAATGGTGGATTAGAAATAAAAAAATTAATTATGAAAGTCTAAAGTATCTATCAAATCAATTAATGAATGCAATTAGGGATTTAGAAACAGCGTTAAATATGTTAAATAGTGCAGAAGTATATAACAATGAACTATCAAATAAAAAAAGAAAAATAGAAAAAGAAACATTGGAGCAGTATGTAATAAATCATCTTGAACAAATGAATGTTATAAGTATGATTGAAAAAACTAGATAAATTATTTAATGATATTGATGATAATAAGGAAAAAAATATAGTCATGTAGGAGACTATAATCCTAAAACTTTTTTTCCATCCAATTTCACAATACAGGAAAAAAACTATGTGGGTAGAAGCAGATGATCATTTATTTAATTATAGTTCTGTAGAAGGTCGGTTAGTTGAGGTAGTTAATTCGAGTAATGAAGTAGCCAAGAGTTTAAGGAGGGCATCCATAGTAGATGTTATAAAGTCACATGCAAACGGACCAATGATAAGTTTAAATGTCAGAAGTGAAATGGGTAGAGCAGGTGAAGGTATAATAAATAGTTTTAAAGATAGAATTAGAGAGAGTTTTAAAGGTGAAAACAACAGAAGTGGCTTTGATGATGGAATAGTAGACGCTTTAAAAGAAGTAATTCGAGTTGAAAAGCAAAATGTTCAAACACTAATAAATTGTTTCCAATATATGAATTCAGCGGTACAGATAACTGCCTATAGTTTTAATGAGTCAGATACAGATTTAGGAAATAAATTAAAAGAAAATCAACAAGTGGTAGGTAACTATCAAGTACCAACAGTAACATCTGATTATAATACATTTTTAAAACAAACTAATGTATTTGATGATATTGAGGTAGTGAAAGCTTTTGATAAGCAGGTAGATACAAGAACTGAAGAATTATCGGGAGAAATGATAAATAAATTAGGCAACTATTTTAACTCAGTAGCAAGTAGAGCGAAGGATATATTAAATAAAGTTACAGAGAATAAGTACTATGTAGAAAATGTAGTTGAAAAAAATATCCTATTCAAATATATCATAAGACCATAGGGAAGTAAAGATAAGACTTATTATGGGTCAGTAGAAAGTTGTATAAGTGAAGCAGCGTCTATAAAAAGAAGTAGGAGAAATAAGTAAGGGAATAGAAGAAAAAAACACTCGAGATTACTTCCAGATATAGAAAAATGTATTGTTAAATTTACCTAGATTAAATCAATCATTAAAAGGTTCTTTAGAAGAACTAATATACGGTTATGATAATTTAAGTGGAATATTAAAAGCGCATAACTCAGTAAATGATATATTAAATAAAAATTAATAGACAAGCATCAGGATTTAATAGTTTACTTAAGGAAAAATAGAGGGCAAACAATAAACAAGGCAACAGTTCGCTTAGAAGAGATTATAAATACAACAAATAACGTTAATACTATGATTGAAGATTGTTTTGGAAAGCATTAAATACTAGAAAAATCGTTAGCAGGTGCTAACGATTTTTTTGTCTATAATAAAATTAAATCCATATGCAATCGCAATAAATAATATTACGATGTAAAAAGTGTAATCTGTATAACTTGTGTTGTTTAGAATATTTACTAAATAACTTTGAACAGAAAATGGAATAAATACTGCAAAAATTAGAGTAAGTAACTTATCTTTTCTAAAAAAATTATTATGAAGAAGATAAAAGTTAACAATGTTATTATAAAGTAAGTAATTCTAGGTAAAATCGATATTGAAACTTTCTGGTTTTGGGAAAGGATTATAATAGAAGAATATAATTCCTAACAATACATAAACAAGTATTATACCATTATGTTCTTTTTCGGAACTTTTTTAATACGTCTTTCAGTATTAATAGATAACCTGAGAATAACCATAAAACAAGGACGATTAGTATTATGATAAGGTTCATAATATTAAGTTTTTGATCTAAATTAAAGTTTATTTTAAAAGTATATATAAATGTAAAAACTAAAAAGTAGAACAGATAGTAATATAGAATATTTTTTTGTTCATAAGTAAATCCTTCTTAAATAATTATCAACTTTGAGGATTTGTTGATTAAATTTCTTTTTCTATATAATATTAAGTAATTATATCATTTTAAGTGATTTAAAACAAGGAGAGTTAAATGGTGAAAAAAATATAAAAATATAAAAAGAATGCATGGGCTAATAACTTTATTAGAAGTAATTTTTAGTAGTTATGATTTCTGGATGGTATTATTATTCTGAAAGAAAGATGGGGATGATCAGACATATAATGGCTAAAAAATGTTTATAAGTTCCCTAACTACTTCACAGATACAAATATAAAATTAATAGTTCTAGCGTTTGCGATTATGATTTTAATACAGTTGTTTTTAGTAATAAAAATCTAAGAAACATGTTGAGACTTTCTTAGTGAATCTAGTACTGGTTGGTATAGGGGCATATACTATTTTAGCCTGTAATGCAGATAGTGTATTTATTTATTATTACTGGATAATCTTTTTAGTTTATTTAATTTACTTTAGATTTCTACAATTTTTTTACTTTAAAAAAATAAAAATAAGGTACTACGGTACTTTTATTTTTATGAAAAATTTTTAGTAAAAAAACTTTATAATTTCTTTAAACTTTGTTTTAACTCCCTACTGATAATATGTAGTTGTACCGAAAAAAATATCGTGAAAATTAATTGTACTAATAGTACTATAAGATGTATAATTAGAATATAGTATCTTATAGATATTAGTATAAGGAGGAGTTTTATGGACAATAGAAATAATCAAAAATAATCAAAACTTAGAAAAATAATAATCAACAATTTAATAATCAAAAATCTAGAAAAATAACCAACAAGTTAACAATCAAAATAATGTACAACAACAAAGTTACGATCAAAACAATGAGGAATTTGAAGATTTTGATAACGAGAAATACTTTGAAGAAAATCAATACTTTGAAGATGAAGAGCAAGATGCTCAAGAGCCAAAACAAAATAAAAATTATGGCAAATTATTTTTAACTGTATTTGCAGCATTTGCGCTAGGAGCTACTAGCGTTTTCGGTGCACAAGCTGTTACAGGTACAGGTAGCGCCTTGAAGTCTTCAGTTACTGCGACAAAAGAAGATAAGGATAACCAACAACTAACTGTTAATGCAATATCAAAAGCTAAAGATGCGGTAGTATCAGTAGTTAACTATCAAACTAACAGCAATAACTTAGATTCAATTTTAGGTGGAAATTCAAAAAATAAATCTAATAATAATTCTAATAGCAATAACTCTAATTCGGGTGATTTAAAAACAGCTTCTACAGGTAGTGGTGTTATTTACAAAAAAACTGGTAACACTGCATATGTAGTTACTAATAATCACGTAGTTAAAGGAGCTAAGAAGTTAGCTGTTATATTAAGTGACGGTACTAATGTAAGTGCAGAAGTAGTTGGAACAGATGTTTGGACTGACTTAGCTGTATTGAAAATAAATGGTGATAATGTAACAACAACTATGGACTTTGCGAATAGTGATGATATAGCGGTAGGTGAAACTGCCTTTGCGATTGGTTCTCCGTTAGATCTTAGTTTTTCAAACACTGTAACAAAAGGTATAGTTTCAGCAGTAAATCGTCAAATTCCTATGGATGTTGATGGTGATGGAACTGTAGACTGGAACCAAACAGTAATTCAAACAGATGCTGCAATCAACCCAGGGAACAGTGGTGGAGCGTTAATTAATAATGAAGGTAAACTTATAGGAATCAATGAATCTAAAATTGCCAAAGCAACATCTAGTGTTAGTGCCGAAGGTATTGGATTTGGAATTCCTTCTAATGAGGTTAAATTAATTACCGAACAGCTTGAGAAGTCAGGTAAAGTAGTTCGTCCTGCTATGGGTGTTCAATTAGTTTCGGTAAATACAATAGCTAATGATACTGTAAAATCAGAATTAAAATATGAAGGTAAGCAAGGAGTAGTCGTTCGTTTGGTTGAAAGTGGTACTCCAGCGGCTAAAGCAGGATTAGAAAAATATGACGTAATAACTAAACTAAACGATACAGAAGTTAAAGATGTAGCGGCAGTTAGAAAATTCTTATTCGAAAAAGCTAAGATAGGTGATACCGTTAAAGTAACTTACTATCGTGGAGGTAAAGAAAAAACAACAGAAATAGTTGTGCAGGCAGTAAGTAATACTTAGTATATAGAAAATTATGGGGGAGATATGTTCTCATAATAGACTTACAATATCTTTATTGTTCGTAAAATGTTTATTTTTAGAAGTGATAAAGATGGAAAAACATTGTAAAAACAGAATTTATAGATTTATTAATATTAAAAAGATTTAATAAAAAAATGTTTGATTTATTGTAAAAAAATAGTAAATATTATTTGCTAAAAAAAGCCAAAAACATGTTATCATAGTTCTGTTGAAATTTAGAGAAACATAGGTGAATATATGAAAAAAGTAAGAAAAGCAATTATTCCGGCAGCAGGATATGGAACAAGATTCCTTCCAGCTACTAAAGCTTTACCGAAGGAAATGTTGCCAATCATTGACACTCCTACTATTCAATATATAGTAGAAGAAGCAGTAAAAGCTGGAATAGAAGATATAATAATCGTAACAGGAAAACAAAAAAGAGCGATAGAAGACCATTTCGATAGAAATGTTGAACTTGAAGTAGAATTAGAAAATAAAGGGAAATTAGAGCTTTTAGAAAAAGTTAAATACCCAACTACTTTAGCCAAAATTCATTACGTTCGTCAAAGAGAAATGGCAGGTCTAGGGGATGCAATCCTTACAGCTCGTAGTTTTATCGGAGATGAGCCATTTGCAGTATTATTAGGGGATGATGTTGTAATTAATGAAGAACGCCCTGCAATAAAACAACTTATGGACGAATCAGAAAAAACAGGATGCTCAGTTATTGGAGTACAAACTGTTCCTGAAAATCAAACACACAGATATGGTGTAATAGCTCCAAAAGGTCACGAAGGGAAATTATACGAAGTTGAAACTTTCGTAGAAAAACCTGCTCCGGGGACTGCACCATCTAACTTAGCTATTATGGGACGTTATGTTCTAAATCCAGGAATCTTCAAACATTTAGAGAAAAAACACGTTGGTGTTGGTGGAGAAGTACAATTAACAGATGCTATCCAAATGCTAAATGAAGAAGAAAAAGTTTACGCTTATGATTTTGATGGAGCGCGTTATGATGTAGGGGAAACTATTGGTTTCGTTAAAACTACAATTGACTTCGCTCTAAAAAGTGATCTTAAGGATGAACTAGTTCCGTTCTTAAAAGACAAATTAAGCGAATTAGAATAAGATTAAAGCGATGTAATTTAACATCGCTTTTTTTAAACTATAGAGGTATAACTATGATTGTTAATCACATTGGAATTTATGGAATTTGTATTAAAGATAATGGACTATTATGTATAAGAAAAAGAAAAAAAGGTCCATACAGAAATAGATTTGATTTACCTGGAGGTAGTCAAAAAGAAAAACGAGGGATTTACAGAAACGTTAATTCGAGAATTTAAAGAAGAAACAGGTTATCAAATAGAAAAACTACAGAAATTGTAGGGTTTATGATATATTTGTAGAAGAAACAAATCGTACGGTACATCATATTATGGTGTTTTATGATGTAGACGTTAATTTTGAACAACAAGATGAAGTTTTTAGAAAAAAACTTGTTGATGAATTAAATGATTCTAGTGGAATCTATTGGATTGACTTGGAAAAAAATTAGATATAAGTAATGCATCTCCAGTTATTTTGAAATTAGTACAGGAACTTAGTAATGATGAAGCTATCTTAGAAAAAAAGTAGTATATAATAATTGAAGATTTTGATAAAAGAACTTATCCATCAAAAATATGGATAAGTTCTTTTTGTTCTATTTAAAATCATTTTTAGCGTCAGGTTTTGCACCTTTATCTTTGTTTTCGTCTACAGGTAGAGAACCTTCTAATTTGCCAGTCATTCCATCCACCATCGTAGAAGTATGTATTAGCATGACCAGTTAGCTGAGTCATAAACCAAGGAATAGAGTTTCTCCATCCAGTTCCACAGTAAACTGCAATCTTATCTGTTTCAGAAATGCCTTGGCCTTTCCATAAGTTATAAATTTCTTGTGGATTACGTAATGTACCATCTGGATCATAGTAGTCATCCATATTAGCAGCATCAGTTTCAGAGAATCCGTAGACTGCTCCTTTAGGCTCACCTTTTTTATCAATATAATCATATCCACTTGTTTTACCTGTGTATTCATCCCAAGAGCGAATACTTACTAGTTTAATTCCTTCTTTTTGGGCTTTTTCAGACATTTCTTTAGCACGAGCTATATCGTATTCAGGATGAGCTGGTACATTTACACCGAAGTCTTTAGCTTCCTGTGGGGTATTTACGTTTGATTCTATTTCATATCCAGCATCTTTCCAAGCTTGTAATCCTCCGTTTAAAACACGGATATCTTTGACTCCAGCCCATTTAAGCGCCCAGTTTACACGAAAAGCAGCCGATGCATCGCTAGAGTATAATATGATAGTTTTATCACTTGTAATACCTTGTTTTAATAAATTCTTTTTGATTTCATCTGCAGAACGAAGGTTCCAAACTGGTCCTTCTTCTATCCAGTCAGTATTAAAGTGATAAGCTCCTTTAATATGTTCTTTGTAGGCTTTTGCCTTATCTAACTCTCCCCAGGAAACTTCAAATATAGCATAGTTGTTATTTGTATAAGTTTCAGGTTTTTTACCATCTTGTACATCTTTTACCCATTTAGGAGAGACAAGGTTTTGATATTCAGGATAAGCTATTATATTTGCTTTATTTGCATCGTTATCAGCGAATGTTTTATAATCCTCAAATTTATAAACCTCGTATCCTAGTGAAGCAAATTTATCTGATACTTTATCGATATTATCTTTGTTAGTATCGTAAACAACGATTTTTTTATTTTTATCAAGACCTTTATCGCTGATAAATTTAGCCTCCTTGTTTTTGTTAACTTTACCTATGAATGAAGCACTATATTGAATTGAGTTTTTAAGGTGTCCTCCGTTTTTTACGTTATCAACTTTAAACCCGTTATAAGCCTCATCATCACGTGTATCAATAAACTGATACTCGCTGTTACTTAAATCCTTAGTGAAATCTTCTAGTGAAATAGCCTTTATTTCCTTTTTCTCGACAGGTGTACTACTATTACTGTTATCTTTTGTAGTACAGCCGCTAAGAATAAAAACCAGAAGCTAAGAAAAATAATCCCCACTTTCTTAAAGTTAATCATATTAAATTGTATGTGGTAACCTAGCACTTTACTCCTTTTTATTTGTACACTATTATTATATTACACAATTTAAAAAAATTGTAAATATGAGTAAAAACTTTAATTTCTGAGTAAGGTTTACATAAAGTATTTCGTCTTGTATTATTATTGAAAAGTATGAATATACATGTGTGTAAAGGTTTTTTTCTTTTAAGTGATAATCTCTTTCAATTACAAAAAAATATTATGATAACATTTTCTTAAAAAAATGCACATATAACGATAACCATAAAGTTTATGTGTAAAATGTAGAGGATAATTTTTTTATTTCTCAAAAAAATAAATAAAAAAAGCTTTTGCAAATTTTTCTGAAACTGTTATACAATAAATGCAGTAGGAGTTTTGTGCTACTGCTTGTAAAGAAATTTGGGGAAAGGAGGAAAAGGTATGTTAGAGTTTAATGTTGATAAAATTACTATTCCGCTAAAACAACATGTTGGTGGCCCATGTCAACCTATCGTTAGTGTTGGGGACCATGTAAAACGTGGACAACTTGTTGCAACTCCTAATGGATTAGGTGCTAATATTCACACAAGTTTATCTGGTGTTGTTGAATCTGTTGATGAAATGAATATCGTTGTAAAATTAGATAAAGAACAATCAGATGACTATGTAAAATTAGAACCAACAGACGATCATCTACAACGTATTAAAGACGCTGGTATCGTTGGTGTAGGTGGAGCTGGATTCCCAACTGGAATCAAATTATCTGCACAAATACCTGGTGGATACGTAATAGCTAACGCTGCTGAATGTGAACCGGTATTAGGACATAATGTTCGTTACATGGAAGAACATCCAGAAGAATTGGTACGTGGATTAAAATACATTCTTAAATTAACAGGAGCAAAAGAAGGTTATATTGCGATTAAAACTAAATATCGTAAAGCTTTATTAGCTCTAGGGAAAGCATGTAAAAATGAACCAAATATCAGTATTAAAATTTTACCAAATATGTATCCTGCAGGGGACGAACGTGTTATCGTTAGGGAAACATTAGGTGTAGTTTTAAAACCTGGTCAATTACCATTAGAAGCAAATGCTATTATCTCAAACGTAGAAACTATTAAACGTATAGTAGAGGCTATTGAGTTAGATAAACCATTAATCGATAAAGATATTACTGTCGGTGGACGTGTTCATAATCCAGATATTTTCATGGATGTACCGATTGGATTACCAATTAGTGTATTTATTGAAAAAGCAGGAGGATACATTAATCCGCATGGTGAAATCGTACGTGGTGGACCATTCACAGGGCGTCCAGCTAAAGAAGAAGAACCAATTAATAAAACAACTGGGGGTCTATTAGTGGCAATGCCATATCCACAAGAACGCGAAAAAGTAGGGATACTTATTTGTGAATGTGGAGCCCAAGAAGAACGTCTTCGTCAAATAGCTGACGGAATGGGAGCAGAAGTTGTTTCTGTTCAAATGTGTAAACGTATGAAACCAGACAAAAATGGTAGATTACGTTGTGAGCTTCCTGGTATCTGTCCAGGACAAGCGGAAAAAGTATTAACAATGAAAAAAGATGGTGCGAAAGCTGTAATAGCTGGTACTTGTCAAGACTGAACTAACACCGTTACAGGTGTAGCTCCTAGGTTAGGAGTAAAAGTTTATCACAGTACCGACCACGTCCTTCGTGCCACTGACCATCATTTATACAGAAGCTATAAAAGCTTAGAATTACATAATAACAAATAATTTAGTTGGAGGTTAGAAGTAATGTCAATTACAGTAGAAACTGCAAAAGAACATTTAAATGACAAAGCGGTATTTTGTTGCAGAGCTGAGGAAGGTATCGTAATTAGCCCAGAAAACTTAGAAGATCCAGGGTTATTCGATGATTTAGTAGATTCAGGTTTACTATCATTCCCAGATGATGCATTAACAATCGGACAAGTATTAGGAGCTAAATTAACTAAAACAACAGACGCTCTAATACCTATTACGCCAGCTATCATTGATGCTGTTCAAGGCGGAGAAGAAAAAGCAGAAGAAAAACAAGAAGAAGTAGCAGAAGTAGCACCAGCTGCAGAAGTTGCTGAAGCAGCACCAGTTGCACCAGTTGCAGCGCCAGTTGCTCAAGCATCAGCACCAGCTGGAGTATTCAAATTACAAATTGGAAAAGGTGAAAACATTAACCTTGAAATTCCATTATCAGCATTCGCTCAACAAGCTGCTCAACCAGCACCAGCTGCAGCAGTAGTTGAAGGGAAACCAGCAGTAGTAGAAGCTGCTCCAGTAGCTGTAGAAGCTAAAGCTGAAGAAAAACATGAAGGTGAATCTAAATTCATCCGTTCATTAAAAACTAAACACTATAAAATTGACAAAGTAGTATTTGGAGAAAAAACTGAAATTCAAGGAACTACTTTAGTATTAAGAACACCAGAAGATTTATGTAAAGAAGCTGCTGAGTCAGAAGAATTAGTAGAAGATGTTAAATTAGAAATCATCACTCCTGATAAATATGACACTTACAGTGAAACAATCATGGACGTTCAACCAATCGCTGTTAAAGAAGAAGGAGAAATCGGACACGGAGTTACTCGTGAACTTAAAGGTGTAGTAATGGTTCTTACAGGAACTGATGCTAACGGAGTTCAAATCGGGGAATTCGGATCTTCTGAAGGTGAATTAGAACGTAACATTATGTGGGGACGTCCTGGTGCTCCAGATAAAGGAGAAATCTTCATTAAAGGTCAAGTAACAATCAAAGCAGGAGCTAACATGGAACGTCCAGGACCATTAGCTGCTCACAAAGCTTTCGACCACATTACTGAAGAAATTCGTAAAGCTCTTAAAGAAGTAGAAGATGAAAGCCTAGTAGTAGGTGACATCAACATCGAACAATACCGTCACCCAGGAAACAAAAAAGTATTAATCGTTAAAGAAATCATGGGACAAGGTGCAATGCACGATAACTTAATCTTACCAGTAGAACCAGTTGGTACACTTGGTGCTAAACCAAACGTTGACCTTGGTAACTTACCAGTAATGCTTGCTCCAACAGAAGTATTAGATGGTGGTATCCACGCATTAACATGTATTGGACCAGCTTCTAAAGAAACTTCTCGTCACTACTACCGTGAACCATTAGTACTTGAAGCTATGGCTGACGAAGAAATAGACTTAGTAGGGGTATTACTAGTTGGATCACCTCAAGCTAACTCAGAAAAATTCTATGTATCTAAACGTGTTGGTATGACTATCGAAGCTATGGATATCGATGGTGCTATCGTTACAACTGAAGGATTCGGTAACAACCACATCGACTTTGCTTCACACATCGAAGAAATCGGTAAACGTGGAGTATCAGTAGTTGGTATGACTTACTCTGCAGTACAAGGTGCTCTTGTTGTAGGTAACGAATACATGTCAGCTATGGTTGATAACAACAAATCTAAACAAGGTATCGAAAACGAAATTCTTTCAAACAACACATTATGTAAAGAAGATGCTATCCGTGCTTTAGCAATGCTTAAAACACAAATGGGTGGCGGAACAATCAAAAAAGCTGAAAGAAAATGGAATCCAAACGTTAAATTAAATAACGTTGAAGTTATCGAAAAAACTACTGGTGAAAAAGTAGAATTAGTTGATAACGAACAAGTATTACCAAAATCTAAAAAACGTCAAGAAATTTACGAAAAAGAAGACTAAAATTTAAAAGAATAGGAAGTAAGTTATGATTGAAAAATTAAAATATGCATCTACAGAAAGAGTGTTCGAAGGGGTTATAGTCGATCATAACGACGCCAGCGTTACGATAGATATCAAAGGACGCCTAGGGCAATTTAAAATTCCTATGAGAATGCTAATCTCGGAATATCCAGTAAAAATCGGACAAGAAGTTGCATTTTTACTAAGTTATCCAGAAGTATTAAATGAAGAACCTGACGAACATTATGTAAATGCAATACTTAATACTAAAAAAGTTAGAACAAGAAGTACAAAATAGAAAACACAACGAAGAAAAAAATAGTAGGAAGGAGAAATTAGAATGTCATTAACGATATTTGAAGGTCTACAATCAGAGATTTTTTTGTACCTATTACACCTAAACCAGTTTGGGCTCCAGTAACTAAAGAATTAAAAGATATGAAAGTAGCATTAGCTACAGCAGCAGGAGTTCACTTAAAAACAGATAAAAGATTTAACTTAGCAGGGGATACTACATTCCGTGAAATCCCAGATACTGCTCACAGTTCAGATCTTATGGTATCTCACGGTGGATATGACAACGCTGACGCTAACAAAGACATCAACTGTATGTTCCCAATCGATAGATTACACGAACTTGCTAAAAAAGGTTTCATTAAAAGCGTAGCAGAATTCCACTACGGATTCATGGGTGGTGGTGGAGACCAAGAGGCTTTCACTAACGAAACAGGTCCAGCAATCGCTAAAAAATTAAAAGAAGAAAATGTTGATGCAGTTATCTTAACTGCTGGTTGAGGTACTTGCCACAGAACTGCCGTGATCGTGCAGAGAGCAATTGAGGAAGCAGGTATTCCAACAATCTTAATAGCAGCACTACCTCCAGTAGTGCGTCAAAACGGTACTCCAAGAGCCGTTGCTCCACTTGTACCAATGGGAGCAAACGCAGGAGAACCTAACAACGTTGAGCAACAAACACAAATTCTAGAAGCAACATTAGAGCAACTAGTTAAAATACCAAGTTCAGGTAAAATAGTTCCTCTACCATTTGAGTATATCGCTCACGTGTAGGAGAATTCCGGAGAGGGGCGAAAGTCCCTCTCCATTTTTTACACAAACTGTACTATAAAACAGATTGGTTGCTGTTTCATTACAGAAAATATATAGTAAGGGATGATGACTATGCCAAAAGAAAAATTACAAATAAAGGCATTTCATATGAAAGATGTTGCATTAGGTAAGAAGGTTAAAATTGAAAAATAGTCAGTTAACTATTCCTACAGAAATAGAATATGATAAAAAAATGTCTTTGAAAAAAAGTAGAGGTTAAGATAATAAAACCTAGAGAACATAATTTTTATGTTAATACTATAATGGATGTAGTACCAATATCAACAAAAAAGTTATAGGTCGTCTTGGGGAAGGAATAACACATACCTTAACGGGAGTATATATGTTATTAACTGGTGCTAATACTGAAGGGAAACAGATGCATGAATTTGGTTCATCTGAAGGTATTTTTGCAAGAACAGTTAGTATTAAATAAGGCTGGTTCTCCAGCGGATAGTGATTATTTAATACATATAGATGTTATTATTAAACCTGAGATTGATTTTGATCGTCATTTAGCATTCTCAATCTTTGAACTTTCTGATGTATATTTACAAAATATAAGAGAAGTTATGAAAGTTCTTAGTGGTCGAGATGCTGATGAGGTTCATGAATTTTATAATAAACAAAATCCAGGTAAACCAAAGGTTGCTTTAGTGAAAGAAGTAGCTGGTCAAGGTATGATGTATGATAATCAGTTATTTCCTTTAGAACCAAGCGGTATAGATAAAGGTATTTCAATTATAGATATGAATAATATGCCTGTTCTATTAACACCTAACGAATATCGTGACGGTGCTATAAGAGCAATGGTATAGGAAGGGGTGTTATTATGGGGATAGGACCATCTACAAAAGAAACAAGTTTGCATCACTTTAGAGATCCATTATTAGATACACTGGCAGATGATCCAGATATCGATTTCCAAGGAGTTGTTGTTGTAGGAACACCACAAGATAATAGATTAAAACACCTTGTAGGTTGGCGTACAGCTGTTTGGTTAGAGGCTATGCGTACAGAGGGGGCTATTATTTCAGCTGATGGTTGGGGTAATAGTGATGTCGATTATGCCAACACTATGTTTGAAATTGGGGAACGTGATATTTCCATAGTGGGATTAAAATTTATGGGTAAACATAAATTTGTTGTGGAAAATCAATATACAAAATACGTATTAGACTTTAATAAGTCTGAAGAAGGTAATGAAACTGAGGTAGTTTGTCAAAATAATATTGATTATTCTGATGCAAGAAAAGCTTTAGCACTATTAAAATTAAAAAAATGCGTCAAGACGCAAGTAATAAATAACAAATAACTTAAGGAGTGAATTATTATGAAACTAAATAAAATGATTTCAGTTATAGATACGCATACAGCTGGGGAAGCTGCACGTCTAGTAACAGCGGGAGTTCCAAAAATTCCTGGTAAAGATATAGTTGAGAAAAAACAATATCTTATTGACAATTTAGATGATCTACGTAAATCTGTAATGTTTGAGCCACGTGGACACCAAGATATGTTTGGAGCATTCTTATTACCTCCAACAAAAGAAGAAGCAGACTTCGCTTTAATCTTCATGGATACTGGTGGTTACTTAAACATGTGTGGACACAACACAATCGCAGCGGTAACAGCAGCTGTAGAAACTGGTATGGTTGATGTTGAAGAAGGTGCTACTGAAAAAGAAGTAGTAGTTGAAACACCAGCTGGACTTATCTATGCAACAGCTAAATTAAAAGATAACGGAGCAAAAGTAAAAGAAGTTTCATTCAAAAATGTTGAATCATTCTTATACAAACGCGATTTAGAATTAGATGTTGAAGGAGTTGGACACATCAAATTTGATATTTCATTCGGAGGAAGTTTCTTCTGTATTCTTTCTGCTGACCAATTAGGATTAGAAGTTAAACCTGAAAATGCTTCTAAATTAAAAGAAGCTGGTCTTAAAATCCGTGATGCAGTTAATGCAAATATCGAAATTCAACACCCAACATTATCACACATTAAATCTGTAGACTTAGTTGAAATTTATGACAAACCTTCTCACCCAGAAGCTACTTACAAAAATGTTGTAGTATTCGGAGATGGTAACATTGACCGTTCACCATGTGGAACTGGTACTTCAGCTAAATTAGCTACATTATACGCTAAAGGTGAGCTTAAACCAGGTGAACCATTCGTATATGAAAGTATCTTAGGTACTTTATTCAAAGGTAGAATAGTAGAAGAAAGAAAATTAGCCGACTTTGATGCAATCATCCCAGAAATTACTGGTTCTGGATACATCTTAGGATTCAGTAACTATGTATATGATCCAGATGATGCATTAACTTACGGATTCTTATTAGGATAGGAGTGTAGACAATATGAATTTATTAACGGTATTATTAGTAGTATTAGGAGCAGGGGGAATATTCTTCTTAGCTTCATTCGTGATGGACGTAGTTAAACATAAAGATGATTTAGGAAAAGAAAATCCTGTTCTTGGGTTTTTCATTGGATTAGTAACTGACTTTTTCGATACATTAGGTATCGGAAGTTTTGCACCAACAACATTATTATTCAAAGTATTTAAATTTTTAGATACAGATAAAAAAATCCCTGGTACATTAAACGTTGCACACACAGTGCCGGTATTAATGGAAGCTTTCTTATTCTTAACAGGGGTTAAAGTTGAAGGTGTTACTTTATTCTCAATGATTGCAGCTGCAATCATAGGGGCATTAGTAGGAGCAAGAATAGTAAACAAACTTCCTGAGAAAAAAATCCAACTTGTTATGGGTGTGTGTTTAATCGTAACTGCATTCTTAATGATGTCAGGGCAACTAGGTTGGTTAAAAGCTCTAGGTTCTGGTAATGAAGCAGTTGGTCTAACAGGTATCAAACTAATTATTGGTATTGTAGGTAACTTCATTCTTGGAGCTCTTATGATGGCTGGTGTTGGATTATACGCACCATGTATGGCTATGGTTTATATGTTAGGACTAAGCCCATTAGTAGCATTCCCAATTATGATGGGTTCTTGTGCTGGTTTAATGGCTATCGGTTCTCCAGAGTTCATTAAAGCTGGGAACTACGCTAGAAAAGGTTCTATAGCTATCGCTATTGGGGGAGTTATAGGGGTAACTGTAGCTTACACATTAGTTAAGAGTATGCCACTAGAAGTACTTACTTGGGTAATTATCGGGGTTGTTATTTTAACAGGTATCTCTATGATTAGACAAGGTGCTAAAAAAGAAGCTTAATAATTAAAAAAGAAAAAACGGAATTCTAAATTCCGTTTTTTTATGTTCGAAAAATAAAGGTCATCAAATTATTTTTGATGACTTTTATTTATTATGCTTTGTTTTTTCATTGAAGTAACTGCTGAATAGCAAAATACAATAACTGCAACCCAAATTATCGCAAATGAAATAAGTTTTTGAATACTAAGTTCTTCTCCATACACAAAAATGCCTATTAAAAATTGCATTGTAGGTGGTAGATATTGAAGTATTCCAAGTAGGTAAAGTGGAATATCAATAGCACCTTTTGCAAAAAGCATAAGAGGTACCGCAGTTACTACACCTGATAATAATGCATATATTAAAGTAGATGTCCCATATGTATGGAATGTAATGTTGCTGTTTGTTCCTAAGTACCACATATAAACAAGAGCTATAGGAGATACTATGGCAGTTTCCACTAGTAAACTAGCTTTAGGGCTAAGAACAATTTTCTTTTTACATAAACTATACAATCCAAAAGTTAAAGCTAGTAATATAGAAATCCATGGTAATGATCCTAAAGAGATAAATAAGTACAATAGAGATGCTCCTACACATAAACATGCGATTGTTTGTACTCTTGTTAACTTTTCTTTTAAGAATACTACCGCTAAAATTATTGTGACAATAGGATTTAAGTAGTAACCAAAACTTGCTTCTAGAACATGGTTACTATTTACTGCAATAATATATGTTAACCAGTTAGCAGTTATTAATAGAGAAGCTGCTATAAGAAGAATAAAACTTTTTATCCTTCCAAACTTCTTTTAATTTCGTTAAAAATAAATTTCTTATTTGCGGCAACTAATACAACTAGAACCATAAAAAAATAAATGAACATAAAACACGTAGCGAAAGTACTTCATATGCATCAATACTTTTCAGTAGTTTAAAAATAAATAGGGAAGAGACCCCAAGAAAAAAATAGCAAATAAGAATTGCAATCAAACTTTTTTTAGTATTACTCATAAATATCCCTCTCGTTATTAAAAGTTATTATTATATAAGTATATAGCAAATGTAAATAATAATCAATAAGCAATAAAATTTAAATAATAGTACTAAAACATTATAGAATTATATTGTACAACAATAAGAGGGGTTATAAACTTTTGTTTTGGAAATGAAAAAAATGTTATTTATATTTTTAAGGCGTATATTTGTTTACTAATAGAGATAGAGAGATAAAAATATACTTTTTATAAAATGAGAATACAAATATATTTTAGAGATAGCGGTAAGCCTTTTTCAGAAAATACTTTCCATTATTATGTAATTGTTATAGAATAGTTATATAAGATATAAATCTGATTGAAAAAAATACAGGAGAGAGCGTAAGTCACCGAAGGGACAAATTGATATTTGGCGATTATTGATGAAATTCTCAGGTAAAAGGGACTGTATTTCGACAGAACTCTGAAGTTTATAGTCAACAGAGAAAGCTAGCTCTTTTCTGTTTTTATTTTTAAGGAGGGTGCTATGAAATTAATAACAAATAATCCTAAATTTAAATCGGAAAAAAATATAGGGATATAGATATCGAATATTATGATGCTGATTATCTAGATATATTAATAAAAAGTTAGAGATTTAGTGTATAGGAATTATGAATTGCTTACACATCCACTTTATGGAAGTGTCAAACCTAATGAGACAATCTATAGATCTGTCGTTATAAAAGAGGGAAATGTCTTAGATTTAAATTCAGTTAACTTAGCATCAGAGGCTATAGGGACTTTTGAAAAGTTTAGAAAAAATAGGGGAGTTCCAAACTGGACTGAAAGCGTGAGAGACGATTTTAGTGTTATTGATCATGATTTAATATCTAATGCTATAAAAAGAATACTATAAAAATATAAAGGAGAATAATTATGACAAGAGATTATGATGTAATAATTATAGGTTCAGGGCCTGCAGGATTATCAGCAGCGCTATATGCATCACGTGCAAAACTAAATACATTAGTATTAGAGAAATCAAAAAATGGTGGACAAGCAGCCATTACTCACTTGATTGAAAACTATCCTGGTGCTGTAGAAGATCCAACAGGACCTAGAGTAACTGCTCGTATGGTTGAGCAAGCTAAAAGTTTTGGTGCTGAAATCAAACAAGATGAAGTTCTAGATGTAGACTTCACTGGTGATGTTAAAGTAGTTAAATGTGTAAGTGGAGATTACACAGCCAAAACAGTTATTATAGCAACAGGAGCATCTCCTAGAAAATTAGATGCGCCAGGTATTAGAGAACTTGAAAGTAAAGGTATTTCATACTGTGCTACATGTGACGGTGACTTTTTCGAAGGATTGGATGTATATGTAGTAGGTGGAGCAAACAGTGCTGTAGAAGAAGCTTTATTCTTAACTAAATTTGCTCGTAAAGTAACAATTGTCTATCGTAGAGAAAATGTTCGCTGTGAAAAAGTAACAGCAGAGAAAGCTAAAAACAATCCAAAAATTGAAATTTTAGGAAATACTGTTGTAACTGAAGCAATTGGTGATGGAATACTAGAAGCTATTAAGCTTAAAAACTTAGTAACTGGAGAAGAATATGTAGTTGAAGCAGATGAAGAAGATGGAACAATGGGATTATTCTTCTTTATCGGATATATTCCTCAAACTAAACTTTTTGAAGGAAAAGTTGAAATGACAGAAGACGGATATATTAAAGCAGGAGAAGATACACGCACAAGCGTTCCAGGTGTTTATGTAGCTGGAGATTGTCGTGTTAAAGATGTTCGTCAAGTAGTAACTGCAGTCTCTGACGGAGCTGTTGCAGCGATTCGTGCAGAAAAATATATTGCAGAAAAATTTGAATAACGGTAATAATCTATTAAAAAAACATATTACAAGTTTAAGTAAAGGAGAAGAAGATCATGTTAGAACTAACAAAAGAAACTTTTGAACAAGAAGTACTAGAAGCCGAAGGTTACATTTTTTTGTAGACTTTTGGAGCCAAGGATGTGAACCTTGTAAAGCTTTAATGCCAGATGTGCATAAATTAGCTGAACAATATGGTGATAAAATCAAATTCACATCATTAGATACTACAAAAGCACGTCGTTTAGCGATTAAACAAAAAGTACTAGGGTTACCAACATTAGCTATATATAAAGATGGTAGTAAGCTTGAAGAAGTTACAAAAGATGATGCTACTATTCCAAATATAGAAGCTATGATTAAAAAAATATTACTAAAAAATAATATAATAGGGAGGTATTTAGTATGCGTCTTGAACTAGGTAAGATTCATATCAAAGACATACAATTTGCTAACGAATCAAAAATTGAGGCAAATGTATTATATGTTAATAAGGAAGAGTTAATAAAAGCTGTATGGGAAGATGAAGCAATTGCTTCTGTTGATCTTGAAATTGCTCGTCCGGGAGAGAGTGTTCGTATCACACCGGTAAAAGATGTAATTGAACCACGTGTTAAAGTTGAAGGTCGTGGTGGTATCTTCCCTGGTATCCTATCTAAAGTGGATACTGTTGGGGAAGGTCGTACAATTGCTCTTAAAGGTATGGCAGTAGTAACAACAGGTAAAATCGTAGGGTTCCAAGAAGGAATTATTGATATGACAGGATTAGGTGCTGAATATACACCATTTTCTAAAACAAATAACTTAGTAGTTATTGCAGAACCTGTTGAAGGTATTAAACAACATGAACATGAAAAAGCTGTTCGTTACATTGGATTCAAAGCTGCAAGATATATTGCAGAATTAGCTCGTGAACTAGAACCAGAAGAAGTTGATGTTTATGAAACAAAACCATTGTTAGAACAAATTGCAGAATATCCAGATTTACCAAAAGTAGGATATGTGTATATGTTACAAACACAAGGATTACTACATGATACATATGTATATGGAGTAGATGCTAAACAAATAGTACCAACAATTCTTTATCCAACAGAAATTATGGATGGAGCTATAGTAAGTGGTAACTGTGTATCTGCGTGTGATAAAAACCCAACATACGTTCACTTAAATAATGGATTAATTGAAGATTTATACAAAAAACATGGTAAAGAAATCAACTTCTTAGGAGTAATAATTACTAATGAAAATGTTTATTTAATGGATAAAGAGCGTTCTTCTAACTGGACTGCAAAACTATGCCGTTACCTAAACTTAGATGCAGTAATTGTATCACAAGAAGGATTCGGAAACCCTGATACTGACTTAATCATGAACTGTAAAAAAATCGAAGCAGAAGAAATTAAAACTGTTATCGTAACTGATGAATATGCAGGACGTGATGGAGGAAGTCAAAGTTTAGCTGATGCTGATGTTGCTGCTAATGCGGTAGTAACTGGAGGAAATGCTAACCAATTGGTAGTATTACCAAAATTAGATAAAGTTATTGGACATCTTGAAGTAGTTGATGTAATTGCTGGTGGACACCAAGATTCTCTACGTGAAGATGGAACAATAGAAGTAGAAATCCAAGCAATCACAGGAGCAACTAATGAAACTGGATTTGGATATCTAAGTGCAAAAACTTACTAATCTAGAATTTAAAGTTAATAAAGTTTATCAAGGAGGAATAAGATAATGGTTAGTCTTGTTAATAAAAAAGTAATAATCATTGGGGACCGTGACGGTATTCCAGGATTAGCTATTGAAGAATGTGTTAAACCAATTGAAGGAGTAGAGGTAGTATTCTCATCTACTGAGTGCTTTGTCTGAACGGCTGCCGGCGCTATGGACCTAGAAAACCAAAAACGTATTAAAGAAGCTGCCGAAAAATTCGGTAACGAAAATCTTGTGGTTTTATTAGGTGCTGCAGAAGCCGAAGCTGCTGGTCTAGCAGCTGAAACAGTTACAGTAGGGGATCCAACATTTGCAGGCCCACTAGCAGGTGTGGAATTAAACTTAGCTGTATATCACATCGTAGAAGAAGAAATTAAATCTCAAATCGATGAAGAAATCTACGAAGATCAAGTAGGAATGATGGAAATGGTATTAGAAGTTGACGAAATCGCTAGCGAAATGCAAGATGTTCGTGGTGAATAACTTTAAGTGCCAAATAAAAAAGTAGGGGGAAATAACAATGTCTAAAATAAGAGTAGTACATTATATAAACCAATTCTTTGCAGGTGTTGGTGGAGAGGAACAAGCTCATATAGCACCTGAATTAAGAAAAGAATTACCACCAATTAGTACTCAATTACAAGGGAAATTGGGAGAAGATTTTGAAGTAGTAGCTACAGTAGTATGTGGAGATAGCTATTTCAATGAAAACTTAGAAAGTGTTCAAAAAGAACTTCTTGAGATGATTAAAGGGTGTGAACCTCAATTATTCATCGCAGGACCAGCATTTAATGCAGGACGTTACGGGGTAGCTGCAGGGACAATAACAAAAGCTGTTCAAGATGAATTACACATTCCAGCGGTTACAGCTATGTATGAAGAAAACCCTGGTACTGATATGTTCAAAAAAGATGTTTATATTCTTGAAACATCTGATAGTGCTGCAGGTATGAGAAAAGCATTACCAAAACTTGCAAAATTCGCTACAAAATTAGCTAAAGGAGAAGAAATCTTATCTCCAAAAGAAGAAGGATACCACCAACGTGGACTTCGTGTAAACTTCTTCAGTGAAACTCGTGGTTCTGAACGTGCAGTAGAAATGCTTGTGAAAAAAATTAAAGGTGAAGAATTCGAAACAGAATATCCAATGCCTAACTTCGACAGAGTAGAGCCAAATCCAGCAGTTAAAGACTTAAGTAAAGCTAAAATTAGCTTTGAGTTACATCTGGAGGAATTGTTCCTAAAGGGAACCCTGATCATATTGAATCATCATCTGCTTCAAAATATGGTGAATATAGTTTAGAAGGTTTTGATGATTTAACAGCTGAAACTCACGAAACAGCACATGGTGGATACGACCCAGTTTATGCAAATGAAGATGCTGACCGTGTATTACCAGTAGATGTAATGAGAGATTTAGTAAAAGAAGGAGTAATTGGATCGTTACACGAAAAATTCTATACTACAGTTGGTAACGGGACTGCCGTTGCTAATGCAGTAGCTTTTGCTAGTGAATTTGCTCAAAAATTAGTGGCAGATGGTGTAGATGCTGTTGTTCTAACTTCAACTTGAGGTACTTGTACACGTTGCGGTGCAACGTTAGTAAAAGAAATAGAGAGAGCTGGTATTCCTGTAGTGCATATTTGTACAGTAGTTCCGATTTCTCTAACTGTAGGAGCAAACAGAATCGTTCCTGCAATTGCAATACCTCACCCACTTGGGGATCCTAAACTAGATCACGATGAAGAGAAAAAATTACGTAGAAAACTAGTTGATAAAGCATTACATGCATTAACAGTTGAGGTTGATGGTCAAACAGTGTTTGAATAAAAATAAAAAAGAAGGGGGAGCTTGGGGTACACATTGTGTATCCCAAGCAACAAGTAACGATGAGTTATCCAGTATTTAAAGGAGCAGGATATATTCTTGTTCATACACCAGATATGATAGAACAAAATGGATCTACTTGCAGTATTGAGCGAGTAACACATCCAGAATCAGAATTTTTAGCAGAAGTAGGTAAACACATTCGTTCATATGAAGAAGTAGTAAACTATTTACCAAACCAAGTTTATATTGGGAATAAAACACCAGAAGAATTAAAATCATATCCAATGCCATGGTATGATATAAAAGATGAACAAGGGAAACGCCATGGTAAATTTGGTCAAATAGTTCCACAAGATGAGTTCTTAGCTCTAATGAAAATATGTGATGCATTTGATTTAGTAAAACTTTCAGAAAGTTTTATCGCGTCAGTACGTCCAAAAATAGAGGATAATTTCAAAGAGCTAGCTCCTTATTTTGATAAGTTAGAAGGAAGCGACATTAGTGACAAAGAAGATGATTATGAACCATTATTACATAATGGAGAAGTAGTAGGATATGTGAAAAAAGCACATGATGTCGATGTTAACTTAAATGCCCATGTTATCTTTGAAAACTTAGTAGTTAAAGCATCTGGAGTAATTTCAGCACTTGAAGCTCTTAGAGCAACAGGGGTAAAACCAGAAGAAATTGATTACGTAGTTGAATGTTCTGAAGAAGCATGTGGTGACATTAACCAACGTGGTGGAGGAAACTTCGCTAAAGCTATAGCAGAAGTAGTAGGATTAACTAATGCTACAGGTTCAGACCTTCGTGGTTTCTGTGCAGCTCCTACACACGCTTTAATCAATGCATCAGCATTAGTTAAAGCAGGAGTATACAAAAATGTTCTTGTGGTAGCAGGTGGTGCTAGTGCAAAACTTGGAATGAATGCAAAAGACCATGTTAAAAAAGGACTTCCTGTCTTAGAAGACGTAGTAGGTGGTTTTGCTGTTGTGATTTCAGAAAATGATGGTAAAAATCCAATTATACGTACAGACTTAGTAGGTAAACATGACGTAGGAACAGGATCTTCACCTCAAGCTGTTATGGGGGCGTTAGTTGCCAAACCATTAGAAAAAGCAAACTTAAAAATTACTGATGTAGATGTATTCTCAGTAGAGATGCAAAACCCTGATATTACAAAAGCAGCAGGTGCAGGAAACGTGCCAGAATCTAACTATAAAATGATTGGTGCCTTAGCTGCTATGAGAGGTGATATTGACAAAAAATCACTTAAATCATTTATTGAAGAAAAAGGACTACCAGGATGGGCTCCAACTCAAGGACACATTCCTTCAGGTGTTCCATATGTAGGTTTCTTAGTAGATGACTTAACAACTGGGGATAAAAATAGAGCAATGATCGTTGGTAAAGGAAGTCTATTCTTAGGAAGAATGACTAACTTATTCGACGGTGTATCAGTAGTAGTAGAACGTAATAGTGGAGTATTAGAAGAAAAAGATAGCACTTCTAGTGAAGAAATTAGAAAAATTATTGCCGAATCAATGAGAAATATCGCACAAGAAATGCTTAATGAATAGGGGTGGTACTATGAGTAAAAAAATTATATCAAAAGTATTACTAGAAGTAGCAGATGCGATTGAAACAGGAAATTTTGGTAAAAAAGTTAAAGTAGGATTAACTACTTTGGGGAGCGAGCATGGAGTAGATAATTTGCTTCAAGGAGCCACATTAGCGAAAAATTCTTTATTTGATATAGTTTTAATAGGTCAAGGTCAAGAAGGTTTTGAATCTTATGAAACAGAAAATGAAGAAGAAGCACATAAAATTATGGAAGACCTACTTGATAAAGGGGAAATTGCAGCTTGTGTAACTATGCATTATAATTTTCCTATAGGTGTATCAACAGTAGGAAGAGTAGTTACGCCATCTCGCGGAAAAGAGATGCTATTAGCGACTACAACAGGTACTTCATCTACTAATAGAGTAGAAGGTATGATTAAAAATACTATTTATGGTATAGCAACAGCTAAATCATTAGGAATAGAAAAACCAACTGTAGGTATTGCTAATATCGAAGGTGCTAGACAAGTAGAGAAAATATTAATAGAATTAAAAGAAAGTGGATATGACTTTGAATTTGCAACATCTCAGAGAGCAGATGGTGGAGCGGTAATGAGAGGAAATGACTTACTAATGGCAACACCAGATGTAATGGTTGTTGATTCATTGACAGGAAACTTATTTATGAAAGTATTCTCAGCATTTAATACAGGTGGAGATTATGAAGCACAAGGTTATGGTTATGGACCAGGTGTAGGGGAAGATTATGATAGAAGAATCTTAATCTTATCACGTGCTTCTGGAGCGCCTGTAGTAGCTAACTCATTAAAATATGCTTATGAAATAGCAGTCGGGGAGGTTAATGAATTAGCAAGAAAAGAATACGGAAAAGCTAAAGAAGCAAACTTAGATGCTTTATTGAATAAACTAAAAGAAAAGAAAGAAACTTCTCAATCTGAAGAAGTTAAAGCTCCTGAAAAAGAAATAGTTACAGCACAAATTGCTGGAGTAGATATAATGGATTTAGAAGATGCAACAAAAGAGCTATGGAAACGTGGTATATATGCAGAAAGCGGAATGGGCTGCACAGGACCAATAGTTTTTAGTTAATACCGATAAAAAAATTACAAGCAGAAGAAGTATTAAAAAGAAGTAGGATTGCTTTTCTTAGTCCATTATATGGTGAGTTATATCTTTATGACTATAACTCACCTTTTTCTTGATTTTTTTACAGAAAATAATAAACCCCTAAAAAGTTTATAACTCTTAGGGGATTTTGTTGTCTTATAAGAATTCCGTATCGTCTTCAATTATCTCTTTTACTTTTTGCATCTGGTTATCTAGTTTAGCGCTTATCTCCGCACAAAGTAGAAGACGTCTCTCATTTCTGCTTCTTTCTCAGCGCTTAGGTTCTTTTTGTAACGAAGTTTATGCTCTAAACTTGCCCAGAAGTCCATAGCTATAGTTCTAAATTGTACTTCTACAGCCATATGCTCAACTTTATCAGATAAAAAAAGATTGGAACTTTAACGATAAGGTGATAACTTCTATAACCATTTTCTTTAGTATTTTTTTAATATAGTCCTTTTCAGCTATTACTGTCAGGTCATCTTGTTGCTTAAGTGCATCTACAAGCTTTATAGACATCATTTCTGAATGAGCAACAACACGAACACCAGCAACGTCATAAATATTCTCTTTAATCGTTTCAAGATCAAAAGGTAGTTCAAGTCGCTGCAACTTGTTCATTAAGCTCATAGGTGTTTTTTTAAACGCGTTGAAATTGATTCAATTGGGTTACTTTCTCCATGAAGAGAGAATTCTTATCAAAAAAACATTAAGTTTTGTTTCTATTTCAAGCATAGCACATTCATAATGCATAAATAACTCAACGAAAGGTTGAAGCTCATTGATAAGGTTTGGTTGATTATTTTCCATAGAAAAATAATTGATCAGTTAATTTTTTTCAATTTGTGTTTTTTCATATACTTTCTCACTTTATATACTTTCTCAGTCTAATAATAGAGGAGTTTCTAAAATATAGTTTAAGTTGGAAGAACAAAAATTTTTTTATAAGGAAGGAAACATTTTGAATTTCATTTTTAATCTTTGAATTTAAAGGATTATTGAATGCTGTTATACATAAAAAAGTTATAAAAAAATTTAAACAGCTTCAATAATTGGCTAATAAAAACGTTGGTATAATAATGATTTAAGGATGTTATCTTAGAAACAGCAACACAAAAAAATTCACAATTGCTACAAAAGGCTAGGTTATAACCTTTTCAAATTTCCGGGAAATATTTACCCTAGACAATGGCTTTTTATTTGGGATAATATAGTATATAGTTATGTTAAAAATATTATTAAAGGAAAAAGTTATAAAAGAGGTGGGGGAAAATGCAAAAAGCTAGTTTTTATTCGTATTCACAAAAAAGCAGATATGCTTATTAAAAAAATCTATTAGTAATAAAAAAAGAGATGGTCGCGTTGTAAAGTTTGACCCTGACAAAAATCTATAAGGCCATCGAAAAAAAGCTGTATTTAAAGTATTTGGTGAAAAAAACATAGTGTAAATATTGATAATATAGTAGATAAAGTAATTTTAGAAATTTCTAATAGATTTAAAGATAATATTAAAAATATATGAAGTGCAAAATATTGTTGAGCATACTTTATTAACATCAGGCGAAGAAGCTATTTATGAAGAGTATGTTGGCTATAGAAGTAAAAAGAGATATTGAACGCGAACATAGTTTAGATATCAATATAGCGATTGAAAAAAATTAGTTAATCGTGATGAAAATGTAGTTAATGAAAAATGCGAATAAAGACAGTTTAGTATTTAATACGCATAGAGATTTAACAAGTGGAATAGTGGCAAAAGCGATCGGTTTAAAAATGTTGCCATCACACGTTGCTAACGCACACCAAAAAGGGGATATTCACTATCATGACCTTGATTATTCTCCGTATCAACCACTTACAAACTGCTGTCTAATCGATTTTAAAGAAATGTTAACTAAAGGATTTAAAATTGGTAATGCAGATGTAGATAGTCCGAAAAGTATTCAAACAGCAACAGCGCAAATGGCTCAAATTATAGCTAATGTAGCTTCTAGTCAATACGGTGGATGTAGTGCAGATAGAATAGATGAAGTTTTTAGCTCCTTTTTGCACAGTTAAACTATGAGAAAAAAACTTAAAAAAACTGCAAGAGAATGGATTGATGGTGAAGATAAACAAGAAAAATTCGCCTTAGAAAAAACTAAAAAAGATATTTATGATGCGATGCAATCTTTAGAATATGAGATTAATACTTTATATTCATCTCAAGGACAAACGCCATTTACATCATTAGGTTTTGGACTGGGTGAAGGGTTATTTGAAAAAGAAATTCAAAAAAAGCTATTTTTAAAAGTGAGAATACAAGGTTTAGGAAAAGAGAAAAAGAACAGCAATCTTCCCTAAATTGATTTTTGTAATAAAAGATGGTTTAAATTTAAAACCAACTGATCCAAACTACGATGTTAAAGAATTAGCTCTAAAATGTGCTACTCAAAGAATGTATCCTGATGTATTAATGTATGATACATTAGTAAAAATAACAGGTAGTTGTAAAACGCCTATGGGTTGTAGATCGTTCTTACCGGCGTGGAGAAATGAAGCTGGTGAATTAGTTGAAAGTGGACGTATGAACCTAGGAGTAGTAACTCTAAATCTACCAAGAATAGCACTTGAATCTGAAGGGGATAAAGAAGAATTTTGGAATATTTTCAAAGAAAGATTAGAAATCTGTAAAGATGCCCTAGATTATAGAGCGAAACGTTGTGGAGAAGCAAAACCACAAAATGCTCCTATACTTTATATGCATGGTGCTTTTGGTAAGAGATTGAAAAAAGATGATAGAGTTAAGCAATTATTTGATAAACAGCGTGCGACATTATCACTTGGATATATTGGACTATATGAAGTAGCTAGTGTCTTCTATGGGGGAGACTGGGAGAAAAATCCTGAAGCTAAACAATTTACATTAGATATTATGAAATATATGAAAGAAAATGTAGATAAATGGACTAAAGATGGGGATTATTGGTATAGTATTTACTCAACTCCAAGTGAATCGCTAACTGATAGATTCTGTCGTATGGATACAGAAAAATTTGGCACAGTAGAAAAATGTTACAGATAAAGAGTACTATACAAACTCATATCACTATGATGTTAGAAAAAATCCAACTCCATTTGAAAAATTAGATTTTGAAAAAGATTATCCTTATTATGCTAGCGGTGGATTTATTCATTATTGTGAATATCCAGTGCTAAAACAAAATCCAAAAAGCTTTTAGAAGCGGTTTGGGATTATGCATATGATAAAGTTGGTTACTTAGGAACAAATACACCAATAGATCGTTGCTATAAATGTGGTTTTGAAGGAGAATTTGAACCTACAAAACGAGGATTTAAATGCCCAGAATGTGGAAACAATGATCCAAAAAGCTGCGATGTAGTAAAAAGAACTTGCGGTTATTTAGGAAACCCTCAAGCTAGACCTATGATAAAAGGACGTCATAAAGAAATAGTAGCAAGGGTTAAACATTTAAAATAAAAAATAAGGACTAACTTTTAATTTAAAAGTTAGTCTTTTTATGCAAATAGTTATTCTTCAACGCTCTCAAATTCTTTACAAGTAAAAATTATTTTTTTGATAAAAATCATTATGATAATAAACATATTAGGAGGACAAAAATCATGGGTAAAATTTTTAAAAAGGTATAGCATTATTAGCTGCAAGTGCGGTAGGAACATATTATTATAAAAAAATCCTAAAGAATTAGAAAAACATAAAGATGTTTTAAAAAGAAAAATATTGACTTAGGATTAGAAAAAGTTAATGATTTAATTAAACCAGAAGCTCAAGAAGTAAATCGTGAAGGTGAAGACATAGCTAAAGAAAAGTTAGAACAAGTAACTGCAGGATATAATGAGGTAAAAGAAGAAACTTTTATCCTCTAAAAGAAGATGCTGAAGAGAAAGTAGAAGAAGCAAAAAGAAGTAGCTCACGAAAAACTAGAAGATGCTAAGGAAGTAGCAGAAGAAAAAAGCAGAAGACTTTGAAGAAAAAGTAGAAGATGCTAAAGAAGTGGCAGAAGAAAAAGCAGAAGACTTCGAAGAGAAAGTAGAAGAAGCAAAAAGAAGCAGCTCAAGAAAAAGTAGAAGATGCTAAAAGAAGTAGCAGAAGAAAAAGCAGAAGACTTCGAAGAGAAAGTAGAAGATGCAAAAGAAGCAGCTCATGAAAAACTAGAAGATGCTAAAGAAGTAGCAGAAGAAAAAGCAGAAGACTTCGAAGAGAAAGTAGAAGATGCTAAAGAAGTAGCAGAAGAAAAAGCAGAAGACTTCGAAGAGAAAGTAGAAGATGCTAAAGAAGTAGCAGAAGAAAAAGCAGAAGACTTCGAAGAGAAAGTAGAAGATGCAAAAGAAGCAGCTCAAGAAAAAGTAGAAGACTTTAAAGAAGAAGTAGAAGAAAAAGGATTCAGAGAAAGAGTTGCAGAAAGAGTAGAAGGCTTCAAAGATAATATGGGAAGCTTCAAAGAAAAAGTAGAAGAAAAAGCAGTTGATTTCAAAGAAGGTGCTGTAGAAAAAGCTGAAGAATTTAAAGAATCTGCAGTTGACTTTAAAGAAGAAGTACAAGAAAAAGGATTTAAAGAAGTAGCTAAAGAAAAAAATTTGAAGATATCAAAGAAAAAGTAGAAGATGTTGAAGAATTAGCTGAAGAAAAAAATAAAAAGATGTTAATGGAGATTTAATTAACAAGGTTGATAATATTGATGATGAAATTGAAGATGTAGAGAAAAAAACATGCTAAACCAAGAACTACATTAGATTCAATCGTATCTCTATTTGCAACAAAAGAAGATAAATAATATTTAAAAAGAAGCAACGATAATTTAAATCGTTGCTTCTTTCTTTTTATAATTATAGGTTCTTAGTAATATTTTTGAATTTCTTCGAATTCAGAAGGCTCAACTTTTTGTGGAGGCCATTTAACTTCTAAATTATCGAAATTAACATCTTTGTCTTTATAACGAGGAACTATATGGAAGTGTAAGTGGAAGACGCTTTGTCCAGCATACTCTTCGTTATTTTGGAAAATATTAACACCATCGCATCCATAAGCTTCTTTTTACAGCATTAGCAATCTTAGGTAAAACTCTACCAATGTTTGCAGCAGTTTCAGGATCACAATCAAAAAAATATTACGGCTATGTTTTTTTAGGAATTACAAGTGTGTGTCCCTTTAGTTATTGGGAAAAACATCTAGAAAGCTATATACATGTTCATCCTCATATATTTTATAACTTGGAATTTCACCATCGATAATTTTTTCAAAAATTGTTTTTTCCATCAGTAATCACTCCTTAGTCTAAGTTTTTAAGTGTTTCAATAAGTAAGTTTTTAAGGTTTACGCTTATTTTTTGAGCTGTTTTTAATACATGTTCATGGTCGTGTTTTTTCTCTTGAATACCAGTTGCCATGTTAGTAGCGCAGGCTAATACAGCAACAGGAAGCCCAGCGTGATTAGCTGCAATGACTTCAGGAACAGTTGACATACCAACTAAGTCACATCCCATTGTTTTAAACGCTTGGATTTCTGCACGTGTTTCAAAGTATGGACCTTGGAAGAATCCATAAACACCACGATGTAATTTGATATCTAGTTTTTCAGCAGATGATAAAAGATTATCTACTAAATATGGATTAAATGGAGTAGTCATATCAACAAATCTCTCACCAAGGCGTGGATCGTTTTCTCCCATTAGAGGATTATTACTTACTAGAGAGATGAAATCATCTAGACAAACGATATCTCCTTCAGTAAAGTTAGTGTTAATAGCGCCACAAGCGTTAGTAATAAATAATCCTTTGGCACCTAAGAATTTTACAACATAAGTCATAAATGCAACTTCTTTCATTTTGTATCCTTCATAATAGTGAAGTCTTCCGTTTAATACAAGGACATTTTTACCTGAGATTTTCCCCGAAAAGTAAGTTTATTTGCATGCCCTTTAACATGGTTTGAACGTTTATTTCCTGGGAAAAGAGGAATAGCCTCGTAACCAAGCTCTTGTTGTTCTTCAAGTTCTAATGTAATTCCACTTCCTAGGACAACTGCGTAATCAATTGGCTCATTGAAATACTTCTTAATATAATTCGCAGTTTCCACAATATTTTCATAATAAGTCATAAATAAATCCTCCTGAAAATGCTTTAATCAATTCAATTATATCATAAAAAAATTAAGGAAATATATAAATTTAACACTTTTTATATATTTAATTGTTAAAATGTTTAATAAATTTAAGTTTTTGTAATAATATAGTAAAAAAATATTGAAATCGGTTTAAAAAAATGTGTTATTGTGTTCTTAGTACATAAAAAAATAGGAGGTCATTATGAAAAAAAGTTACGTACTATTATTGCAATGTTACTTGCATTATCATTAATTGTAGTAGGATGTTCTTCTAAAAAAAATAAATCAGAATCAAATACTGAAGAAAAAAGTTCCTACAAAATAGGGGTTGTTACCGGTGAAGGTGGAGCTAAAGATAAAAGCTTTAACCAAGCAAACGTAGAAGCTATACAAGCATGGGCAAAGGCCAATGGAGCAAAAGATCCAGTTGTTGTTGAATCAAAAAACCAATCTGATTTGGCTGCAAACCTTCAAAATGCTTCAAAAGTTTCAGATATCATTTCTTTAGCAGGATATGAATTCGAAAAAGAATTACCAAAAGTTGCCGAACAATATAAAGATAAAAAATTCATGTATGTTGATACTTTTGTTGATGCACCAAATATAGCATCACTTATCTTTAAAGAGCAAGAAGCAGGGTACCTAGCTGGTTATACAGCTGCATTACAATCTAAAACTGGTAAAGTTGGATTTATCGGAGGAACTAAAATTCCACCTGTAGAAAGATTTGGAATTGGATTTGTTCAAGGTGCTAAAGCAGCTAAGAGTGATATTAAAATCATGTACAACTACAGTGGAACATTCTCAGATACAAATAAAGGTAAAACATTAGCAGCTACTATGTATGATTCAGGTGCAGATGTAATCTTTGTAGCGGCAGGTAATACAGGTAATGGTGTTATCTCAGAAGCAAAAGAACGTGGTAACCTTGATATGTCTAAAGACGGAGAAATTAAACACTGGGTTGTTGGTGTAGATAAAGACCAATACGAAGAAGGTATTTTCAAAGGAAAAGATAAAAATGGAAAAGAATACCAAAAATCTGTAATCTTAACATCAGCTGTTAAAAATATCGAAGTAGCAGTAACAAAAATCTTAAATGAAATCAAAGAAAATAAATTTGAAAAAGGTGAACATATCTTCGGTATTAAAGAAAATGGTGTAGGGCTACCAAAAAGAAAAATCCAAACCTAAGTGATGACAATAAAACTAAAATTGATAAAGCTATTGAAGAACTTAAATCAGGTAAGGTAGAAGTAGTGGGAACTGGTGATGAGCTAAAAAGCAAAAGGATCAGTTACTAATTTAGAAGGTGAACTATAATTATAATAAAAAGTCTTGCTAAAGAAATTTAGTGAGACTTTTTTTATTATGTAAAAGTATTTTTTTGAAAAAGAATATCAAAAATGTGTATTAATAAAAATAAATAGTATAAATTATAGTTATGAAAAATGCTTTTAATTCTGTCTATATATGTATATATAAGATTACAAAAAAATGAACATTCTCTTTATAACCAGATAAAAAAATACGCTTAAATTTCGCTTAATACGAACAATGATAAAAAAATATTTTTTTAAAAAGTAATAAAATGTTGATATTTATACAATTATGTGGTATTATTTAGGTATAAACAATATACAAAAATAAATAAAGGAGATTATTTGTTTATGAAAAAGATATTTTCATTAATCGCTGTTATTTTATCAGCAGCACTTATCTTTGTAGGATGTTCTTCTAAAACTGAGAAAAAAGAAGATTCATCTTCAAAATCTGATTTAAAAATCGGAGTAGTTACTGACGAAGGTGGAGCAAAAGATAAAAGTTTCAACCAAAGTAACGTAGAAGCTGTTAAAGCTTGGGTAGATAAAAACGGTGGTAAAGCATTAAACCCAATCGAAACTAAAAACCAAAGTGATATCGCAGCTAACTTACAAAATGCAGCTAAAGCAGCTGATGTTATTTCATTAGCAGGATTCTATTTCGAAAAAGAATTACCAAAAGTTGCAGAATCATTTGCAGATAAAAAATTCATCTTCATCGATGGAACTGTAGATAACAAAAACGTTGAATCTATTACATTTGCTGAACACGAAGCAGGATACTTAGCTGGATATGCAGCAGCTTTACAATCAAAAACTGGTAAAGTTGGATTTATCGGTGGAGCTAAAATCCCTGCAGTAGTTAAATTTGGTGTAGGATTTGTTCAAGGAGCTAAAGCTGCTAACAAAGACATCAAAATCGTATACAACTACAGTGGATCATTCAACGATACTAACAAAGGTAAAACTTTAGCAGCAACTATGTATGATGCTGGAGCTGATGTTATCTTCGTAGCAGCTGGTGGAACTGGAAGTGGTTCAATTAAAGAAGCACAAGAAAGAGCTACTAAAGATCTTAAAGAAAGCGGAGAAATCAAACACTGGATCGTTGGTGTAGATAAAGACCAATATTCTGAAGGTGTATTCAAAGCTAAAGATAAAGATGGAAAAGATGTAGAAAAATCTGTAATCTTAACATCTGCTGTTAAACGTATCGATGTTGCAGTAACTCAAGTATTAGATGCTATCAAAGCTGGTAAATTTGAAGGTGGAAAAGCTAAAGTATTCACTATCAAAGAAGATGGTGTAGGTCTACCTGCTGAAAATCCAAACTTAAGCAGTGATATCAACAACAAAATTAAAGAAGTTGTAGAATCACTTAAATCTGGTAAAGCAACTGTAGCTCCTGAAGCAGATAAAGTAACAGATAAAGCAAATATCGAAGGTGAACTATAATTTTTTTAAAATTATAATTCAAAAAAAGGTCTAGTATTATACTAGGCCTTTTTTTATTGAAAAAAATTTTTAAAAAAAGCTATAAATTTGCAAACGTAATTATTATTTTTTTAAAAATGTGAATAATTAAAAAAATTTTCTACAATATTAAGCTTTGAAAAAAATTTTTGGAAATAACTATGAAAAACACAATGATATTATGCAGTTTTTATAGTTTTAATTTTTTTATAATTATAATATTGATAAATAATATAAAAATTAATTAACAGAATCATACTAAAATGCTATACTAGATTGCAAAAAAATATTATAATAGATAAGTAACAATATACAAAAGAGAGGTAAATATATGTACGCTATAGAAATGCTAAACATAACTAAAAAGTTTGGTGACTTCTACGCAAATAAAGACATTACTATTCAGGTGAAAAAGAACGAAGTTCATGCATTGCTTGGTGAAAATGGTGCTGGTAAATCTACGTTGATGTCCGTTCTTTTTGGTATGTACCATCAAGAAGAGGGTGTCATTAAATTAGATGGGAAAGAAGTTGACATTAAAGATCCTAAACATGCTAATCAGCTTGGGATCGGTATGGTTCACCAACACTTTAAATTAATTAAAAACTTCACTGTTGCTGAGAATATCATCTTAGGAATGGAAGAAGTAAAAGGTGGAAAAATCGATTTAGATTCTGCTACTAAAAAAATTACAGAACTATCTAAAAAATATGGATTAGAAGTAGACCCGAAAGCCTTAGTAGGTGATATTACAGTTGGGATGCAACAAAGGGTAGAAATTCTAAAAATGTTATATAGAGACGCTAATATTCTTATCTTTGACGAACCTACAGCGGTTTTAACTCCTGCTGAAATTAAAGAATTTTTAGCAATTCTTAAGAATCTTCAAGCAGAAGGGAAAACTATCTTATTAATCACTCATAAACTTAACGAGATTATGGCAGTAGCTGATCGTTGTAGTATTATTCGTCGTGGTGAATACTTCGGAACTGTAGAAGTAGCAGACACAACAAAAGAAAAACTTGCTAGTCTTATGATTGGTAAAGATCTAGAAATTATTAAATATGAACGTTCTAGAGAAGGTAAGAAAAAAATATTAGAAGTATCTGGTCTTTATGCAGATACTGAAGAGAAAAAAGATATACTTTCTGACTTCAACTTAGATGTTCGTGAAAGAGAAATCCTTGGTATTGCTGGGGTTGATGGTAACGGTCAACAACAATTTGTTGAAGTACTAAATGCTTTATTAAAAGAAACTAAAGGAAAAATTGTCTTTGATGGAAAAGACCTTGCTGGAGTTCCAACAGCAAAACGTAAAGAATTAGGTCTTGAAATTATTGCAGAAGACAGACACAAAGATGGATTAGTTCTTGATTTCAGTGTTGAAGAAAACTCAGTATTAGAAAACTACTATACAGAGAAATTTTCTTCACGTGGATTCTTGAAAAAACCAGCAATCTCTAAATTTGCTAAAGAGCTTTGTGAAAAATATGATGTGCGTAAAGCTGGTGACGAAAAAATTGCGGCTCGTAGTATGAGTGGTGGTAACCAACAAAAACTTATTATCGGACGTGCATTAGAATTAGATCCAAAATTATTAGTATCAACACAACCTACACGTGGACTTGATGTTGGTGCGATAAATGGTATTCATAAAATGTTAATCAATTACCGTGATAAAGGTAATGGAGTATTATTAATCTCATACGATTTAGATGAAATTCTAACATTATCTGACAGAATAGCTGTTATTCACAATGGTAATATAATTGATGTCGTAGATAATGATGAAAATGTAACTAAAGAACAACTAGGTCTTCTAATGGCCGGGGTTAAGAAGTAGAGAGGAGAGCGTATGTTAAAAAAAGTTTTAACTAATGCGGTGCTACCAATATTAGCTTCGTTTATTATAGGAGCAATTCTTATTTCGGCAATTGGAGCGTCGCCAGAAGATGTTTTAAGTGTTATTGGAGACATTTTCTGATTCAAACAGTATAGCAGAAATTTTTGTATCGACAATTCCACTTATTTGTACAGGTTTATCAGTAGCCTTTGCATTTAGAACAGGGTTATTCAACATTGGGGCAGAAGGACAATTTATTATGGGTGGTCTTTTTGCAGGTCTTGTTGCTATCAAAATGGAAGGGATGAATTTTTACTTAGTATTAATTTGTTCTATCCTAGCAGGTATTATTGTAGGTGGTATTTGGGCTGGTATCGCTGGTTATTTAAAAGCTAAATTTAATATCAGTGAAGTAGTTGTAACAATTATGTTAAACTATACAGCATTATACTTCGTACAATTCGCTGTTCCTAAATTTATTAAAGGAACAAATGATATTATTTCTAAACCAATCGTTGCAGAAGATGGTACAGGATATTTACAAAATAGTCTTATCGAAGGAATCTTTAGTAACCACCGTTTAGGTACAGATTTATTCTTTGCAATTTTTGGAGTAATTATTTTCTATATCGTTATGGAAAAAACAGTATTTGGTTACGAACTACGTTCTGTAGGATATAATGCAAATGCATCTAAATTCGTTGGTATGAAAGTTAATAGAAATACAATCTTATCTATGGCTATTTCTGGTGCGTTTGCAGGTCTAGGTGGAGCTCTTTACAACATGGGGCCGGTTGGACAAGTAGTAGCAGGTTCTACATTCCAAGGATATGGATACATGGGTATCGCTGTAGCACTTATTGGTGCTAATACAGCTCTAGGTTCATTACTAGGAGCATTACTATTTGGATTCTTAGGTGTATTAACACCTCAGTTATCATTTGTTGGTATTCCAAAAGATATCGCAAACATTTTAATCGGATTAATCGTTCTATTTGTAGCTGCTAAATCAATCTTTGATTTCAAATTCTCTAAAAAAGCAGCAAGCAGTAAAAAGAAAGGAGATAAATAGATGGATACAATATTATCACTATTAGACTCAATGTTGCAATATACAGTACCTATACTTATCGCAGCAATAGGTGGTTTCTATTCTGAAAAGAGTGGGGTTGTAAATATTGCGCTTGATGGTTTCGTAATTTTCGGTTCATTTGTTGCTTCTTTCATAGCTCTTAGTGCATTTGATGGAGCACCTACATTTGGTCAATTAGTACTTTGCTTATTAGCGGCAACAGCGTGTGGAGGACTTCTTTCATTAATTCACGCATTTATCAGTATTAACTTAAAAGCTGACCAAGTAATTTCAGGTACAGCGATTAACTTAATTACACCAGCTATCGCATTATTCTTAGTAAACCACTTTAACGGAACTTATGAATTATTATTAGCTAGTGGATTCCCAAGATATACAATACTTGGTAATTTCACAGTTTATCCAACAATCATTATAGCTATTATCCTAGTTTGTGTTACTTACTACGTTATCTATAAACGTCCATTTGGATTAAGATTACGTTCTGTAGGGGAAAACCCACAAGCAAGTGATTCATTAGGATTAAATGTATTTAAATATCGTTACATTGGGGTATTTATCTCAGGATGTTTAGCAGGATTAGCAGGAGCAATCATCGCTACTACATTCAGCCAAGGGTTCAACGCAGCAATCACAGTATACGGATTTGGATACTTAGCATTAGCGGCACTTATCTTTGGTAAATATAACCCAATTACAATTACTTTAGCATCACTGTTCTTCGGTGGAACAAAAGTATTTGCTGAAAAAGTATCTATTTTAGCACCAGATCTACCAATTCCGGTATCATTCTGGAACATGTTCCCATTCGTAGCAACAATTATTGCGCTTATCGTATTTTCTAAGAAAACTTCTACACCAGAAGCTCTTGGAGTACCATACGATAAAGGTATGAGATAATAAAAAACATTGGGAAAATAGACTCTAAAACTATAGGTTTAGAGTCTATTTTTATGTCTAAATATGGTATAATAAAAAAATAACTAGCATAAAGGAGGTAGGAAATATGTATATACATAACATCATCACAACAATACTAACATTAACTTTTTTTGTATAATATTTTTCACGTTATCCTAAAGAAGCCTCGAAAGCACAAAAAAATTTCTTTTATTAAATATGGGTATTTTTAATCACAATATTATTTTTTTATTAATATTTATAATAAAAAGGTTATACCCCTATCGAAGCAATGCAAAATTATGAATTAATATCTCCAGTATTATTATTTGGATTTTTTTAAATCTTATTTTTTTAATAACTAAATATAGATTAAAAATTAAAAAAAGATGATAATTGATTTAACTTCAAAAAGTTAGACTTAGAATAGCGCGTAGTAGTTGTAATGACTGCTACGCTATCTTTTTATATTTATACAGTCATATGTTTTATTCTATATTACTTAGGACTTAACCATTCTAGTTTCTCTTTTATTCTATCCCATTTGTAGCAACAATTATTGCGTTTATCGTATTTTCTAAGAAAAACTTCTACACCAGAAGCTCTTGGAGTACCGTACGATAAAGGTATGAGATAATTTTAAAAGATTAAGAATAATAGACTCTAAAAACAAAAAAAGTTTTTAGAGTCTATTTTTGTATCCAAATATGGTATAATAAAGAGAACTAATATATGGAGGTCAGAAATATGAACAAGAAACTATTAGCTTTGCTTGCAACGGGTGCTTTAATAATAACTGGTTGTGCAACAAAAGGAAATGTAAAAAAACAAAGAAGATGACAATAAAAAAACAGAACAATCAAATAACTCTTCAGAAGAGAAAAAGGAAGAAGATAACAATACAAATAAAGAACAAAATACTACAGAAACTACAGAAAACAAAGATAACAATGAAAACACTGGTAATAACGGAAATAATAACAATGATAACAACAGCGTAAATAGTGAAAGTAAAAAAAATAATAATACGCAAACGGTAAAAACAGGTAATCATGATTTTGCTGCAGCAAAAAAATTAGTAGACATAGTAGGTGTTTCAGGCAATGACGTATCTAGATTATCATCTCAAACAAACTTACTTCACTGGCTTACTCAATCAAAAATTAAAACAACAAAAGCTGCAAATGGAGAAACATTATTTACAGTATCTAGTGCAGATTACTTAGATGTAATCAATGCAGTTTCTTCAAAAACATACACTAAAGAAGAAGCAATTAACTTACTAAAAGGATCACACTTTAGTGAAAAAGAAGGAAGCTCAACAAAATCTAATGCAGTACCTAAGGAAGATGAGGTCTATTATTATAAAGGTGATAATGTTATTGCATTTACTACAAGAATAATGGGTAATAATCACCCACAAGAAGTTGAGTCACAAGACAAATGGGTAGTTGAAGGTGATAAAATTAAGATCAATGTTGTAGATAAAATGACAAAAACAAAAAAATTTCAACAATTACACTGAAAATTAATAATAAAGCAGTACGCTGGTGGAAATGTAAAATCTAAATACTATGTAGAGAGTATTAAAAGTAACTAATAATAAGTAAAAGACAGGAGAATGATCTGACCCCAAAAAGTTAGACTTAGGATAGCGTAGTGGTTGTAATGACTGCTACGCTATCTTTTTTATATTTATACAGTCATATGTTTTATTCTATATTGCTTAGGACTTAACCATCCTAGTTTCTCCTTTATTCTCTCTTCATTATAATATTTTATATATTTTTCAATAGCTAATTTCAGTTCTCTATAACTATTATATGTTGTTCCATAGTATATCTCTTGTTTTAATATTCCGAAAAAAATTCTCCATTACCGAATTATCTAGACAATTTGCTTTTCTAGACATACTTTGGTATATACGTTCTTCTTTTAATCTTTTCGAGTACGCCTTCATTTGATAAGCCCACCCTTGATCAGAGTGAAAAGTTCTCCTATAAGGCGCTTTAGCTGTAACTTTAATAGCTTCTTCTAATGCATCCATTATGTTTTTAGCTGATGGGCGTTCACTTATACTATAGCTTATTATCTCACCATTATACATATCCATAAATGGATCTAAATAAAGTTTCTTTACTACTACTTTACCTTTTTCATTTACTTCATAATATTTAAATTCAGTTGTATCTGTAGTGATTTTCTGATGTGGAATATTAGTATTGAATCGTCTTCTAATTCTATTCTTAGCTGTTTTTTTCCAATTTTTTTCCTTTATATGAATTGTATTTTCTACTTTTTCTAGTGAATGATGTAACCTGTAAGTCCCTAATTTTTGTATAATTCTTTGAACTTTCTTTTTGTTTATAATATACCCTAAATTACGTAACGCACCGTATATACGTCTATAACCATAGTCTTTATTATTCTTTCTTATTTCCAGTATTTTTTCTTCAATTTTTTTATCTGGATTAACTCTATCAAATCTCTTCTGCCAGTACATATATGTTGCTTTTGGCATCTTCGCATATAAAAGAAGGTCTTTCAATATGAATTCTCCTCGGAGACTGCTTATAATTCGCGCCTTCTTTTCATTTCTGCTTCTTCCGCTAAACGCAATCTCCTCGCTTCTTTTAAAAAATGCATTTTCTATCCTTAGTTGTAGTAATTGATTTTCTAATTCTTTTACATATTCTTTAGATATATTATCATTTGTGGTTTGACTTGTTTTCTTACTTAACTTTTTAGTTGATTTAGCCATTGAAATTTCCCGACCTTTCCTTCGCTCTCTCAATGCATCAGGACCAGCTACTCTGAAGAGATTAACCCAGTTACAAATAAGTGATGGATTATTTATACCTTCTTGTAAAAGCAATGTCATTGTACGAGAGTTCACTTGTTAAGTATAATTCTACAACAAATATCTTTTTTTCGAAAGAATATTCTTCATTTTTTTCTTGAACGACGTAAGGCTTCATCTCCATATTTCTTATATTTGGCAAACCCAAATTTCAATATTACTATGAGATTTTATATCATACTTTTTCGCTAATGGTATGTATCCAATACTTCCATTTAGGTACTCTAATACTACTTTCTTTTTAATTCAAATGTATATTTTTGACATAAAAATACTGACCTCCAAAAAGTTAGATTTTTGGTCTAACTTTTTGGGGTCGGTACAGAATTTTTCCTGTCTTTTTTTGCTTATTAACTATAAGTTGGATACTTTTTTTATATTTACTTATATCAGGTAGTTTTCTATCAAAACACCAACTTTTTATAATCTCTCTTAATTGTTTCTTGTTTTGAATAACTGTTCGATAAACATTTTTATCATTTTTCATTTCAAGAGCATAACCATTAATTTCAGTTGTTTTATCCTTATTAAATAATCGAGAAAAAGAAGCTAGGTTCTTTATAAATTGGAGCACATTGAAGAAAAACTACTGTCTTTTTCCGTTAATATCAAACCATAGTGATAGATATGCTGACTTTCTCTCTGGATTATCAAGGGTATAAATAGAATTTTCTACTTCGTTCCAAGTACATGGAGTAATATGGGTACTCTCTGTTTTATATTTTTAAAAATTTCGATATCAAAACCTATAATATTATCAATATTATTGAAGTCATAAACGCAATATTATACTCATCAAATATATCTAAAAAGAAAAATCAAATGCATCATCTATAACATTATAAGAAAATGAACATATAGCACCATGTTTTCCTAAAGCATAGTCAGTTAAATGATCCTCGATATCCTCAGATGAAAAAAAGCAATTTCATCAGGTAATGCATATTCGCCGTTCATAGGAGGGAAATGTTTAAACATTTCTTTTGCCCAAGCAGTTATAGCTGGAGAGCATCCTTCAAGTAAATTATAGTCTTTGTCTTCTTCGTATCGAGAAAAATTCTTCTAGATAGCTTTAGGACATCTAGAGAAGTTTTTATCTCTTCTCTTTTTTTCAAATATAAATAAATCTAAACTCATTTGCTATTACTCCTGTTTCTTATTTTCTAGGTCAATTATATCATTATTTACTTGTATTTTATAAATATTATGTTTTTTATAAGAGGGATCTATTTATAAATAATACACAAATATATCTTAAAAAAATACAGAGAAATTATAGATATTCATTATCAACAATAAATTATTAAATATTTTTTTCAGGTGTTAAAATTACTTTTGCTATTATGTTTATATTAGAAAAAAACTAATATAAAGGGATAAAGAGGATTTCTTTTGACAAATTAGGGATATTTGATATATAATATTAAAAGCAATTATTATGCTAAAAAAATATTAGGAGGAAAAAAAGTATATTATGAATAAATTGCAAAAAAACTTTGACTGTTGCATTAACAGCTTTTTGCTTTTAACTGCAACTTCACAAGCACTCGTTTGCAGCAGCAGCAGATGTAAATAGTGGAAAAGCAACTTCAAATCAAAAAAAGCTAGTGGAGATGAGCTTGTTGATCCAATAACTTTAGTTGTTAGTTACAATGTAGAAAACAAGTGATGGACTAGAAATATCTCCAAAACAAAGAATAAAAAGTACCACGTCCGGACTTAAGTACACCACTTAGTTATTTTAAAGATTATTTACCAGAAGTAAAAAAAGAAATAAACTATAATGGTAAAACTTATCAATTAATTAAAGAGGACGGTATTTCTATTCAAGCATCTATCCACCCAATGGAAGCTTATATGAGATACTACTATGCTGAGAAAAAACCAGTTGTAAAATCAGAAAAACCATTACGTGTACCAGCAGGAAACAATGGGGTAAAAACACGTGTTCCAGTTGCTAAAAAAACAACAACCAAAACAAGAGGTTAAAAAATACAGACTTCCTGCAGGAAATAACGGAGTAAAAACTCGTAAAACCAGTTGTCAAAAAAACAACAACCACAACAACCAGAAGTAATCAAAGATGTAGATTACCTATAAAATAAAAATCCCTGCTCTATTAAGAGTGGGATTTTTGTATTAAAAATATTTGAAATATATATAATTAATTTTTAATCTCCAAAAAAAGCTATCTGATGATGAATAGTAAACAAAAAAATATTAGCTCCGCTATTAAAAATCATATTGATTTTTTTAAAGGAGGTAGATTATTATTTATAGATATAAAAATAATCATTAGTGTTGCAAATATAATAGATGTATAGTTGATTAGTTTATTATTTGTTTTATATTTGCAGTTTAGTATTCCTGTTGCCAAAGATATAAATACTGGCTAAATGCTACTCCTAGTAAAGTGTAATTATATAATAGATAGCTTAATGTTGCAGTGAGAATAAAAAGTAGAAATCATACTTGTTTTTTTAGTTATTAATATTTTCTTCATAAACTGTTGTCTCCTTTATATTATTTTTTTGATTTCATAATATATCTCAACAATAGATAATTTAGCATATTCTATCAAATAAATCAACTAAAAAAATGAAATAAAGTTTCGAAATATTGATAAAAAAATTTTAGTAAGAAAAAAAGCTGTAATACAATGAAAAATAAAGATATTTTTTTGCAATAATTTTTTTCAGAAAATAATAAAATTATATTGTAAATTTAAGATAAATATCATGCTTTGATAATTACTAAATTTATGGAAATCTAGAGAACTTTATAATTGTTTATTACACCGGTAATAATTTTGAGAAATTTGATGGTATTGCTTAGGATATGGATGAGAACTATATTTTTATGTTAGGGTGATATATAAATATGGTATAATTAATTGCATAAGTAACTAATTAAGAAAGGTATATATTATGTTTTCTGCAAAAAAATTGTCAAATTAAATTATACGATGATGATATAGTCAATTATGTTTCATTTGGTTATGGAAAAAAAGAATTTATTATTAATACCAGGTTTGAATACTGAGCGAATAAAAAGGAAAAAGCTTTTACAACTTGCTTTTTCTATAGAAATTTTTTTGAGAGAATATAAAGTTTTTATATTTGACCATAAAGAACATATCAATGAGAATTATGAGATAAGTGATATGGTGGAAGAAATTGCTTATTGTATAAAAAAAGTTGAATATAGATAAAGTAGATGTTGTAGGGGTATCTCAAGGGGGGATGATTGCACAACTATTAGCTATAGATTACCCTGATATTGTTGACAAACTAGTATTAGTAGCAACTACATCAAGAAATAATCCTACAACAAACAAGGTCATAGATAGATGGATTGTTCTAGCTGAAAATGGTAAGTTACAAGAACTGCAAAAAAATATGATTGAAACGGTTTATTCAAAAAGGATATATAGCAAAAAAATAAGTGGTTATCTATATTAGTACAAATTCTATTTAAGCCAAAAATTAGATCAACTTGATAGATTTATTGTTTTAGCTAGATCGTGCTTAAAAATTTGATATTTTTGATAAATTAGATAAAAATCCAAGCTAAAACTCTGGTTATAGGTGCTGCATTAGATCAAGTTATCCCAGTAGAATTTTCTAATGAACTTGCTAAAAAAATCAATTGTCAGAAACTTATTTTTTTGAAAAAAATCTGGTCATGCAGTCCATCAAGAAGTTTCTGATTTTAATAGAACAGTTTTAAATTTTTTTGAAAAAGTAGTGATTAAGAAATTAATATATATGTATATAATTGAAAAATTCAAATGCATTTCAGAAACATAATATGAGAACTTTGTCTAGATTCTCCCACCAGAAGGGTGACAGATATTCTTGATAATGTTCAGAACCCTAAAAATTTGTCAAGAAAGAACTCTCAGTTTATTATGATAAACTGAACGAGGGCTTAGCCAAGAGAAACGAGCAAGAATAATGATAGATCCTTTATTAAGTTTTTTTATTACTTATTTTTCTTGTATACCTCTTTCTTACTTATAGCAGATTGTTTTGGCTTGAAAAAAGAAATAAGAGTAATAACGGGCAGTAACAAAAGAAGTTTACTAATGATTTTTTTCTGAAATACAATAAAATTATATTGTAAATTTAAGATAAATATCATGATTTGATAATTACTAAATTTATTGTGGAGAAGGGAACGAAAAAAACACATAACTTACAAGGTAATGTTAGGTTATGTGTTTTTAAATTAATATAGTTTTACACTAGATTTGAAATATAAATTATTATCTACCAAAAAGTAGTTTTATATTCTTGTGTACTTGGTAAGGTTTGAGCTCCTTCTCTACCTTTTTTTAATTAGCCATTCTAAGCAAGCTTTTAATTTCGGCGTTACTAGCATTAAATCCAACATAATTAGTTGCGATAGTTTGATAAGCATTAGTTTGTCTGAATTCTTTATAGGTTGTTGAATCAGTTACACTACCGCTAAATACATATGAAGAACCAGCAGGTATAACGTCGTTATCTCCAATTCCTCCAGTAGAAGCAGTATTACCTGAAACTACTTTTTGTTTTAGTTTCGGAAGTTTGTTTATTTTCTGAAGTTTGTTTGTTTTCTGCCTCACTTCAGGTTCGCTTAACTTAGCTTTTTAACGCACTATGATTAAATTTATACTTATCAATAATTGAGCTGATATTACCAGATTTATCTTCGTCTATTTCTTTTTTTAGCTTTGTCATAGTTGGTAATATCTTCTTTTAACCATTCTATAGCTTTTATCAAAAGTATTGTCTACAGTAAGAGTATCGACTTTTTCTAAAGATTTTTTTAGCTGCATCGACATCTTTATTATCAAGACTAGTGTCGATATTTTTCAATTCTTTAGTAATTTTGATTTCAGTTTTTATGTTTTTAAAAAAATTTCTTGGCCTTCATCAGTGTCAAGAGTTTCTAACCTTTTAATACCTCCATCGAAAATCATGATTGTCATTGATAAGAGCTAAGTATTTAGTGTGTTCTGCCTTTTAGATCGTTTTTTTCCAGAATGTTGATAGAAAAAAAGAATGCACCAACTAAAACAATAATACCTATAATACTGTAATAATTGTAATAATTTTTTTATTCATAATATAGTCTCCTTATTTTTATTATTACCTATGATAATTATACAATATAACATGGACAAAAATATGGGTAAATATTAAAAAAATTATATTATAAAAATTTAATATTTAGCTTTTTTTAAAATATTTAGTTTTAATATTTTAACTGAGAGACTTCTTGTCCTTTTTCTTAGTTGTATATCAAAAAAAGTTGGTACTTTTTGCTATACAACTTACTTATAATCGCAGACAAACTTGACTTTTTCTTATCGAAATAATTACAATAAAGTTACTAATCTTAATTAATAGTTATTTAGCCTTTTTCCACCTTTTTATTAATAGTTTGGGTAATGAGAAGGGGTTTATATACTAAGGAACTATTTTTAAAAATCTCTATCAAAAATCTGACTAGAATATTAATAGAAAAAAAGGTATTGATATACTTAAAAGACTATGGAAATGGGGGCTACAGTTTTATGATAAAAAAAGAATAGGATTAGCTTTATTACTTTTACTAATAGGCCTTTTGTTACCAAGTCCGAATTATTTTATAGGTGATAAAAACCAAGACATATGATAATGAATTCATAAACTCTTTAGCAAAAAGGATTGAATAATAGGTGGGGAATTGCTTTACTTAAATGATAAGGATAAAGATAAAGGTAAAGATAAAATAACAATTAAAAACTTTAGAGACTACATAGATTGTGAATTAATTGAAATTGATAAATATAATAACCGGAATTTTAAAGATCCTAAGTTAAAGGAATTTGCTAACGCATATATTAATAATCTTAAGGAAACAAAAGAAGCTATATTAAAGAAAAAAATCTGTATTAGGGAAAAAAATTTTTGTGGATAGTACTTTCACAGATGAATGGGAGAAATATCAAAGAAAAACGTTATGAATTACTTTTTAGACATTAATTCAATAGTGAAAATTCCTGTAAAGAAATAAAAAGCTCCCTTAATAAGATATTGAAAAGTGGTAAAGAAATAAAAAGAATTTAATAGAGTATACGAAATATTAGTAGATACTATTAAACCTGAAAACTTCGAAGTTGAAAAATGTTAGTGGATCTGATGGAAATGAGAAACGTTACATAGGAACTTTTGAAAACACTACTGGTTATGACATTAGACATATATTTTTTTAATTCAATGTTATGATGAAAAAGGACATTGTTTATTATTCGAAAAAGATTTGAACCAGAAGATATATGGCGAAAATGGAACGAAAAAAGTTTTCGAATTTGCAATTCCAGATTCAGATAAGGAGTTTCAAATACTTTAAGGTTTTCATAGGTGAAAAAAAGTCTCAGACTTAATAGAAAAAGTTATTCTTTAGAATATTAATAAACATACTAGTTTGCCTTATACAAATATAGTCCCCCTGATATAATAATATTATTATATCAAGGGGGTATATATCTTACTATGTTAGCAGTTAGAACTAATAATCTTTTTCCTCGCATTGCTCGTTATGATTAAAGTTCTTGTTGCATACGTTGTATCTAAGAATTATGTCGTCATTATACTCCCTAATAATTCTAAGTTACACCGTTTATTCCCATTCAATAGAGGAAGAATCTATCCTGAGTAGTTGATATCATAGGGAGTGTCTACTTTATTTTTTTATATCGGCAGGGTATAAATTTGTATTTATCTTGTATTTAGTTTTTAAAAAGTAAACTATATCAAGTTTCTTGTGAATATACTACTTTTATTTTTTTTACTCATCAAGCTTTTTAGATACTAAAATATTTTATTTATAAATAAAATATTATTGAAGTATTATTCCCCAAATATTTAATATATATTTGACATGGATTCCATTCGTCCCATAAGGGTAGGAAAAACATTCTAATTCTTTATATCCCATTGCGATGTAGAATTCATTAGTAATATCATATTCTTTGTAGTGTCCCATTTTTACAGTTTTTACCTGTGAGTAGGAATATCCAAGATTTTTTTTGCCATATTTTTCGAATTCTGTATTTAGTTTTTGTTCCAATTCCCATTCTATGAAATTTTTTTCTTTATACCCATTACGAAAAATATCTGCAGTATCCTTACTTGTTGCGTTTAATACGATAAAACCTGCAACTTCATTATCTGCATAACATGCCAAAAAAACGGTTTATCTTGTGAATCTTTAATATACTCTTTTTGTACTTTCAGGTAGACCAAACCATTCAGGAAGGTCGTAAAGGACCTCTTTTGATATTATTTCTTTTTCTTTTTTTATCTATTATTTCTTTAATTACTGTATTCATATTATCCTCTTCTGTATATTGTTTTTTTGTTTAATTATATCATAAATGATAAGTATCACACTAAAAATATTAAAAAAACTGCAAGGAAAGAAAATTATATTCAATCTTGTAGTTTTTAATTTAAGAATATTTGTTGTTGAGTATATTATTCTTCACTATCTTTTTGTTATAGTATCTTCGCTATGTTCATCTTTTTGGCTTTATTTTTGCTAAATAGTAAACCTAACATTAGACCTAAGAATGGTCCAATAGCAACACCAACTTTGATATCTCCGATTATACTTCCAATAATAATGCCTATAAGAGGTCCGAATATAAATACAAAAAGCGCAAAAGTTAGTAGTTTGTTTTTTTCATTATTTCACTCCTTGATAAATATTATCTAGTTTAATTTAGAATCTTTTATAAAATGTGATAAAGTTTTTTTATTAGTTGCAAAAATGGTTGCAACTATAAGAAAAACCCTTAAAAAATATAAGGGTTTTATATATCTTACTATGTTAGCAGTTAGAACTAATAATCTTTTTCTCGCGTTGCTCGTTAAGATTAAAGTTCTTGTTGTATACGTTGTATCTAAGAATTATGTCGTCGTTATACTCCTAATAATTCTAAGTTACACCGCATTATTCCCACTCAACAAACATAAAAGTGTGTGGGAAGCCTGTTGTTTTAGTGTTAGTATCGGTTTAATTTGTTGCTGGAGACAATTTTGGAGACGATTTTAAAGATTGATTTCCATAAAAGTCTATTTTTGTCTCTTTTGGATGTTTGAATTTAATCAATCCTACCATATTATTAGCTATTTCTTTATCTAATCCACTCCAAAGGTGAGCGTAATGCTTTAGTGTTATTTCTGGACTAGAATGACCAAGTCTTTTGGATACTATAAGAACGGAAGCATTCACTTCATTAATTAAATATGAAGCGTGAGAATGTCTTAATCCTTTTGCTTGTATTACTGGGACTTCAGCCAATTTTGCGTACCTTTTTATTATTCTGGAAATTGTAGATTTAATCATAGGATTTCCATCATAGCTTAATACGAAATTCATTTTACCAAATTCAGCTTGTCTTTTTTTCCAATCTTTTAAGATTTTTACAGTATCTGTGTCTAATGATATTGTTCTTAAACCTGCATCTGTTTTTGTGTGGGTTTGACGATTCCATTCCTTCTTGTTTTTAGCAATGAGCATATGATGTACCCTAAGTTCTTTTTTAGTAAAGTCTATGTCATTCCACCATAGAGCGGTACCTTCATTCACCCTTAAACCGGTAGTATAGTACAAATATAGAAGAGTAAAAACATAAATGTTCATAGAAATCCTCTATAAAAAAATATTACTAAGTACTTTTTCAAAAATCTTCTTTAGTCCAATATTGAACAGTAATCTTCCCTTTTGGTATAGCTTTTAACTTTTTAGTGAAATATTATTTTCTAAGAATTGCATATTAACAGCGAAATTTAGAGTTTTTTTCTAAAAGTTCCAAAAAGTCATAGAAGCATACGCCTGTGAGAAATTACCACCTTTTATTTGATAATAGCCAAGTTCTAAAAATTCTGTACATCCCTTAATGATATATCTTTTAACTTTTTTTACCAAATCTTTTTTTATGAGCATATTTAAGGCTGGAGTTCTAGTAGAATAAGTTTGTTTACTTACCTCTGATTCATAATAGGGTAAATATGTTGTATTCATAAACTGCTCGTATGTCATATCATAGTTGGAATATCCGTTAGATTGCAGATATTCGTTTTTTTCACACGAATAGTCTCAATATATGCCTCTCTAGGTGTATTAAATGGTTTTCCATTTAAATTTCTTCTAGCTTTCTTTTTATTCTTTTTCCGGTTATATTATCAGTCCCTAAGCTAACTTCATAATAAATTTTTTTCCATTATTATCTATATAAACGTCTTGAAAATTTGTTTTTTTGCCATAAGTTACCTCTCTTTATCGAGTAACTTAAAACCAAGAATTTCTTCAACTGCAAAAAAATAGGCACAGTACCTAGTCTTTTTGTTGTTATATATAGCATATCCTGATTTTTACCATTTTTTTATTTTAGCTTGTCTAATAATAGCTTTAGCAGTAGCTTCTGGAAATTGCAATTCATTAGTTAAATATTTATAATCAATTGTTTTATTATTCATAAAAACCTCCTAAAAATTCTATTAAATAATAGAGGATATTTTTTTAAATTTTTTTCATGTATTTTATCACCTTTACTTCATATTTGTGTTACAATATAAAGAGTAGGGGCTCGAAACTCTACTCTTTATATTGTTAAGTCGCTATTTTCCAAGTTATAGCGGCTTATTTTTATATCTTTTTTTGTTGTTAATTTTTTTGTTTCAATCCTTTCTTGTAGAATTCTTTTTATTATTAAAATTTCTTCTTCATCCTGATTTTTTTATTTTATAATTCCCTACATATTCAGGGGTGCTAGAAAGATTATATTTTTTTCAATCAAATTCTTCTTGCTATCAGTTCCTTCATCTGGGTCTACTATACCATCTGATTTTCTATATATCCTTAAACCTTTAGGATATAAACATAATCTACTGCCTTTAACAATCGATTTTTTTACCAGTTTCAGAAATATTAGTTTCACTTAATTCACTTGTATCTAAATTGGTTAAGTAACTAACAACATAATTAGCAATTGAGTCTTTGTTAGTAAGCCTTTTTAGTTTTTGTAAAACCTTTTGCCCCAAAAGTTTTTGCTAAATGAGAATTTTCTATATAAAGTTTTTTTATCACTTTTTAAAAAGAACATGAAGATGAAATTTCCCATACTTTGCGTGGGGCTCTATTACAGAAATATATTCGACTTTTTCCATAATGTTTTTCTAATTTTCTTTATGAAAACTTTAAAAATCATTATATATAAATTTGGGGTCTGTAATAATATCTCGGTAAGTAAGAGTCACCCACAATTCTTTAACCCCTCCATTGAAATTATTAGAAATTAATCTTCTTAAAGTTCGCATTGTTCTCCGTATAGATGATATATTATTATCTCTAGTATCACCTCTATTAATCATATCTTTTATTTCTCCAGTCGAAAGAACAGCGTACTTTCTGTTGGGGAGAACAACTATAGATTGGTCTCTAATCACATTAGAAATTTCTATTGTACTGCCATAATTGTAGTATTTTTACTATGCGCTCAGGATAAATAGTTTTAATTTCAGATGAATTTTTCAAACAATCACCTTCTTTTTTTAAAAAAATTGGTTCTGATGTGTAGTAATTATCAAGTTAAATGTATATTCCTTTTTCGAGGAGCTTTGCTCCTCGAAAGGAATATACATGCTATTTTGATTTTTTTAATACTACATTATCAGCTTTTTATAGATAGCTGATTCTGATAGTCTCCATATATAGAGGCTCTAGGACTAACTAATTCTACAATTGCGCCTAAAGTGAAGTCAATATTACATTTATTATTATCAACTTTAACCTTAATCAGTTCACCCATATTTAAACTTGAGTCATCACCATAATTATTATTATCAGCGATAATCAATAAATGATATTTGAAACCACTTTTAATGCCATCTGTATACACTTCTTCAAGTTTTACGAATTGTAAATCTATGTTAGAAAAAAACAACTCGGCATTAAATGGAGCAAATAATCTTAATTTTTTTCATCCTCCGGTTCTCCTTTCTTCTAATTTTAATAGCTTTTTATAGTCTTCGATTAAATTGGACTAATATTAATCCTTCTCGCCTCCCAAATGTAGTTTGATTAAGGTATATATTTTTTTGAAGTTCGAAAAAACAGGTACACCAACAAATATAGGGTCATTGGAATGTAAGCTTACATATCCATATCCTATGCCACATTTTTTAAAAATTATATCGGTAGATGGGAATAGCATCTTCTTAGCTTCGGAAGATAAATTTCCTAAGCCAAGTTTAAATGTGTAGTTATCCCGTGCCCCGTTTGAAAAATAAGTTACTATCGGGTCGTTGAGTCGATGTTACTATATGAACTCTTTTACCTCTTCCCATCATAAGCATTTCAGCTAGTATTCTTTGTATTTCATTTTTTTCAGAAGTAGTTCTAGAAAAATATGAAATCATTGAAGCTAGTTCATCGATGAATACTATCAATGGGGAAAAATCTCCCGTAGTTTTTAATCGTTCATTAAATTCCTCATAAACTTCTCTTAATCCTGCTAAACAATCGGAATAGATAAAGTAATTATTAAAATTATTAAATTCTCGGAAAGAATCATCTCCTTTAAAAATCAAGTATATAAACTTTAGCATTCTTATAAGTTAAGCAAAAGCTTTCCCAAGAAAAAAATAGAGAATATGTCGTTTTGCCTGAACCAGTTCCCCCAGTAATTAAATAGTGAGGGCAAGAAGTTAAAGAAACACTTATTTTCTTACAATTATCAATATCATTTAATATACTAATAGAAGTCTTCGTCATTAATATTCATCTCCTTATTTTTTTATATCTTTGTGCTTACCGTAGTGTATTAGTGTAAAAACTAAATATCTATTTTCCTTAATAACTTCCGTACAGAAAATTGGCAACACAGGAAAAACCATGGTGTTATGACAATAATTGTTAAAAAAATATTTTTTTAATATAATCTGCATCTTGAATATTATTATTTTTCCGATTCCTCTAATTTATAACGTATAAATATCCTATAGTAACTTGTATTATCAAATTTAAGTTGTAAAATTATTCGAAATCTCATTCCTCAGCCAATTTATATTTATATTATGTTGCATTTCAATCGAAAAAAATTGGGGTATGGAATATAGATTTCTTGATTTGCTAATTTTCTTTCTTTGTTTATGTCCTCGATAATATCTAAATAATGTTTTTTTCTAGCCGAGTATAGAAATTTATACCAGAATTATTATTACTATTATCTAATAAGAAATTAACCAGGGTATCAAAAATACTCAATATCTGAAATTGGTATATTATTTTTTTCATGTTTTCTTCCTCCTTTAATTTTTTTAAATGAATAAATATCTCATTTATAATATTCAAAATTAATTCTAATAAACTCTTGAATAATGTTCTAATTTTTAATCATTGGTTAATCACCTCCTTTCTAATAAATTTTTTTAAAAATTAATTCCCCTTTATGAATCTATTATATATCGGAAAAAAATGAAAAAATTTGGCGAAAATAAACAAATAATTTCTGCCAAAAACTTTTTAAAAAAAGTATCAATATAACTAAAAATAGATACAAGGAATAGTGGATATCTAAATTATGTATGTTTTTTTGTGGTATAATACAATTAAATATGATGGAAGGTTTTTAAAAATATAATTATGATAGAATTTTTACGATAAAAATAGCGCTAATACATTTTTTTAAAAAGATATATTGAAAGATGATGAATTAAATGATGAACATAAGGATATAATTGAGAAGATATTATATTTTATAAAAAATAACGCTGAAATTAAAAAAATATCTCAAATGTTAATGAAGATGTATCCTTAGAGTATTTTTCAACAATGTTTAGAAAAACAAAATTAGCAAATCTATTTTTTTGGGAAGAAGAATAAAGAAAAATAAGTCAAAATCAATATTGTTAGGAGCGATGTTATTTAATTATTATATAATGAATAAAAAGAGATGAATGTTTTTTTATTATTGTCTGAAAAAGGATCAAAAACTTATACCATTTTTTTCAAAATATAATATATTAAAAAAAGTTACCTCAAATGAATTTGATGAGGCAGATATCTTTTTACTATGTTTAAAAATATAAATTTTATTTGAAGGATTCTGATTGTGAAAATTCGGTAGATAAGTATAAAAATGACTTTACTTCTTTACTATTCTATATTGCAATACTTTAATCAAGACGTTGAAGAACTAGAAGAGAATGTCGGGATAACATTATTAATTGATAATATAAGAACTATTTATTTTAAGAAAGAGAATATCTCGTCGCTAGATAAAATATTTTTTTCTTATCTAGTGACGGTTTGTCAGAGTTGATTAAATTCACTACGAAAAAGGATTATTTTAATACGAAGAATAATATTGAAATTGCTAGTGAGTATGACATACCCGATAGAACTTTTCGTGATTTGTTAAGTGGAAAGCAAGTAAATTGGGATAATGTTGCTAGACAGTATCATGCTTCTAAAGATTTGATATCAGAAGAAAAAAATAATTGATTTCATCCGGATTCAGGTAATGATGTCTTTATTCTCCGTATTATATAAATTGGGTTATGTAGAAAAAGATTGTTAAAGAAAAATATTTTTGACTACATATCTATGTTAGCAGGGTTAGCAGGGTTAGGGTTAGCAGGGTACTTTGAGGATATGCATATAGAGGCTTTTATCAACTGAAGGAGAGGGAAGTTAAATGATTTTTACAGGATACGGGACTATTATAATTTGATAATTGATAAAAATTTTTTTGAAAAAAAGTATTTGTTTATTTAGTGAAAGGTAATCACACGAAAAAAATTTATCTATAAAAATGTTGGCTGGGGCAATAAAATCAGAATCTGAATATAAACCAGAACTTCAAAAAAAGATAAAAAAATTATTCGGTGAATTTTTTTAGACATTATACTAGATTCCGATAAATTTATAAAAAGAATTAGTAAACTCTCTATATATTATTATTAAAGAAAAAAAGACGAAGATGCGAGAAAGGAAGAATTTGTGAAGTGTCGAACTAAATATAAAAAAAGAATGCAGAATTTTGGAATGATATGGAATTACAATTCTCAGGTTTTGATTATGATGAGTTAGAGGAATTTGATAATAATGTAATTATTACAGAAAAAAAGTTTTATTTATATAGAGGAAATACAGAAGAAATTATTTAAAAGTACAGAAGAAATTTTAAGCGAAATATTATGGAATGACGAAAAAAACTAAAGTTGATATAATTACTCTAATGCGATTGCAAAAATATTAAAATATTAGATGATGTCTATCAAGAAATTTTTAATGATATATCTATACTAATAAATCAAGGTAGCAAAAAGAAGTAATGAGTAATTTTTAAATAAAAAGAATACAGCTAAAAGTTAACGTTTCTTGATAGTGTCTTAAAAAAATTCTAAAGATTATGAAGATAATTAAAATTTATATACAATAAAAACTAATAAAAATATGAATAAAAAGTTACTGTATATTATATTGTTTCTTTTTTTATTTAAATAAATAAATTATTCTTTTTATTAGAAAGTGTTGACTGATAAAATACACCGTAGAAATATTATTAAATACAATTATTTTCTCATCAAAAATTATTGTTTATAAAAATTTTTGTTTGAGAAATATAATTTATATGGAGGAAAAATTTTATGAATAAAAATATAAAAAAACTTGCATCAGTTGTGACAGTTGCAAGTTTATCATTAACGACAGTAGTAGCTAGTAATGAGTTGTTATCTAGTGTAAATGCCCAGGAAACAGCAAATACAAAAGAAGAATCAAAGCAAGAGACTACTAATGTAAGTGCAGATGTTTTTGAAAATGAAGCAGGTGCAGTGATTCGTGTCACAGCAAATGCTGATGTTAAAAATGTCAAGACAAATTATGCAGTTGATTCAGGGCAAAATAGATTTATCTTGCTGGGAGATTTAAAAATCTGGAGAAGTTAGAGAAATTCAGGTTAGTCTTGATGGTGATTATAATTACAAAGTATTGCCAAAAAAACTTCAGTAGTAGCAGATAAAGTAGATTTTAGTAGCGAAATTCGAGGGCATAAAATTAAAGGTAGTGTAACTTTTGAAGTTGAAGATTCTAAAGTTTGTGTGTCAAAAAAAGAGACACCAAAAGAAGAAACTCTAAAAGTGGAAGAACCTAAAGTAGAAATACCAAAGGTAGAAAAACCTAAAGTAGAAACACCAAAGGTAGAAGAACCTAAAGTAGAAACACCAAAGGTAGAAGAACCTAAAGTAGAAACACCAAAGGTAGAAGAACCTAAGGTTGAAACACCAAAGGTAGAAGAGCCTAAGGTTGAAACACCAAAGGTAGAAGAGCCTAAGGTTGAAACACCAAAGGTAGAAGAACCTAAGGTTGAAACACCAAAAGTAGAAACACCGAAAGAAGAGACTCCAAAAGAAGAAACACCAAAAGAAGAGACTCCAAAAGTAGAAACACCGAAAGAAGAGACACCAAAAGAGGAAACACCGAAAGAAGAGACTCCAAAAGAGGAAACACCAAAAGAAGAGACTCCAAAAGAGGAAACACCAAAAGTGGAAACACCAAAAGTGGAAACTCCTAAAGAAGAAACACCAAAAGAAGAGACTCCTAAGGAAGAAACACCTAAGGTAGAAACTCCTAAAGAAGAAACACCTAAGGTAGAAACTCCTAAGGAAGAAACACCTAAGGTAGAAACTCCTAAAGAAGAAACACCTAAGGTAGAAACTCCTAAGGAAGAAACACCTAAGGAAGAAACTCCTAAGGAAGAAACACCTAAGGTAGAAACTCCTAAGGAAGAAACACCTAAGGTAGAAACTCCTAAAGAAGAAACACCTAAGGTAGAAACTCCTAAAGAAGAAACACCTAAGGTAGAAACTCCTAAGGAAGAAACACCTAAGGTAGAAACTCCTAAGGAAGAAACACCTAAGGTAGAAACTCCTAAAGAAGAAACACCTAAGGTAGAAACTCCTAAAGAAGAAACACCTAAGGTAGAAACTCCTAAGGAAGAAACACCTAAGGTAGAAACTCCTAAAGAGGAAACTCCAAAGGTTGAGACTCCTAAGGTAGAAGAACCTAAAGTTGAAACTCCTAAAGAGGAAACTCCAACAACTCCAACAACTCCAACAACTCCAGAAGTAAACCCAGTTAATGCTGGTATGCCAACTGATGCTAAATGGACTCGTAGTCAATTACAAGAGTGGGGTTATGGTATGGGTACAATTACAGGTAACTATGCTGTAGATGGTGATTTAGGGTTATTCAACTCACAACAAGCTATGGAAAAAGCATATAATCAAGGGTCAGATAAAATTGATGATGCTTATTTAAATGGTAATATGTCTAATAAAGTGTATGACAGTACTCCTCATGGGTATTTTTTTGGTCTACAATTACACATAATGGTAATGTAGCTACAAAAGTATCTGTATATGATAAAGATGGAAAAATATAACGTACCTGAAAAAAATAGAATTTAAAAAGAAAAAAAGGTAGGACTTTTGTCTTACCTTTTTTTGGTAGAAAAATTTCTTCGTATGAGTAATGTATTTTTAAAAAAACCACTATTTAATAGTGGTTTTGGAGACACTTTGGAGACAATCCAAAGTGTTTTTTATTGTTTTTAGTCTACATATAACCTTATAAATGCTGTTAAAATAAGGTTTCTCGGTTTAAGTTACCTTAGTATATTATTCCCACTCGATCGTAGCTGGTGGTTTACTTGTAATGTCATACACTACACGGTTAACGTGAGCTACTTCGTTTACGATACGTGCAGAGATTTCTTCTAACACTTCAAATGGTAGGTGAGCCCAGCTTGCAGTCATACCGTCGATACTTGTTACGGCACGAACAGCTACTGTGTAGTCATATGTTCTAACATCTCCCATAACTCCTACTGAACGGATATCTGGAAGACATGTGAAGTATTGCCATACTTCTCCTTCTAATCCACGTTTAGCGATAACATCACGTAATATGAAGTCACTGTCACGTACGATTTGTAATTTTTCTTCTGTTACTTCTCCAAGAACACGGATACCTAATCCTGGTCCTGGGAATGGTTGACGCCAAACGATTTCACGAGGTAATCCAAGTGCTTCTCCTAATGCACGAACTTCATCTTTGAATAAAGTGTTAAGTGGCTCGATTAGAGAGAAACGCATATCTTCTGGTAATCCACCTACGTTGTGGTGAGATTTGATTGTTTGAGCATTTTTAGTTCCAGATTCGATAACGTCAGTGTAAAGAGTACCTTGTGCTAAGAATGGTACGTCGTGTAATTTAGCACATTCTTCATCAAATACATATACGAACTCATTTCCGATAATTTTACGTTTTTTCTCTGGATCGCTAACTCCTTTAAGTTTACCAAGGAATCTTTCTTTTGGCATCGATTTTAATAAGATTCATATTGAATCCACCTTCGATTTCTTTACTGAATGTATTCATAACACCTTCAGCTTCACCTTTACGAAGTAAACCGTGATCGATAAACATACAGATTAGTTGATCTCCAATAGCTTTGTCTAATAATGCAGCTACTACAGAAGAATCTACTCCTCCTGAAAGGGCGCATAGTACTTTTTGATCTCCAACTTCTGCACGAATTTCTTCAATTTTTTCATCGATAAAGTTTTGGATAGTCCAATTTTCAGTACATTTACATACGTTTCTTATAAAGTTTTTAAGTAAGTCGTATCCAAATTCTGAGTGACGAACTTCTGGGTGGAATTGGAAGCAGTAGAAGTCTTTTTCTACATTTTCTGCAGCAGCGATAGGACAGTTATCACTAGTAGCTACTACTTTGAATCCTTCAGCTAGTTCAACAACTTTGTCAGAGTGACTCATTAATACTTGTTGTGTAGCAGGAGTACCTTCGAATAATCTAGCCCCTGGAGTTACATCAATATTATGAGCACCGTATTCTCTACTTGTCGCAGATTCAACTTTTCCTCCTAATTTATGTTGCATAAGTTGCATTCCATAACAGATACCTAATACAGGAATACCTAAGTTAAAGATTTCATCATCAATTGTAAGTGAATTTTCTTCATAAACAGAGTTTGGTCCTCCTGAAAGAATAATTCCTTTTGGATTCAATTTTTTAATCTCATCAATAGAAATCTCGTTATCATGTAGTTCAGAGTAAACACCAAGCTCACGTACACGACGTGTAATAAGTTGGTTATACTGACTACCAAAAATCAAGAACTAGTATAAATTCGTGTTTCACAGTTATCCTCCTAAAAATTTACTTATAAATATACTCTATTATATCAAGGAATAACCTATAAGTAAAACTATATTTCCCATGTGATAGAATATTTCCTTAATACTCTATTTTTTTCTTAAAAAATTATAAATGAAAAATGTATAAACTATAAAGAAAAAGTATATTTTATCTAATTAATTGAAATAGATGATATAATAAAGTAGTAATTAGTTAAGGAGGTATAGTAATGAGCAGAGTTTATATAGGTACATATACAAAAAAAGATAGCCAAGGAATATACAAAGTAGAATTATCTGAAGAAGGAAAAGTTAGTAGTGTTGAGGCGGTTGCTAAAGTTGATAATCCAACATATCTAGCATTCTCAAATAAAAAAATAAGTCTTTATATAGTGTTTCGAAAAATAGAAGATAAAGGTGCGGTGTCAAGTTTTAAAGTAAAAAGAAGATGGTTGCTTAGAACTATTAACATCAGTCGGTAAAGAAGGTAATCCACCATGTTATGTAGAAGTAAGTAAAGATAATAAATATCTTTTATCAGCAAATTATCACACAGGAACTGTAGATAGTTATTCTATATTACAAGATGGTGAGTTAGGTGAGTTATTATCTACTGACGCTCATGAAGGGAGTAGCGTTCATCCTCGTCAAGAGAAACCACACGTTCATTTTTCAGGTTTTACACCGGACGGAGAATATGTTTTTACTTGTGACTTAGGAACTGATGAAGTTACAACTTATAAATTAAATAAGGGTATACTAACAAAAGTTGAAAACTTTAAAGTAAAAGAAGGTAGTGGAGTTCGTCATATAGTGTTTACTAGCGATAATAAAAAAAGCTTTTTGTAATGACTGAATTAACTAGTGAAGTGATTTCTTTTGATTATGATGGTAAAGGTAAATTATCTAATCCAAAAATATTATCCAACATTACCAAGTGACTTTAATGGTGAAAAATAAGGGTAGTGCAATAAAAAAATCTCTAATGACAATAAATACATTTACGTATCTAATAGAGGTCAAGATGCTATAGTTGTTTTTTTGAAGATAAGGGTGATTACTTAGAACAAATTCAAACGATAAGCACATTTGGGAAAGATCCACGCGATTTCAATCTAAATAAAGATAATACTTTAGCTATAGCTACTAATGAAACAAGTGGTACTATAACTATTTATAAAGTAGATAAAACTACTGGGAAACTAGACTGTGTAGAAAAAGATGTTGTAGTTCCTGAAGCAGTTTGTGTACAGTTTGTTTAGAAATTGGCGATTTATGAAATTTTCAGAAAAACGCAAAAGAATATTTTCAAAAAAAGTTTTTGACAGAGTAAAAAAAGTTTGGAGTAAAAATATAGTTATATTACTGATAAGGGTAAAGAAAGAGGTATTTTATGTCTAAGAAAAAAAGAAATAAAAAAACAAATGCTATGAGATTTTTAGATGATCATAATGTTGAGTATAATCACTTTGAGTTTGATGCTAGTAGTGATGCAGCAAAAAAACAGGGGTAGGAGTAGCAGACATTATAGGTAAAGATCATAATCAAGTGTTTAAAACAATTATGACTACTGATGGTAAAGGTACTTATGTAGTTGGTGTTTTAATGAGTGAAGATAGTATTAATTTCAAAAAATTAGCAAAAGCTGCGGGTGTAAAATCACTATCTATGTTACCATTAAAAAGATTTAACAAAAAAATCACTGGTTATGTTAAGGGTGGATGTTCTCCATTTGCAATGAAAAAAATTATTCCCTACTTTTGTAGATGAGAAATGTAAAGATGTAGAAACAATTGTGGTATCAGCTGGGAAGGTTGGTCATCAAGTAGAAGTAAAACCAGAAGTATTAGAAGAACTAGTTGGTGCACAAATAGTAGACATTACAGCATAATATATATGAATATTAATGAAAGGATCTAGAGAAATCTAGGTTCTTTTTATTGTTTTAAAATAATAAAAAAATTTTATGTAAACAGATACAATGCGATGGCTGTCGCTATCGGCTTTTAAAAAGAGTATTTCTTTGTAAAAGAAATGACAAAGGGATTGTAACATAATTGAAATAGTTTAGATATTTTTAATGAAATTTTTTTGTTATAATAGGAAATGTGAAGGAGGCGTACTATGTTATTTGATACACATGCGCATTTAAATGATGATGCTTATTTAGAAGATTTAGAAGATACTATAGCTCGCGCTAAAGAAGCAGGAGTAAAAATTAATAAATATAGTAGGCTTCGATGATAAAAAGTATAGAAAAAGCATTAGAAATTACATCTAAATATGACTTTTTATATTTAACAATTGGCTGGCATCCAGTAGAAGCGATTGATTTTACAGATGAAAAATACGAAATGATAAAACGAATTGCTCTTACTAATGATAAAGTGGTAGCTATTGGAGAAATTGGATTAGATTATCACTGGGATAAAAGTCCAAAAGATATTCAAAAAGAAGTATTTAGAAAGCAGATTGCACTAGCTAAAGAAGTAGGAAAACCAGTTGTAATTCATACAAGAGATGCAATGGCAGACACTATTGAAATACTTAAAGAAGAAAAAGCTAGTGAAGTAGGTGGAATAATGCATAGTTTTTCTGGTTCGGTAGAAAGTATGAATATCATGCTTAAAGAGAACTTTCATATTTCATTAGGAGGTCCAGTAACATTTAAAAATGCTAAGACACCTAAAGAAGTTGCGAAAGCTTGTCCATTAGATAGACTTTTGATCGAAACAGATTGTCCATATTTAACGCCAACACCATATAGAGGAAAGCGAAATGAACCTGCTTATGTGCACTATGTAGCACAAGAAATAGCAGACTTAAAAGAAATGAGCTATGAACAGCTAACAGAGCAAACATTTAATAATGCTTGTAAATTGTTCAAAATAAAACAAAAGGAGAATGATTAATTTATATGAAATTCGGAAAAAGTAATTACAGCAGCAGCGGCATCAGGAGTTTTATTATCCGGAGCATTTATGATAGCAGAAGAGTACACAGGTCATTCAGCATTCGCGGTAACTCTTTCTGATAATACAAAAAGTAGACGTAAAAGCTAAAAAAGGAACTGTAAGAGAAATTCTTGCAGCAAACAATATCAGCTATAATGCAGATGATCGTGTTGAACCAGGATTAGACACAAAAAGTAAATGGTGGAGAAGACATCCGTATTTACAAAGCTCGTGAAATCACAATTCAAGATGGTGAAACAACAACAGTTAGAAAAAAACAACTTACAAAAAAAGTTGAAGATATTCTTAAAGAATTAAACATTACTGTAGGAGCAGAAGATAAAGTAACTCCTGGTCTTAAAACAGAAGTAGCAGAAGTTGATACTATTAAAATTGCTCGTGTTGGTAAAACAACTCAAACAGTAAAAGAAGCAATTAAATTTGAAACAAAAGAAGAAAAAGATGACACTAAATATGTAGATGAAGTAGTTACTAAAACTGAAGGTCAAGACGGTGAAAAAAAGAAGTTACTTACAGTGTAGTACACGAAGATGGTAAAGAAGTTTCTAAAGAAGTAGTTTCTGAAAAAGTTATTACTGAGCCAACAGCTAAAGTAGTAGTAGTTGGAACAAAACAACGTGAAGGAGCTCAACAAGCAGTTGCTCCAGCATCTACTGAAACAGAAACTACAGGAGCAGGAACAATTTCTACTCCAGCAACTTCATATTCTAAAGCAGCATCAACAAATAGTTATGCAGCACAAAGTTCATACACACCGCAATATTCATACAGCCAATCTTCAGGTGGACTAGTATTATCAAATGGTAACACTGCAGGTTCTGCAGGTACAGCGGCAGCTCAAGAAATGGCTCGTCGTACAGGTGTATCAGCTTCTACTTGGGAAAGAATCATCGCTCGTGAATCAAATGGTCAAGTATACGCAAGAAACGCATCAGGTGCTAGTGGATTATTCCAAACAATGCCTGGATGGGGATCAACTGCAACAGTTAAAGACCAAATTAACGCAGCTGTTAAAGCCTACAATGCACAAGGATTATCAGCTTGGGGTGTAAGAAGATAAGATAAATAATTAAGGTTTAAGATTAATTCTTAAACCTTTTTTTTAATATATTAAAAAAAGAGTTTTGCAGCGTTTAAACTACAAAAACTCTTTTCATTGTTATAATTTTTTTCTCTATTACTTTATATATTACAAATGGTATAACGCAACAAATAACGATAGCTATTGAACTAGAGTAGAAGATATTTCCGATTCCTACTAACGGTGATACAATTCCACCTAAAAAAAATGGCAGAAAACCAAATAATGCTGAGGCACTACCTGCACGTTTACGTTCTAATCCCATAGCAAGTGCTGATCCTGCAGGAAGTATTAGTCCAAGTCCTAATAATAGTAAGAAAAATCCAACTTCAACAAATAGGAATGGTAACATTAGTGATAATACAAAAGCAAGGTAAATACTAATAATAAGCATCATTGTTAATCCAAACTTAATACCTTTCTTCTCATTAAATCTACCAGAAATTTTGCTACCTAATACTATTGCGAATCCATTTAACCCGAAACATATACTATAACTAATAGCTGATAAATTATAGTGTGTTTGTAAAATAAACGGAGATGCTGCTATATAAGCAAACATTGCAGCTAAAGCAAAACCTTGAATAAATACTAGAGCTGTGAAAAGTTTATTTTGCGAAACTAAAACTATAAAATGATATGTTTTAGTAATAGGTACATTTAGTCTCTTTTGCTCAGCTAGAGATTCATGGAATTTTAGAGAGGCAATTATAATAATAATACCGATAATCGCAAGAGCTATAAAAATTCCTCGCCAATCAGTAAATTCAAGAAGTAGACTACCTAGTACAGGTGAAAGAATAGGGGCAAGTCCATTTACTGCCATTAATAAAGCAAAAAATTGCGCCATTTCTTTACCTTTGTATAAGTCAGTTGATACAGCTCTTGATATTACTACAGCACCTGCAGATGAAATCCCTTGGATAAAACGTAAGATAATCATTGCGTATATATTAGGTAAAATAATTATAGCTACTGTACTAATTAAATAAACGATAAGACTGATTAATAATGGCTTTTTACGACCAAGTTTATCGCTAATAGGCCCAATAAGTAATTGGCCTAAAGCAAGTCCTACCATACTACCTGTAAGTGTAAGTTGAATAGTTGATGTACTCGCACTAAAGTAATTGCTCATTAGTGGTAGCGCGGGTAAGTATAAATCTGTAACAAATGGTCCAAAGGCTGATAAAGTTCCTAAAAAAATAGAACTAGAAATAATTTCGAGTTTCTTTTTATTTTCATGTAGACTCCTTTTCAATTTTTTTAGTACAAGTGATTATAGCATAAAAAATTTTTTTATGTAAGAAAAAAATTTACGAAAAATAACGAAAAAAATATGAAAACATAATTTAAAGAGGATTGTAAGATGTAAAACTATTAATTAAAAATATTTATTTATATTTTTTTAAGATTAAAAAAATTTATTTTTTTATTCTTGATAATAATAGCGTTGGTACAATTATAACTTATATTTAAATATTTTTTTATATATCACCTTTTAAAAATATAATGAATTATTTCGGATATTTATTGTTTTACAAGCATATTCATGTTATAATATAGCTGTCAAAAAAAATGAAAGGAAATATAACAATATGAGCAAACAAAAAGACAAAACTCTTAAGCACCCTGCGGGGCTGTGGCTTATGAACGCAATGATTGCTATTCAAAGCTATGCATCTTATGCTACATCAGGATTCCTAGTTTTATTCTATACTTATTCAGTAGAACAAGGTGGATTAGGTTTGAGTAAAGAATTCGCGGGGAATATGATGGCGTACATTGGTACAGTTGCATCATTATTACCATTATTAGGAGCATACCTAACAGATAAATACATCGGTATGCAACGTGCGATTCAATACGGTATTTTATTCAATGCTATTGGTTCTTTATTTACAGCATTTGCTAATGGGCGTTTTTATGTATTCTTAATAGGGGTTATTATTAACTCTATCGCAGGTGCATTCTATCGTGGTAACATTTCTGCAATGGTAGGAGAACTTTACGATGATAAACAAGTAACGATGAAAGATGCCGCATTCAGTATATTCTACATGTTCGTTAACATCGGTAGTTTACTTGGACCAATTATTGGGGGACTTATCTTCCAAGAATGGGGAGCTACAAAAAACGCAAATGGAGAAATTATAAAATACGGATTTAGTCCAGCATTCTTAATGGTTTCTATCTGTCTATTCATTACATTCTTACTATTCACATTTGGTAAAAAACAAATTATTAGGGTGATGCAGGTAGATATCCAGTTGGTAAAAACAAACACGAAACTGCTGAAGAAAACAAAGCAGACTTAAAACCATCTAAATACGATAAAGGTCGTGCTTACGCTGCGGCTGTAATCTTCGTATTCTCATGTGTATTCTGGTCAGCATACTTCCAAACACAAACAACTATCACACTTATGACAGACGAACTAGTTGACCTAAACGTTTTAGGATTCCAAATGCCAATTACATGGTTAGTATCATTTAACGGATTCCTATGTATCGTTCTTGCACCAGCATTCGGATGGTACTGGATGAAACTTGCTGAGAAAAACAATGACTGGCGTGTTGCTACTAAGATGGGATGGGGTATGATCCTAACAGGTCTTGGATTCGTATGTTTCGTACTTGGTCTACGTTCATTAGGTGGAGTACTTGATGGTTCAGTAAGAATGAGCATCTGGTACGTATTAGCTGGATACTTTGTATTAACTGTTGGGGAATTACTTGTGTCTCCAATCGGTATGGCATTATTCAGTAAATTATTACCTAAAAAATATGCATCTATGTCTATGGCAATTTGGTACTTTACATACGTAGTATCATCTTGGGTAACTGGTAAAAACAGTTGTATGGACAGCTACTTGGGGGTTATGAAAAAGTACTTGGAGTAATCGCAATTATCATGGGTGTTCTAGGGGTATTAATGTTCGCAATTGGTAAACCACTTGAAAAACATGATGGCTCTTGACAAAATTGGTAAAGAAGACGAAGAAGAAGCTCTAGAAGCAAAAGAAGCTTAATTTTAAAAAGATAAAAAAAGCGCTAAACAATATGTTTAGGGCTTTTTTTAATTTTTAAATTGATAGTATCATCTGTGGTTATGATGTTATTTTAAAAAAATAGATTAATATCAAGATAACTCTGTTTTTTTAAAAACAGGGCAATGTTGGATTTATTCCTTTTCGCATGATAAAATATATATAATCATAAGATTTTAGCGAAGATAAACCTCCAGTTTAGTAAACTCTACCATACTTCGGTTTACTCCTTTGGAGAATACAGCTACAATAAGTATAATAATAAAATTGCAAAGGAGAATGCCATATGACAAACAAATCTATGGGTGATATTATTTGTGCACTCAGAAAAGAAAAAGAAATGACTCAAAAAGATTTGGCTGATATGCTTAACATAACCGATAAGGCTGTTTCAAAGTGGGAAAGAAATATTGCTTTTCCAGATACAGCAACGATACCCAAAATTGCAGAGATCTTTGGTGTATCCGTAGAAGAGCTTATGAATGCTAAGTCAATTCCTGGAAATAGACGTAAAGGTGCTCCTTACTTACTTAATGTTATCTTGAAGGCTGTACCTACTGCAATGGGTATTGCTGTTGTTGTAAGTTCTTTATTAGACGAACTTGATATGAAATCAGGTTTTACAATGCTTGGTATAGGTCTTGCTTGTGTAGGTATTTATCAGCTTAAAAACTAAAGAGTAAGCACAAAAAAACTCAGGCTACTGACGATTTTTTTAAAAAAATGTCGGTAGTCTTTGTTTAATAACATTAACATAGCTTATTTTTAAAAAGAGAAAAAAACCACTAAACAGTATGTTTAGTGGTTTTTAATTTTTGAAAATCAATACTATCGACTTTTTGTGATTAGTTTATTATTTATAAACCAAATTAAAGTCAGTGTATAGACTGTATATGTAAAAAAATAATAATGAGGATAAAATAGTTATTTTTATTATTTTTTTAAAAAAATTATAAAATTTAATAAAAGTATAATAAGATAGATAATGCTAAAGGCAAACAATCTAGTCTTATTTTTTATCCAATTTTCATATTTTTAATTTTTAATTCGGCTCGTTTTTGTTCTTCAGCAGACATAAATTTTCTCCTAAAAATAATAATTAAATTATAGCAAAATATCAAAAAAATAAGCAATTAAATATTAAATTTGGACTTTTTAATAAATAATACGTTTTTATTAAGGAATTAGTGTTGATAGATGTAGAAGATATATGTTATAATTAAGTTGTCATATTATGCACTAAAGGAGGCAGTATGTCATATACTAGAGATTATATTTTTTTGAAAAAAATTATAGAAAAACTACCAACATTAAAAAAATTCATGAAAAAAAGAAGATGATAGTAGTATTTTTTTATATTAGAATACAAAAAAATAGTAAAGCGAAAAATAGATATTGATAGTTTTGTAAAAAAATTAGGAAATAAAAAAATAGTCTTAGTGATAAGAAAAATTGATGAGTTTATTTATTACATAGTGTCTAATTTTGAAGCCCAGGAAAAAAATTTCGACATCAAATTTAAATAAAGAAGATTTGTTAGAACGTGTTTTTTTCCTGTAGTAAGGTCTACTAGCTTTTAATAAAGATAATACACAAAACTTAATAAAGCTTAATCATACTAATGAAACTGATATTTATTTAGTATATGATTTTGAAAAATGGCTATAAATTTTTTTAGATAGGAAAGTTACTGAACAGTTACTTATTTCAGATAAAGAACTCTTTGATTTTGCTAAAGGCAATTTAGAAAAAAATTATCATTGAAATATAATAAAGATAGTGTTCAGGGAAATGATTTTTATTTTTTTTAAATGCTAAAGATGGCTATGATGGGGCTCGTATTTTTGGATGAGAAAGTATTAAATTACTTTTTATGAAAAAAATAGGTTCAGACTTTTATGTAGGGTTGCCACATCAAGATACTTTGATAATAGCTGACGTAAAAAAATAAAAAAAGGATTAGAAATTTTACAAAAAGGTAATGGTTCATTTTTTTTGCGGAAGGTTTAGTTCCAATAACAACTATTACTTTTTAAATATGATGGTAATAAATTAGAAAGTTACTTCATATTTGTTGAATAGTATATAATAAATTTTTAGGAGTAGTTAATTATGTTATTTTTTTTACAATAAGAAAATGTTAGGTGAAACATTATTAATAACTATCAATGATAGTGAAAAATGTTACATATGAATATAAAAAAATATAACACTTATTAAAGATGAGAATGATCATTTAGTAGGATTAAATATTTTTAATGTAGAGAATTTAAAAACTTCAAGGTGAAGGAAGTATTGAATTAACAGAAGAACAAAAAAAGAAGTTCTAGAAAAAAAGATTAGAAAAAAATGGAATTAAAATCGATTTAGAAGGAAACAACGATGACTACTTTGTAGTTGGTGAAGTATTAACATGTGAAAAAAACATCCTGACGCAGATAAGTTAAAAGTAACAACTGTTAAAGTTAGTGAGGATGAAGTATTGCAAATTGTTTGTGGTGCACCAAATGTAGAAGCAGGCCAAAAAAAGTTGTTGTATCACTAATAGGAGCTATGATGCCTAGTGGATTACTTATTAAAAAAATCAAAAACTTCGTGGTGTAGAATCAAATGGAATGTTATGTTCAAAAACGTGAGCTAGGATTACCACAAGAAGAAGTAAGAGGTATTTTAGTGTTAGAAAATGATGTTGAAGTTGGAACTAAATTTAAAGATTTAAATTTAAAAATAATATTTTAGTAGTAGGTGGTATAAAGTATGGTAAATTGGAAAAAAATGGTTTTTAGAAGAAGATGAAGAAGAAGTTTTTCCGTGAAGAAGAGGAAAAAGTAGAAAAGAACTCAAAAAAAGAAAAATAAAAAAAGTCGCTAAGTATACAGACTATACAGATGATGAAGAGTTCGATATTGAGTATTCTCATAAAAAAAGAAAAAGAAGAAGTTAAAAAAAGAAGTTGAAGAAGATTATGTCGACTATGATTTAGAAGTTGAAGATGTATCAAGCGAGTTTGATATTGAATTCGATGATGAAGAAGAGGAATTCAGTGAAGATAAGTCAGCTAAAGAAGTTGGGGTTTTTCTAAAAATAAAAGATTTATTTAAATCTAGAAAAAAGACAATAAAGTGGAAGATTTTGTAGAAGAGGAAGATAACTACGAAGAAGAACTTTTTGAAGAAGAGGATGACGAAGCAGAAGACTACAAAAACGTATTTCGAAAGACAAAAAAAGAGCGTCAAGAAAGAAATACTGAATTATATGATTCTGAAGAAGAGAAGCCAAAAAGAAGAAAAAAAGTGCTGGATTCTTTAGTAAGCTTAAAGATAAATTCTTTAGTGTAAGTGATGAAGAAATAGAGCAAGAAGAATTAGATCGTTCGCTTGATGAGTATTATGAAGATGAAGAAGAAAAAGCTTTTTCGTAAAAAGAAAAATACTAACAAACATCAAGAAGATGATGAACTAGTAATTGAATATCAAGATGACTATTTCGAAGAAGAATACAAAGGATTTGAAGAAATAGATTTAGAAGAATTCGAAGAAAAAGAAACTAAAGAAACAACAGAAGAAGTAGCGCCTGATTTAGCTACAACACTTAAAAAAATTAGGTGTTGAAAATGCAGAGCTAAAAGATGTTGATATTTTTTTGGAGACAAATCTGGTCGTAGAACTCACCCTACATTAGCTGCCGTTAGAACAAAAACGATTAAAACAAGATCATAAGATTGATGATTTAGAAAAAGAAGTTATCTTAGGAAGAGATAATACTGCACTAAAAGAAGAAGTAGCTAGTGTTTATCGTGAAAGACAAAAAGAACAAGAAGAAATAGAAGAACGTGAGTCTAAACACAAAGAAGAACGACAAAAAAACTTGATAGTGAATTCAATAAACTAGAAAGAAAAAGAAGATAAAAATAGAAAAAGATAACCCTCTTTATCAACAAAATAAAGAACTTGATGATATTTTTTTGAAAAATATTGAACAAAAAAAGAAAAATCAAGCTAAAAATAAAAAGAAGTTCCAGAGTTTGAAGTTAGAGAAGTTAAAATCTGATGCAGAACGTCGTGAAAGAGTAAAATACACAAGTGTTAATGATATACTTGGTGGAAATGAAGAACTTTTCGAAGATGATATAGATAGAACTACTAGAAAAACTAGTGTGGAATCTCGCAATAAAGAAGAGGTAGAAGAAGTAGAAACTAATACTGATTATAAAGATATTGCTCTAAGTGATGAGAAAGAAAAATGTAACTCTAGATGAACTTATTGAATCAGAAAAATATCGAGATAGAAGATGAGAAAAGACGAAACAACTAAAGAAATAGAAGAGTTAAATTCTAACCTTGAAGAAATAAAAACAAGAAAAAGAAAAAAACTTGAAAACCTTGAAGAAAAAGAAGAAGACGAGGTAGATTTAGTTGAAGAAGTTGCTAAGATAGAAGATATTGAAGTAGAAGAATACGATGAAATTAAAGAACCTAAGAAAGATAGATTAGAAGGTTATAGCGACTATCATTTAGATGAAGGAGAGATAGTTGAATTAGAAGAACAAAAACTATCTAGAAGAAAAATACAGATAATGTAAATATCGATAGTTTACTAAAAGATATTACAAGAAGTAAAAAACAACAACATGTAGCTAATGATGTTGATAAATTTACAGAAGAAAAAACAGTTCCTTATGAAGTTGTTGAAAAACGTCAAGAAGCAGTAAGAGAAAGAGCTAATACTACTGAAGAAGAAGTTAAGCCAGTTCAAAAAGCTGAAGATGTCGAACCAGTAACTCAAACAGAGGAAGTAGAAGAAACTCCTGGAATTGAATATACTGAAAAACTTTATACTGAAGATGTTTATAGCTACTTTGATAGCGACAAAGGAACTGCATTAGGTGAATATAAAACTATTGACAGAGGATATAGACCAGTAAGCAAAGAGAAAAATAGAGAAAAAAATCAAAAAAATACTTGATGCTATTTTTTTGAAAAAAATACTCTACAAGTTCAGTAAATGTTCCAAAAAAATCTGTAGTAAATACTATGATGGAAACAAGTACAATAACACCTAATACAAGAAGTGTTGGTAAGTTCAAGCCATCTCCTGTTTACTCATCAGTTTACGGATCAGTGTCAAAACCATCACCTAAAAAAAGAAGAAAGTAAAAAAACTACTAAAAAAATACTAAGACAAATTCCAATATTTACAAAGAAATAGCTTCACAAGAAGAAGCGGTTTGGAATATCGGTACATCAAAAAGAGTTCCAAAAAAACAAAGTAAAAAAATAAAAAAACTAGAAAAATAATATCTAATATATACTAAATCAAAAAGAGCTTTGAGAAAAAAATATCTCAAAAGCTCTTTATTTATTATTAAGTTTACTTACTATAATTTCAAAAAAAGTATAATGGCAACAACATTTAACATCAGGCGTGAACGAATTTTTTTCTAGTTTTAGGTGCATCATAAATATTGATTATCTGATCACTAATTTTTTTGCTAAAGGACTAGCTGTTAAACTAGTAACTGCTAAAAACCTTAGTACCATTTTTGTTTTTGCAGATAAAAATACTTTCATTTATTTCTTTAGAAGCACCACCTAAGGAGAATGTGATTATTACATCTTTATCTGTAGAAATTTCAGGAATCCTTTGGATACTATACAATTCAAAGTAGTCATTTGCCCATAAGTCAACTAACTTAAGCTTTCTATTAAAATCAGCTACTACCATATAACTAGATCCACTACCAATACAAAAAGATTCTTCTAGCGTTTACTATTGTTTCAGCAAAACTATCAAAATCCTCTTGATTTAAAAAATAGACATAGTACGGTTAAATTCGATAGTTAGCTGATCTTTTAACTGGTTAAAAATTAGATGACAGGGTTGCCTCTTTGCTCTTTTCTAATTCTTTACTTAGTCTAATATCATAACGTAAATCGTTAAAAGTATTATAACCAAGCTTCTTACATGCCCTTATAACAGTAGAAGAAGATACTAGAACCTCTTGTTTAATTTTTTTAATGTAGTTGTTTCAACAGCAGGTTGTTTCATTAGAAAATCTATAACTTGCTGTTCAGATATAGATAACTTATCGTAGTTTTCTTTTTAAATTTTCAAAAAAACATAGAATACCTCTTAGAGTAAAATTTACTAAAAAAATTTATTTTGAATAAATAATATATTGTATAATACCATAGAATTAATAAAAAAAGAAAGTGATTACATAACTGTTTTTATAAAGATAGTAAAATTTTTACTTTAAAAGTAAAATTTTTACAAAAATAAGAAATTTTTAAGCAATATTTGAAAATATAAGTTTAGTTCTGTTATAATGTAGTAAAATTAAAAATATAGAAGGAGAAAGGTAATGGCAAAGAAAAAAAATAAATTCGTTTCTGCTTTCGAGCAATTCGGACGTTCGTTCTTATTACCAGTATCTGTACTTCCGGGTGCAGGTATTATTAAAGGTATTGGTACTGCATTTAGTAATACTAATACATTAAAAATGTTCCCTGCACTAAACAATTCAGTAGTGCAGTTTATTATGAAATTCTTTATCGCATTAGGAGATACAGCTTTTGACAATCTTCCTATAATTTTTGCGGTAGGGGTAGCGGTAGGTCTAGCTAAACGTGAAAAAGGTTCAGCAGCTCTATCAGGTTTATTAGGTTTTATGGTGTTACATTATATACTAAACTTCCTATTAAAATTCAGTGGAAAATTAGTTGATACATCTAAAATGTCAAGTAATGATGCAAAATTAGCATTATCTAATGCCATGCAGACTAAAGTTCTAGGTATTCAAACTATGGACCTTAGTGTATTCGGAGGTATTATAGTAGGTATTGTAGTTTACTTCGTTCATAAGTGGGCAGTTAAAGTACAACTTCCACCAGTAGTTGGTTTCTTCAGTGGACCACGTTTTGTACCAATCGCAACTATGGTAGTTATGGCGGCAGTAGCAAGTGGATTATTCTTCGTTTGGCCTCCAATCCAAAAAGGTATCAGCGTACTTTCTGTATTCATTCTTAAATCGGGTCCAATAGGAACGTTCTTATACGGTTTACTAGAGCGTGCTTTACTTCCATTTGGACTTCACCACGGTCTAAACTGGCCAGTTCGTACTACAGAGTTAGGTGGAGCTTGGGAAATTGGCGGAAAACGTGTTGTTGGTACAATCAACGCTTACTTAGCATCTCTTGCTGATCCAAATATCAAACACGTTGATCCAAATATCACTCGTTTCAATGGTGGTAAATTCGTTTACTTCATGTTCGGTCTTTCTGGTGCAGCTTACGCAATGTACAAAACAGCTGACGAGAAAAAACGTAAAGTTGTAGGTTCATTATTATTCGCAGCAGCTGGTACTTCATTCTTAACAGGTATCACTGAACCAATCGAATTCACATTCTTATTCGTAGCACCAATTTTTTACATCGTGCACGCATTCTTAGCTGGTTCAGCATTATTCGTAATGCACATGTTAGGTGCTGGGGTTGCTACTCCAACAGGACATGGATTCATTAACTGGGTTATCTACGGTGTTCTTCAAGGGCCAAAAACAAAATGGTGGTTAGTACCACTTGTAGGTATAGTTTACTTCTTTATCTACTATGTTGTGTTCAGATTTATGATTGTTAAATTTGACCTTAAAACACCTGGTCGTGAAGATAGTGATGAAGTTCGTTTATCTAATAAAAACGAAGCTCGTGCTAAATACGGAGTTGAGATTGCAACTATAGGTAAAGAAACTAAAGAAGCTAAAGTTGAAGAAACTTCAAGCGATGAAGTTATGGAGACTGTTCCTAAAACTAAGGAAGGTATTCATAAACAAGCAGTAGCTCTTGTTAAAGCTCATGGTGGTCCAGATAATATTGAAGCAGTTGATGCATGTATTACTAGATTAAGAATTAATGTTAAAGATAAGAGCTTAGTTGATCAAAATACAATTACTAAGAAATTAGGAGCTATGGGATTTGCGGAAAGTGATATGCAAATGCAATCAATATACGGAGCTCATGCTAATGTATTAAAAATGGAAATCCAAGATATGCTTGGTATGGAGGAGTAATTCTTATGAAAAATCTATTTGTTACAGACTTAGATGGTACTTTTGTTAAAAATTCTGTGTCAGTAGCAGAAGATGATTTAAAAGCGTACCATATCGCAAAAAAATATGGTGATTTCTCAGTTGCAACAGGAAGATCTATAACTGAAATAAAATATGTGGAAGATCAAAATAGCCTTGATGTAACACATATGATAGGTTTTAATGGAGCAATAATAACTCAAAAAAGATAAAGTATTATTTGAAAAAAACATATACCAGAAAATGTGGTAGGAGAAATTTTTGAATACTTAAAAAAATGCAAAATTAATCTTTGATGCTTTAGATGGGAATCAACGTATTGGGAATTTTCAACATGAAAAAAAGAAAGGCTTTGGAATATGGAACTTATTTGTAAAGAAGATCCATTCCCTTATCTAGAAGGAAAAAAACTATATAAAAATAAATGTTCGTCCAAAAGCTGAAGATTTAGAAAGATTCTACACAGATATGAAGGAGAAATTTCCAGAAGTAGAAATCTTCAAATCTGGTTCAACTCGTATGGAAATAACAGCAAAAAATATTTCTAAAGCAAGTGGAATAGAAACGATTAAATCAGGATACGATCGTGTTATTGCTTTAGGAGATTCAGGTAATGACGTGGATATGTTTGAAAGTGCTGATATTTCGTACTGTATGGATCGTGCTCCAGAGGATGTAAAAGATAAGGCTACTCATGTGGTTAAAGATTTTGCGGCAGCAATAGCCCATTTTGAAAAAAACTATAAATAAATTAAAGAACCGATATTAAGTTATCGGTTCTTTTTGTGTTAATATTTCTCAAGTATTTCTTTTCTAACTGCTGAAATCAAGTATAGTGATCCAGTGATTAGGAAAAATCTCGTCATTTTCTAAGTTAGGTATTATATCGGCTAATGCAGTTTCATAGTTATTGTATTTTTGTAACATGTGTACTACCAAAAACTTGATATTAGATTATCTAAGTTTGATTCTTTTTATTTCGATAGGTACTTTTTGTTGCTGAGAATTTTGCGGAAACTGTTTTTAATTTTGCTATCATATCTTTGTAATCTTTATCCTCTAGAATACCTAATAGTATAGTTAGTTTTGAGAATTGTTGTTTATTAAGATATGCGACTAAGCTATCAATACCATCGTTGTTATGAGCTCCGTCTAATAAGATGTTTTCTCTATCCATTCTAAACGTCCAACCCAAACTGACTCAGCTAGAGCTTCTTTTATAATTGAGTTATCTATATCTATTATTCCACGTTCACGTAAGTTGAATAGGGCACTTAACGCTAAAGATGCATTGTAAACTTGATGTTCTCCTACCATTTTTGTTGAGTAAGTTTTCGTTTTTTTAAAACTAAAGACATTTCCTCGAGCATTTACTTCTTTGATTTCAATGTCATTAGTATCTAAAATATTAAGTGTTGCATGTTTTTCTTCGCAGATATCTTTAATCACATTAATTACACTATCTTTTGCCGGATACATAAGGACATGATCATTTTCTTGGATAATTCCACCTTTTTCATAGGCAATTTTTTCAAGAGTGTCTCCTAATATAGCAGTATGGTCTAAACCAATCTTTGTAATAATTGATAATTCTTTATTTTTTTAAAGATATTAGTTCCATCATAACGCCCACCAAGACCTACTTCCATAATAACAAAAATCTGTTTTTTTATCTCTAAAGTATAATAAGGCTACACCTGTGATGATTTCAAAAAATGATAGTTTATCACTAGGATCAGGGTTGTTTTTATCGTATGTATTTTGTACTAGTTTAAATAATCTATATGCCTCTTTATATGAAATAAACTCATCATTAACACGAATTCTATCGTTGAAACTAAGCATTCCAGGGCTTGAATAGAAACCAACTCGGTACCTTGTTTTAAGTACGTCTTTAATATAAGAGCTAGTTGAACCTTTACCATTAGTTCCAGCAACATGGATAACTTTAAGATCTTTTTCAGGATGATCGAAAAGTTCAAGGATATGCTCCATTCTATGAAGTCCGAGTTTCATACCAGTACGCTCGATTTTATAAGATGATGTAATAAGTAGTTCTTCACATACACATTCAATAGCGAAATTAACGACGTTATCTTCATCAAAGGTATGTAGTTTTTCAGCTAGTGTTTCTAAGTCTAATTTATCGAAAAGCTCTAAAATATTATGTTTATCTATTAAATTATTTTCTTTTTAAATATTTTTTTCAAATTTTTATTTTACAATTCATAATAAGCTCCACATTTTATAATATACATTTAATTTTATAATGAGAATGCTTAATTGTAAAGGATATAATTTCTATCATTTTGTGATATAATTTAACTGTATTAGGAAAAAGAGAATAAGTGAGTAGAGAAGAAAAAAATTAATATAGATGGTTTATGATATTAAAAAAATGAATCTAGTGGTCATTATTAGTGACATTATTATAGAGTTAGAAATAATGTATGAAAAAAATTGAGTGAATAAAAGACACAGGTTGAACAACTTTGTAAGAGTATAATGGAGAGTAAATAATAGAATTTGTGAGGGTGTAGATATGGATATTAGATTAGAAAATGGAATAAATATAAATAATTCTTTGTTATTATGCGGCTGGTCAAATGAAAAAGGAGAAAAAAATTCCAAAAACAATGGATGGGAACTAAAATTACCTATCCATTAGATATAGATAAGATACAAAAAAATGGATAATGTATTCTCAATTTTTTTAACAAAGAAGAGTTTATAGGTATAATACAAATTATCCGATTTGAAAAATAATAATGCTCATATAGGTAGATTTATAATAAATCCTCAAAAAAACAGGACAAGGATTTGGAAAAAGCAGCACTGAAAAAAAGTTTTTGAAGTTTTTTTATTTAGTGATAAGAATATTGAGAGTGTAACTTTAACAGTTTTTTTGCCTCTAATAAATATGTAATGAATATGTATGAAAAAGTTAGGGTTTAAGATAGATGAGGTTTTAAAAATCTCCAGAATTAAAATATATTATGAAAAAAACGCTAAGCAAATATAAATTGCTTAGCATTTTTGCTATATTAATCCATTCTTTTTGTGACAAAAAAATCCAATCCCTATAAACAGTAATACTAGTAGTAAAGCATGTAGAAACTCTAAACTCCAAATATTATTAAGTGTAGAACCAAAAATTTAGCCAAATTAATCGTCCGGGAATAAGCCCAATAAGGTTAGCTATAAAATAATTTTTTTAAAACGAAATTCTAGTAAGTCCATATGAATAACTCACAACACTATTAGGTAAAATAGGAATCAATCTAAATATTATTAAAAAAATACAGCTAGTTTATTTTCTTTAATACCAAAAATTCTATTAAATTCCTTTTAATGATAATTTGTGTACTAGAAATTTTTTTCGATATAATCTCTCGAAGTATCTTGATATAAGAAACATTACATTAGTATATATAATTGCTGCGGCAATAGTAAGAATAGCTCCGAGTTTAAAAGCCGAATAAGTAACCACCTATAATAGAAAAATATTCCAGGTGGAAATAAAAAAATAGGGAGAACAGATGCGAGTAATAAAAAAATATTAAAGGTGAATAATCACCGAATTGTGCGATAAAAATCTTGCATAGTTTCTCCTTAACTTATTATTATAATATTTAATATTATATCATACATTTTAAAAATAATAGCATTATTGGGGTAAAGAGCTAATTATTATAGGTAAAATATTTCAACTGAAAAACTATACTATAAAAATGATATAATAGAATAGTTAGAAAAAAATTATATAAGGTGAAAACATGAATAAACTTAGAAAAACTTTTTAAATGAAAAAAATATTTAATTATGGGGATACTGAACTTTACTCCAGATTCTTTTTTTCTGATGGTGGAGATTTTTTTATGATGTAGAAGCGGCAATCGAAGGTGTTCGTAAGATGGTTGAAGAAGGTGCAGATATTATCGATATCGGTGCGGAGTCAACACGCCCAGGCTCAACTGTTGTTAGTGAGGAAGATGAATTAGCAAGACTACAAAGTGTATTTCCAACTTTAAGAAAAGAATTTCCCGATGTATGTTTTAGTATTGATACATATAAACCGACAGTTGCTGAATATATGATTAAAGAAGGTATTGATGCTTTAAATGATGTTAATGGAGTTAAAGGAAGTAATATGGCTGAAGTTGCGGCTAAGTATGATATACCAATCTTCGTTATGCATAATGGCGGTGTTGAAGAAGGTCATGAAATTGAACAAGTAGTTCATGAACTTAGTGAAAGTGTAGATATTTGTTTAAAAGCAGGTGTGAAAAAAGAAAATATAATTTTAGATCCAGGTATGGGATTTGGGGAAAAACTGCAGAAGCTAATTTAGAAATAACTAGAAAACTAGAACTGCTTAATTCATTAGGTTGTGAAATTTTATATGCGGTAAGTAGAAAAAGAACTACAGATTATATCTTAGGAGGAAATACTAATCCAAAAAGATAGGGATATAGTAAGTGCAGCTTTATCTATAGAAGCGGTAAAACGTGGAGCGAGAATGGTTAGGGTACATAATGTTAAAGTAATGAAAGAAGCTTTTAATAACTTATGAAATAATTAATGGTCAATAATTCTAAAGGAGGGTGACAATGAAAAAAATACATTTATTTATAATAATTATTTAGAAGCCCAAAAGGTCCTGAGTACTTTAGAAAAAGAATTAGAACAATGTGATGAGTTTATCTTTAGTGTAGCATTTATTTCTGAGAGTGGTCTAACTAGCTTGCTTCAAGTTTTAGAAGATTTGGAAAAAAAGAAATATTCCGGGTAAAATTTTTAACGACAAACTATTTGTATTTTTAATACCCTAAAGCGCTAGATAAATTAAATAAATTTAAAAAAATATTGAATTAAAAATTTATGATAGTGAAAAAAATAAGCATGGCTTCCATACAAAAGGATATCTTTTTAGACAAGGTCATAAATGGAATATTTTTAATGGGGAGTTCAAATCTAACGAGCGCAGCATTAACTATTAATAAGGAATGGAATACTTTAGTTGAAGAAGATTTAGAACATAGTTCTAAGGTACTAGAAGAGTTTAATTCGCTTTGGAATCAGTCTGTAAAGTATAGTGATATTAGAGAAAAGTATATTAAAAACTTTAGCGTTAATAATACTCGAAGTAAGAAAGAAGAAAAGATTATTTCCGAGGAAATCAATCCTAATAAGATGCAACAAAGTTTTATAAAAAATCTAGAGAAGTTAAGAGAACAAGATAATAGAGGATTATTAATTTCTGCGACTGGTACAGGGAAAAAAACATTTGCGGCGGCCTTTGGGATGAAGAGTATAGATGCTAAAAAAAGTCTTATTTATAGTGCATCGTGAACAAATAGCAAGACAAGCTCTGGAAACTTTTAAACTAATTTTTGGCCATAGTCGTTCATATGGACTGTTAACTGGACAGAATAAAAATACTGAAGCGGATTTTATTTTTGCGACGATTCAAACTATATCTAAGCAAGAAGTTTATCAAAGTTTTTCTAAAACCTATTTTGATGAAATTATTATTGATGAAGTGCATAGGGCAGGTGCCGAAAGTTACCTTAGAGTAATGGATTATTTTAAACCTACTTTTTACCTTGGAATGACAGCTAGTCCTGATAGAACAGACAGTTTTAATATTTATGAGTTATTTAATAATAATATAGTTTACGAAGTTCGTCTAAAAAGAAGCTATGGAAAAATGATTTATTATGTCCGTTTCACTATTTTGGTATTAGTGATTTAGAAATTGATGGACAACCTATAGATGAACTTAGTGATTTTTCTAAGTTATATTCAGCTAAACGTGTCAATCATATTATTGATAGAATAAACTATTACGGCTATTCAGGTAATAGAGTAAAAGGGCTTGTCTTTTGTTCTTCTAAACAAGAGGCAAAAGCACTAAGTGATGAATTCAATAAAAGAGGTTTTAAAACTACTAGTCTAACAGGTGAAGATAGTCAAGAAATCCGTGAGAGAGAAGTCGAAAGATTAGTTGCTAATTCGGGTGATGTTCTTGATTATATTTTTACCGTTGATATTTTTAATGAAGGTGTAGATATTCCGGAAGTTAATCAAGTAGTAATGTTACGACCGACGCAAAGTGCTATAGTATTTATTCAACAACTTGGTCGTGGTCTTAGAAAAAGTAAGGATAAAGATTTTTGTTGTTATAATAGATTTTATCGCAAACTACAAAAAAATAACTTTCTAATTCCAGTAGCCTTATCTGGAGATAATAGTTATGATAAAGATACAGTTAGAAAAATTTTTTTATCGCAAGGAACAAGATATCTACCGGGAACATCTACTATTCATTTTGATGAAATTTCGAAACAAAGAATATACAGTGCTATAGATAATGTTAAACTAAACACATGGATTTTTTTGTCGCTACAGAGTATAGTAAGTTAAAAAAATAAACTAGGAAGAATTCCAACATACTATGATTTTGAAAAACTATGATGCATTAGATATTAAGAAAAATCTTTGAAGTAGCAGGAAGTTATTATACTTTCCTTACTAAGAAGGATCGTCAATTTAAATATAAAGGTCTATTATCAAAAAAACGGCAGAAAATATGTTGAACTTTGTATCTACCAATTTAATACTTAGTAAAAAAAGATAGAAGAGTTACAAATTTTAAGTTTACTTCTTAAAGATGATGTAGAAAAATATTGAAGGGCAGTTCAAAGATATTATGTTGGCTAAATATAATAAGTTTATAGCTGATTATGAACTAGAAGTTAGTAAAAAAATACTAACGAATAATTTTTGTAACTAGTAGTGTTACTAAAAAGAAATTTAGTAATTGTATATTTTTTTAGATGAGAATAGTAATACACTAAAAAAATATCAAAAAGAATTTGAAAAAGGAACTGCAGTCTGAAGCTTTCAGAGAACTGCTAATTGAATTAGTTGAGTATGGAATCTATAGATACAATAAGTATTATAAAGATCGTCTATATAGAGATACTAACTTTGTTTTATATGAAAAAAATATAGCTTTGAAGATATTTGTAAGTTATTCTCATGGGGAATAAACTACGTTCCGCTTGCGATAGGTGGTTATAAATATGATGAGAGAACGAAAAACTCTGCCAGTATTTATAAATTATGATATTGATGAAAAATTCATTTAATAGAGATTATACGCATGGATTTTTACCGGATAATGGTTTTACATCAATGTCTAAACCTCGACGTAATTTAGAATCTAAAGAGTGTGAGTACTTTTATAATGATGATACAAAAAAATCTATTTATTTATGAGAAAGAATAAAGAAGATAAAAGATGGAGCAAGGATTTTCTACTTTTTTTAGGTGAGATGAAAACCGTAGGTGAACCAAAAGCTGGTCCATAGAGAAAGAAGCGGAGATACTGTAATTCAGTTTTATTATAAAAATACAAACACCTCTTAGAGAAGATATGTATGAGTATTTTACAAGAGATAGAATATAAATAAAAAAACCCCCACCCTAATTTAAGGGCGGGGGTTAAGAAGTAAACAGCAAATATTAATGATAAATCTTCAAATACTATTTATTTTCTTCGTATTTTTTCTTGTCAAATCCATGCCATGCAGCTTCCATAATTCCTTCTAAGTCTTTAAGAAGAGCTAGACGAGGGTTAGCTGGTGTACATTGATCTTCGTATGCATCTAATGAAAGAGTTTTTAGTGCATCTTTGAATTTATCGTAATCTACACCGTGATCTTTGAAGCTCATTGGAGTTCCTACACGTTTACCAAGTTCGAATACTGCTTGTGCGTAAGAATCTACTGCTTCTTCAGGAGTATCAGCTTTAAGTCCTAACATACGAGCGATATCTTGGAATTTTTCTGCTCCTTTGTAGTGTTCATATTTAGGCCAGATTGATAATTTACCTGGTTGTGTACCATTGTATTTGATTACGTATGGAAGTAATGTAGCGTTTGTTTCACCGTGAATTGTGTGGAATTTACCACCAATTTTGTGTGCCATTGAGTGACAGATACCTAAGAATGCGTTAGAGAATGCCATACCAGCTAAGCAAGATGCGTTATGCATTTTTTCACGAGCATCTCTGTCGAATTCTTTAACAGATTTTTCTAAGTTTTCAAATACAATCTTAATTGCTTGAAGTGCGATACCATCTGTGTAGTCATTTGCTAAGATAGAAGTGTATGCTTCAGTAGCGTGAGTTAACACGTCCATACCAGTAGCAGCAGTTGGTCTAGCTGGTACTGTCATTACTAAGTTAGGGTCAACGATAGCAACGTTTGGTGTTAAAGCATAGTCAGCTAGTGGATATTTTTTATCATGTTCTTTATCAGAGATAACTGCGAATGGTGTAACCTCACTACCTGTACCAGAAGTTGTAGCAACAGCGATAAATTTAGCTTTGTTTCCTAAGTGAGGGTATTTTACAGTACGTTTTCTGATGTCAGAGAATTTTTGAATTAATTCTTTGAAGTCTGCGTCTGGTCTTTCGTAGAATAACCACATGATTTTACCAGCGTCGATTGCTGATCCACCACCTAGAGATACGATAGCATTTGGTTTGAATGAATTCATAATTTCTAATCCACGTTTTACTGTCGTAATGTCTGGGTTAGGTTCTACTCCAGCGAATACTTCGTAAGCAACTTTATTTTTACGGCGGTTTAATTGGTCAATGATGCGCTGAGCGAATCCAAGTTTAACCATAGACTCATCAGTTACGATCATCACTCTCTCTAAACCCTCCATTTCACTTAAGTATCTAATTGCGTTTGGCTCAAAGTATACTTTTGGGGGAATTTTATACCATTGTAAGTTGTTGTTTCTACGCCCAATAATTTTATAGTTAAGTAGGTTTACAGCTCCTATATTTCCAGATACTGAGTTTCCTCCGTAGCTACCACATCCAAGAGTTAGTGATGGGATAAGCGCGTTGTAGATATCCCCGATACCACCGAATGTAGCTGGAGTGTTCCATAAGATACGGCAAGCAGGAACTACTTTACCAAATTGTTCAGCAACCTCTTCGTCTTGAGTATGTACAGCAGCACTGTGGCCTAAACCATTAAATTCAACCATTTGACGAGATTTTTCAATACCATCTTCAGTGCTTAGAGATTTAATTACTGCGATAACTGGAGATAGTTTTTCACGAGTAAGAGGTTCGTTTTCTCCTACTTCTTTAACTTCAGCAGCTAAGATAATTGTTCCTTTAGGAACTTTGAATCCAGCAAGTTCAGCAATGTGCTCAGCTGATTTACCAACTACGTCAGCATTTAATTTAGCGCCAGCACAGTTTTTAGAGTTAGCTTTTGCTCCAAATACTAATTCTTCAAGTTTAGCTTTTTCTTCTTTGTTAACGAAGTATACATGGTGTTTTTTCATTAATTCGATGAACTCTTTGTAGTGTTCAGTATCAACGATAGCTGCTTGTTCACTGGCACAAATCATACCGTTATCGAAAGCTTTACTTAGTACGATATCGTTAACTGCTTGTTTAAGTTTTGCATCTTTATGTACGTAAGCAGGTACGTTACCAGGTCCAACACCTAAAGCAGGTTTACCGCAAGAGTATGCTGCTTTAACCATTGCTCCACCACCAGTAGCAAGAATTGTAGCTACTCCATCATGTTTCATTAATGCATTTGTTGCATCTAACGATGGTTTTTCAATGAATTGGATACATCCTTCAGGAGCTCCAGCTTTAACTGCTGCTTCGTAAACTATACGAGCTGCTTGTTTAGAGCACTCGTTTGCAGCTGGGTGGAAGCTGAAGATAATTGGGTTACGAGTTTTTAAGCAGATTAATGATTTAAATACTGTAGTAGATGTAGGGTTAGTTGTTGGTACGATACCACAAACAACACCAACAGGTTCAGCAATTGTAGTTAAACCATCTGATTCATCTTTATCAACAATACCTACTGTTTTTAGATCGCGTAAGTTGTTTGTAATATATTCACAAGCGAATAAGTTTTTAATTGCTTTATCTTCTACTAAACCACGTCCTGTTTCTTCAACAGCAGCGATTGCAAGAGGTCCATGTTGATCTAATGCTGCAACTGCGGCTGCATGAACGATTTTATCAATTTTTTCTTGACACTCAATTTCTTTAAATTTATCTAAAGCCACTAATGCTTTACTAACAAGATTGTTTACTTCTTCAACTGGATCAACAGTTGTAACTTTTTCTTTCGCCATAATAAATGCCTCCCGATAATTTATATATTTTTATTATGTTTGTTATTTGTAAAAACTATCTATAAAATTTAGATAATTTTTTTAAAGATTAAAGTTGAAACTTTAGTTTTTATTTGGTGTCGACTACCATTTACAGATAGTGTAGCATAGTGAAAATAAATAATAAAAGCGATTTCAGAAACATAGAAAAATTAGTGAAAATATATAAAATCATAAAAACAATTGTATTTTTTTACCTGAATATTCTTTTGAATTTTAATAAATACAGTTCAAATTTAGAGAAAGTTAATACTAAAATAAATAGTAATATTTTAGCGACTGCATAATACAAGCAATTATATAACAGGAAAAAAATAGTTTAAATATCTTAATTATATTTGTATAAATAATAAAAATCAAATTATAATTAAATTTTTTTGTAAATGATAACACCTATTAATTTGCAACATTAAAAACTAATGTTGCACAAAAATCAATAAATGTTTGATAATTGCTTATGTAGAAGTGATAACATAATCTTTTGAAATTAGGTAAAGGATTACCAATTTACAGAATTTAGTTATAAAAAAATCTATAATTCATAAAAAAACAAATAAACAATGAAATATTGTAAATGAATTATTATAATAGAAGTGATTATTAAGTTTGTGCTAGAAGTTTAATATTTTTTTGTTTATATAAGATAGTAAGAAAAAGTATTTTTGAAAAAAATAATCATAAAAATCAGGGATATCTATTGATTTTTTTATTTCTATACTTGATATAATATTCGCTAGAGTAATTTTATTACTCCTTACTCTCTTGAAAAAAATAGAGAGTCGCAAAGACCAAAAAGGAGGTAACACACACATGAGAAAAATATGAAGTAATGTTTGCTGTTCAACCACGTATTGAAGAAGAAGCTAAAAAAAGCTGTGGTTGAAAGATTCGTAAATATTCTTTCAGAAGGTGCAGAAGCAGTAGAAGTTAAAGATTTAGGGTAAAAAAACGCCTAGCTTATGAAATCGAAGACTTCAGTGATGCTTACTACTATGTAGTAGAATTAACTTCAGAAACAGATGCGTCTACAAAAGAATTCGATCGTTTAGCAAAAATTAGCGATGATATCATCCGTCACATGGTAGTTAGATTAGAAAAATAAGGGGTGGCTTACTATGATTAATAACGTAGTATTAGTAGGAAGATTAACAAAAGATCCAGAACTAAGATATTCTAGTTCGAATATACCGATGGTTTATTTTACAATTGCTGTAAATAGAACGTTTGCTGACCAAAGTGGTCAAAGACAAGCTGATTTTATCAGCTGCGTTGCTTTTAGAAAACAAGCAGAAAATATGGCTCGTTTTTTAGGGCGTGGTAGTTTAATCGGTGTTGAAGGTAGAATTCAAACTAGAAATTATCAAGGTAAAGATGGAAACACTGTTTATGTTACTGAAGTAGTAGCTGACAGAATCCAATTCCTTGAATCTAAATCTAGTTCAAATAGACAAAACAACGGTTTTGACTCTATGAGCTTTTAATCAACCTCAATCACAACCTTCGTTTAATAATAATCAAAATTATTATAACAATACTAATCAAAACCAAGGGCAAGCTAATTCAGCTATGCAAGATTTTATTAATGACAGTTCATCATTCTCTGATTTTGGGGAAAACTTCCCAAGTAATTTAGATGATGACTTCATGCAGGATGTAGTAAATCCGTTTAAAGAAGACTAAAATTACATAGGAGGACATGCACAATGGCAGTAAATAACAATCGTCGTAACAACATGCGTCGTCGTAAAAAAGTATGTTATTTCACTAAAAATAACATCGAAACTATCGATTACAAAGACGTAGAATTACTTAAAAAATTCATTTCAGAACGTGGAAAAATCTTACCACGTCGTGTAACTGGTACTTCAGCTAAGTATCAAAGAATGTTAACTACAGCAATTAAAAGAGCTAGACACATGGCGCTTTTACCATACGTTGTAGACGAAAAATAAGATTAATAACGAAAAAGATGAGCTTAGGCTTGTCTTTTTTTTTGCCTCTGATATAATAAAAGGGAAAGAGTAAACATTTAACATATTTTATATAGAGGAAAAAGATGGAATTTAGAAAAATTAGATGAATCAAAAAGTTTTAAAAAGATCCAGTACATAGTTATATTCATATTAATTATGAAGTAGTATGGCAATGTATAGATAGTAAAGAATTTCAAAGATTAAGACGTATTCGACAATTAGGTGGAGATTTTCAAGTATATCCAACAGCAGAGCACTCACGTTTTTCACATTCTTTAGGAGTGTATGAAATAGTGCGAAGAATGGTTACAGAAATTAAGTCGCTTAGTAACGAGTTAAGTGAATATGATAAAGTTTCTGTTATGCTTGCTGGATTGCTACATGATGTAGGTCATGGCCCTTTTTCTCATGCGTTTGAGCATGTAACAAATCATAGTCATGAAGATTATACTGTAAAGATAATTTTAGGTAATACAGAACTTAATTCAGTTCTAAGTAAAGTTTCTAAGAATTTACCACATGATATAGTTGCGATTATTCAACACACTCATAAAAATGATATATTAAATCAAATTGTTTCAGGGGCAACTGGATGCTGATAGAATGGATTATTTATTGCGTGATTCATACTTTACAGCGACAAGTTACGGTCAATTTGATCTTGAGAGAATTTTGAGAACTATGCGTGTTAGAAAAATTGATGATGATAAAAAGCAACTAGTTGTTAAGTATACAGGTATTCATAGTGTAGAAGATTATATTATGGCTCGTTACCAAATGTATTGGCAAGTTTACTATCATCCTGTAGCTAGAAGCTATGAAACGGTATTTATCCAATTATTTAAAAGGTTAAATGATATTTTTCAAAGTAAATAAAGATTATTTTTTTCTGATATAAAAGTTTTAGTTCCATTTTTAGAAAAATCAGAAGTAACGGTAGAAGAATACTTTAGATTAGATGAAAAATTCATTATTGTACTGCTATACTTTTAATCCAAGAAAAAAAGACGATAAAAATAGCTGCTGATTTGGCTGATAGATTACTTAATAGAAAAACTATTTGAATACGTTGATTACAATGAAGATAACCTAGAACAAATAAAAAAATATGTTAAAAAGAAAAATAACTATGATATGAATTATTATTTAAGAATAGAGAGTATAGAAGCAAGCTTTATATAGTCCGTATAAGGGGAGAAAAGATACTAATAGAGAAGTTAGATGGAAAAATAGTTGCTTTTAGAAAAAAAGCTAGTACTATAGTAGAATCAATCACAAAAGGTGAAACTAAAAGAGAAGGTACTATATTCTATCCTAGATAAAGTTAATAAAATAATTGCTAGTATTACTATATTGCTATGTATAACTAGTAATTATTTTTTTATAACGATTAAATTGTCAGAAAAATAAATTTATTTTTAACTAACTATTGATTTTAATTGTCGGAAATGTTATAATCGTAATTAGTTAAAAAAATTTTTCAACAATAAAGGAGCGATGTTAAATGTTTGAATTAGCAAATGTATCAAGACCAGGAGTGAGTGAATATATTTCAGGAAGTGGCGCGTTATCGGCACTTGATAGTAGATTAGAAGGTTTTAAAACTCCTTTAATTGTTACTGGAGAAAAATCTTATGCAGCTTTCAAAAAATTCTATAAAGGTAATAGAGAATTCAAAGTAGCTAAGTATGATGGAACATCATCATATGAGGATATGCAACGTATCGCGGATGAATATGGGCAAGATGTTGACGTAGTACTTGGAGTAGGTGGAGGTCGTGTTATCGATACTGCCAAAGGTGTAGCTAGTGTATTAAATAAAGAATATATGACTGTACCTACAGTAATTGCGACTTGTGCACCATATGCACCGGTGGCTGCTGTTTACCATCCAGATAAAACATTTAGAGAGGTAGCATATTTCAAACGTACAGCATATGCGTGTGTAGTAGATTTAGATTTATTATTAGAATCTCCAAAAGAATATTTTGTAGCTGGTATTGGTGATACACTTGCTAAATGGTATGAAGCAGTAGTACTAGTAGAAAGAAATAATAAATATAATGATCCGTTAGTAAGAATGGGGTTAGAAGCAGCGAAAATTACTCGTGACGTTTTATTGCGAGATGCTAATGGAGCTTTAGAAGCTTTAGATAAAAAAGAAGTGACAGAAAGTTTTAAAAAAATGCTGTAGATACTGTATTTGCAATTTCAGGGTGTGTAGGATGTTTTGCAGTTCACTACGGACGTATGGCAGGAGCGCATGCTGTGCATAATGGTATGACATTAGTTGAAGAAACTCACAGCGTATTACACGGAACAAAAGTTTCTTATGGTATTTTAGTACAATTATTAGCAGAAGGTAAAAAAAGATGAAGTGGAAAAAAATTAGTTCCATTCTATAAAGAAAAACAACCTTGCTTATAACTTAGCATGTGTAAATGTTGTAGAAGATGTTGATGCTAAGATGCAAAAAAATTGCTGAATATGCAGCAAGTGATAAAGAATCATTCAAACTAGCTGTTGATGTATGTACTCCAGAAGTAGTTTTAGCGGCTATGAAAGAATTAGAAGAATTAACTAAATAATATAATAAGAAACCACTAAGTAAATCTAGTTTTACTTAGTGGTTTTTTTAGAGTGGTCTGTAATTAAAGATTATTTTTTTAATACTGGAACCAACATAGCTTTTTTTAACGTCTTCTGCAGTATTGTCTTGTAATAAGTAGTTAACTATTTCATATCCGAATAATATAGCTACAGCTGGTCCCTGCGCAGTAATTACGTTTTTTTATCTATAACAACAGCTTTTTTTCAGAGTTGTAATTTTTATAATTAATTTCTTTATCAAAACCAGGGTAAGACGTCACTCTTTGTCGTCTGTTATTCCAGCAGCGCTAAGCACTATAGGAGCGGCACAAATAGCGGCAACTAATTTTCCAGAATTATACATTGTTTGATAAAAATTCAATAATTTTTTTATTATCACGAAGTAAAGTACTTCCTGGCATTCCGCCGGGTATGACTATTGCATCGTAGTCCAAAAATATTATTTACTTCTTCTATTTTTTTATCTGCGAGTATTTTTTTATATTATGTGAACTTGTTATAAAAATCTTCATTATTTGCAGAGATAAGATCAACCTCTAGATTAGCGCGACGCATAATAGTCTAGCGGAGCTATAAATTCCAATTCTTCACTACCATTTTCAATAAATAAAGCAACTTTTTTTGTCATAAGAACCTCCGAAAATTTATTATATCTACTTATATTTTATAATATTTCCTAGAAAAATATAAAGTTATAGAAAAAAAGCAACCACATCCGGAATGTGGTTGCAAAGTTCAAGCTTTTAAAATTATTTAGAAATTTCTAGAACTCCATAGCCTGTGTCACGGCGTTTATAAACTATAGAAACTTCTCCAGTTTTGTCATCTAAAAATGCAAAGAAATCGTGACCTAAAAGTTCCATTTGGAAAACAGCTTCTTCTCTTGTCATAACTTCAACTTTAAGTTGTTTAACTTTTCCAAGATTTACTGATGGTTCTTCTACATCTTCTAATTCGCTAGTAAGAAGATTTTCGTTAACAAATCCTTTTTCTCGACCTTTTCTATTGATTTTTGTTTTGTGTTTTCTCATTTGTCGTTCTAGTTTGTCAACAGCTAAATCTACTGCAGCATACAAGTCTTCGTTAGTTTCTTCTGCACGAAGTGTAACACCTTTTAAAGGCACTGTGATTTCAATTTTTTTCTTATTATTTTTGTATACTTTAGCATTAGCGTAAACGTTTGCTTCTAAACTGTCAGCAAAGTATTTTTTTTCTAATTTAGAAACTTTGTTTTCAACATATTCTCTAATTGGTTGAGTGATTTCTAAATTTTTCTCCTCGTACTTGATATCTTAACATTTTAAAGCACTCCTTTCATAAAGTAGACAATCTACTTTTATAGGGTTTCCCTTATTTTATACATTTATTATAACATTATTTGATAACGTTAGCAACTGTAAAAAAATGTAAATAGTGGATTTTTTTGAAAAAAATATATTTATTTGCTTTTGTAAATATATTTTTTTGTTAAAAATGAAAAATAAAGACAATATTGTAAGGAATTATAGATTATTACAAATATTAAAAAAAGAAGAATTATCTGAGATGATACTCAAAGATTATTATAAAATAATGTTATGCATTATTTTTATAGAATGCTTTTTATTATTGCTGTATTAATATTAGTATTGGAAATTTTATTTTTATATTAGACAGGCAATGAGCAAGAGTAATAGGGATATTGAAAGTTTTAGGGAGTAAGTTATGTTTTTTTGAGGAGAATTTTAAAGTTTAGATTGATAAAAAAAGGTTTCAAATATTGGCGGAAAAATTAATTGTTTTTAGTTTTAATTTGTACACAAATTTTCTTTCTTACTACATTTTTTTAAAAAAATGGAATTGGTCACTTTGAAAAAAATATTGGAGAATAAATTTAAGTGGAGGCGAATAACAATATGAAGTTGAGAAATTATGTGGCTATAGGAGTATGTGTTATTTTTAATTGTAAAAAAATTTTGAATTCTTTTTTTATACAGCCCAAGTTGTGGGAGTATCGTTTGTCACAAGAATTTAAATCATTAGGTCTCAAAGGTGATTTAAAAGTGATTGACACAACAAAAGAAATTGAAGCATACTATGGAACTCGAGTTAAGTTCAATTATACAGAAAGATTTTTCTGATGGGTATGTTTTAAAAAGTGGATGATTATGCAGATATTCATGGTACTACTGGAGAACATTTAGAGGGTTTATATTATGATCTAGAAATTGAGCATCTACTTAATGACGAAGAAAAAAAGTTGTTTAATGTTGTTAAACTACGCGAGTTTGACTTCTTATTTGACGTTTATGAGAAGAGACCAGGCTTTAAACTAGAGGAAGATAAAATAAAAAAGGATATAGCGAATAAAAATTAATGAATTGTTTAATGAACAAGTAACGTTTGATTTTTTTATTGTAAGTTTGAATTAGATTCTAGAGAGAAAGTCTGTGCTGCAATTATTTCACAGGCAGTTAAGAATCGTGATAATGGAGATTTTGAAGCAGCGGGCTTTTTATAATATTACCCCTGAAAATTTAATGAAGAATAAAGGGGTGAGACTTAGTATCAGTTGTAATTTTTTTCTAGAGTTAATCCAAGTCTTACATATTCTTATCCGACAGAACATGTCGATATTTTCAAAGCAAAACTCTTAAGTTTACCAAAAGGTTCTTTTCTTGATGGAGTCTATTTAATAAAATGGAAGTTATTATGATGATCAGAAAAGAACAGACTTTGAATTGATTTGTACATTTGTTGTTGAAGATGGTATTGGCCATTTTGAAGAAGATAAAAATTATCTCGGAAAAAAAGATGTAACTGAACGAAATTAAATGAGTGTAGGTTTTTCCCTTATTTTATAAATTTGTTATAATATTGTTTGAAAAAGCTAGTAACTGTAAAAACATAAAAAGTTAATATTTAAAAAAATATATTTTTGGCTTTTGTAAATATTTTTTTAAGTGGAAAATCAAAGGTAATGGTATTAGCATTATAATGTTCATTTGTGATTTTTAGTAAGAGGGAATGAGAAATTAAACTGAAAGTTTCTAGGGAGTAAAGTTATGTTTTTTTGAGGATTATTGTGAATTTATAGAAGCGTTATATTGCGTTTATTATTGCGATATTGATGATGATAAAAAAATTAGAATGTTACAAAAAAATATATGATGACTATGTGAAATTTGGTAAAATAAATAATGATTTTGAGGAAATATATAATGATATAATTACGGGAGCAGTCTGTACTTTAGATGATTCTAATTTAGAATTTTTTTGAAAAAGTATAATGGACTGCTTCTTTTCTATTTCTGACTTGTTTAACTTGAAAAATTAAAAATACATTATTTAGATTCTTGTTCTCATGTTAAAAAAAGATATTAGGTGTAGAAAATAGAAAGAAACAATATCATTGTATTAGATGTGGGAATAATAATCAAAAATTTATTTTATAGTTATAAAAAAATGAAGATGTTAAGATAGTTTATTGCATGAGATGTTTAGAATTCGGTCGTGTAGACAATTTTTGCACCTATGTTTAAAATTAACATTCCGGTGATAAATAAGAAAAAAATATAATAAAAACCAAGTACTAAGCTTAGTGATCTGCAGAGTGAAGCAAGTAAACAATTAGTAATTAATACCAGAAACAATAAAAAAATACTTTAGTTTGGGCTGTTTGTGGAGCAGGTAAGACAGAGATAGTTTATGAGTTAGTTTATGACGCCATTATGTCTAATAAACGCATATGTATGGCCATTCCTAGAAAAGATGTAGTAAAAGAATTATACACTAGATTTTCTAAAGATTTTAGAGATTTAGATATTAACGTCTTGCATGGTGATGAAAAAAAGTTTTGTTGATTCAAATTTTTATATTATGACAACACATCAGTTAATAAAAATACTATAAGTATTTTGATATTGTAATTATTGATGAAGTAGATGCCTTCCCATACTCAGGTGATGAGTGTTTAGAAGAGGGTGCTTTATCAAGCTTTAGTAGAAGAAGGTGTTTTAGTATTTTTATCAGCAACACCATCAAAAAAATTAAAAAGTTATGTGGATGATATAATAAAAAAATTCTGATTAGATATCATGGTTATTTATTACCTGTACCGAGAATAAGAAAAAGTAAATAAAAAAAGCTATTAATTTTTGAAGAAAAAAATCAGAAATAATGAATAAATATATCTCCGAAATTCTAAACAAAAAAAGCGTCGATTGCTTGTATTTGTACCGGTAATAGCTATGTGCCAAAAGTCTCAAGAATTATTTAGAAAAAGTATATTTCAGAAAGTATTAAAATAGATTATGTCTATAGCGAAGATAAAGATAGATCCGAGAAAAATTCAAAGATTTTATAATTTTAAAATTGATATACTAATAACGACAACAATATTAGAAAGAGGTGTAACCTTTGACTATTTAGATGTTATAGTCTTTGATGCTGGTCATAAAAAAATTTTACAAAAAGAATCGTTAATACAGATTGCAGGAAGAGTAGGGAGAAAAGAGTATGATAATATGGGAGATAATTTATTTTAGTGACGAAATAACTAAAAAATATAAAAACATGCAATAAAAAGAAATAGAGTATATGAATAATTTAGCTAGCTACAGAAAGCTAAATAAGGAGTAAATATGAAATGTATGTATTGTAAGAAAGAGATAGTGGAAAAACTCAGTTTTAATAATGTTTTTTTCTAAAAAAAGGATAGTTTGGTTTTATGTGAAGAATGCAAATATAATATTGACATAAATATAACTGAACTAGCAGAATATACCTTGTATTATTTTTGGTGATTATGAATTTTTAAAGGAGATTATATATAATATTAAATACTCTGGGGCGATTCATAAAGCGGAAAGATTTAGAGAGCTTTTTAGTTTGTTTTTTTAAAAAAATATAAGTTTAATCTTGTTACAATAGTACCGATAAATAATACGAGAAAAATACTCTAGAGGTTTTGATCATATAGCGCAGCTATGCAATGTTTGTAATGTGAAATACACTGATACCTTGCAATGTGACTATAGAGAAAAAGCAATCCAAACTTCATAAAAAAACGTGAAAAGCATAAGTTTAGAATTATAGATAATCTAAATTTTGAAAAAAATATCCTAAGAGAATATTGATAATAGATGATGTTATAACGAGTGGTAATACGTTAATAAGTTGTGCAGAAGTGTTAAAGGAAAGATTCCCTGATGCGGAAATTTGCTTTTTAACATTAGCTAAATCATAGAAAAAAATGTGATGTATTTACTGTACGTATTTTTCTGTTTTTGTGGTATAATTTATAAGTTAAAAAAATAGTTAGGAGATGGTTAAAACAAAAAAATTTTATTTTCACTAATAATGATAGTACTTATTTTGGTATTAGTTTATTACTTAACGAAAAAAATTTGAATTGAAGAAGGATCAAATAATTATATTTTTGGATATTAGTATTATTTTGGTCGGCAATTAGTATTATTAGGGCGTATAGAAAGCTCTATGCTATAACTCCTGTAGAAAATGGAGGATTATCATTAACACCTCTTTTAGCTTCTCAAATAGCTGCAGGATATGGTTTGATGAGTTTAATAGTAAGATTACCTATGTTTATAGCGAGTGATATATTTAGACGACGTAAAAATATTCGTTCAAATATCACTGTTTCTACTAATTGTAACTTCATTTTTAGTAGCCTTTAATGGTAGTTATACTACTTTATATTTATCATCGTTATCTTTAGGTATAAGTGCGACAATGTTAGCATTGTTTAATGTTATGTTTTCGGAAACTTTCTCTAAAGAAAAAGCTGCGTTATCAGTATCTATTTTATCAGTAGCGCCGCTTCTTGCTGAATTTATCGCAGCACCAATACAATATATCTTTACTATAAATGAATATAAACATTTTAATTACATGTGGATAGTATCAGGTATATTGGCTGTTGCAACATTTATTTTAACATTTATGATGAAAGATTATCGTCCAGTTAACAGTGGTTTTTCATTAGACAAAGTTAAAGTAGTATTAAAACATGGAAGCTTTATCTATGTCTGTATAATGGCCTTATTACTTTCATTTGTGAAGTTTGCGACAAGTGGAGCTAATATGATAGCATATGGAAAAACTTCATTAGGAATGAGTCCTCTTATGCTTGCTTATATGGATGCAGTGTTTGCTATTCCACAGCTAATAGCGGGTGTTTTAGTAGGGGTATATTTCACAAGAAAATGGGGGCTACAAAAAACATTACTATTTATGTTTGGTTGTGCGTTAGCATTCTACATTATAGCTCTATATGTAAATAATCCATATATAATTTACTTTAGTTATATTTTTAAATGGTTTAGGTTATGGTGGAGCATATAACGTGCTTATCTCTCTTGCTATGCAATATTTTGATAGAGAGTATCGAAATGTAAGTATGGGAATATACCAAGCATTCTTTGCACTAGGGATTTTCTATGGTGACTATGTATATGTTTGGATAGCTAAACATGTAGCTAATGGTTTATTCGGTTTTGACCAAAGTAAAGCAATATTCTTAATAGTTATAGGTATTACATTATTGAGTATGCTTATGGTTAAGCTTAGAGTAAAAGATAAATAAAAAAAGGATCTGACTTTTTAGTCAGGTCCTTTTTGTTGTTAGTGTCCAATAAGATCGGCTCTCATCCAACCTTGTTTTCCATTATATGTTACAAATGCCCAAGTTTCACCACTAGAGTTTCTTTCAGTAAAATCAACATAAACTGTATCACCTTTTTTAGCTGTTGATAATACAGAACTTGAATCGTTTGAAGAACTTCTAGGTTAACTCCAGCGTCTACATATATTCTAGCAGCTCTATTGCTGAAGTATGTACGATTAGAATTAGACGAAGGTGATGAGCTAGAAGAATTATCTTTAACTATAATAGTTTCTTTTTCTTTTTCTTTCTCTTTTTCTTTCTCATTTAGACCATTTACAGTAAATGTACGTTTGAATTCACCTTTTGTATCTAATTTTAATTTTTTTGAGCTGTATTATGATTTAAAGTAATAGTAACTTCTACTTTATCACCATTTTTTTTAAGTTTTTCTTTCTTATCATAAGAAATATCAGGTTTTGATAAGAAGTTAGAAATTTCAGTAGATGTGTTAGCTACTTCTGGGATTTTTTTAATATCTACTTGGTTTTCCTTCTCCATTTGTACCATAAGTTACAAAAATTAATTTCATAAGCTGAAACATCTACAACATTTTTCTTTTTTTCATAAACTTATTATATCCGAAGTACAGAGCTACAACTAGAACTAAGAAAGTTACTATAGCTGTAATAATTATTGGAATAGGACTCTTTTTCTTTTCATTTTTAGGTTCTTCGTTATAACTATTGTTGTCATTATAATTGTTATAGTTAGGATTTACCGGTGGTACATTATACTGTTGGTTGTTTTGTTGATTGTAGTATTGTTGGTCGTTAACCGTATTGTTGTATTGAGTATTTTGGTTATCATAATGTTGACCAGTGTAACCAGGATTATTATATTGACCGTTATAATCAGGGTTATTGTATTGCTCGTTATATTGATTATATTGGTCATTTGGGTAGTTGTTATATTGATCATTATTGTAATTAGGATTATTATTCTGAGAATTATAATTCCTGTTATTATTTGGGTTTTGATTATTCATAAATTTCTCCTTTTTATTATTATTCTGCGTAGTCTCCACCTGGAGCATTTAGGTACTCCTCAAGTGGAATATTTTTTTCATAAAGTATTTTTGCAACATCTTGACCAACATATCTAATATGCCAGCTTTCTTCCATGTAACCAGTTTTTTCTACGAATTCTGGTTTATATCTAACGATAAATCCATATTTATGTGCGTTATTAGCAAGCCATTGAGCAGCCTTTTTACTACGTTCACTTGTCCCTTCAGAACCTAGCAGCTGACCATCACTATCGATAAGGTCGAATACTAAACCTGTTTGGTGTTCACTATATCCAGGACGAGCTGAGAATCTATCCGCTTCTGCTTTTTCCGTGTGCAGATACATAGTTATTATATAAGCCAACTTGTGTCTCATAAGATCTAAATCCTGATACTTGATTTGTAATATCCATTCCAGCACTTTGAGCATCTTTAATCAGTTTATTAACATTTTTTTCTCGCTGTTGGATCTTCACCAGGGTTATAATTTTTTTAGGTAAAGGGTGTTTTTTATTAGCTAGTACTATACCGTTTATAACAGTAGGTTCGCTAACAGTTTCTGGAGTTTTACCTTTTTGTGATTCTGAGTTTTCCTTGTTGTCAGAATTTTTTTAGAGTTACTTTGATTATTAGAACTGTTTGAATTATTATTGTCTTTTTTTTGTTTCGGATGTATTATTTGTTGATGAAGTATTTGAGTTAGAAGAGCCTTCATCATCTTTTTGTTAAATAATATAAACCACCAAGAGCAAATGTAAGGACAATTATACTAACAGTAACAATAGTTATAATATGTCTTTTCATAAAATTTCTCCTTTCCTTAATAAAAACATACTTTATAAGAATACTATAATTGTATACGTATTTCTCCTATGTTATATATGATAAGTTGAAGTTTAGATTTTGTCAATATAAAAATAAAAAAATATAGTAATTTAATAAAGATTTTTTTAAATTTTATGACTTTTTCGAAAATGAAGGGGAAAAATAATGGATAAAAATTCAAAAAAATTGTTTTTAAATTGATAGGTTAATAGTGAAATATTAAATTTTATTTTCCTTTAAAAAAAGTAGTAAAATTTGGTATAATTAATAGGATATAGAACGGAGGTTCTCTATAAAAAAACGAAAAAGGAGTGTTAAATTGAATAATAACATTTCAGAAAGTCTAAAAAAAGAATTAGAGAAATTATTAGAGAATAAATTTTTCTTTAAAAAAACCTAGTAATACTAAAATAATTGTTTATTCACTTACTTTTTATTGCGTTAGTTGTTTTAAGTGCTTTCCTTAATATAGTGGAAATAGGAGCTTTTTCTAGCGGTATTCCCTTTAACATATGTACTAGGAGCTAGAGGGCTGAAATATTACTTACCGCTTGTTTTATCTGGTGTTGTAATATTGATGTTTTTTTCTCAAATCCATATATGTTATTTTGGTTTACTATGCACATGGTACTGGCATTTATTGTATATCAATCTATAGTAACAAGAAACTCTAAGGTATTCCTAGTTACAGCAGTTTCTGCATTTTTTTATTTTTTTAGGGATTGCTATTTACACAGCATTATTAGTAAAAAAATGGAATTTTAAATATTACAAATGAACAAATTAATCAATTTGTAAATGATATTCAAAAAAAGAAAGTGCACTTTCTAATCAAACTATTGATAAAAGTGTCTTATTATCAACGATTGATTCGTTGAAAAGAACTTTCCTGTAACATTGTTTATTACGTTATTCTTATACAGTTTACTATTAGTTCAATATACATTATCTATGTTAGGAAGAGAATATATTATTATTCCTACGTTTCCTAAGTTTAGTAGAATTACTCTAAGTCCTCGTATTGCGAACATCTATATAGTTTTAGTTATTATAGAGTTAATAGTAGGTGTACAAGTAGGAGATAGTTCTAATAATTTTTGGTATGTATTATTGCAAAAATACTAATACAATATTAGGACTTGTTTTTGCGCTTAATGGTTTGTTTACAGCATTTTTTTCTTTGCTGAATTAAAAAGAAAAATGAAACTAGTATAAAAAGTAATGTTAGTTATATTGTTTATAATATTCAACCCAATTTTAGAAATGCTTGGGTTTGTAGACAGTGTATTTAAATTAAGAGAAAGTTATATTATCATGAAGAAAGGAAGATAGCGATGAATGCAAAAAAAGAAAGTATGAATTAATTATTTTTAGCAATTGTTATTTTAGGTGCTATAGTAATAGGTCTACTAAGTTTAGAAAGCTTAGCTATATATTTCTTAGTGCTACTTCGCACTAATCCCTATCTACTATTATTCTAAAAAAAGTTGCTGAACAAACTGAAAAAAATATGTTAGCAAGCTAACTAATCGAATAAAAAGATTCGTCTGAAAAAAAGGAATAAATAAATTCCCTATCGGTATTATAGTAATAGACGAAAAATAAAAAAATATAGAATGGGCAAATAATTTTATTTATAAACATATAAAAGTTGAAGAAATAAAAAGGTGTTAATATACTAGAACTTATGCCTGAAATTGAAGAAATCTTTGATGTGGAAACACCAGTTGATAATCAGTTCGAAATTTTTGGTAAACACTACAAAGTTAATTATCAAAAAGATAGTGGTTATATTTACTTTTTTGATATTACTGAAAGTAAAGTGGTAATGCAGAGATTTCGTGATACAAGACCTATTATTTTAAACTTAAGTCTTGATAACTATGAAGATGTTTATGATTCATTAGATGATGAGGTGGCAAGTAGCTTTTGATGCTACTGTTGTTAGAATTCTAACTGAGTGGGCTAAGAAAAATAGTATTTATTTAAAACGATTAGATGAGGATAGATTTATAGGTCTTTTAAATGTTAAAGATCTTAAAAAGATAGAAAAAGATAAGTTCCAGATATTAGATTCAATTAGAAACTTAAAAGAAGAATTTGATGCACCAATTACCCTTAGTATTGGGGTAGGGATGGGAACAGATTTCTTACCGGAATTGGGTGAATTAGCAAAAAGTTCTCTAGATCTTGCATTAGGGCGTGGTGGAGACCAGGTTGCTATGAAAGACGTTGATGGAACGATTAAGTTTTATGGAGGTAAAACTAATCCACAAGAAAAACGTACTAGAATTAAGGCAAGAGTTATATCAAATGCCCTTGCAGATATTATTGCCGATAGTGATAAAGTTATAGTTATGGGGCATAAACGTCCTGACTTTGATGCTATTGGTGGTTGTGTAGGTATTTATACTTTTTCAAAAATAGTAGGAAAAGATTGTTACATAATTTTAAATGACAGTGATAAAGATGAAACTATTCAAAAAATTATGTTGGAAATTGAAAACACTGATGAAACATTAACAAAAGTATTTATTAACAGTGATGAAGCTTGGGAATTAATGACACCTCAAACAACATTAATTATTGTAGATACATCAGATGCTTCTCGTGTTATAGATGCTGCGATATTATCAAAAGCAAACAAGAAAGTTATAATTGACCACCATAGACGTGGTGAAGATATAATAACAAATCCACTATTAACATATATAGAACCATATGCGTCATCATCATCGGAGTTAATAGCTGAATTGATTGAATATCAAACAAAAATTGAAAAAATCACACCACTTGCAGCAACAATTATGCTAGGTGGTATAGTAGTTGATACTCAAAACTTCTCTATAAGAACAGGTTCAAGAACATTTGATGCTGCAGCCTATTTAAGAAGTAATGGAGCAGATCCAACTAAAGTAAAAACTATCTTAAAAGAACCAATTGAAAACTTTATGAATAGAGTAGAAATTATTAATAATTCTATTCAGAAAACACCAGAGATAGTAATAGCTAAAGCACCAAGTGAAAAAACATATACAAACGTTATGTTAGCTCAAAGTGCGGATTTACTACTTACTTTAAAAGGTATTGAATGTAGTTTTGCGGTTGGATATTTAGATAAAAATAGAGTAGGTATTTCTGCTAGATCATTAGGTAATATGAATGTTCAGTTAGTAATGGAAGAACTTGGTGGAGGTGGACACCTTGCTAATGCTGCTACTCAAATAGAGGGTGTTGACATTGATACAGCAGTGTCAAGATTAAATGATGCAATAGATCACGTATTATTACAGTAGTTTAATAAATTTAAAAGTGAATTTTATATAAAGGAGATAGGGTAATGAAAGTTATATTTATAGAAGATGTAAAAGGTAAAGGTAAAAAAGGAGACGTTAAGGAAATTGCTGACGGATATGCAAAATTCTTAATTACGAATAAAAAAGCAGTTCAAGCAACTAATGCTAATATGGCTACATTAAAAGGACAACAAAAAAACGTGTTGAAAAAAAGATAAACAAGAAGAGTTAGTTCAAGCTAAATTATTAGCAAAAACAATTAGAAGATGTTGAAGTTAAAATTGCTGTTAAAGCTGGAGAAGGTGGAAGATTATTTGGATCAGTTTCTTCAAAACAAATTGTTGAAGAACTTAAAAAACAACATGATCTTAAAGTAGACAAGAAAAAAATTGATTTACCACATGGAATCCAAGCTTTAGGATATACAAATGTAAAAAAATTAAATTACACAGTCAAGTTGAAGGAACTATTAAAGTTCATGTAGTGGAACAATAATAATTATGTAGGTGGAAGAATGAAATATCATATAGATTCTGTTATTTTAGCAGAGCAATCTCTGCTTGGAGCTCTTATGCAAGAGCCAGAAAAATTAGTAGAAGTCAAAGCTGCAGTTGATGTAGAAGACTTTTACGATGAAAAAAACAAGGATATTTATAATGCTATTTTACGTTTAGATGAAGCGGAAATAATACCGGATACCACTACAATATTTGAAGAAATTAATAATAGTGGGGCATTCAAATCGATGGATGCCTCATTATATATAGTGGAGCTTTATGATATTACGCCAAGTACACGTAATATAATGCATTATGCAAATTTAGTAAAACGATATTCTATATATCGTGAAATTCGTTCAGCTTTATTAAGTAGTACTGAGGAGATGAATCAAGGGAATGCTGATATTGATTCATTAACTGCTACTTTATTCGATCAAGTAGAAAGAGCTATGGAACGAGCAAAAACTTCACAGTTTAAAAATATGAAAGATGTAACTAATGAAGTATTCCAAGAAATAGTAGCACGTATGTCTGGAGAAGGTCAGAATATTGCCATTCCAACAGGGTTTAGTACATTAGACCAACTTGTCGGTTTAGGGAAAGGTGACCTGATAATATTAGCAGCTCGTCCTTCTATGGGGAAAACAGCCTTTGCTTTAAACATTGCCTTAAATGTAGCAGGTAAGAACCATAGAGATGAGAGTGAGAAAAAAACAGTAGCTTTATTTTCTTTAGAGATGGGTGCGGACCAATTGGTATCTAGGATGATATGTAGTGAAGGAATGTTAGATTCTGAAAAAATCAAAAAAGGTACTTTAGATAATGATGATATGATGAAGTTGGAAACAGCTGTTCATTTCTTAAATCAGAAAAATATTTTTATCGAAGATAGTGCATTTATAAAAGTCAATGAAGTTAAAGCAAAATGTAAACTTCTAAAAAATGAGCACGGCTTGGACCTTGTTGTTATCGACTACCTACAACTTTTACAAGGAAGTAAGAGAACAGATAATAGACAACAAGAGGTTTCTGAGATTTCTCGTAGTTTAAAACAAATGGCTAGGGAATTAGAGTGTCCAGTTATAGCATTATCACAGTTATCACGTAGTGTAGAATCACGTCACGATAAACGTCCTATGATGAGTGACCTTAGGGAATCTGGAAGTATTGAGCAAGATGCCGATATTGTATCATTCTTATATCGTTCAGACTATTATAGAAGTGAAGATGCAGATGAAAATGAAGTTCAAGAACCTAGTGATGTTTCTACTGTTGAGGTTATTGTAGCTAAAAACAGGAATGGGCAGACAGGTACTGCAGAATTAGCATTTATGAAGCGCTATAATAGATTCGTTTCAAAAAGCTATGGCGAATAAAGTATAAAATACTATAACTTAAATGAAATCTTAGGAGAAAATTAATATGAAATTTAAAAATAAGAGGTTAATTTCGGCTGCGATTGTAGTAGTATTAGTAATTGTTTCACTAATAGGTGGAACAGTAGGATCAAAAGAACAGTCAAAAGAAGCATCTGATGGATATCTAGCAGATTTTCTAATGAATCAGTCAGTTCATAAATTAACATTAAAAGAAGGTAGCGGAAGCGAAGTTATTCAGAAAATTTCTGTTGAAGGTGAAATTGGTTCAGAAATGACTAATACATATTCAAGAGGATCAATAATAAATCAAATTAAAGTTGCCTCAGCAGATCCAAATGTAAAAGCAATTTTATTATCTGTAAATACCCCTGGTGGTGGAGTATATGAAACTGCAGAAATTTATAATGCTTTAAAAAATAGTGGAAAAGATGTCTATGTAGCAATGAAAAAACAAGCAACATCAGGAGGTTATTATATCTCTATGGCTGCTAAGAAAATCTATGCTAATTCAGAAACAACTACTGGATCAATTGGAGTAATAATGAGTTATGTTTCTGCCCAAAAATTCTTAAATGAACACGGAATTAAACAAGAAACTATTCGTTCAGGAGATCAAAAAGCAATAGGTGGTCTTGCAGAAGATTTACCAGAATCTACTAGAAAGATATATCAAGAACAAAATAAAGAAGCTTATGATAGATTTGTTAAAGCTATTGCCGAAGGACGTAATATGAGTGAAGATGAAGTTAAAAAATAGCAGATGGAAGAACTTATAGTGGTAAACAAGCGGTAGAAAATAAATTAGTAGATAAAATCGGGACAGAAGATGAACTTATTAACTTAATCAAAGAGGAGAAGAACCTAAGTAATCCAAGTGTTATTGAATTAAGAAAAGATAGTTCATCAGAAAGTATTTTTATCTAGATTAGTAAAAAGCTACAACTAGATCAATTATTTCAGAGTTTAATAGTGAAGCTTCATCGACTAGTGTAGAAAGAAGCTATTTGGGTTAGGGGGAGTTATAATGACTAATAATTATAATGAAAATACAAACCCTGATTATCTAGGTAATGAATCAAACCTTAATCAAAATAGTGAAACTTCACAAGTGAAAACACCAAACTGGGGACTTAACATCAAATAGTATCCAAACTAATTTTTCAAGATGATGAGTCAACTACTAATAATGAAAGTAATGAGATGTTGCAGTCTGACTATCAAAGTAGTGAATCAAAAAGAAAAATCATAATAATGAACAATCTGTAAAAATCTGAGAATTTAACTCAGCAAGCTAACCAAACAAATAATCAAAATTATAATTATAATAATTATAGTCGTAGTGTAGATTTTTTTCATTACCAACAACATTTGAAGATTATGTAAAACTATCAGAAAAACTTTTTATGCAGGTTTCTGGCAGAGATTTATGGCTTATATAATAGATTTAATAGTAGTTGCATCAATTACAGGATTGTTCAATACAGCAACATTAAACTATTTAAATGTAGGGATTAAACTTTCTTTAATTGGAGAATTTACTTTTAAGCTTTATTATTGTTTCATTTACTTACTTTATCCTTATGACATATTTCTTTTCTCAAACATTAGGTAAAGTAATAATGAAGATAAAGGTAGAAACAAATAAAGGCGAAAAAAACTATCGTGGTCTGATGTAATTTATCGTGAGGGTGTGGGAAGAATACTAACAACAGTACTATTCTATATTCCTTATCTTTTTAGTAGGTATACTGCCCAAGAAAAAAAGGATTGCATGATTATATTGCTGATACTGTCGTAGTTAAAGAAGATTTTTTTCTAAGTTAAGAAAACAAATGAACGAAAAAAATAAGAGTTTCTATAGAAAAAAAGATGCAATATAAAAAAATATTGCATCTTTTTCTTCTATTTATCGTATCCAAGATACCCAATAGCAAGAGCACGAGGCCCCTGCATGGCATCCAATAACTGGAGAAACAACTTCAATTTCAGTTTCGATATCTCCAAATACTTTTTTTTATTGTATCTTGTGCTTTTAGCTAGTAAATCATCACTTGTATATAGTATGAATAGTGATTTTTGGATTTTTTTCTTTAATTTCTTCACACATTTTCGTAAGAACTTTATTCATACCTCTATGCTTTCCAGAAACAGTTAATAAAACCATCTTTAACTGTGATAATAGGTAGAATATTTAATAAGTTCGATAATAAGAACTGAGCTTTTAGTTAAGCGTCCACCAGCATAAAGGAAGTCCATAGTTTCTACTGTTACTAGAACATTTTGTTTTTTTCTAAAAAGTTCTTTGTATTTACTTTCTATATCTTCATAAGCAAGTGTTCCTGCTGTATAATCTTTAACGATTTTTTTCAATTGCACAACCTACCATTCTAGCTACTTGTTCAGTATCGATTACTTTTAATTTCTAGTCCTTCGATAAGATCTTTTGCTTGTAAGAATGATGAATAAGTACCAGATAATTTTGAAGATACACTAAAAGCTACTATTCTTTCATAACCTTCACTTTTTAGTTTTTTTCATATACTTCTAAGATTCTTCCAACTGATGGTTGGCTAGTGCTAGGTTTCATACCAGCATTTACTTTTTTTCGTAAAATACCTCAGGAGTAATAGTTACATTATCTATATAAAGTTCATCGTCTCAGACGAACCTCAACTGGTATTACAGTTAAGATTGGATTATTTTTTTCGAATTCTTTATTAATTTGTAATGCTGAATCACATACAAATGCTGTTTTCATAAATTTCACCTCAAATATAAATTATACATTTAGTTTTTTTAATAGTCATAAAGTTATGTAGAAAATTCTACTTAGATAATGATAAACTAAAAAAATAAATTTTTTTCAAATAAAAAGTGATACGATAGGTTAACTTATATTGGAGAATCTCATGAATAAAGTTGATTTAAATGCAATGTGAAAGCTTTTCATTTATCTAAAAATATTTTTTTAAAAGATACATTATTTATCCCTAATTATATTTATATTTGTTTATAAAAAGATATAATGGTTTATAGAAAATAATTAGTATATTTACAGATACTATAATAAAAATGAATAATTGAATTAGATTAATTTATGTTATAATAATATTAATACATCGGTGGAATTAGGAGGATTCAAGATGATTTTAGAAAATATTTCAGGACCAAAAGATCTTAAAGGATTGACAATTGAAGAATTGCATACTCTTGTAGATGAAACAAGAACAGCATTATTAGAAAAAATAAGTGCTCATGGTGGACATAGTGGACCAAATTTAGGAATGGTGGAGATGACAGTTGCCTTACACCATGTATTTGACTCGCCAGTTGATAAGATAGTTTTTGATGTTTCGCATCAGACTTATATTCATAAAATGTTAACAGGACGTCAAAAGGCATTTACAGATCCTAAACATTATGATGATGTCTCAGGATATACTAATCCAAAAGAAAGTGAGCATGATTTGTTTACTATTGGTCATACATCAACTTCTTTATCTTTAGCAAGTGGTATACTGCACGCAAGAGATTTAAAGAAAGAAAAAGGTAATGTTGTGGCAATTATTGGAGATGGTTCTTTATCAGGTGGAATGGCCTATGAAGGGCTAAACACAATAGCTACATTAGGATCTAATGCAATAATTATAATAAATGATAATGACCAATCTATTGCTAAAAATCCTAAAGGCGGTATATATACTGCATTAAGAGAGCTACGTGAAAATAAAGGTCAGGTAACAAACAATATTTTTAAAGCATTAGGATATGATTATCGCTACTTAGAAGATGGTAATAACTTAGAAGAACTAATTTCATTATTTAAAGAAGTAAAAGATATAGATCATCCGGTAGTATTACACATTTACACAGAAAAAGGTAAAGGATTTGAACCGGCAGAAAAAGACCATGAAAAATTCCATGCTGGGGGACCGTTTAGTTTAGAAACTGGAGAATATAAAAATCAAGGGGCCTCTTCTCAAACATACAATGGTATTACATCTCAATATTTAGCTAAAAAATTAGAAGAAGATCCACTAGCTGTTGTTGTAAATGCAGGGACACCAAGAATAGTTTTCGACAGGGAATTAAGAGAAAAATTCAGAAGTCAGTTTGTAGATGTTGGTATTGCAGAACAACAAGCAGCAACTATGACAACAGGCCTAGCTAAAAATGGAGCAAAACCTATTTGGTCAGTATTTTCTACATTCTTACAAAGAGCATATGATCAACTTTCTCATGATATGGCATTAAATAATCAAGCAGGGGTAGTATTAGTCTACGGTGCTTCAATAAACTCAATGAATGATGAAAGTCATTTAGGATTTTTTGACATACCATTTATATCTCATATACCAAACTTTGTTTACCTAGCCCCGACTAATAAAGAAGAACATTTAGCAATGTTAGATTGGGCAATTAATCAAGATAAACATCCAGTAGCTATTAGAGTCCCTGTAGGAAGTGTTGTAGAAACTGGCGAAGAAGATACAACAGATTATTCTATTTTAAACAAGAATAAAGTAGTTAAAGCTGGGAAACAGGTTGCGATATTTGGAGTTGGAAACTTTTATGGCTTAGCTGAAAAAGTCGTTGAACAACTGAAATCTAAACATAATATAGAAGCAACACTGGTAAATCCAAAGTTCTTAACAGGTTTGGATAAAGAATTATTAAATTCTTTAGAAGAAAAATCATAAGTTAGTTGTAACAATTGAAGATGGTATAGTGGAAGGTGGATACGGTCAAACTGTAGCAAGCTTCCTAGGAAATATAGGCTTAAAAAGTACAAAAACTATGGAATAAGTAAAAAAATTCTACGATAGATATAAAGTAGAAGAATTAATGGAAGAAAATGGTTTAACCGTAGATAATATAGTAAAAAAATGTTATAGAAAGTCTATAAAATAAGAAAAAGCATCCTCAATTTTTTTGAGGGTGCTTTTTCTATTTAAAAACTATATTATATAAATTATTTTTGTTTAGAAATATATGTAGTTAAAGTCATGAGAGTAGGGTTTTTATAAAAAAATTAAAGCGTTTTTTTCTTTTTAAAAAGAAAAATAACTGTATTAATTTTTTTGAAACGGTAACATTATAATAAATGTAGGTGGTGAAGCAAATGGAGATTTTTTTAATTATGATAATAGAAGTTTGAGACTACTAAATATACTAGAATCTAGCTTTTTAGTTCAGGATCAATATTTACTAGATGTATTAAAGGTAAGTTCAAAAACTATTAGTAATGAAATAAAAATCTTTAAATGAATTATTTGAAGACTGTGCATACATAGAAAAATAAAAAAATTCAAATTATAGTCTTTTTATTACAAAGTTAGAAGAATACTTAAAGAGAAAAAGATCTATATATGAAGCTAGTGTTAATTTTGATTCTAGTAAGGTAAGGCTAGTATATATATTTAAGACATTAGTTTCATCAGGGTGAAAGTACACTAATAGACGATTTAGCTTTTTGAAATGATAGTTAGTAGAACAACTTTGAAATTCTGATATAAAAAAATTAAATGATATTATAAGTAGTTATAATCTTGTTATAAAAAGGAAAAACCTAATACAGGTATTAAAGTAGTTGGTCTAGAAAAAGATATTAGAATTTTTTTATTTTAGAAAAATATTTTTTTAATTATATGTACAAGGAAGATATTTTTGATAAAGATGATAATATGTTTTTTTGATGAAACATTTGAAAAGTACAAAAATTGATAAACAGGCAAAAGCTGAATTTTTTTCAGATACTTAACAGTGTCTTTAGATCGATTTCGCTAATCGCTTTTATCTAGACTTTGAAGAAAAAGCAATATGAAGAATTACTAAATAACTATGCACAACCTTTTATTAAAGAGATAAGTGATTATATAGAGAACAAATATAAGATAAACTTATCCACTGATGAAATCAAATTTTTTTAGCGATTTGCTTTGCTACGATGAGAGTTCCTACAAAAAAATAAATAAAAATAAGAGAAAAATCTAAAAATATACTGAAGAGTATACAAAACTTGTTCAGGAAATTTTAGAAACAGTTGTTTACGAGTATGGACTTGAATTTGATACTTGGATATAATTGAAGAATTTATCTATCACATATACTTCTTAATGGAGCGTTTAAAAATACGGTGTTAGATATAACAACAATATGAAAGAGAAAAATTAAAGAACAATATCCGGTATCATATAAAATTGCTAAAACCGCCAGTAAAGTAATTAACAATAAGTATAACTATATAGTTTCAGAAGATGAAATTAGTTATCTAGCAATATATTTTGAAACATTATTGAAGAAAAATAAAAAGTTCAATCTGAAAAATCTAAGTATCTTGTTGGTAACTAATTCAGGACCAGCATATAGCAAACTTATGATAAATGAAATAGAAAGTATAATAGTAAATTCACAAGTATCAGCATACACCACTTTTGAAAAAAAGTTGATTATAGTAAATTTAATATTATAATTTCTACTGAAGATATAAAGTTTGAAACAGAAACGCCGGTTATTTATCAAAATGAAATTTTTAGATAAGATGTACTTGAAAAAAAGAAATTAATTTTCTACAATATGTTAATAAAATGAATAATCCTAGTATTCGAGGAATGGAATCAGTATTGCTAAGCTCGATGAGAGAGAGACATTTTTCAAATGTGATAGCAAAAAAACATATGCTGAAAAATATTGATTTTATGATAGAAGAGTTAATAGAACAGCATTTAGTAGATGATAAGTTTTTAAAGAGAATCAGAGAAAGAGAAAAAAATCGTCTATGATTTTTGAGAAAAATGTAGCATTTCCACATATGATAAATAAACTGGGAGATGATTTAATAATTGCTCTAGGGGTAAGTGAAAAAGGATTTAAGGATAATGAAGACTTAAAACTAATATTTATGGCGTGTGTACCTGAAGGAGAAAAAAATGGGTTGATTTTAGCTAAAACCTATGATGAATTAATTTCTATTATTAAAGATGAAAAAAATTAATTACAGACATATCTAAAATAGATAATTATGACTTATTAGTAAATTACTTTATAAAAAAATACTAATTTATATAGATAGCAATTAGGAGGACATATGAATTTAATAGTTTTAGGAATACTCTTTATTTTAGCGTTTATTTTACAGTATGCTCTAACTTATGTTCAGTTAAATAGTTTCAAACGAAGCTATAGTAAACTTAGACGAATAGGTAGAGTAGTAATAGGAAGAAAAAAAGGTGCTGCACGTGCGGGAGCAATTGTTATGCTAGCTATAGACGATAATGATAAGGTTATCACTGGAGAAGCTATGCAAGGAGTAACAGTACTTGCTAGATTTAAAAAATTTGAATATTTCAATGGTCTTAAAGTAGGGACTATAAATAGAGAAGATTGTAAAGCGATAAAACTATCAGCATCTTTAACTAGTGCAGTGCTTGACGGAGTTGTTAATTATAAAACAATTTCTGCTGGTGGACAGGTTGAAATGGAGCCAAGTCCATTTGGGAAATTAGCAAAAAAATTAAAATTAAATTAAATATTATAAGGAGGACAATATGGATTATATTGTTAAATTAGCATCAGGCTTTACAGGTTTATTTGACGAAGGTGCAAAAAGTATTCGTAAGTTGGGTTGGAGGAATCGTACCGAAAGTATTATTACTTCTTGTATTTATGAATGCATTAGTTGCTTTTTATTGGACCACACAGAGTAGAAAAAAATTTTGCTAAAGTGTGTTCTAAAAAAATGTAATTTTAGCTTACGGAATTTTTACCATTCGTTTCAGCATTTATGTTAGCAAACCCTATGGCATTATCAATGGGTAAATTTTTACCAGAACGTATGAAACCTAGTTATTATGCATCTGCATCATATCACTGTCATACAAACAGTGGGATATTTCCACACATTAACGTTGGTGAAATTTTCATCTACTTAGGTATTGCAAATGGAATTACTCAATTAGGATTAGACGTTACACCATTAGCAATTAGATACCTTCTTGTAGGGTTAGTAATGAACTCTTTTGCTGGATGGGTTACAGATTTCACAACAAAAAAATAGTTATGAAACAACAAAAAAATTGAATTAAGTAATGAATTAAAAGCGTAGGATTAGGAGAAATAATTATGACATACGGAACAATTAAAATAGAAAAAGGTAGTGGTGGTTTCGGTGGGCCTTTAGTAGTAACTCCAAAACCAGGAAAAGATAAAATTTTATATATCACAGGTGGTGGAGCTGAACCTGAAATCGTAGAAAAAATCGTAAAATTAACAGGTGCTACTGCGGTTAATGGATTTAAAACATCAGTACCAGACGAAGAAATTTTCTTAGCAATTATTGACTGTGGTGGAACATTACGTTGTGGTATTTATCCACAAAAAAGAATTCCAACAGTTAACATTATGCCTGTTGGACCAAGTGGACCACTTGCTAAATTTATTAAAGAAGATATTTATGTTTCAGCTGTAGGATTAGACCAAATCTCATTAGCTGAAGGTAGTGAAGAAGTAGTAGTTGAGGAAAAAACTCAAGAAGAACCAAAACGTGAATTTAAATATAGTGCAGATAAAAAAGTTTCACAAAGTTTAGCAGAAAATGCTAAATCATCTGTTATTCAAAAAATCGGTATGGGTGCTGGTAAAGTAGTTCATACATTATACCAAGCTGCAAGAGATGCAGTTCAATCAATGATTACAACAATTTTACCATTTATGGCATTTGTTGCGATGTTAATAGGGGTTATCCAAGGATCAGGATTTGGTAACTGGTTTGCTAAATTATTAACTCCGCTAGCAGGGAACATCTTTGGATTAGTAGCTTTAGGATTTGTATGTTCTATTCCATTATTATCAGCGTTACTTGGACCTGGTGCAGTAATTGCACAAATTATCGGTACATTAATTGGGGTTGAAATCGGAAAAGGAACTATTCCTCCACAATTAGCATTACCTGCATTATTCGCAATCAATACACAATGTGCTTGTGACTTTATCCCAGTTGGTTTAGGTCTTGCAGAAGCTGAACCAGAAACAGTAGAAGTAGGGGTAGTATCAGTACTTTACTCAAGATTTATTATTGGGGTACCAAGGGTTATCGTAGCTTGGTTAGCAAGCTTTGGAATGTACTCTTAAAATTTTATAGGAAGCGGTCTTCGCTTCCTACATTAACGACATAGTCGACCGTAAATGAAGGAAATAAAAAATAAGCAAAGGAAGAATGATTATGATAATTTATGAAAATACAGTAAAAAGCAAAGGAAGTCTTGTAGGAGAATTTGGTGACGGGATGTTTATCCTTTTTGGTGATAATGCACCAGATATGCTAAAAGATTATTGCTATGGGATTGATGTAGTTCCTACTAATGCTACTATAGAAGTTGGACAAACTTTAAAAGTAGATGGAGAAGAATTTAAAAATTCTAGGTGTAGGTGATGTAGCTGAGAAAAATCTAGTAGACTTAGGTCATCTAACAGTTCATTTTTCAGGAGATTTAGATAACCTATTACCAGGAGCAATTGTAGTAGAAGAGAAAAGTTGTCCAGCAATTGATATTAATACAAAAAAATTACAATAGAAAAATAATAAGGAGAAATAATTATGAGTTGGTTAAATTTAGAAGGAAAAACAGTAGTAGTAACAGGTGGAGCATCAGGTATTGGAGCAGCAGTAGTTGATGAATTCTTAAATCAAGGATGTAACGTAGTAGTAAGTGACTTAGCAGAAAAAGAGTCTGATAATGATAAATTACTATATGTTAAATGTGATGTAACTAAGAGAAGTGATGTTAAAGAAGTTGTAGCTAAAACTTTAGAAAAATTTGGAACAATCGATATCCTTGTAAATAACGCTGGAATTAATATTCCTCGTTTATTAGTAGATAAAAATGATCCTGAAGGGAAATATGAGTTTAGTGACGAAGTATACGATAAAATTATGGATATAAATGTAAAAGGTCTATTTATCTTCTCTCAAGAAGTTGGACGTGTACTTGTAGCTAAAGGTAGCGGTGTAATAGTAAATATGTCATCAGAATCTGGTTTAGAAGGATCAGAAGGACAAAGTATTTATGCAGCAAGTAAAAATGCTGTAAATTCATTAACACGTTCTTGGGCAAAAGAATTAGGAAAACAAGGAGTAAGAGTTGTTGGAGTAGCACCTGGTATCTTAGAAGCAACTGGACTAAGAACATTAGCTTATGAAGAGGCATTAGCTTATACTCGTGGTGTAACAGTAGAACAAATTCGTGCAGGATATACAAGTACAAAAACTACTCCATTAGGACGTGATGGAAAACTATCAGAAGTAGCAGATTTAGTTGCTTATATAGCAAGTGATAGAGCTAGCTATGTCCATGGTGTTACATATAATGTAGCAGGTGGAAAAACAAGAGGATAATATGTTTAGTTGGAGTATATATTATATGCTCCAACTTTATTTAGTAGAAAAGAATAGTTTGTAAAGAAAATGTTTATAGACTATAATTAAATATGTAAAAGAATAATAATATAGGAGGCGACTATGGAAATTAAGGCGGTATTATTTGATATGGATGGCCTAATGGTCGACACAGAAAGTCTATCTACAGAAGCTTTTATAAATTCAGCGAAAGCTCAAGGTTATAATATGACTAAAGAGGAAACTTTGAAAGTTTTAGGATTTACTAAAGCAAATATTTATCAATTTTTGGATTGATTATTTTCAAGGAACAAATGTAGATGGGAAAAATTGGTAGATGATCATTATGAATATATTGAAAATGTTTTGTATACAGTTGGCCCAGAAAAAAATGCCTTATGTGGAGGAATTATTAAAAATATTTAAGAGAAAATAATTACAAAATTGCAGTTGCTTCTTCATCAGATACGGCAGATATTAAAAATAACTTAGAAAAAACAAAGTTAGAAAAATATATAGATGAGATAGCTAGTGGAGCAGAGGTGGAAAATGGGAAACCAGCACCAGATGTATTTTTATTAGCTGCTGAGAGACTAGATGTAGATCCAAAAGATTGTTTGATTCTAGAAGATTCAAAAAGCAGGGATAAAAAGCAGGAAAAAGCTTCAGGTGCGATGGTATTTATGGTTCCAGATATGTTTACTGTAGATAAAGAATGTGAAGATACAGCAGACAGAATATTAACAAACTTGGGAGAAGTAATAGAAATATTGGAGGGTAAAAATGAGTAAAATATTATTAGATAGTGCAGATATTAATAAAGCAAAAGAAATAGCTAAATATTACAGTATAGCAGGGATAACAACAAATCCAAGTATACTATCTAAAAATAGATAAACCTTTAGAAGAAAAAGTTAGTAGAAATTAAAGAGTTTGCTTATGATAAGTATGAAATTCACGTTCAAACAACTGAAAATTCTGCACAAAAAATACTAAAAGAAGCAAAGACGCTAAAAGCATACTTTGGAGAAACATTTTTTTATAAAAAAATTCCAGTTACAAAAGAAGGATTAGAAGCTATTAGACTTTGTGACAAAGAAGGTATTAATGTCACTGCAACAGCGGTGTTATCTGCAATGCAAGCATTAGCTGCGGCAAAAAATGGTGCGAGTTATGTAGCTCTGTATGTGAATAGATTAGAAAAATATTGGACAAGATGCAGAAGAAGTTATTGTTGAGATAAAAAGAATTATTGAAAGATTATAAAACAGAAATATTAGCAGCAAGTTTTAAAAAAATGTTAAACAATTCAAAAATATACTCTTTGCGGTGCAGAAGCGGCAACAGTAGCGCCAGATGTATTAGAAACAAGTATTTAGCATCCATATACTGATAAATCAGTAATTGATTTTGAAAAAAGATTGGGAAAAGAAAGTTCAATAGTAGTAAAGTAGTAGATGCATTGAAATAAATAAACAACTCCTTAGAACATAGTTTTAAGGAGTTATTTATTATGTTCGGGTATTTATTGACTATCTCCCTAAATTATATATATAATTATATTATTGTATGTTTAAAAATGACGTTCGATTTGAAATTTATTAGGATTACGCTATTGTTTTTCCGAATGATCAACTAAGTTGATAAAAATTTTTTTATTTTAAGGAGAAGTCTATGTTAGGTTTTGTTTTTGATGTTGATGATACTTTGTATGAACAAATAGTTCCATTTAGAGATGCGTATAATAAATTGTTTAAACACAAAGTTGATATCGAGAAGTTATATTGTTTAAGTAGGTACTATAGTGAGGTAAAAATATGAAGATTCAAGAAACGGAAATATGACTGTAGATGAATATCACATTTACCGAGTTAAACAAGCGGCAAATGATTTTAACATTATATTAAGTGATGAAGAGGCACTAAATTTTCAAAAAGAATATAAGAAAAATCAAGGACGTTTAGAAATGACTGAGCTAACAAAAAGTATCTTAGATTATTCCCTTTGAAAATAATATTAAACTTGCAGTTATTACAAATGGGACCTAGTGATCATCAATGGTCAAAGGTAAAAGGTACTAGGTATAGAAAAATTGGATACATAAAGATAATATTATAGTTTCTGGCGACCTTGGTATAAATAAACCTGATAAAAGAATTTTTGAACATGCAGAGAAAAAAATTAAATTTAAATAAAAACAAGTTATTCTTCATAGGTGATTCATTAGAAAATGATGTTATAGGGGCTAATAATGCTGACTGGAATATTATTTGGATAAACCGCTATAATCAAAAATTGCCAAAAGATACTAAAGTGTATAAAGAAGTTAAAAAAATAATGAAGAATTATTTTTGGAACTTAAAAAGATAGTTAAGGAAAGTTTATAAAGTTTATGTAATTATAGTTTTATGATAAAATTATACTATAAATTAAAAAATTTGTTATTATTATAACCAAATATAAAGGAGACCATGAGTATGAAACTAGTACTATTTAATTTAAGAGAAGATGAAAAAAGTGCATTAAATAATTGGATTGCTTCACATCCTGAAGTGGAAGTTGATGTGCATTCAGAAGAGCTAACAGCTAGTAATAAACATTTATTAGAAGGTAAAGATGGTGTAGTTCTTGCCCAAAATAAACCTTTCGAAAAAGAAGTTTATGAATACGCAAAAGAGCAAGGGATAAAAGTATTTGCTACACGTTCTGCAGGATTTGACATTTATGATTTAGAATTAATGAAAGAATTGGATATTAAAATGACTAATGTTCCTTCTTATTCTCCAAACGCAATTGCTGAGCATGTACTAACAACAGCTTTAAGAATTAGTAGAAATACTAATAAAATCCAAAGAAATGTAGAAAAACACAATTTCACATGGAATCCTGGTATCTTATCAAGAGAACTAAGAACATTAACAGTAGGTGTAATAGGAACAGGTAGAATTGGAACACAAGCAGCTAAACTATTTAAGGCTTTAGGTTCAAAAGTACTAGGTTATGATATTTATCCTAATGATGCTGCTCGTGAAGTATTAGAATATGTTGACAACATTGATGATCTTATTACTAATTCAGATATTATAACTATCCATATGCCAGCTATAAAAGACTATAATCATATGGTAAATGATGAATTTTTATCAAAAATGAAAGATAACTCTATCTTGTTAAATGCGGCAAGAGGTATGTTAGTTGATACTAAAGCATTACTACGCGCACTTGATAGTGGAAAACTGTTAGGTGCGGGATTAGATGTTTATGAAAATGAAGGTAAATATGTGCCTAAAAACTTTGAAGATAAAGAATTTGATGATGAATTACTACAAACACTAATAGATCGTGATGATGTAATTTATACACCACATACAGCATTTTACACAGAAACAGCTATTCAGAACCTTGTTGAAGGTGGATTAGAAGCGGCTGTAGAAGTAATTAAAACAGGAACATCAGCTAAATGTAGTAAACTAGAATAACTAATACCCTAGAACAATTGTTTTAGGGTATTTTAATTTTTATAAAAAAATCATTGACAAAATGTAAACGAAAGTAGTATACTTATTTATGTAGAGATTACAGATGTAAACAAAAACATATGATAATTAAATTAATGAGGTGAAATTTATGAATAAAAAGAAGTGTACTCAATAGATGGAATGAGTTGTGCATCTTGTGCAGCGCATGTTGAAGAAAAGTGTTAAAAAGTTTAGAAGGTGTCAGTGATGTTAGTGTAAACTTAGCAACAGAAAAAAACTTACTTTTAACAAGAGATTCCAATGTGAGCAGTGAAGATATAATAAATGCTGTAGAAAAAGCAGGTTATAGACTTAGCTTAGTTACAAGTATTGAAGAAAAAACTTTCATAATTGAAGGAATGAGCTGTGCATCATGTGCAAATAGTATTGAAGATGCAATTTCATCACTAGACGGTGTAGAAGAAGTAACAGTCAATTTGACAACCGAAAAAATGTTTGTTAGATTTGATAAAAATGTACTAAGTGTAGGACAAATTGAGCAAGAAGTGGATAAAGCTGGTTATAAAGCTAAATTAGATATTGATAAAAGTATAGATAACCAAGTAGATAAAAAGAAAAAACAAATCGATAATGTATGGAAAAGATTTTTTTATTCTGCATTTTTTACTATACCCGCACTATATATTGCTATGGCAGATATGTTTGGCTTACCGATACCAAGTATCCTGACACCAATGCAAAGTCCTAGATTATACTCAACAGTGCAGTTAATATTAGTATTACCGGTAATATATTTAGGAAGACAGTTTTTCATAGTAGGAACAAAATCTTTATTTAGAAGAAGACCAAATATGGATACACTTGTAGCACTTGGTACTGGAGCAGCATTTTTATATAGCTTATACTCTACTATCTTTAGCTTATTTAGGGTGATAAACATGCAGCGATGAATCTATATTATGAATCTGCTGCGGTTATACTTACTTTAATAACTTTAGGTAAATATTTTGAAGCTGTATCAAAAGGTCGTACAACTGATGCAATAAGTAAACTAATAAATCTTGCACCAAAAACAGCAAACATTATCAAAGACGGTGTTGAATCAGTAGTAAACGTAGAAGAAATAGTTGTGGGTGATGTATTATTAGTACGTCCGGGAGAAAAAATACCTTTAGATGGTGTTGTAATTGAAGGGTACTCATCAGTTGATGAATCAATGTTAACAGGTGAAAGTCTACCGGTAGAAAAAAGTGTAGACAGTAAAGTAGTAGGTGCTAGTCTAAATAAAACAGGTGTCTTTAAAATGAAAGTTACTAGAGTAGGTGAAGATACTACTTTATCTCAAATAATAAAAACTAGTAGAAGATGCTCAAAAGCTCTAAAGCACCAATAGCAAAAATTAGCTGATAAAATATCAGGTGTATTCGTGCCTATCATTATTACTTTGGCTTTAGTAGCCGGAGGAGTATGGTATTTTGTTGGAGGAGAAACATGGATCTTTTCTCTTACAATTATAATTTCAGTTCTTGTTATAGCTTGTCCATGTGCTTTTAGGGTCTTGCTACACCAACAGCTATTATGGTTGGGACAGGTAAAGGTGCAGAAAATGGTATTTTAATAAAAAGTTCAGAAGCTCTACAAATAACTAAAGAAGTAGATACAGTAGTATTTGACAAAAACTGGAACATTAACAGAAGGTAAACTTGCTGTAACTAATGTATTAACATATAATAACTATACTGAAGAAGAAATTTTACAGATGGTCGCAAGTGTTGAATATCTTTCTGAACATCCACTAGGTTTAGCAATAGTAGAAGAAGCTAAAAATAGAAATCTTGAAATTTTAGAAGTAAAAGATTTTAATTCTCTAGTAGGTTTAGGTGTAGTTGCAGTAGTAAATAATAAAAAAATATCCTAATTGGTAATAAAAAAACTAATGTTAAATAATAATGTTAATATTGCAGATAATATTAATAATGCTGAAAAATATGCTTCTGAAGGTAAAACACCTTTATACATTGCAATAGATAATGTGCTTTCTGGAATTATTGCTGTAGCTGATCAAGTTAAAGATAGTAGTGCAAAAACAGTAGAGCAGTTGCATAAACTAGGTATAGAAGTAGTAATGTTAACTGGTGATAATGCAAAAAAACAGCACAAGCAATAGCTAAAAGAATTATCAATAGATAAAGTTATAAGTGAAGTATTACCAGAAGATAAAGCAAATGAAATAAAAAAATTACAAGAATCAGGAAGAAAAGTTGCTATGGTAGGAGATGGAATCAATGATGCTCCAGCCTTAGTTCAAGCTGATGTAGGATTAGCCATTGGTACGGGTACAGATGTAGCTATAGATGCTGCAGATGTAGTACTTATTAAATCAGATTTAAATACTGTTGTTAATGTGATAAACTTAAGTAGAAAAAAACAATAAAGGAATATAAAAAGAAAAACTTATTCTGGGCGTTTTTCTACAATGTAATAGGTATTCCTTTTTGCAATGGGTATTGTGTATCTATTTGGAGGTCCTTTATTAAATCCTATGTTAGCAGGGGCAGCAATGAGTTTTAGCTCAGTATCAGTAGTATTAAATGCGTTAAGATTAAAAAAAGAATAAAATTAAATTAATAAGAAAGAAGGAATAATCATGAAAAAAATACTTATAATATCGAAGGTGTAAAATGTGGTGGCTGTAGCTACTGTTAAAGATAAATTATCTAAATTAGAAAAATGTTGATAGTGTTGAAGTTAATATCCAAGAAAAAAACTTTAACTGTTGAAGGTGATGTAGCTAAAGAATCACTTCAAGCAGCTTTTATCTGACACAAAAATTTAAAAATAAATTAATATTAAGGAGTTCAGTTAATTTCACAATTAACTGAACTCTTTTTATTTATAACCATATAGGCATGAGAATTAACCACATATACATTTGTTGTAGATTTTTACAATTTAATTATATAAAATATAAGTAACAAAAGAGAAAAAGGTGGTGATAAATTATGAAAGTAGAATTAAATATTGATGAAAAGTTTAAAGAAATATTAGTAACAATATCAACGGATAAGATAAATGATGAAGTTCAAGAGTTGGTAAATTATATAGAATATAAAGAAGATTATTTAGTTGGAATAGCTGATGATCAAGTTTGTGTATTAGATATTTCGGATATAATAAGAGTCTTTGTAGAAGATAGGAAAGTTTTTGTAGTTACAACAAAAAGGAAAGTTTGTCGTAAGAAAGAAATTGTATGAAATGAATAACTTATTAACTAAAGATTTTGTAAAAAAATATCACAAAGTGAGATAGCTAATATTAAATTTATTAAAAATTTGGATTTAAGTATTAGAGGAACAATAGTTATAGTTTATAAAAAAATTCAGATATTAGTTATGTATCTCGCAGATTGTTAAAAAGATTTTAAAACTAAACTTGGCTTATAGGAGGAAAGAAAAAAATGAGAACATTTCAAAAAATTAGTTATATATATGTTGTTAGGTATTGGTGCAGGTAATCTACTTAATTTAATATTTAGTATGGCTTACGGAGAATTCTCTCCAGGAAAACCAATATTTATTGAAAGTTTTAGTAGTGTGAATACAGCTGTACTAGTTGAGACGATTGTATTTGCTATTTTAGGGTTACTACAAGGTTTAGCAAGTAATATATTCCAAAAGTAAGCTTAATGATAATATTAAAATAACTTTTATTGCTCATTATTGCTTAATACTTTTTACCGCTGGTACTAGCAGGTTACTATTTAAAATGGTTTAGCAGCTTTTACAGCATTTTTTTATCAATGATTCTACTTGCTAGTATAATATATGTAGTAATAGGTGTAGTAAAGTATTTTTAGTATAAGAAAAAGTATAAGAGAAATAAATGAGAAATTACTAAATTATAAATAATAAAAAAAGGTCTGACAATGTCAGACCTTTTAATAATTTTAATCAAATATTATTTTTTTAATAAATCACGGATTTCTTTTAAGAAGTTCTTCTTTAGAATCAACTTCAACTGTTTCTTCAGCTTCTTCTTCTTTAGACATTTTGTCTTTAGCAGTGTTAATAGCTTTAACAAAGATAAAGATAGCAAATGCAGTGATTAAGAAGTCAATACTAACTTGGATGAAGTTACCGTACTTGATACCTTCCCAAGCTAAATTAGTGAAATCTGGCTTAGATGGGAATACAAGAGCGATAATTGGCATCATAATGTCAGTTACTAATGAACTAACGATTTTACCAAACGCAGCCCCTGATAATAACCCCAACTGCTAAATCAAGAACATTTCTCTAAAAAGCAAATTTTTAAATTCGTTTAACATAATACTTTTTTTCTCCTTTTTAATTTTTTTATTTTACTTTTGAGTATAATATAGTATATTGCAAATAAAAATCAAGAGGAAAGCTCAAATTTTTTTAAAAAATTTCAAAGAAAAACGTATTCCATGATAATTCTTTTTATTTAGCCATTTAATAGCACTTTTTAGTGATGTTTTTTTATACAAGTTAAATTAAGATTTTTAGTAAAAAGAAACAATTAAATGTACTAAATTTAACTGTTTCTTTCGTGGTATTTTTAAAATTAAAGTTCTTCTTTTTCAACTTTATCTTTTTTTAAAAAATTTGTTTAATAATTTAGAAGCTTTTTTTCTTTATTTTCTTCTACTTTTTCTACAAAGTTTTCTTTTTCGCTTTATCACTTTTCGCTTTGAAGTTTGTAACATTAGATTTCATATTGTCTACAGAACTTTGTAATCCATTAATTGAATTAGCCAATCCTTCAGCAGAATTAAATAATGGATCTAATTTTTCAGATTTTAACTTGAAGATCTTCAGCAAGAATATTAGTGTTTTGAAGTAAAATATTAGTTTCTAACATAATAGGTTCTAAATTTCCTTCAACTTTTTTTAATAGTTTCGTTTTAAATCTTGAGCAAGTTTTTAATGCGTCTTCAGCGATATCTGTAACATCTTCTACGCATTCAGTTGCAGCAGCAAGAGATTTTCTACAGTACCTAAAGTTCTAGCAGCACTTACACAGGCGATTAATACACCTAATCCTGCAAGAAAAAAATTCCAGCATAAGCCAATATTTGCCAATTAATATCTAGCATTTTTATTTCCTCCTTAAAAATTCTTCCTTATTTTGTTTTATTTTAATATTTGTACAATTATTTATTTGAGTTTTGTTCCACAAATTTATTACAAAGTTTATTGATATTTCCAGCTCCCATGAACAGTATAACACTATTATCGAAGTTTAATTTATCGAAGTTTTTCCTCACCATAGATAATTTCTGAACCTGGTGTAACTTTTTGTAAATCTTCAATACCAACAATTTTTCTCTTTCTCACGAACTGAAGCGAAAAATAGGGCATAGGAATACCTTATCTGCAGTTAGTAAGCTTTCAGCAAACTCATTTAAGAATTTAGCTGTACGTGTATATGTGTGTGGTTGGAATATTGCAATAATTTGTTTGTCGCTATATTTTTCTACGCGCACTATCGATTGTTGCTTTAATTTCACTTGGGTGGTGAGCATAGTCATCAACAACAATATTAGTTCCAACTTTGTGCTCAGTAAATCTTCTTTCAGCATGGTGATATGAACCAAGTGATTGTTGGATTTCATCAGTACTTAGACCACAAATATCAGCTAATGCGATTGCAGATGTAGCATTTGAAATATCATGTAGTCCAAAAAAACAGCCATAGTAAATGTTCCTAATAATTCAGAGTTTTTTTATAAACATCAAATTCACTATTTTCTGAAGTAGTTTTTACATTTTTTTATTTGATAATCATTACCTTCATTAAATCCATATGTAACAACTTTTGCTGTACTAGGTTTTAATTGAGAAGCAAGGCGGTCATCCCCACAAATAACAATAGTATCTTTAACTTGGTTAACAAAGCTTTGGAAAGCATCGAACATATCATGTTCATCGTTAAAGTAATCAGGGTGGTCAAAGTCAATATTAGTTACTATCGCATAATTTGGGTGGTAAGCTAAAAAGTGACGATAATACTCACATGCTTCCGCAACAATGTAGTCAGAATTTTTTTCTCCATGACCTGTACCATCACCAATAAGGTAAGATGTTACGAAGTTATGTTTGAAGATATTACTAACCATTGTTGATGTAGTAGTTTTACCATGTGCACCAGTTACCGCGATAGATGGGATTTCATCTAATAATTTCCCTAAAAATTGTGCGTAAGTATAGATTTTTAGACCTAAGTCTTTTGCTGCACGGTATTCGATATGTGTTTCATCGAAGGCATTTCCTAAAATAACCTCAAAGCCTTCTTTAATATTTTCAACGTTATACCCATACATAGGGATATTACGTTGCTCTAATTTTTCTTGTGTAAAAAAATAGGTTTCTTCATCAGATCCTTGTACTTCATGCCCCATATCATAAGCAATTTGAGCAAGAGAACTCATTCCAGATCCTTTAATACCTATAAAATGATATTTACTCATTGTAATTCTCCTAAAATGTGTTTATTCTTAAAATTTTTATTAAAAAAATTTATAAGCACTTCAATTTTTACATTAAAATGCGCAAAAAATTCAATTGATAAATTTTATAAACGTTGTTTTTAATGTATTATTTTATAAAAAAATAGCATTAAATAAAAAGAGAGAATTTCTAACAAAAAAATTTACTTGAAAAAAATTTATATAGTATAATTAGTAAGGAAAGAATGAATAGGAGATTTTTAATGAGAAAGTATTACGCGGTAAAAAAAGGTAGGAAAGCAGGAGTGTACCTAACTTGGCCTGAGTGCCAAAAACAAGTCATAGGCTATAAAGGAGCGATATACAAAAGTTTTGATAACATGGAGGATGCCTATGGTTTTTTAAATAATAATAAATTTAGAAAGAAAAAAATATAGAGAGTGTAGACGGTGTTTATGCATATATTGATGGTAGTTTTGACAGAGCATACAAAAATATATGGATCGGGAGTAGTCATAGTTGATGGTGAAAACAAATATCAATTTAAGCATGCTGGAAATAAAGAAGAATATGCAGAATTACATAATGTTGCTGGAGAAATAGAAGCAGCTAAATTTGTTATGTGGTACGCAGTAGATAAAAAAGATTCCTGAAATAACAATTTTCTATGATTATGAAGGTATAGAGTCTTGGGTGACAGGGGAATGGAAGGCAAATTTAAATTATACAAAAAGATTATGTTGAGTTCGCTCGTAAGCGTCAGCAAAAAGTAAAATTAAATTTTATAAAAGTTAAGGCACACACAGGTGTTGAATTAAATGAATTAGTAGATAGTCTAGCAAAAAGAGGCGATTGAGGAATTTAAGGAAAATGCATATAAAAAAATATTTATAGACAAGAGGTTTAATACCTCTTTTTATAAATTAATTTAGTAAAGAAGGTGAAACAATGAATAATGAAGTCAGTAATAGTGATATTATGAAAAAATTGGTAGTATTATTTATAAAAGATAAAGTAAGAATATTAATTGCTTTAATAGCCTCAATAGCTTCATATTACTTTACCCTATATCCTTCTGATAGATTAAGTTTTATTGTTGACGGAATAGCAAATAAGGAAATAGATTTTAATGGTGTTGTAAATGAAATCACCAAAAATTATTATTGTGGGGATAGCTTTATATATAGTCTATTATTTTAAAGAATATTATACTTTTATTGGTTATGATAAGGTTATTAAAGATTTAACATATGAACTTCAAAATGATATTTATAGACATACCCCGGTATTTTTTTCAGTAGATTCAGTATAGGGGAAGTTATTAGTAGATCAACTAACGATATATCAAACTATATAGCACAAGCTTTTTGGTTATGGTGTCTTACTAGTTTTCGATGGTATAATTTATAATATTTTTATAAGTGTTCTGATTTTTAAATAAGTCTAATCTAATATATCTTTTATTAATTCATATACCACTAGTAATCCAAACAATCTATTTGGTAAGTAGACGAGGTATACAAGAAAAAAATATTATAATAAAATGGCAAAAAAACAATGGATCAAATAACTGAAGAAACATTAGAAAATGTTAAGGGTATTCGTGTTATTCGAGCTTATAGCTTATTAGATAAGGTGCGTAATAGTTTCGTAGAAAAAAACTAAGAAGTTATTCAAAAAGCAATGAAAAATATATGAAGAAGACATTAATATATCAACCTTTAAATACTATTTCAGCGACGATCAGTTATGTCTTAGCAGTAGCATGTGGTTTTTTTATTTTATTAATTCAGGTATGATGACAATAGGTGAGTTAATATCTGTATGCGTAGTAATAGGTATGCTGCAATGGCCATATATAGCAATTTCTGAATTAGTGATAATTATTATTGAAATTCGTCAAGCAACAAAAAAAGAGTTTTAGAAATATCAGATAGAAAACCAGAAGTTAATAATGATTTAGCTGAATATGATTTCGAATTTAATGATAGTATAGAGTTTAAAAAAATTTTAACTTCTTATACGATGATAAAAATGTATTAGAAAAATATTAATTTTAAAATTAATAAAGGTGAGACGATAGGAATAGTAGGTAAAACTGGGAGTGGTAAAAACAACATTAATAAAAACAATTGTTGAGACTTTATCCAGTCGAAAAAGAGCAGCTTATTGTTAGATAATCAGGGTATAGAAAAAAATACTATGATTATTCTGTCAGAGAAAAAAATGGGTTATGCACCGCAAGAATATCAATTATTCTCTAAAAACTATTAAAGAAAATATCTTATTTTATCGCGAAAAACTTAGAGAATAATTTAGAACAAGCTTTTAATATTATCAGATATAAAAAAAGATATAGAAAATTTCAAAGATGGAATAAATACTCTAGTAGGGGAAAATGGAATTTCACTTTCTGGGGGTCAAAAAGCAAAGGTTAGGCATAGCTAGGGCAATTTTAGCTAATCCAGACATCTTAATTTTAGATGATAGTCTAAGCGCTGTAGATGCTAATACAGAAAAAAACAATAATTGAAAAATATTAAGAATCATAGGCAAGGGAAGACAAATATTATAGTTTCGCATAGAATTTCAGCAGTTCGTCATGCGGATAAAAATATTAGTATTAGAAAATGGTGAAGTCTTAAGTGAGGGAAGCCATGAGGAACTCTTAGATAAATGTACGTGGTATAGAGAGTTAGATGAATATCAAAAATAAGGAGGTAGAACAATATGAAGACTAAAAAATCCATTATTACAATTTCTACCTTACATAAAAAAATTCAAAAAAAGAATATATACTAGGGACAGTATTTTTCTGTGTTAAATGTCGCATTAGGTGTTCTTGGTGTATATGTTCTATCGAAAGTTTTTTTGACGGAATCGAGGGAAGTGTCACTAGACAAATAGTTCTCAAGTCTTTAACTATTGCATTAGGTTATGGCTTAATTTTTACTTTGTTCAGGTATTTCGAATTATATTAGAAATATATATTTAGTAAAAAGGTGCTAATGAAATATATGTTCGCATTCAGATGCAAGTGTATGATCATATCCAAAGCTTACCGATAAGATATTTTGATAATATCCCAGCAGGTTCCGTAGTTTCAAGAATAACAAGTGATGTTAATCAGATTAGAACATTTTTTTGTATCAAGTTTTATTCAAATAATGATAATAACATTAAAAATCCTATTTTCTTACGTAGTGTTATTTTTATGTAGATTATAGATTTGCATTATTTATGCTGTTGTTATTACCTATAATGTATTTTGTTTTAAAAAAATCTACAATAAACTGACTATTGATAGTATAAAAAGGCTATAGACGTAAATTCTCAGAAAGCAACGGAATAATAAATGAAAATTATCAAAATTTAGAAGTAATAAAAGCATTCAACAGAGAAAAGGCAAGTATTGCAGATTGGAATAAGCATAATATTGAGCGTTATGTCTATTGGAAGAAACTAAATCAAGTAGATAGCTTACTCCTTCATAATATTACAGGAGTTTATAGAGTTATCTTATTTATCGGAATAGTTTATTACTACGCATATTCAAGTTTTAATAACAATATTTTTGGAGTTACACTAGGTATGGTTTATTTATTTATAAACTATACTACAGATATAATCTATAGAATAGCAGACTTCACTATGGGGATTTCAACATATGTTAGGGCAGTAGGGGCAGCGAATAATATTCAAGAAATTCTTAAATTAGAAGTTGAAAAAGACATTGATATGCAAAGAACTGAAGATTTCGAGGAAATATTGAATTTAAGAACTTATATTTTGCGTATAATGAAGATGACTATGTTTTTAAAAAGATATAAATTTAGAAATAAAAAGAAAAATCAAACAGTTGCTTTTTGTAGGTCATACAGGAAGCGGTAAAAAGTACAATAATGAATTTGGTGGTTAAGTTTTATGAACCGAATAAAGGCGTGTTGAAGATTGGTGGAAAAAGATATTTCTGAATATAGTAGAAAAATACCTTAGGGAAAAATATAGCAATTGTAGCTTCAAGATTCATTTTTATTCGAAGGAACTTTATTAGAAAATATAACAACTTCAGGTGATAAACAATTAGCCAAAAAAAGCATTGATTCAAGTCGGGGGAGAGTTTATTTTAGAAAATCACTCTTTAGAGTCTAAAGTTGAAGTAGGAGGTAGTAATTTTTTTCTACAGGTGAAAAACAACTTATTTGTCTGGCAAGAGCACTAGCAAAAAAATCCTAAAAATACTAATACTAGATGAGTCTACAGCTAATATAGATAGTGAGACTGAACAAAGTGTAGGAAAAAGCTATAACAGAGCTGAAACAAGGAAGAACAACCTTAATAATTGCTCATAGATTATCAACAATAAAAAAATGCAGATAATATCTTTGTTTTAAAATAAAGGTGTCGTTGTCGAAAGTGGCAATCATGAACAGTTATTACAAAAAAATGGAGCATATAAGAAAAATGTATGAGACCCAAATAAAGGGATAAAAAATAGGATTTAAGAAAATTCTAAATCCTATTTTTTTATATTAGTTTTTTTGAAGACAAATTCGTATGCTAAATCGATACTCTTGAATGAAACCATAACAGTTTTCATAGCCTAATGGTTTGATTAGGGCACCTACTGCATTAGCTACTTTTTCGCAAACTTCTACAGGGCGTTCTACCCAACCGATTTCAATGTTAGCACGGCTAATTTCTTCACCATCTAAGATTGCAACACTTTCAACTAAGTCAAGTGTGAATGCTTCTCTTGGACGCTCGATAATTCCAGCGATTGTGTCGAAAAAGTTCAGCACTTACTTTTTTTAAGTCTTCTTTCTTGATTCCTCTAGCAACTATTCTTGGCATAATTGACCTCCAAATTTTTGAATTCGTTTTCTTTTATTATATCACAATTAGAAAAATATTTCTTTAAAAAATTAATAAAAATTACAAATAAAGTTAAACAAAATAAGCAAATTTTTAATTATATCTATAAGTTCTTTTAAATATAAGATTGTTAAGGGTACAGGGAGTTTTTTTAATATATAAAAAAAGTATTTTTCTTATTTCAGTTTTTAAATATTATCAATTATATTAATAATGTGGTAATATAGATATAGAAAGATAAATATAAAACATATTATAAAAGGGGAAATTTTTATTAAACTTTTATATAAAAAAATACTATTCACTTAGTATAGTAATTGTTATTTGTATTTTTAATATTTTTATTTTCGAATCAACCAGGAGAGGATTCCTCAAAAAAATATCTGATAATTTATTTATAAGAAAAATTAGGGCATTTTAGTGAATATGCTATATTGGGATTTTTGAGTTTTATATACTTTGCAAATTTATTAATAAAGGATATAAATAATAATAAAACAATAAGAGTATCTATAGCTAGTTTAATATTTTCGATAGTTTTATGCGATAACTGATGAAATTCATCAGTTATTTGTTCCAGGACGTGATGGGAATATTAAGGATGTGGCGTTAGATACATGTGGAGCCTTTTTGGGATATTGGTAGTAAATATATTATTCACCTATTTTGTAACTAAAAAAAGTGAAAAAAATCATAGTTTGTAGTTGTATTTTTTTTGTAAAAGTTATAAAATAGTTATTTAGATAATAAATTAAAAAGGAGGAGTTATCAATGCTGAAAGCACTTATAATTGAAGATGATAAATTTTTAGCAGCTTCGCTAAAAGCAGCTATTTCAGAGAAATTTGATGCTGATGTTTGTTATGATGGACTAGATGGAATAAAACTTGTGGATGAGAATGTATGACTTTATTATTGCTGATAGCATTTTTACCAGGTAAAAGTGGAATAGATGTATTAGATTATGCACGTGAAATAAGAGAACAGAAGACACCAGTTATCATTCTTACTATTGCGGAATCAACTGAAGAAAAAGCAAGAGTTATGAAACATAGAGTGACTGAATATCTTCCTAGAACAGCAGATGCTTCTCTATTGTTAACAACAATGTCGAACTTGCTACAAAGAGAGCAACTTAAAAGAAGAGAATGAAGTTTCTTATAAAGAACTTGTTTTTAGACTTAAAAAAATGAGTTAGTAAAAACTGATACAAAAAAACATTAGATACAATCAAAGGTAAAATATTTAGAACTATTATCTTTCTTTGTAATTAATAATAATATTGTTTTTAGAAAAAGAAGAAATATTTGACCGCGTTTGGGGTGTTGATTCTGAAACAACAATTAACGCGATTGAAGTATATATTTCAGGATTACGTAAAAGAGCTTAGAAAAATTGGATACGATAAAAATCTAAGAACTGTTCGTGGTGTTGGATATACTTTTGAATAGGTACAGTTATGGAATTTAATTATCCTATTGATTATTCATTATATAATGTAGATGAAATTACTATCATTATAAAATTTTTAGATATGATAGAGGAATGTTATACACAAAGGTGTTGACCTTGCAGATTATAAAGAGTGCTATAAAGAATTTAAAATCAATTGTGCGCTCAAAATCTGAAGAAAAATAATTTATATCGTGATTTTAAAGAAATTACGGGATATGATGGATATCAAACAACGAAAGAATGAAAAGCGAAAAAAACAAGAATCAAGCTATAGACTTGGTTCTTGTTTTTTTATTTAAAAAATATAATTAACTAATCATTAAAGTCGATAAAAACCATAATGAAATTTAGTATTTTTTTCTTATAATTCTTTTGAAATTATATTTTTTTCAAAAATATTATCTCTAAAATGTGCTTTAACTATAATTTTATTTTTTTAGCCACTCGTCTAGCTTCTTCTAAAAAAACTTTAGTAGGAAAAATTATAATCAGCTAGGGTTCGATACCAGATAAATTCATAGACTCTTTAATATTATGAGAAAACATTGGATCGAAATAAATAATATCAAATGATTTATCTTCGCACTTTTTTTAAATACTCTAAGCAATCAATATTATGAGTAGTTATAGATCTCATTGCGGATAAAATTTTATTATCGCTAGCAATATAGTTTCTTAAACCATCGCTTACAATATAATGAATAATTTTATTTTTTCAAGGGCAGTAACTTTATTGCCATAGTAACTTAAGAGAATACTATCACTAGCAAGCCCCATAGTGCAATCTAAAACTGAAGAAGATTGTGGTATTAATTCTGTTAGAGGCTCGTTATCATTATTTTTTTAATTTTAATGCAGTAGTATCGAGATGGAAGAATAATTCACTATTATCTTCAAAAATAACTGATTTTATTTTTGTAAATTACTACAAGTCCATCAAAACTAGATAATAATTCTGTTTATTGTCTTTTTATTTCTGTAGTAAAAATCTAATTCTAAATTTAAAGCATGGTTTTTGCTACTTCAATTAGTTCATTAGATGTTTTTACACTTGTTGTTACAATAATATTTTTTTAGTTAGCATGTTATAATACCTTTTTCTGTAATTATGAAGTCAACTTTTTGATCGTGTTCTTCTGTAGGAATATTATCTTGAAGTAGTTGATCATAAGAAAGACCTATACTTACTTTTATAGTTATTTTTGAGAAAAGTACTTATCATAATATCCTTTACCATAACCTAAACGATATCCCTGTTTATTAAAAAAACTATAGATGGAGTTATTACTAAATCAACAGAACCGTTATAGAAATCATCACTTTCTGGTTCTAAAACGTTAAAATGACCTGGTTTTTAAACTATCCCATCTTGTGATATTAACTAATTTCATATCGCCATTTACTATTTTTGGGACGTAGATTTGTTTATTAGCTAGGTGCTTTTTATAAATATTTCTGTTGTTATTTCACTGCCGAATCCTACAAAAAAACAAAAAAATACGTTCTGCTTTTATTGAATAAATCTAGTTCTTCTAATAAACTAAAGATTTTATTTGAAGCTTCTATTCTATATTCCTCTGGTAGAGTATTTCTTTCTTTTATAAATTTTTTTCTTAGTTCCTTTTTCAAAGTATCACCTCATTATTATTATATCATAGTTATCATTTATATACGAAAAGAAAAAAATAATCTAGATAAGCTATGAAAAATTAGTCTCTAACTTTCTATTTTTTCATATAAACTTCTAAAATTAGACATATTTGAAAATTTTGAAATAAACTACATAAAATAATAAAAGTTGTCTAGAAAAATTACAGATTAAATTAAGTAAGAAATATATAAGTTAACAATTGAAAATCTATAAATAATAATAATTTAATAAAGTAAAAGGAAAAAAATAGAAATACAAACTAATAAAGTATTCATTAGAAATTTTAATTATAATGAAATGTATTTGGATATATTCGTATGTTTAGATATTTTATGTTGTAGTATGTACAAGTATAATCAAAAATTTTAAGCTAGTTAAATGTGGACATAATAAGACTATTATATAGCAAATGTGTTTTCAATAATTTTCTTATATTTTTCAAGGGATTATTAATGAAAATCTTTTTATATAAAAGCCAGAAATAATAAAGAGCAATATAATATAAAAATTAAAAAAATAATTATCTAGTATTTAATGGAAATTATTTTATAAATATGATATAATATAAAAAGAAAAATTTATGAGAAAGGATGCTGCTACATATAATGACAAATTCAAAAAAAGATATAAAAAGATATATTAAGTAATGATGATGCAGGAACTAAGAGTAGTAAAGCGCAGAGTTACGCTAGCTTATTAGAAAAAAAGTTAAGCAGCAATTTAAAGAAGATAAAAAAACCAACTACTACTAAACCAGTAGTTGAAGAAGAACAAGTACAAGCACAAGTAGAAGAACAAACGCAAGTAATAGATATTAAAGAAGTACAAGAAGCACATGAAGTAAAAAGATGTACAAGGACTTCCTGTAACTCAGGAGGTTGAAACAAAAAGAAGTTGATGTTGTTGAAGAACCCTCAACAATTTGACACTAATGTTGTTGACCACCCTGACTATCAAGCTACAGTTGTCCTAAATCGTGAAGAATTAGACAAAGCTTTAGAACAAGAAGGACTTACTGAAAAAAAGAAGAGGAAGTAATTCCGCCAGTAGAAGCTGATAAAAAGTAAAGTAGTATTTGAAGTACATGGACTTAAAAAACGTATAGGGCTGAAAACAATAGTTGAGGATATTAGCTTTGATATGCATGAAGGTGAAATCATCGGACTATTAGGGCCTAACGGAAGTGGGAAAACAACAATCATGCGTATGATGGTTGGTCTTACTAAAAGCAACAAAAGGGGAAGCTTATTGTTTCGAAAAAAACCAGTTGGTTTTGGTAAAACAGGTATGCTAAAAGAAGTTGGATCAATGATAGAAACTCCAGAATTTTTATAACTATATGTCTGGTTGGTCAAACTTAAAACAATATGCTCGTGTATGTGGTAAAAAAGTTTCAAAATCTCGTATAAAAGAACTTGTTGAGTTTGTTGGACTTAGCAATGTAATTAATAATAAAGTTAAAACATATTCTTTAGGGATGCGTCAACGTCTAGGGTTTAGCTCAAGCGTTACTAAATGATCCAAAAGTTTTAATTTTAGATGAACCTGTAAATGGACTAGACCCACAAGGGTACAAGATTTCCGTAATAAATTAAAAAGAAATTGCAAAAATCAGGTGTATCAATCATAATTTCATCACATTTACTAGATGAGATTGAAAAAGTATGTGATAGAGTTATAGTTATTGAAAAATGGTAAGATTATCGCTGATGATAAACTAGCTAGCCTTAAAAGGTGATAAAGTAGAAAGAACATTAGTAAGTACTTACGATAACGAGAGAGCAAGTTTCTTAATCCCTGAATTAGGTATTAATTATACTAGACAAGATGGAGCTTTCGTATTTGAAAAATCTATCTCGTGAAGATAAATCAAGATTATTAACGTATTTAGTAACAAATAATATTGAATTAGATGTTGTACGTGTACTTAATACATCATTAGAGGATCGTTTCCTGAAATTACTGGAAAGGGGAATAAATAATGAAATTGCTAATTAATGAATTTATAAAAGATTATAGAAAAAGTAACAACATGGATTTATATGTTAGTTACAATGGGATTAATTGGACTAGTTCAATATATTAATTCGTTAAATTTAGATAATGATGGATTTAGTAAAGCTGAATCGCTTGCAGATATCACAAATGGGAGCGACTGGAATAGCATCTATTTTTCGCTTTAATTATGCTAGCTAACAATTTATCTCAAGAATATTCAAAAGGAACTATTAAATTTTTATATACTAAACCGGTATCACGTTCAGCGATATTAACAGCGAAAAATAGTTTTAGGATTTATTAACTATATAATTTTTGCAGTTATAGGGACAGTATTTAAATATGTATTTACTAACATAGTTCTAAATAAAGGTAGCTATGATTTAAGTTTACTAAATGAAAAATTAGCTGATGGCTACTTTTGGTCGCACTGTATATCAACAGTTGGCAATAGTGAATCTTACTGGTTTAGCTGTAATGATTTTTTTATATAGCTATGGTAGTTCTTGTTTGTGTTGTATTTAAAACACAAATATTATCATTAGTACTAGTAATGATTTCAGTATTTGGAGGTACAATAATTCAAGGATTAACAGTATTAATTGTCGATAAATTTGAATGGGTTAAAGTATCATATGTTCAACGTTCCATTATTCCAATTGTTCTATGCAACTGAAGACAATAGATATTTAGTAAAAAAACACATTTAAGTTTGAAAATGTAAATAGTTTGTTAATAATGTTAATCGCTTATTCAGCAATATTCTTTATAGTTTCATATGTAATTAATTCACGTCGTGATATAACAATCGACTAAAAATACTTAATATGTTAGGAGGTAGGTAAAATGAGAAGTTCATTAAAAATAGAGCGTGTTAAAGATATTTTTAGATTTAAATGGTAGTATTTTAACTTATAAATATACAGATGAAGAAATTCGCCTTGACCTTGGTGAAGAACAGTTAAGTAGTATTTTTTTAGTAGATTTATAAAAAGAAATCTAGCACATGTAAAAGAGGAAATTAAAAAAATGGTAAGCTTTGTAAAATGCCAGAGTGGTCTAGGAATTTCTTGCTTATTTATTCCAAGTGATAATGAAGAAGAATTTTACTTAATTACGCTATTTTTTTAGAATACTTTGTTCCAACAAAAGTTTTCCAAGAATCACTAGTAAAAATATGGAGCAAGTATTAAATGAGTTAGTTTTGTGATATATATTCATCACTTCCAATAACTCCAAGAAAAAAATTCAACTATTTAATAGAACTTTTAGCTGAAGATGAGAAATGTAGACTTTTTAGATGCTATAGTTTTTAATTGAAGATTCTAGTGTAAAAAAATGTTCGAAGAAATACAGCAAGAAAAAGTAACTATTTAAATAGTATTTTAGAAAGTGAAGTTAAATTCAAACGTGAAATTATTGAAGCTGTAATAGATGGAAACATTTCTAAAGTAAATATGCTATTCGATCTTCGTCATAGAAATCATGGTGTTGAAGAAAGATCGCGTAGAAGAAGGTGTTAATGTAAGACGTAGAAAAATCTTATAATATGAATGATCTTCTAAGATATTCTTTAGAACAACATAGTTCAGATTACTTAGGAATTGAAGAATTATGGGTAAGAATTAAAAACAAACTTGATAACTATGACTTATCAGAAGATGTAATTAGAAGTTACTGTCTACTAGTTGATAAAAAAATAAATATAAAGATAAACAAGCTGTTGTACGTAACTGTATCGCATATATAAATGATCGTATAGCTGAGAAAAATTAGTTTAGATAATGTTAGTGAATATCTAGGGGTTAATAAGAGTTATCTATCATCTATTTTCAATAAAGATATGGGAATTAGTATCGTAGATTATATTCATGATAAACGTGTTTCAAATGCATGTTATCTATTAGCTAATACAGACTTCTCTATCTCAGAAGTAGCTGATTATATCGGATACTTTTGATACAAGTTACTTCATCAGAATATTTAAAACTATAATGAAAGTAACACCACTTAAATATAGAGAATCAGCAGCAAAATTAAGACATTAATTAAGATAATCTCCAGAACAAAGAGTTCTGGAGATTTTTATCAATTTAAAAGTAAAATAATAGTAAATATTATATAAAAATTTATGATATAATATAGTTACTTGATTATATTAGGAGATTGATTATGATTTTTGCATTAGATGTAGGGAATACGAAATATAGTTTTAGGTGTTTTTTTGGTGATGATTATAATATGATGCATTCTTGGAGAATAGCTACAGATAATACTAAAAACCGAAGATGAATTATATGTAATTATACGTAATTTTTTTATTGATAAAAATTTAAAATTTGAGGACTTTGATGGAGTAGTTATTGCTAGTGTAGTACCAAAAGATGATGTTTGCGTTGGAACTACTAAGTAAAAAAATACTTTAAAAAGAACCTATAATAGTTTCAACAGATATAAATACAGGAATAAAAAGTACCCTGCTCCTTATAGTAGTAAATTAGGATCAGACCGTATTGTTGATATAGTAGGAGCTAAGGTTAGTTCGTACCTTCCTGCGATAGTAGTAGATTTTGGAACTGCAACGACATTTGACTGTGTAGATGGCGACATGAATTATCGTGGTGGGATTATTTGTCCAGGGATGAATATAAGTGCAGAAGCACTTTATACACGTGCTGCCAAATTACCACGAGTGGAGATAGAGGCGGTATCAACATCGTTAGGTATGGATACTACAAACTCAAATGCAAGCTGGATTATTTTATGGATTTTTTTAGGACAATTTGAAAATATCATTAAACATCTAAAAGAAGAATTAGATGGTGAGTATAAAGTTGTTTTTAACAGGTGGACTATCTAAATTCATAGGAAAAACATAGTGAGTATGTTGATGTTGTGGATGAAGAATTAACATTAAAAAGGTATAATTGAATTATATAAAATGAATAGAGAAAAAGTAATTTTTAACTATTATATATAGAATAAAAAGGATTTATTGTTTACAAAATAGACAATAAGTCCTTTTTTTATTTTTGGATAAACAACCTTTCGAATAGACAATTTTAATAAGAGGATGTATAATATAACATCGTAAGAAGTATAAACAATTATTATATATATTAATTAGTCGATAATTAATGTAGAAAGGATTTTTTTATTTAGATGAAAGATTATTTAATTAGAGGACTAGCCTTTAATGATGAGATTAGATTTTTTGTAACGAAAACAACAGATTTAGTAGAAGAAATTAGACAAAGACATGATGCGTATCCAACAGCAATAGCAGCAGTTGGTCGTACTGCGACAGTAACAACTATGATGGGAGCTATGCTTAAAAAGCGGAGATAGAATAGATGTTGCAGTTCGTGGAGACGGTCCAGTTGGAACAATTTATGCTTCATCAGATGAAATGGGTGAAACAACAGCCTACGCTAAAAATATGCAAGTTCATATCCCAAGTAATGCTCAAGGTAAGTTAGATGTAAAAGGAGTAGTTGGTGGAGGAAATATTACAGTAGTTAGAGATTTAGGTCTCAATGAAAAAAATATACAACAACATCACCAATAGTTTCTGGAGAAATAGCTGAAGACTTTACTTATTACTTTGCAGCAAGTGAACAAGTTCCATCTGCAGTGTCATTAGGGGTTTTTAGTAGATACAGATAACTCTGTTATAGCAGCAGGAGGCTTTTGTATTACAAGTATTACCGAAATGCAACTGATGAAACGATAACAAAAAAATAGAAAAAAAGCGATAAGTAATATTAAACCAATTTCTACGCTTATTCATGAAGGAAAAACTCCTGAAGAAATAGCTAATATCTTATTTGGTGGAGAAGAAAAACTATAGAATATTACGTACTAATGATGTAGTATTCAAATGTACATGTTCAAAAGAGCGTTATGCAGATGCTTTTAGTCACTTTAGGAAGAGAAGAATTAGAAGATTTAGCTAAACAAGAAACAACAGAATTAGTTTGTGCATTTTGTAAGAGAAATATCAGTTTTCTCAAGCTGAAATTACTGATTTATTAGAAAAACTTAAAATAATATTTAGAATATAGAGCCTTAATGAATAACATTTCATGGGGCTCTTGAATTTTCACTGAAAGTCTGGTATTATTAATAAAATTAATTAAATTTAACCGAGGAGAAGCTATGAAACTGTTAAGAGAAATGGTCGTTACAGATGGAAAAAGTATATGACAATAACGTATTGAAAGTCGATTCATTTTTAAATCATCAAATTGATGCAACTTTAATGTTGGAAATGGCAAAAAGTATTTTTATGAATATTTTAAAGATGAAAAAAATTACGAAGATTTTAACTATTGAAGCAAGTGGAATCGCACCAGCAATAATGGTAGCTAATTTATTTAAAAGTACCTATGGTTTTTTGCGAAAAAAAGTAAACCATCAACATTAAAAAGATAATGCAGTTTTTACTGCTCAGGTACATAGTTATACTAAAAATGTAACTAACACAATAGTAGTTTCAGAAAAAAATTCATTAATGAAGAAGACAAAGTACTTATAATCGATGATTTCTTAGCTAATGGACAAGCAGTTTTAGGACTTATGGAAATAGTAAATCAAGCTAGAGCAACTACTGTAGGAGTAGGGATATTAGTTGAGAAAAAGCTTCCAAGATGGTAGAAAATTAATAGAAGACAAAGCAAGTTAACATTTGTTCATTATGTAGAATAGCTTCACTAGAGAACAATGAGGTTAAATTTAATATAGCTGATGACGAAAAATAGAAAGGATAGAAATAAGATGTGGGAAAAATAAATTTCAAAAAGAAGGTTTAACATTTGATGACGTGCTTTTTAGTACCAGCTAAAAAGTGATATATTACCAAAAAAAGTAGATTTAAAAGTTAGTTTAACAGAAAAAAACTTAACTTATCTATACCAGTTATTTCTGCTGCGATGGATACAGTAACTGAACATAAAAATGGCTATAGCGATGGCTAGAGAAGGTGGATTAGGAGTAATTCACAAAAAAATATGACTATCGAAGAACAAGCAGAACAAGTAATAAAAGTTAAGCGTTCAGAAAGTGGAGTTATAACAGATCCTTTCTTCTTAACTCCAGATAGTAAAGTATATGAAGCAGAAGAATTAATGCAACAATATAGAATATCAGGTGTACCTATCGTAAATAATCGTGAAGATATGAAAGTAGTAGGTATTATTACTAACCGTGATATGAGATTCTTAACAGATTTTTGATATTGTAATCAATGATGTTATGACAAAAGAACATTTAGTTACTGCTCCAGCAAATACTACATTAGAAGAAGCTAGTGTGATTTTACGTGGGCACAAAATTGAAAAATTAATTTTAACTGATGAAGCAGGAAAGATTAACTGGATTAATTACTATTAAAGATATCGAAAAATTAGCTAAATATCCTAACTCAGCAAAAGATAGTAAAGGTAGATTATTAGTTGCAGCTTCTGTAGGTGTTACTAATGATATCGTAGATAGAGTTGATGCATTAGTAGAAGCAGGAGTAGATGCGGTTGTAGTTGATACTGCTCACGGTCACTCTAAAGGTGTATTAGATGCAGTTAAATCATTAAGAACTAACTACCCAGAATTAGATATTATTGCTGGTAACGTAGCTACAGCTGATGCAGCACGCGATTTATTCGAAGCAGGAGCAGATGTAGTTAAAGTTGGTATTGGACCAGGATCAATCTGTACTACACGTGTAGTAGCAGGGGTAGGAGTTCCTCAAGTAACAGCTATTTATGACTGTGCAACAGTAGCACGTGAATTAGGTAAAACTATTATTGCTGACGGTGGAATTAAATATACTGGTGATGTAGTAAAAGCTATTGCAGCAGGAGGTCATGCAGTAATGTTAGGATCTATGCTTGCAGGTTGTGAAGAATCTCCAGGTGAATTAGAAATCTTCCAAGGTAGAACATTTAAAACTTATAGAGGTATGGGATCATTATCAGCAATGGAAAAAAAGGTTCAAAAGACCGTTACTTCCAAGAAGATGGTAAGAAATTAGTACCAGAAGGTATCGAAGGACGTACACCATATAAAGGTGCAGCATCTGAAACTATTTACCAAATTATCGGTGGGTTACGTGCTGGAATGGGTTATACAGGGATCTCATAACTTAGAAGAATTACGTGAAGAAGCTCAGTTTGTTCGTATGACTGGAGCAGGACTTATTGAATCTCACCCACATGATGTTCAAATCACAAAAAGAAAGTCCAAACTATTCTAGATAATAAAACTATATAGCAAAAGTGAGATAATGTATATTTATATATCATTATCTCATTTTTTTATAGGAGGGAAAAAATGGAACTTTTTACCTATATTATTATGTATTTACTGTTTTTCAATTTTTATTAATGTATATTTTTTTCAAATAATAGGGAAGAATAGTGTTTTAGCCTTTTATACCGATATATAGTATGTACATAGCACTGAAAATTCTTTTAAAAGGAAGAATTTATTATAGAAATTGGGGAATGTTTTACGTAATTGGAACTATTCTAGTAATACCCGTAATATATATAATAGTTGGCATTATTACTGAATATCATAAATCTCAAAGTGTTCAATATAGTTCAAATCCTTGGGCTGGGATTTGGTGAATTTATGACAGGAATATTTTTTTATGTTTTTCTTTATTAATCTTATTTTGATAATTGGAAATATGCTAGTGTATTTACCAATAATTAAAGATAGACTTTAGGGTATGTGTATTATTTGTGGTTTGGAATATATATTATCTATTCAAATTCGTTATTTATATGATTATTGAACCAGGTAATTTTTTAGTATTTTTATATAATTTATATAATAAACTATTTTAATGAATTTATTTTTTTATATTTTTATATCGCAAATGTATATAAGAAATTGCAGTTAGAGAATAAAACAATAGTTTCTGAAATAGATTATGATAAATATCCTAGACCTGAAATTAAAAGAATGATACGAAGTAGAAACTATAATTTATTTGAAAAAAATAATAAATAATTAAAGAGTTTATAATTTTTAAGGGAGGTGCGAATTGTGGAATATATGTTACCTTATATAATTTCATACATACTATTTTCAATTTTGTTAATGTATGTTTTTTTAAAAATAATTGGGATAAATAGTATTTTGGCATTTATACCGTTATATAGTATGTATAAAGTGTTTGATTTTTTTATAAAGGAAGAATATTTTATAGAAATTGGGGAATCTTATATGTAGTTGGAATTATTTTGGTTATTCCAGTAATATTTATATTTACCATCTTAACAACCGAATATAAAAAAATCTTATAGCGTAGCCTACAGTACTAATCCTTGGGCAGGTTTAGGAGAGTTAGTGGTGGGAATATTTTTTTATGTTTTTTTCTTTATACAACTTATTTTAATAATTGGAAATATCATGGTGTATGTACCACTAATTAAAAAAATAAAGTAGGGGTATGTGTACTATTTATAGTTTGGAATATATATTACTTATTTAAATTTGTTATTTTTATAAGTATTAATGCATTTATGAGAAATAATCCAGATGAATTTATAGTGTTTTTATATTATAATGGTTATAAGCTATTTGATAAATATTTTTTTATATTTTATATCGCAAATTTATATAAAAAATTACAGTTAGAAAAATAAAAACAATAGTTTCTGAAATAGATTATGATAAATATCCTAGACCTGAAATTAAAAGAATAATAAGAAGTAGAAAGTATAATTTATTTGAGAACTAGTTTTGTTAAAATAAAAATATAGAGTAGAGATTATCTCTACTCTATATTTTTATATAAATGTTGATATTATTAGCCAGAAATTTAAAATTATTAAAAATTACTGTACAGATCCATGCAAGAATTTTCATCCATGGTTTAATAACAAATTCTCCCATAAGTTTTTTTATCTGATGTATAAAGTGTTAATGGGATAATAGATATAGGAAGAGCAATGCTTAAGAAAACTTGAGTATAAATTAGTAAGCTTTCTATAGCTTGTTCACTATCTCCGAAAATTATTAAACAAATAACAACAGGCATTACGGCTATTACACGTGTTAGCATTCTTCTAACCCACATAGGAAGTCTTAAATGAATAAAACCTTCCATAACTATTTGACCAGACAATGTACCAGTTATAGTAGAGTTTTGTCCAGATGCTAACAGTGCTATGGCAAATAATATGCTAAGTACTGGTGAAGCAATAGTTCCGACTATACTGCTATCTTGAAGAGCATTGTAAAGATCAGTGAAGCGTCCTAAACTGTCTCCGTGACCATAGAATAGTGCAGCCCCAAGAACTAATAATAAACAGTTAATAACAAAAGCAATAGAGAGTTGAATATTAGAATCTATAGTAGAAAATCTAATAGCTTCTCTTTTACTATTATTATCTTTTCTATCGTAACGTCTTGCTTGGACAATAGAAGAGTGTAGGTAAAGGTTGTGTGGCATTACTGTTGCCCCAACAATACCTAATGCGATAAATAGTGCCCCTTTATTACCAACAACATCTTTATTTGGAATAAAAACCTTTAATTAACTCTCCAGTATTAGGGTTAGCTAATAAGACTTCATAAAAGAAAATAATAAGTATCGTAAATATTAATGCAGATACGATTGCTTCAATTTTTCTAAAACCAAAATGTGCTAATAATAGAAGTAAAAATACATCAAATATTGTTATAATTACACCTAATAGTAGAGGTATATCAAATAATAGTTTTAACGCTACGGCACTACCGATTATCTCAGCAATATCTGTAGCCATAATCGCAAGTTCGGTAATAATCCAAAGTACAAATCCCAATTTTTATCCGGTATGTTTTCTAGTTGCTTGAGCTAAATCCATACCAGTAACAATTCCTAGTCTAACGGACATTGACTGCAGTAACATTGCGATTAGATTAGATATAAGTATTACAAATAGTAAGCTATACGCGTATTGGGCACCACCAGCAATAGATGTAATCCAGTTGCCGGGGTCCATATAACCAACAGCTACTAAGGCTCCAGGTCCACTATAAGCTAAAACTTTTTAAAAAACTACCTTCTTTTGGAATTTCTACGGTGTTGTTTATTTCTTGAAGAGATAGTTGGTTTGCAGCTTCTAACTCTTCCTGGCTTTTTCTTAAAAAAATTTATTTAAAAACATTTAATCACCCTTTTCGAATTTAATAGTTAATACAAAAATAATAACATCACTTTCCCTAAAGCTAAAATCTTGCCTATAGGAAACTATAAGTAATATTATACTATAAAAAAATAATAAATTGTAAATTGATTTTTGAAAATAACTTGAAAAATTCTATGAAAAAAATTATAGTAAATAAAAACTATCATTAAAACTCAATAGGAGCTTTTAATGATAGTTTTAAAAATATTATAAAAATTGTGCTAAACAAACTACTAAAATAATAACTGGTAGTATGTATCTTAGTAAGAATAACCAAGATTTAAATAATAATAGGCTAGTCTTATTATCTTCTTTAACATGTAACTCTCTCATTGCTACTTTTTATCTAGTACATATCCTGTAAAAATAGATAAAGCTAGACAACCAAGTGGCATTAGTATATTTGATACTAAGAAATCCATAAGATCAAAGATTGTTTTTCCAAAGATTAAAGTATCTGATAAAGATCCATAAGATAAAGCAGATGGAATACCTACTATGAAAGTCAAGATACCGATAATGATACTGAATTTAGTTCTGTTTGTATTTCTTTTGGTTAGTTATATTACCAACATTTATTTCTAGCATAACAACTGAAGATGTAATAGTAGCAAATAGGAATAGTATTAAGAATAATATATAGAATAATTTTCCAAATGCCATATTATTGAATAGTTGTGGTAATACTATGAATAATAGACTAGGTCCACCTTCTGATTCCATACCAAAAGATGACATTGCTGGGAAAATAGCAAGTCCAGCCATAATAGATACTGCAATGTTCATAAGAACAACAGAGATACCTGATTGAACCATATCAGTTTTTTTATTAAGATATGATGCATAAGTTAACATTGCTGTAACCCCAATAGATAGGGCGAAGAATGATTGTCCAAGTGCGAATAAGATACCTGAAGTAGTAATCTTAGAGAAATCAGGTTTTAAGAAATATGTAACTCCGGCCATCGCATTTGGTAAAGTAAGTGATCTAATAATGATTATTATAAAAATAATAAATAGAAGAGGCATCATAATTTTAGATGCTTTTTCAATACCATTTTGAACACCTTGAGATACAATAATTATATTTAATAAAATAAATAATGCTTGCGCTCCAAGAGCAATCCATGGATTTGAAATGATACTAGTGAATAATGCTGCATGGTCTACAGTAGTATGTAAGTGCAAAGCATCAGCAATTGAAATACCTAAGTACACAAGAATCCATCCACCGATAACGCTATAGAATGAAAGCAGTATAAATAAAGCAAATCCACCAATATAACCAATGATATTATATTTTTTTATTTTTTTCCTAATTTACCGAAAGTTCTAATAGCTGATACTCCAGCTCCACGTCCCTAAAAACAAATTCTGCAAGTAGTAATGGAAGACCGATCAATAATGTGAAAATTAGAAAGACTAATAAGAAACTTCCACCACCATTAGCTGCAGTCATGTATGGAAACTTCCATACAGCTCCTAGTCCAATAGCAGAACCAGCTGATGCAAGTATGAAACCAATTTTTAGAACCCCATGTTGAATTTTTCTGACATAAAATTTTTCCTCCTAAAGAAATAGTTAATAATAAAAAGCTATTTAGTATTAAACTAAATAGCTCTAAATAAATATATACTAATACTCAAAGCCATTTAGTTTAATACCAATGGCCTGAAAAACAAACTTAACTAGCCATTGTAGACGCGTCGTTGCACTTACATCTACAATGAGTATAGATATAAGTGCTGCTAAAATGGCACGAAAAAGTATTCTCTTTTAGTTAAGTTTAAAATTTTCATGAGAGTAGCTCCTTAATTAATTGTTGATAAAAATATTAACATTTATCAGAAAAATTTGTCAATAATTTTCTGAAAAAAATACAATGAAAATGTTTTAATATAAAAAGCTGTATAAAATCAATTTATACAGCCTTTATTATTTTTATAGAGTGTGATTATTCGTTATCTAATTGAAGATATACAACTTGAGTAGTTAGGTATTCTTCTAGACCATGTTTACCATCAGCTCCACCAATACCTGATTTACGACGTCCAGCGTGGAATCCTTGCATAGCTTCAAAGTTTTTCACGGTTAACATAAGTTTCACCGAATTGTAGACCATTAATAGCTTTGAACGCAGTATTTAAGTTATTAGTATATACAGATGAAGTTAATCCATATTCAGAATCGTTAGCATATTCTAATACTTCATCTAAAAGTGCTAAATGTAGCGATAGGAATAACAGGTCCAAATGTTTCTTCTTTCATAATGCTCATTTCATTAGTAACATTTGTTAACACAGTAGGTCCCATAGAAGTAACCAACTTGTTCTCTATCAACTTCTCCACCATAAGCAAGAGTAGCACCTTGCTTTAACAGCGTAAGATACTTTTTCAATTACGTTTTTAAGAGCACGTTTTTTTCAATAAGTGGACCGTAGTCTAATCCACGTTCTTTATTAGGATCACCAAATTTAACTTTATCTAATTCAGCAAATAAAATTTGTTCAAATTCTTCTTTTACGCTTTCGTGAACATATACTCTTTCTGCACAGTTACAAACTTGTCCAGAGTTAATTACACGTGACGCAATAATAGCTTTTGCAGCAAGATGTAAATCTGCATCTGCAAAAACGATAGCTGGAGCTTTACCACCAAGCTCTAATGAAACATTAGTAATATTTTCAGCAGCAGCACGCATTACTTCTTGTCCTGCAGCAAGGCTACCTGTTAAGCTAACTAATCCAACTTTTGGATGAGAAGCTAATCTATTTCCTACAACAGATCCACGTCCGTGAATAATGTTAAGAACACCTTTTGGAAGGCCAACTTCGATACAAATTTCAGCAAAAATGTGAGCGTTGATAGGAGTAAGTTGACTTGGTTTTAAAACAATAGTGTTACCTGTAAGTAGAGCAGGTGCAGCTTTTCTAGCAATTAAGAAAAATGGGAAGTTCCATGGTAAGATACCAGTAGTAACTCCGTGAGGGCGTTTGAATACTAAGATATGCTCGTCTTTTCTATCACTTTGAACGATTTCTCCCTCATATCTTCTAGCCCATTCAGCCATATAATCAAGGTAGTCAGCTGTAAATAGTACTTCTACTTTTGCTAATTCAAAAGTTTTACCACCTTCATCAACGATTGCTTGTGTTATTTCAGGTTCTCTTTGACGAATTCTGTCGGCAATTTTTTTCAAATATGCACCACGTTCAATTGCTGGTAGTTTCTCCCATGATTTTTGTGCGATATCAGCAGCGTTAATAGCGCGGTCAACATCTTTACAGTTACCAGCAGGTATTTTAGCGATAACTTCTTCTGTCGAAGGGTTTAAAACTTTAAGATACTCATGATTGTAAATGTTCTTCAAATTCTCCATTTACAAACATTTTTAAAACTCTAACTTCAGTCATAGCATAATTCTCCTTAGAATGTATATATTATAAAAGTAAACGTTATCATTACTTATATTTAAATTATATCGCATTAAAAAACAACTATTTTTTTATTAAATTTAATTAAAATTTTAAAATTTTTAAAGTTTTTGTACACTTATTTTTATAAAAAAATTTAATATGGAAATATTATTTTTTTAATTTGAGAAACAGCATTTATTACTTTTACTAGATAGTAATAAACTATGATATTAAGGTTTGGTAACAACTGTATCATAGTTTTTGATTATAATTACTATAACAAATGCTACGAATTTTTATTTTATTTTCAATTGTATACTTTTAATTAGAAAAATTTATATGAATAGTTGGTAATATAATGGAAAAAATTTTGGTAAGTTTTTATTATTAAAAAAATAGTATTGAAAAAATGAAAAAAATACGAAAAATTTAAGTGAAAAGTATTAGCATAATGTATATATTTAATGGTATAATTTAAAGTAAGAAAAACTAGGAGGTTCAGTTTGATGAAACAAAATATCGGAGTTATCGGATTATCTGTTATGGGTAGTAACCTTGCATTAAATATTGCGGATAATGGATTTAAGGTTGCGGTGTTTAACAGAACAACATCAGTTGTTGATAAAATGTTAGAAGAACACCCACACAAGAATGTGGAAGGAAAATACTCATTACAAGAGTTAGTGGATAGTCTAGAAACACCAAGGAAAGTTGTTTTAATGGTAAAAGCTGGTTTCGCAGTAGATAGCTTAATCGAACAATTAACACCACTTTTAGACAAAGGAGATATCATTATTGATGGTGGTAACTCATTCTTCAAAGATACACAAAGAAGATACGACTTATTATTAGAAAAAGGAATTAACTACTTTGGTGTAGGGGTTTCTGGTGGTGAAGAAGGGGCAAGATTTGGTCCTGCACTAATGCCTGGTGGAGACGAAAAAGCTTATGAAGAAATTCGTCCTATTTTAGAAGCTATTGCAGCAAAAGTTAATAATATCCCATGTTGTAGTTATACTTCAACAGGTGGAGCTGGACACTATGTAAAAATGGTTCACAATGGTATTGAGTATGGGGATATGCAACTTATATCTGAAGCATATCAAGTACTAAAACACTTAGGTGGGATTTAGCAACGAAGAACTACAAGCTACTTTTGAAGAGTGGAATAAAGGTGAATTAGAATCTTATTTAATCGAAATCACTGCCAATATCTTTAAAGTAAAAGAAGAGGATGGTTCATACTTAGTTGATAAAATTTTAGATAAATCTCAACAAAAAAAGGTACAGGTAAATGGACTAATGAACAAGCTATTGATTTAGGGAATAGATGTTTCAGTAATTACAGCAGCATTAAACGGAAGATACATGTCTAATCTTAAAGAAGAAAGAGTAAAAAGCTGAAAAAAAGAATTTGCTCGTCCAGCATATAAAACTGTAAGTGATAAAGAACGCCTTAAAGATATAGTAAGAGATGCATTATTTATTTCTAAAATAGTATCTTATGCCCAAGGATTTAAATTATTACAAGCAGCTGAAAAAGAATATAATTGGACATTTGATTATGCTCAAATAGCTAAAATCTTCCGTGGAGGATGTATTATTCAAGCTAAGATTTTACAAAATATTATCGAAGCATACCAAAACAATCCTAAATTAGAAAAATCTTATTTTTGACCCATTCTTCAAAAATATTATTGAAACAAGACAAGATAATTTACGTGAAGTAGCTGCATTAGCAATTACTAATAGATTACCATTAAGTGCTATGACTTCAGCAGTATCATACTTAGATATTTACACAACTGCGAATAGTGGAGCAAACTTAATTCAAGCACAACGTGATTATTTTGGAGCACACACATTTGAAAGAACAGATAAAGAAGGTAACTATCACTATGACTGGGTTGGAAACAATGAAAAAAATAGAAATGCAATAACTCTATTTGGTGGTACAGGAGATCTAACTATAGAAAAACTTATTACCTGCACTATATAATCTAGATGTTCTTGGACAACTAGATGACGAATTTAAAATTATTGTAATTGGACGTAGACCATATACACCTGATCAGTATATAGAAATAGCTCGTGATTGGGTAAAAGAACATGCTAGAACAAAATTTGATGAAGAGCAGTTTAGTTCGTATTCTCGAAGAATAATTTATTTCAAGATGGATATGACAGATGAAGAAGAATATCGTATATTACAAATGTTTTATGATTTTAATGCGTATAGATCAACACGTGTATTACTATGCGGTAGCTCCATCTTTCTTCCTTACAATTACAAGAGGATTAAAAAAGTATTGTTCAGAAAACAATGCTAAAGTAATAGTAGAAAAACCATTCGGTGAAAACTTAGAAAAAGCAGGGAATGTTAAATGATGAAACTAGCTGAGTTTTTCGGACAAGATGAAATCTATCACATAGATCATTACTTTAGGAAAAGAGATGATTCAAAATATACTATCTCTTCGCTTTAAAAAAATATTATCTTTAAAGGAATCTGGAATAAAAGATTTTTATAGAAAATATCCAAATTACTGCAGCTGAAACAGTAGGAGTAGGAACAAGAGCTAGCTATTATGATAAGAGTGGTGCTTTAAAAGATATGGTGCAAAAACCATTTACTACAAGTGCTATCTCTAGTTGCAATGGAAGAGCCTAAAGAAGAAGGGTAGTCAAGGATACATGATAGTCAACTTAGCTTCTTTCGGCAATTAAACCTATAGACAAATGTTAATGATAGTCTAGTTATGGCTCAATATGATGGATATTTAGATGAAGAAAATATATCTAAAGATTCTAAAACTGAAACTTATGCAGCACTAAAAACTATTTGTTGATAATGAACGCTGGGATGGAGTACCTTTCTTTATTAGAACAGGTAAAAAAATTAGGAGATAGAGAAACACAAGTAGTAGTTCAATTTAAATCTATCGATAATGCTCCTGGGTAATGTACTAGTTATAAAAATACAACCGGATGAAGGAGTATACTTCCAGTTTAATGCAAAAACCTGGAACTGAACAAGAACTACAACCAATATCATTAGATTTTTGTCAGAGTTGTATATTAGAAAATAGAATGAATACTCCTGAAGCATATGAAAGATTACTATACGCTTGTTTCAAAGGAGATAGATCACTATTCTCACAATGGGATCAGATAGTAGTATCATGGACTTTTGTTAATGATTTATTAGCTAAGTACCATGAACAAGGAGCTCCGTTTATATACTTATCCTCAAGGTTCTATGGGGACCAAAAGAAGCAGATGAGTTTGTGAAACTGGATAAAGAAGTAATCTAAGAAAGATATATTCTGTAGTTTATTGACTATAGAATATATCTTTTTAATATACATCTATAAAATATAGTAATCTTGAGTTTACGTTAAAGGGAAAGTTGTAGTATAATGAAATATAAACAAAAAAATATAAATTGCAATAAGGAGAATAATAATGAGATTATTAGATTCTATGCTAGAATATAATGAGTATTTTGTGAAATTTGAAGAATACCAAAAATATAAAACAGAAGATAAATATCCAGCAAAAAGAGTAGTTATGTTTACTTGTATGGATACTAGATTAGTTGAGCTTGCGACGAAATCACTAAATTTATCCCAAGGTGATGTTAAAGTAGTAAAAAATGCTGGAGCAATTTTGACGCATCCTTTTGGTTCTATTATGCGTAGTTTAATTATTGCAGTACATATGTTAAAAGCTGATGAGATTATAGTAATGGGCCACCATGATTGTGGTATGCAGAATATCAATACTGATTTAATATTGGAAAAAATGAAAGAACGCGGAATATCAGGAGAAACACTAGATATACTCCAATATTCAGGTTTAGACCTTAGCAAATGGTTACATGGTTTTGATGATGTAACAGAAAGTGTTACTCATGATGTTAATATGATATGTAATCATCCCACTTATTCCGAATGATGTCCCTGTTCATGGGATTAGTTATTAATCCAGATGATGGGAAAAGTGGATTTAGTAGTAAATGGTTATGATAATATAAAAAGACTAGAAGGAGAATAACATGAAAAAATTTTTAGTTATAAATACTGGTGGAACTATTTCTATGAGTGAAGATCATACTACGGGGAAGGTATCACCTAATAAAGATAATCCTTTAAATGAAGGTGGTAATATTTTTTCTTATATAGGAGATATAGATGTAGAGGTACTATACAATCTGCCTTCTCCTCAAATTACTGAAAAAGAAATGTTAGGGATTAAATTAAGAATCTTAAAAGCTGTTGAAGAAGGATATAATGGTGTTGTAGTTACTCATGGAACTGATACACTAGAAGAAACTGCATATTATCTAGAGTTAACTTTAGATGTAAATATTCCTATAGTTATAACTGGTGCTATGCGTTCTAGTAATGAGATAGGATCAGACGGTTTAGCTAATTTACGTAGTGCTCTTGTAGTTGCAGCAAGTGATGAGAGTGTAGATAAAGGTGTTCTAGTTGTTATGAATGATGAGGCACATACTGCTACATACGTGACTAAAACTCACACAACTAATGTAGCAACATTCCAAACACCAACTTTTGGTCCCGGTAGGATTAGTTTCAAAAAAATGAAGTTATTTACTTCCAAAAACTCATTAACCAAGAACATTATGATGTTAGAAAAAATAGTAAAAAAGTATATTTATTAAAAGCGTATGCCGGGATGAGTGGTGATCTTATAGATGCTGTAAGAGAGCTTGGTGCAGATGGTCTAGTTATTGAAGCTCTTGGTGCAGGGAATCTCCTCCTAAAAACAGTTCCCGCAGTTATAAAAATGTTTAGAAAGTGGTATGCCAGTTGTATTTGTATCACGTGCTTTTAACGGAGTCACACAAGATGTATATGACTATGAAGGTGGAGGAAAAAGATTCCATCAAAATGGCGTAATTTTCACTACAGGTCTAAGTGGTCAAAAAGCTAGAATAAAACTACTTGTTTTATTAGAAGCGGGTATAGAAAAATTCAAAAATTAAGAGATTTATTTTAATTGAAAACATAGCGTAGTATAAAATTAATATATTACGCTATTTTTTTATAAAAAAAGGATAACTATATAGAAAAATCTTTACAAAGTTGAATATTTCTTCTAAATATGGTAGTATAGAAAGGGATTTTAGTTTGAAAAGAGGTGTAACATTGAAATTTAAATATCATAAATCATATAGAGGTTTTTATCTATTAGATGGAGATAAATTTAAACGTCCTTATAAAAAGTTAGATCAAGAAAAAAACTATAGAAAAAGTAGGGGAATTAAATTTTTTTCTAAAAAGGAAATTATAGATATAGAAGATAAGTTTGTAGTTTTTCGTTGATAAAAAAGAGAAGTCAAAAAAAGCGGAAGAGATAAAACAAACTAATAAAAATTAAAACGAAAAACAGTTGATACTGATGCTCTAAATATAAATAGCTTAGAATTAAGATATCAAATTCCAGCTCAAATACTAGAACATCTTTATAGTACAATTAGTAAAGATACAAAAAAACGCAGAGAAGCACTTTTATGTCTGTATTATCAGTAATAGAAAAATATTACACAAGTAGATGGTGTATTCTTCTCAAAAAGTTAAAAAAATATTTTACTATAATTCAAAAGAGCTAAGTCTAATATTAGATAGATACAATCTTAATAATATTAAAAATAGAGGGCTTAAAAAAGAAGTAGAACTTGATTATCCAAGTCAATATATTTCAGATTTACCAGTAGATTATAAAGAATATGAGATGATTTTTGTCTTCTATTTCATTATATTAGTTGAATTGTTAGCGGTTTTAAAATAGAAAAATAAATTTTTTTGATAGATTTTTAGCTTAAACTCTTGATTTTTTTCAAGTTTCGTTTGTTATAATCTAATCAGAAAGTTTATTTTTACCTCAAGTTGGTCGTTTTTCGACCGAACAGGACGGAAAGTGTCCAACGAAATAAAAAAATTGAAGTGGAAAACATAATAAAACTTTCAATCACATAGGGGAATAAGAAGATGGATATTTTACATTTGTTACATATGCAAAAATAAACTTATACCTGAGATGTTTGCTAAATTTAATAGTAGATATACACTATTACTTACGATTAAGGTTAATCAACCTGTTGGAAGAAAAGACACTATTGAATTTTTGTAGATATGACAGAAAGGCAATTACGAACTGAATGTGAAGTGTTATCTAAATTAGGGTTTAATTATTAAAAAGACAACTGGAATGCGTATCACAGAAAAAAAGGTGAAGAACTTTTTATTAGAAATAAAAGACTCGCTAGTTAACGATGCATTCGCAGAAGAAAGAAACTATTAAGAAAAACACTTTTTCAGTAAAAAGAAGTACATATAATTGCGGGTGACTTACAAATAATGAAGGTACTAGAGAAGAAAATGACTGAACTTCTTTTAGATAAGGTTAATGAAAAAATTACCAAAGAGTGCGTAATTGGTGTTAGTGGTGGAAGTACAATGTACTATGTAACTAGTAAAACTGATGAAACATTTGGTTATGGTAAAGATGTCACTATAACACCTATAAGAGGTGGCTTTATCCGTTGTTAATACAGAATATCAAGCAAATAATATAGCATCAAAAATGGCTAGAAATTCTGGAAATAAATATCAACTGTTACATGCACCGGATAACTTAGGACAAAAAAAGCATTAGATGAACTGAAAAAAGAACCAGTTGTAAAAAATGCTTTGGATGTCATAAGCAAAACATCAATAATTATCCATAGTATAGGGAATGCTTTTGAAATGGCTTATAGAAGAAAATCATCTAAAGAAATTTTAAAAGTGTTAGAAGAGAAAAAAGCTGTTTGTGAATCATTCGGAAGTTACTTCGATGAGAGCGGCAGTGAAGTATTTAAAAACCTCTACTATAGGTATGAGTTTTTAAAGATGTTAATGGCATTGATAATGTCTTTACAATAGTTGGTGGTGAAGATAAAGCGGATGCGGTATTTAGTTATTTAAATACTAAAACCTGCTAATATGACACTAATTATTGATGAGGCAATTTGCAAAAAATTATAAATAAAGTTAATAAAATAAAATAGGAGGACTTTTATAAAATGACAGTAAAAAGTAGCAATTAACGGATTTGGACGTATTGGACGTCTAGCATTAAGAAGAATTCAAAACGTAGAAGGAATTGAAGTTGTAGCAATTAACGACTTAACTCCAGTTAACCAATTAGTACACTTATTAAAAATATGATACAACTCAAGGACGTTTCCAAGGTGAAGTATTTGAGAAAAAACGGAAGCCTAATCGTAAACGGTAAAGAAATCAAAGGATTTGCTAATCCAAACCCAGCTGAACTTCCATGGGGAGAATTAGGAATTGACGTAGTATTAGAATGTACTGGTTTCTTCACTTCTAAAGAAAAAAGCTGAAGCTCACATCCAAGCAGGAGCTAAAAAAGTTGTTATCTCTGCACCAGGTGGAAATGACATCAAAACTATCGTATACAACGTAAACCACGAAACTTTAGATGGAACAGAAACAGTTATCTCAGGTGCTTCTTGTACAACTAACTGTTTTAGCTCCAATGGCTAAAAGCTTTTACACGATAACTTCACAGTAGTTGAAGGATTAATGACTACAATCCACGGATACACTGGAGACCAAAAACACTCTTGACGCTCCTCACCGTGGTGGAGACTTACGTCGTGCTCGTGCAGCAGCTGAAAACATCGTTCCTAACACAACTGGTGCTGCTAAAGCAATCGGATTAGTAATTCCAGAATTAAACGGAAAAATTAGATGGAGCTGCACAACTGTACCAGTACCAACTGGATCATTAACTGAATTAGTAGCTGTAGTTGAAAAAAACTGTAACAGCTGAAGAAGTTAACGCTGCAATGCAAGCTGCTTCTAACGAATCATTCGGATACAATGTAGACCCAATCGTTTCTTCTGATATCGTAGGAATCGAATTTGGATCATTATTCGATGCTACTCAAACAAAAAGTATTAACAGTTGGAGACAAACAATTAGTTAAAGTTGTATCTTGGTACGACAACGAAATGTCTTACACTTCTCAATTAGTAAGAACATTAAAAATACTTTGCAGGATTAATAAAAATAATCTATAATATATAATAGGATGAATAGATAAGATATAAGTTTTAAAAGCTATATCTTGTCTCATATTCTAATAAATAATAAAGGAGCTTTCCATGAAGAAATCTATCAAAGACTTAGGTAATTTACAAGGGAAAACTGTCTTAATGCGTGTTGACTTCAACGTGCCTTTAAAAGATGGTGAAATTACTAACGATAATCGTATTACAGCAGCATTACCAACTATTGAGTATGCTTTAAACCAAGGTGCAAAAGTAGTTGCGTTCTCTCACTTAGGACGTGTAAAAGAAGAAGCTGATAAAGCATCTAAAAGCTTAGCACCTGTAGCTAAAAGATTATCAGAATTATTAGGTAAAGAAGTAAAATTCGTACCTGAAACTCGTGGAGCTGAATTAGAAGCAGCTGTAAAAGAACTTAAAGATGGAGAAATCTTAATGTTCGAAAACACTCGTTTTGAAGATGTAGATGGTAAGAAAGAATCTAAAAATGATCCTGAACTTGCTAAATACTGGGCTTCATTAGGAGATGTATATGTTAATGATGCATTCGGTACGGCTCACCGTGCTCACGCATCAAACGTAGGTATTGCTTCTAACATTGGTGAAGGAAACTCTGCATCAGGATTCTTAGTTGATAAAGAAATTAAATTTATCGGTGGTGCAGTAGATAATCCAGAACGTCCACTAGTTGCAATCTTAGGTGGAGCAAAAGTATCTGATAAAATTGCAGTTATCGAAAACTTACTAGGAAAAGCTGATAAAGTAATTATCGGTGGTGGTATGGCTTATACATTTATGAAAGCCCAAGGTAAGGAAATCGGTAAATCACTTTGTGAAAATGACAAAGTTGACTACGCACGTGAACTTATGGAAAAAGCAGGAGATAAACTAATTTTACCAGTTGACACAGTAGTTGCTAAAAGAATTTTTCAAATGATGCACCCTAGCCGTGTAGCAGAAAATGATATTCAACCAGATGAAGAAGGATTAGATATCGGACCAAAAATCTGTTGAATTATTCAAAAACACTTTTACAAGGTGCAAAAACTGTAATTTGGAATGGACCAATGGGTGTATTCGAAATGCCAAACTTGCCAAAAGGTACTATTGGGGTATGTGAAGCTATCGCACACTTAGAAGGTGCTACTACTATTATCGGTGGTGGAGATAGTGCTAGCAGCGATTTCTTTAGGATATGCTGAAAAATTCTCTCACATTTCAACAGGTGGAGGAGCTTCATTAGAATATCTTGAAGGAAAAAGTATTACCAGGTATCGATTCATTATCAGATAAATAATAATAAAAAGAAAACTCAAGGAGAGTGAAATATATGACAAGAATACCATTTATAGCAGGAAACTGGAAAAATGAATTTAACAGTTGCAGAAGCTCGTGAATTTGCTAAAGAAGTTGCAGGTAAAGTACCAGCAGCTTCAAGCGTAGAATCAGCAATCTGTGCACCAGCTACTCACTTAGAAGCTTTAGTAGAATTAACTAAAGATAGTGAATTAAGCATCGGTGCTGAAAACTGTCACTTCGAACAAAGTGGAGCATACACAGGGGAAACTTCTCCATATGTATTAAACGCTTTAGGAGTAAAATATGTTATACTAGGACACTCAGAGCGCCGTGAATACTTCGGTGAAACTGATGAACTAATTAACAAAAAAACAAAAGCAGCATTTGCTAATGGATTTAGTGCCTATCGTATGTTGTGGTGAAACACTAGAACAATACGAAGCAGGTCAAGCTGTAGATGTTATTACTGCTCAATTACAAGCTGATTTAGCAGGATTAACTAAAGAACAAGCTGAAAAATTAGTAGTTGCTTACGAGCCAATTTGGGCTATCGGAACAGGTAAATCTGCAACTAAAGAAGATGCACAAAAAATGTGTAAAGCAGTTCGTGATATCGTAGAAGGACTTTACGGAAAAGAAGTAGCTGATAAAGTTCGTGTTCAATACGGTGGATCAGTAAAACCTGAAAATGTAAAAGAATACTTAGCATGCCCAGACGTAGATGGAGCATTAGTAGGTGGAGCATCTCTAAAAGTTGATTCTTTCTTAGCACTTTTAGAAGGTGGAAAATTAGCTTAATTTAAGGTAAAAAAATAATATAATAATATAAATTTAAATAATAAGGAGAAAAGTTAATGTTAGCAAAAAAACATTTGATATTATCGCAGAAGTATATGCAAGAGAAGTTTTAGATTCACGTGGTAACCCAACTGTAGAAGTTGAAGTAACAACTGAATCAGGTGCATTTGGACGTGCATTAGTACCATCAGGAGCATCAACTGGACAATATGAAGCAGTTGAATTACGTGATGGAGACAAAGGACGTTACCTAGGTAAAGGTGTAACTAAAGCTGTAACTAACGTTAATGAAGAAATTGCACCATTATTAGAAGGTAAATTCGACGTATTTGATCAAGTAGGAATCGACTACGCTATGATCGAATTAGACGGAACTGAAAACAAAGGACGTCTAGGAGCTAACGCTATCTTAGGTGTATCTTTAGCAGTAGCACACGCTGCAGCTGATGCATTAGGAGTACCTCTATACAGATACTTAGGAGGAACTAACTCTAAAGAATTACCAACTCCAATGATGAACATTGTAAATGGTGGATCTCACTCAGATGCTCCAATCGCATTCCAAGAGTTCATGATTTTACCAGTAGGAGCACCTACATTCAAAGAAGCTTTACGTTGGGGAGCAGAAGTATTCCACAACTTAGCTAAATTATTACACGCTCGTGGATTATCAACTGCAGTAGGTGACGAAGGTGGATTCGCTCCAACATTCGAAGGAACTGAAGATGCTGTTGAAACAATCTTAGCTGCTATTAAAGCTGCTGGTTTAGAACCAGGTAAAGATGTATTCTTAGGATTCGACTGTGCGTCATCAGAATTCTACGAAAACGGAGTTTATAACTATGCTAAATTCGAAGGTGAAGGTGGAGCAAGCCGTACTTCAGCTGAACAAGTAGATTACTTAGAAGAATTAGTAAACAAATACCCAATCATCACTATCGAAGATGGTATGGATGAAAACGACTGGGAAGGATGGAGATTACTTACAGAACGTATCGGTGACCGTGTACAATTAGTAGGGGACGATTTATTCGTAACAAAACACTAAAAAAATTATCACAAGGTATCGAACAAGGTGTTGGTAACTCAATCTTAATCAAAGTTAACCAAATCGGTACATTAACAGAAACTCTAAATGCTATCGAAATGGCTAAACGTGCTCGTTACACAGCTGTTATCTCTCACCGTTCTGGTGAAACTGAAGATTCTACAATCTCAGATATCGCAGTTGCAACTAACGCAGGACAAATTAAAACAGGTTCTCTTAGCCGTACAGACCGTATTGCTAAATACAACCAATTATTACGTATTGAAGATGAATTAGATGTAACAGCTGAATACCCAGGTGTTCAAGCATTCTACAACATCAAACGCTAATTTAAAAATAATAGTAGAAAAGAGCTAGTAACTAAATATTACTAGCTCTTTTTATAATGAGAGAAGATATCGATTAAACGTTTATTTTATTAAAAATATTACTAAAGAAAAATTTTTAGTGAAGTGATTATAAATGAAAGATTATTGATTATTGTCATTTTTACTTTAAAAAAATAGTCTAGTTTTTTTATAAATATCAGATTTTATGTTACAGAAAGTATTATTCCTTAAACAAAGAAACAAATTTAGATTGTAAAATAATTAATATAGCTACTTAATATGTGAACGAAATGTGTCTGATTTAATAAACTTTAATTTATCAGTGCTTTTAATTAAATATAACTTTTTGGTTAGTTATTGCTATAAGAAAAATATTTTCATTACTTAAGAATATAAACAGTTACATATACAAAAATAAGAAACAGTTTAATATTTCTATAGATATTAAAAATAAATAATAAATTATATTTATTTAAATAATATCTATTCTATAAAAAGGCTATACAATAAGTATTGCAAGTGTTATGTTTACATGAAAATATAAACTACTATTTAAATATCATAAAATATTAGCTTGCATTATCTTTTATTGTTGTTATATAATTACTAAGAAGGAAAGTATTTATATTTTTCTTTGTTGTATCATATATTATTTATTGTAAAATATACGGGCGATAAAGTTTTTCTTTTCTAAGATTATGTAGTCTGGAGGTGAAAGAAAGTGCAACTGAAAATCAAGAACGATAAAATTGATGGGTGCATCTATCGATATAGTTTTATATGATCAAGAAAAACATAGAGAGATTTTTGATGATGTAGTAATATTGTTAGAGATGTACAAAGATAGATTTAGTGCCAATGATGATGATTCTGAATTAATGGAAATCAATCATAATGCTGGTATTAAACCTGTTGTTGTTCACCGTGATTTGTATGAGTTAATTCGTCTAGGAAAAAAATTCATAGTTTAGCACCACAAAGTTTATTAAATATTGCTGTTGGACCGATAATACAGGCATGGCGTATTGGTTTTTCTGATGCGAGAGTACCATCAAATGATGAGATTCAAGAATTACTAAAGATTACTGACCCTAACTGTATAGAGTTAAATGACAGTCAGAAATCAGTGTATCTCACTAAGAAAAATATGGAAATAAACTTAGGAGCACTAGCAAAAGGCTACATAGCAGATTTAATAGTAAGCTATCTAAAAAACCTAGGTATTAATTCGGGATTAATTAATTTAGGAGGTAATGTAGTTACCTTTGGTCCTGCGTTACACAATAATGACTTTCATTGGAGGATAGGTATTCAAGATCCAACTAAAAGTCGTGGAAATCATATATGTATACTTAGAATACATGATGAATCAGTGGTAACTTCAGGTGTATATGAACGAAAATATACGGGAAGATGGAAAAACTTATCATCATATAGTAGATCCAAAAACGGGCTATCCTGTTGAGACTGAAATAGCTGGATTAACGATTTTATCTAAGTTATCAGTAGATGGTGAAATTTGGACAACTCGTCTATTCGGTCAAAGTATCGAAACAATTATGGATACTATAGAAGAAACACCTGAAATAGAAGGAATTGTAGTAACTACTGATGGTAAAGTTTATTATTCTAAAGGAATATTAGATAGGGATAATAGAGTAAATGTTAAATAAAAATTCTTAGGAAGATAAGAGAGTAGGAAACAAATTGATTAAAAATAGACGTACAAAAAATAATACTCGTGTTTTTAAAAGATGAGAAAGTAATACAACCTAATAAAAACGAATATTAATACATCGAAAGGAAATAAGAAAATGGTAAAATTAGTAGGGATAGTAGGAACAAACTCTAAAAAATCGACAAACCGTCAATTATTACAATTTATTCAAAAACATTTTGCAGAAAAAGCTGAAATTGAATTAGTAGAAATTAAGGATATACCTTTATTCAATAAACCAGCAGATAAAAAGGTACCAGAGGCAATTACAGAAATAGCTGCAAAAATAGAAGCTGCAGATGGAGTAATTATTAGTAGTCCAGAGTATGATCACGCTGTACCAGCATCACTTATGAGTGTAATCGCTTGGTTATCTTATGGAATCCATCCATTATTAGATAAACCAGTAATGTTAACAGGGGCATCTTACGGAACTTTAGGTTCATCAAGAGCTCAAGCGCATATTCGTCAAATTTTAGACTCTCCAGAAGTAAAAGCACGTGTAATGCCAAGTTCAGAGTTCTTATTAGGACGTTCATTACAAGCTTTTGATGAAGCTGGTGATATTTCTAACCCAGAAACAGTAGCTAGTTAGATAGTTTATTTGCAGACTTTTTATTATTCATTAAAATTACTGAAAAAAATTAATGCATGCACATAAACAAGCTGAAAAAAAGAAATTGAAAAACTTCTCATGGGAAGATTTAAAATAAGATAGGAGTGTAGAAAAACATGAAATTAGTAGGAATCGTAGGATCAAATGCAGAAATATCGTACAACCGTAAATTAATGGAATTTATCGCTAGAGAATATAAAGATTTATTTACTTTAGAGTTATTAGATATTACAAACTTTACCAATGTTTAACCAAGATGAAGACCATTCAACTGAAAAATAAAGACTTATTAGTGATGAACCGTAAAAATTTTTACAAGCAGATGGAGTAATTATTTCAACACCTGAACATAACCACACAATTACTGCTTCACTAAAAAGTGCTTTAGAGTGGTTATCTTATGAATTACACCCATTTGAAAAATAAACCAGTAATGGTTGTAGGTGCATCATATTATGATCAAGGATCATCACGTGCTAATTACACTTACGTCAAATTTTAGATGCTCCGGGAGTTAATGCAGTTGTATTCCCAGGTAATGAGTTCCTTTTTAGGAAAAGCTAAAGAAGCGTTTGATGAAAATGGAAATCTTAAAGATGAAGGAACAATTGGATACTTACGTACTTGTTTAACTAAATTTGTTAAATTTGCTACAGTAGCTCAATCATTAGCAGAAAAGAAAAGCCAACTCCACCAGAAGATTTAACAGCAAGTGGAAAAATTTCTACTACAATTGAAGGATGTTGATGGAAATGCTGATGACTGGTATGAAAAAAGCAGCAGAAAAAGTTAATGCTGTATCAGGTGATACTTACGTAAAAATTAGATCGTGGTATTTTAACAGTAGATCAATTAAATTACTCTTAAACTCAATGCCGATGGAATTAACTTACGCTGACAGTAACAACCAATTCTTATACTATAACTACAATAAAGAAGATTACTGAAATGTTAGCAAAACGTCGTCCAGAACAAGTTGGATGTTCATTATCTAATGTTCACCCAGAAAGAGTATATGGAAGTGTAAACTGGTTAGTAGGTTTACTACGTTCAGGTCAAGTGGATGTATTCGTACACACGTTCCAACTCATGGACCAGATAAATATGTTGTACATAACTACCAAGCAATGTATGACAAAGATGGTAAATATGCTGGAATCAATGAATATATCTTAGACTTTAAGCCTATCGTAGATTGGTATTTAAAACAAACTGGTCAAGCATTAGTGCCAGCAGGAGCAGCGGCAGCTGGAGGATACCACCGCAGCACCAGCAGCTGATGCAACGAGTGAGCATCTAATGCTGGAGGACATGGAGCGGCGCCAGCAGCACCCGGCAGCTGATGCAACAAGTGGAGCTCTGCATAATATATAAAAGATAAACCTTTAATGTAATAATAAAATACACTATAATTTTACAGTTATAGTGTATTTTATTTTATTCTATAAAGCTTTGATGATTGAAAAAATAATTAATAAAAGTAAATATTTATGTCTACTAAATAATGTTGAAATCTCATCAGTAAGGTAAACTAACGTAGAGAATAGCCTAATTTATAGACCCTAGAAAATAATAAATAAAATTATTATTAATTTAGTATTTTTAATAGACAAAAATTAATATAATGTAGGATAATAGAAATGGTATTTTTATATATATAATCAAAAAGATAGGATTATATGGAGAAAGGAAATATATATTATGATAGGGAAAAATAATTATAAACTACACCTAGAAAAAGATGGAGAAAAAGTAACACGTTACTCTATAAAAATTCACTGTTGGAACAGCATCGGTAGCTGTTTGCAGCATCTATTTTTCTTTGGTATGGGTAGTGTTGCTCATGCTGCAGAAGTAACTGAAGAAACTAGTACTAATAAAATAGAAGTTAAACAAGAAAAATATTTCTGTAAATAGTAATCAAAAATATACAACAAGATAATAGTAAACCAGTAGTAACTGAGCAACTCTACTATGAGAAACAGCTGCAAGAAGTAATTAGAAAAGAAGTGATAATAGACAGCTGATAAAGAAGTACTGTAGTAAAGAAACTGCTCAATCAAGAAACAACTGAAAAGAAGTACAGTGAAGAAGCTGTCAATGAAAGAAACATGCTAAAGAGAGCTACCTAGTGAAGAAAAAGTTGTAATGAGGAAATAACTAATAAAAAGGTCGAAGATCAGTAGATAATGAAGAATCAGTAGAATACTCCTGAAGTTGCAAAAAGAAGAAAACAAATAAAAAGTAGTGAATCTAATCAAGAAGTCAACTGAAGAAGTAGATAAAGTATGTTAGAAGTTGCCATGTAAAAAGAAAGCAACTGAATTACAAAAGTGCTGAAAATGTTGATGAAAAAGCAAAAATTCTTTAAGTACATGTTATTATAGAAGCTAACCTCTGACTGTATAAGAGAAATACAGATCAAAACTGAAGTTGACGATATTACTAATAAAGTAAATAATATTATTGGAAAAGTTTTTAGCTAAACAACTTGAAAATAAAGAAATAGCAAAAGAGAAGAAAATAGAAACAGATAATGATAGAGATACGAGAGCTCTTCCTGGAGTTGAGAAAGTATCTAGGATAACGGGATGGATTGCAGCTGGAGATACAGTTAAAAATAGTGACATTATTTAAATGCTACACCAGCTCAACAGAAGTGCATCGATAAAAGCATTGGCAGAAGCTAAAAAAGTTTTAGCTGATAGAAGATCAGCTCAAAGACGTACTAACTAGTAAAGTAACAAATGACTCACACTAGAAGTTAAAAACTGCGAAAATGTCGCTGTAACAAATAAAGGTCAGTTAAATAATTTAATTAATGCTGATGATGAATTTAAAAAACAAACGAAAAATATTATAATGAAACTGATAGAACTAAAGTAACTGCTATAATAATGCTATTAGCTGAAGGAAAAAACAAAAGCAGCAAAAAGCTACCTATTTTACTCAGACAGAAATAAATGCTGTAGTAGCATTAATGACTAAAAATGCATTAAATGAAAACCAACTGATTACTCAAAATTAAGAGAGCTTTTTATAACGAAATTGGATTAATATTAAAAATAGTCCACAATATTATAATGCTTCAGAGGAGAGCAAAGTTTTTATGAAACAAATATTGATGATATAAAAGCAGTAATTGAAGGGCTAGGATAGTGGTGAAGATAACCACATTTCACAAGAAAGTATTAATGAATTAATAAAATTTACGTTAGAATCTAAAGGGTGAATTAACTGGTCGTCCTCACAGACAAAGCTGAATTACAAAAATTAGCAACAGAAAATAAAGAAGAAAATTCTAACATTATAATGCAGATGCAGATAAAAAGGCTGCATGATAAAGAAGTAGAAGCAGCTAAACAAGTATTAGCAAAGAAAATGCTAACTCAAAAGAAACAGATGCAGCAAAAGCTAAATTACAAGCGGCAAAAGATGCATTAAATGGTGCGGAAACAGATAAATCAAAATTACAAAAATTAGTAGAATTAAGTAACTCTGATGAAGTAACAAAAGATCCTAAGTATTATAATGCAAGTAAAGACGCATTGTTAAACTACTACAATGCGGTGAAAAAAGCAGAAGAAACACTAGCTAAGCCAAATGCTACTCAAACTGAAATTGATAAAATGAAAGAAGAAGTAGAAGCAGCTAAAAATGCATTAGACTGGAAACCAACAAATTATGAAGAGTTAAACAAACTAATAGCTGCTCAAAATACTATGCACAATGATCCTAAATACTTTAATGCTAGTGATGCTGCAAAAAAAGAATATGATGATGCAATAGAGGAAGCTAAGAAATTAGCAAGCAACCAGAAGCTTATCAAAAAAGTTGATGAAACAGTAAAAATCTTAAAGAAATCATTGAAGATTTAGATGGAAAAAGCAACTGATAAAGATGCTCTACAAAAATTAGTAGATGAAAGTAATTCTAAAAATACAAACTATAAATACTATAATGCTTCTGGTGGAGAACTTTATAGCTTATGATGAAGATAGAAGAAGCGAAAAGCGACTATTAGCTGAGCAAATCCAACACAGATGAAATAGAAATGAAAGCAAAAAGCTAAATTAGAAACAGCAAAAATGAGATTAGATGGACAACCGACTAATTTTTGAAGAATTGCAAATACATAGACAGAGAAGAAGCAGTTTTGAATAGTCACGAATTTTATAATGCAGATCCAGAGAAAAGGGCATTATATGAAAAACGTATAAAAGATGCTAAAAGCGTTACTAACAAAAAGAAAAATGTAACACAGACTGATGTAGGAGAAATAGAAAGTTATTTACGTTATATTGTAAAATCATTAGATGGTAAAGAAAACAGATAAAGTCTGAATTATCTAAATTAGTAAAAAGACTTAGAAAAATAAAACTAAGGAAGATAAATATACTAAAAGCAGAAGACTCTAGAAAAATTGTATATGACTTAGCGGTAGAAGAGAGCTCAAAAATCTTATCAAAAGAAAAGGCAACACAAGAAGAAGTTAATCTTGCGAAAAACAATTAGCAGCTGCAAGAGATGCCTCAAACGGTGATAGAATACGCAGAGGATTTACAAAATCTAGTAGATGAAAGTAATAGTAAAAATAGCAATGAGAAAATACTATAATGCTGATGACGATAGAAAAGTTGCATATGATAAAGCTATTGAAGATGTGAAAGAACTATTAATAGGAGAAAATATTTCGTTGAAATAGATGCAGCAAAAGAAAAATCGATGCAGCAAAAGAAGCTCTAAATGGTAATCAATCTACTAAAGAAAACTAGAAATTTTAGTAAATGAAAGTAATGGAAAAAGATAGTAATTTACGTACTACAATGCTGATCCTGAGACTAGCATACGATAAGGCCGAAGAAGAAGCTAAAAAGTATTAGCGAAAGAAAATGTAACTACAAAAAGAAATCGATGCAGCAAAAAGATAAACTAAAAGCAGCAAAAGATGCATTAAATGGTACAGAAACAATGCTCAAGAACTTGAGAAATTACTGATGAAGTAACTAAAGTATATAATTCTAGCAGAAGTTATAATGCAGCAGAAGACAAGAAGCACATGATAGCTGCAGTGAGAAGCAGCTACTTAGAGAAGTGTTACTAAAAGAAAGCACGCAACTCAAGCAGAAGTAGATGCAA
>BNJU01000734.1_pt1:197500-285583 | contig 285583 bp, 370 predicted proteins | sample 8539281 | NCBI WGS metagenome assembly BNJU01 (sample SAMD00202456, study PRJDB9452) | human saliva metagenome | isolation source: human saliva | place: Japan | reverse complement strand
AGTAATGCATCTGTTTGATGGCTCTTTTTGACAAAAATCCGGGAAGGGCATATAGTATAGACAATCCTAAAAAATATAAATCCCTATAATCCACATAAACATACTTGACTAGTATGTTTATGTGGATTATACTCTACGAAGAAAATGCTTCAATATTTTTATCTTGTAAGAGATAGTGCTTTTTGGAGAAGAAGTTTTACAAAGTAAAGAATGTACAGAGTAGCAGATTTACAGAGAAGAAAAGGAGAATGGTATGGGAAAGATTTATCACGCAGCGGAAGAACTGATTGGACGTACTCCGATTTTGGAGCTTAGCCATATCGAGAAAAAGGATGGCTTGGAGGCAAAAGCTTTTGGCAAAGCTGGAGTATTTTAACCCGGCAGGCTCTGTAAAGGATAGAATTGCCAAGGGGATGATTTTGGATGCAGAGGAAAGAGGTCTTTTAAAGCCCGGCTCTGTAATTATTGAGCCCACCTCAGGAAATACAGGAATCGGTTTATCCTTAGTGGCGGCAAGCCGAGGCTATAGAATCATCATTGTAATGCCCGATACCATGAGTGTGGAGAGAAGAACCCTGATGAAGGCTTATGGCGCAGAGCTGGTGCTGACTGAGGGAGCAAAAGGAATGAAGGGCGCCATTGCCAAGGCAGAGGAGCTTGCGAAAGAAATTCCCAACAGCTTTATTCCCTGCTCAGTTTGAAAACCAGGCGAATCCTAAGACGCATGAGAAAACCACAGGTCCGGAAATCTGGGAGGATACTGACGGCAAGGTGGATTATCTGGTTTCCGGAATCGGAACCGGAGGAACCATTACCGGAATCGGCAGATATTTGAAGGAAAAGAACCCCTGCCGTAAAGGTAATCGCGGTAGAGCCTGAGGATTCTGCAGTGCTTTCCGGAAAGGCTCCGGGACCACATAAGATTCAGGGAATCGGAGCAGGTTTTGTTCCTGACACATTAGACACGAAAGATTTATGATGAAATCATTACCGTTTCCAATGCGGATGCTTTTGCAACAGGGAAGACGTATCGGAAGAGAAGAAGGCGTCCTGACCGGAATTTCCTCCGGAGCGAGCTGTACATGCGGCTATCCAGATTGCAAAGCGCCCTGAAGCAAAAGGAAAGAACATTGTTATCATTCTTCCGGATTCCGGAGACCGTTACCTTTCTTCTCCACTTTTCGCCGACGAAGCCTAAAGGATAAAAGGAAGTAGGATATATAACAGTAAAATCATTGCTTCTTTAGCAATATGAGCTCTAAAGCGGGCACGCTCTGCTAACTTCACCTCGTAGCTGTACTAACATCAAGCTTCATTTCATTCGCTTTCTGTAAGTACAGACGAGGTTCAGATTACCCTCTTTTAGAGCTATATTGCACGAAGCTATTCATGGACTGTATATTCCAGACTTCCTTTTTTAGTTGTCTAATTGTGGTGTGGTTGAAGTCTATGGCAGTGCTGTGGATTTAGAATTAGGAATATAGCCTTAGCTGACTTTCGATTGACAAAGCTGAAAGACTGCATGAGAATAGGGAGGCTTTACAGTATAGAGCAGAAGGATATTTTCTGCTGTAATATGATGAGACGTTTCGCGGAATGTGTGGGAGAGAGTGGGAGATGGTAAAAAAAGTAGGAGAGCGCAAAAAGTAGAAGAGAGTAGAAAGTAGAAGTGAGTAGAAAGGGAGAGGTGGCGTTATGGTTTTAGAAAGAATCAATAGCCCGGAGGATTTAAAGCATTGCTCCATGGGAGACTTGAATACCCTTGCAGGGGAAATGCGGAATTTTCTGATTGAAAGAGCCAGTAAACATATGGGACATGTGGGACCGGATTTGGGTTTTGTAGAGGCGACTATTGCACTGCATAGAGTTTTTGACACCCCGAAGGATAAAATTGTCTTTGATGTTTCTCATCAGACCTATCCCCACAAGATGCTGACAGGCAGAAAAAAGGCATATATGGAGGAGGCTTCCTATGATGAGGTGGGACCCTATACGGATCCTAAAGAAAGCCCCTATGATTTGTTTCTCCATCGGACACACTCTACTTCCATTGACTTGGCTATAGGACTTGCCAAAGCCAGAGATTTAGCTTTCCGGAACGGGAAAAGGTGGTGGCAGTAATTGGAGACGGTTCCCTTTCCGGTGGAATGGCTCTGGAAGGACTAAGCATTGCGGGGGAGCAGGAAAGTCAGCTTCTCATCATTTTAAATGATAACGAAATGTCTATTGCGGAAAAACCACGGAGGCATGTATAAGGGCTTGAAAGCGTCTTAGGGAAAGCAATGGTCAGGCTGAGGACAATCTGTTCCGGGCTATGGGGCTAGAGTATCTCTATGAGGATCAGGGAAATGATGTAGAGTCTTTTGGTCAAAGGCCTTGGAAAAAGGCAAAAGCTACGAAAAAAACCCGTGGTGCTTCACATTCATACCGCTAAAGGAAAGGGGCTTAAGTTTGCGGAGCAGGATAAGGAAAGCTGGCACTGGCATCTGCCCTTCTATTTGGAAACGGGAAAAACCAGAGAAGAATACGATTTTCTCGGGGAGGATATCGGAGAACTTACCGCGGAATTTTTGTTGGCGAAAATGAAGAAGGATCCGGCAGTCTTGGCCATTACCGCAGGAGTGCCCGGCGGCATGGGATTTTCATGCAAAAGCAAAGGAAAGAGGCCGGAAAGCAGTTTGTGGATGTGGGGATTGCGGAGCAGACAGGAGTAACCCTTGCCTGCGGTGCGGCAAAGAACGGAGCAAAGCCGGTATTTTTTACTTCCGCCACCTTCCTGCAAAGAGCCTATGATCAGATTTCCCACGATGCGGCTATTAATTCCCTTCCTATTACTATGGTGGTAAACAGTGCATCTATTCTGGGAATGCGGGATAAAACCCACCTGGGACTGTATCTTTTGGCCATGGCCAATTCCATCCTGAGCTTTTAATCTTTGCTCCGGCCTTTAAAGGAGAATACTTCTCTTTACTGGATTGGGCGTTTAGAGCAGAAAGAGCATCCGGTTCTGATTTTTGCGCCGGAAGGGAAATGTGCTGGAGGATGAAGCGGCGGTGAAAGAAGAGCTTTTTCCCTGTTTCCTATCAGGAAATTCAAAGAGGACAGAAGGTCGCCATCTTTGCCACAGGCTCCTTGTATGAAGAAGGAAGAGAAGGGGCGAAAAACTTTGAGAAAAAGACCGGCATCAAGCCCACTTTAATTAACCCTCGGCATTCTATCTCATTTGGATAAAGCATATCTTGAAAAATCTGGAAAAAGATCATGAGCTGGTGGTGGTCTTGGAGGACGGAATTCTGTCCGGCGGTTTTGCTGAGAAGATCGCTTCCTTCTATAGCCTAAAAGCCCATGAAAGTACTAAAGCTTAGGACTGGAAAAAGAATTTCTATGACGAATATGATCTGGAAGCCTTAATGAAAAGAACGTCACATGGATAGAGAATCCATGGTGGAGCGGATTCTGGAGGTGCTATACAATAATATCGAAATCTTTTTATTTTGATTATTTACAGCGCCTTTTTCATCCTATTCATTCGAAATAGTTTTACGCTAAAAGATATAAAAGAGTTTGTAAAAACAAAAAATTAATGCATAGACATAAACTTAAATATTTTACAAACTCTTTTATGTCACAAAAAAAGCTTGCATAACATGAAGATATGGGATGGTTTTTCTAGCAGTATAGGGTCTGAAAGGGGGTAGTCTGAGCCCGTGGGTACTTGCGAAAAACGACTGTAAGGAAGTTTTTCGCTTAGTACCCCTACGTGACGAGGCTAGCGAGAGCGTGCCCATTTCAGACCTGTACTGCGTAGAAAACCTTTTCCTCCATCTCAGGCCTATACTGCATAGAAAGAGGAGCAGTGGAATATCCACCGCTCCTTTGCTATTTAAGATTATATAGGCATTCTTTAGGACGTTCAATTCCGAATCCGGATTAAACATCAGTACTTCCTTCCCATGTTCCTACTTCTCTGTGAGCGGACTTCTCATCGAACCAGTGTGTGGTTACAGTCTTTGCTCTGGTAAAGAAGCGAACGCCGTCTCTTCCAAGAACGTGAAGGTCTCCAAAGAAGGAATCCTTGTTTCCGGAGAATGGGAAGTAAGCTGTTGGAACAGGAATTCCTACATTGATTCCTACCATTCCTCCATCAGTCTCCATTGCGAAGCGTCTTGCATAGTATCCGCTCTGGGTGAAGATTGCAGAACCGTTAGCGAAGGGGTTTGCATTCATGATAGCGATACCCTCTTCATAGTTCTTCACTCTCTTGATACAAGTAACCGGTCCAAAGATTTCGCAATCACCGATGCTCATGTCCTTAGTAACATGGTCGAAGATGGTTGGTCCAACGAAGAATCCGTTCTCTAAGCCGGGAACCTTCACGTCTCTACCATCCAATACAAGCTCAGCGCCTTCATCAATACCCTTCTGAATCCAGTTCAATACGCTTTCCTTATGCTTTGCGGAAACAACAGGTCCTAACTTGGTATCCTCATCATAAGCGGCACCAATCTTCATAGCCTGTGCCTTCTGCTTTAAGAGAGCTACAAACTTATCGGCAATGCTATCCTGAACTACAATTACAGGAAGAGCCATACAACGCATTCCCGCACATCCGTAGGTGGAGTTGACAATTGCATTGGTTGCACTCTCTAAATCAGCATCCTCTAAGAGAAGAGCATGGTTCTTTGCCTCTGTCTGAGACTGAACACGCTTTCCGTGAGCTGCAGCAACGGAATATACTTCCTTACCAACCTTGGTGGTTCCTACGAAGGTAACGGCCTTAATACGCTCATCCTTTAAAAGGATATCCGCTTCTTGTCTTCCGCAGGTTACCAGGTTTACAACACCCTTTGGAAAATGTGCTTCTTCGTAGAAAAGCTCCAACATTCTCATGGAAGTAAGGGAGTCTGGCTGTTAGCCTTCAATACAACGGTATTTCCGGTAGCAATAGCCACAGGAACCATCCAACCCCAAGGAATCATAGCAGGGAAGTTCATGGGAACAATGCCGGCAACTACACCAAGAGGTGCTTTGTAAGTAGCGGTGTCATATCCGGTGGTTACATTCATAGAGGTTTCGCCCTGAAGAAGATCAGGAATGGCACAAGCCAGCTCTGTAGGCTCAATAGCCTTCTGTACATCTCCTCTTGCCTCACCGATGGTCTTTCCAAGCTCCTTGGCACAAAGCTGAGATAACTCCTCCTTATGCTTAATCAGAACATCTCTCCAAGTAAACATATACTGGGTTCTCTTGGAAATAGACAATGCACTCCAAGCAGGAAAAGCTTCCTGGGCAGAGGCAATTGCAGCCAAAACCTCTTCCTTAGTACAGCTTGGTACCTCAGCAATCACTTCGCCGGTGCTGGAATCCGTAATAGGCATATATTTATCCGTCTTAGAGGGAACCCACTCACCGTTGATGCAATAGTTCATTCTTTTTACTCCCATGTTACTCCTCCTTTGTAAACATTCTTGAAAAATGGGTAAATGTTGAGTATAATGTTAGCATATCTATGGGTATATGTCAAGGAGTAACTTGAAATTTACCAAAAACAGTATGAAAGAGAAGAGGAATATGTATAATAAAGGGAATGAAGGGAGAAAGGTCGAGATGGAGGAAAAGCATGAGGGATAAACGTTTGGATGATATGGAAGAATATATTTTTGTCGCAGAAGGACAGCAGCTTAGATGAACTTTGTGAAAAAAATACCAAATTTCCAAAAAAATACAGTCACGAAGAGACATTGAAGAATTACTATTAAGAGGAAATATAAAAAAAGGTTTATGGCGGGAGTAAAAGCTAAGGAAAATGCGGGAAACAGGTGGAGCTGTCTGCATTTTCCGAAAAGAAATATCAGCCATAAGGAAGAGAAAGAAAAGATTTGTAAACTCGGCCGGGGAACTGGTGAAGGAGGGGGATACCATCTTTATTGATACCGGAAGCTCCTGTGTGAATCTGGTAAAGTATATCGGTCATGTTTCTTGTATGATTATCACCAACAGCTTAAGAGTAGCCTATATGGCAAAGGACTATCCTAAACTGCAGCTTCTGATGCTTCCGGGGAAGCCTTAGACGGGAAACCATGTCTTTTGTAGGATTGGAGACGGTGGAACAGCTTCGGATTTATAATATTGATCAGGCTTTTATGGCGGCTACCGGAGTGTCTTTACAGAAGGGGATGACCAACGCCTCCGCTTACGAATACAGTATAAAAAAAGAAGTTTTGGAACGCTCCGGAGTTAAGAATCTGATGGTGGATCATTCCAAGTTCGGGAAAACTGCCCTTTATACCTTTGGAGATTTCCAGGACTTTGATTGTTTGGTAACGGATACCTGTCCTCCGGAGGACTATATTGAAGTATTAAGCAAAAATCATGTAAAGCTTTTTTTATTAATAGTGGACGAGGACTTTCAGAAAAACTTTTTATCTAAAAGGACTTTTTCGTTCTGTTTTTTTACTTAAAAAAGAATGAGCAAGTTCCTTTTTATATTGACTTTTAAATTTTATGAAACCCGCAAAAGCTTTATCTGCTAGATTTTACAAAAACTTACCCATAAATAGGTGAAATTAACCATAATTTGCAAATTGTATTGACATAAAAGCAATGAATTGATAATATTTTTCATAATTAGTGAGGAAGTCTTAGGTAGTTAAGGGGGAAAGTCAAATGCCACTGGTAAAGATGAGTAAGTTGCTGGAAAATGCAAGAAAAGAGAACAGAGCCTGTGCCTCCCTGAGCGTTTATAGCATGGAAAGTCTGATGGGCGTGATGGCGGCTGTAGAGGAACTGAAGATTCCGGTGATTTTGCAGCTGGCGGAGGCGAGATTCGGAACGGCTCCCCTGGAACTGATGGGACCCATGATGCTTTCGGCGGCGAAGAATTCTTCTATAGATGTTGCGGTACATCTGGATCACGGTTTGACCTTTGAAACCATTGAGAAGGCTCTTCAGATGGGATTTACTTCCGTCATGTATGACGGCTCTCCTTCCGATTGAGGAAAATATCGCTAACACCAAGAAAGTAATCGAAATGGCGAAAAGCTATGATGCGGATGTGGAAGCAGAGCTGGGACTGGTAGGGAAGGGAGAAGGCGGCGGTGTGGATCACGGTGTGGCCTATACCAAGAAGGAAGATGCCTTTCGTTTCTGTCAAGAGACAGGAGTTATGGCTTTGGCCATTGCCATTGGAAACAAGCACGGTAATTACGACGGAGAACCGAAGCTTCGATTTGATATTTTAGAAGAAATTCATCAGGCATTACCGGAACAATTTTTAGTACTTCACGGAGGCTCAGGGATTTCTGATGAGGATTTCCAAAGAGTCAGCCACCTGGGCATTCAGAAAATCAAACATTGCAACAGCACTGGCTGCAGCAGTGGTAAAGAGCTTGTAAAAGAATATTGTGAGGAGAATCCCAAGGAGACTTCTATAAGATGAGTAAAAGAGCAGTTGAAGAAGTAGAAAAGACGGCAAAACATCATATTCTGGTGTTTCGCGGGAAAAGAATAGGATTTTCGGAGGAGAAAAAAATGGAACTGTTTTCATTAGATCAGAGTAAAGGAACTGGATATTATCTTTTTAGGAAGAGTAGCCATTGATTTTCAATCCGGCTTATTCCAAGGAAGTGAAAAGGAAGAGTTTAAAGCCTTTGGAGACAGGTGCATTTCTTTGAAATGTTTCGTAGGAGGAAGTCCTGCAAACTCCCGCATTTGGGCGTACAGAAGCATGGTCTAAAGGCAGGATTTTTCTCCTGCGTATCCGATGACCAGTTTGGAGACTTTGTGATTAACTTCCTATCCGAAAAGGGTGTGGACACCAGTCACATTGTTCGGGCACAGCAGGGAGAGAAGCTTGGGCTTACCTTCACGGAGATGCGTTCCAAGTCGGAAAGCTCCATACTGATGTATAGAAACCAGGCGGCGGATTTATCTCTTTCTGTAGAGACATATCGATGAGGAATATATCAAGAAAGCAAAGGCGATTCTGATTTTCCGGAACTGCACTGGCGGAGAGTCCCTCCAGAGAGGCAGCCTTAAAGGCTGTGATGCTGGCAAAGAAAAATGGCGTAAAACTCATTTTCGATATCGACTACCGTGCCTACAACTGGAAGAATCAGGATGAAATCGGCATCTACTACGCACAGGTGGCGAAGGAAGCGGATTTGATTATCGGCTCCAGAGAGGAATTTGATTTAACAGAGCAGTTCATCCAAAAGGGCATGAGCGATGAGGAGAGCGCAAAGTACTGGTTCTCTAAAAACGCCACGATTTTGGTTATCAAGCATGGTATGAAGGGCTCCACAGCCTATACCAAGGACGGAAAGGCCTACAGCATTAAGCCATTCCCGGTAGAGGCCAGAAAGGGCTTCGGCGGTGGAGACGGCTACAATGCAGCATTTTTATCTTCTTTATTTAAGGGAGAAGAGATGATTGTTTGTTTGGAAAACGGTTCTGCAGAGGCGGCAATGATGGTTCGCTCCAACAACTGTTCCGTAGATCTTCCCACAACTGAAGAGCTTCAGGCCTTCATTAAGGAAGAAAAAGAACAGTATGGAGAGATGATTGCCAGAGTATAGGAGGGGAAAATGGAGAAGACAATTCGTTTAACGGTGGCACAGGCCATTGTAAAGTTTTTGGATCAGCAGTATGTGTGCTTTGACGGAAAAGAGAGCAAGTTTGTAGAAGGCTTTTTCACCATCTTCGGTCACGGCATTGCTTTAGGAATCGGTCAGGCTTTGGACGAAAATCCCGGAAGCCTCCATGTAATGCAGGGAAGAAATGAGCAGGAATGTGCCATGCGGCTATCGCCTTTGCTAAGCAGCATAATCGGAGAAAAATTATTCCTTGTACTTCTTCAGTAGGTCCCGGTTCTGCAAATATGCTGGTAGCAGCAGCTACAGCAACAGTGAACAATATTCCATTGTTACTTTTCCCGGCGGATACCTTCGCTTCCAGACAGCCGGATCCGGTTTTACAGCAGCTGGAGAACTTAGGCAGTCTTGCGGTAACCACCAATGATGCGTTTAAGCCTCTTTGCAAATACTGGGACAGAATTACCAGACCGGAAATGATTATGTCCGCCTTGATTCAGGCCATGAGAGTCCTTACCGATCCTTCCGAGTGCGGAGCGGTGGCTATCGGTCTCTGTCAGGATGTGGAAGGAGAAGCCTACGACTATCCGGAATATTTCTTCCAAAAGAGAGTACACAGAATCAGCAGAGTATCTGCGGCGAAGGAAGAAGTGCAGGATTTGGCAGATGCCCTTTCTAAGAGCAAGAAACCTCTTATCGTTGTAGGAGGAGGCGTAAAATACAGTGAGGCCGGGGAGGCTGTGGAGGCCTTCTGTAAGGAATTCAATATTCCTTTCGGAGAGACACAGGCCGGAAAGAGTGCTTGTAAGTCCTCTGATCCTTACTGCTTAGGAGGAATCGGTGTTACCGGAACCTTGGCGGCAAACCGTATTGCTAAAGAAGCGGATACGGTGCTGGCTATCGGTTCTCGCCTATCCGACTTTACCACCGGCTCCAAGTGGCTCTTCAGAGAAGAGGGCGTGCAGGTTCTTACCATTAACAACAACCGCTACCATGCCTATAAGATGGATGCTATCAAGGCGGTGGGAGATGCCAAGGCTACTTTAGAAGAACTGGCAAAGGCATTAAGAGAAAAGAATTATCGTTCCGCTTACAAGGGAGAAATCGAAAGCTGTAAGGCGGAATGGGATAAGGAATATAAGCGTTTGGCAGAATATGCCTATAAGGAAGAGGGCTTCGAGCCTTTGATCGAGGAAAGAGACCCAAGAACCATTCCGGAGTTTGTGGAAAAGACACAGGGCTACCTTACCCAGACCGCAGCAATCGCCGCTCTTCGGAGAAAGATGCCTGCAGACGGTATTGTAATCACGGCAGGAGGATCCCTTCCCAGCTGTATGCAGAGACTGTGGACAACAGATTCCCGCTACGCTTATCACGCAGAGTACGGCTACTCCTGCATGGGCTACGAAGTAGCAGCAACCCTTGGGGTAAAGATGGCAGAGCCGGAGAAGGAAGTTTATGCAGTGCTGGGAGACGGCTCCTTCCAGATGCTTCACTCCGAGATTATGACCATCGTGCAGGAAAAGAAGAAGGTAAACATCCTTGTCTTTGACAACTGCGGCTTCGGTTGTATCAACAACCTGGAGATGACTCATGGCGTAGGCAGTATCGCCACAGAGTTCCGTTATACCACAGGACAGAAGCCTGAAGGAGAGCTGATTCTTGTAGATTATGCCAAGGTGGGAGAGGGCTACGGCTTAAAGACCTATACCTGTAAGACTGTTCAGGAATTGGAAGAAGCCTTAGAGGATGCGAAGAAGCAGGATAGAACTTGTCTGTTCGACTTGAAAGGTTATCCCCAAAGACCATGACCAACGGCTATGAAGCTTGGTGGGATGTGGGAATGGCAGCAGTTTCCAAGAAGGAATCCGTGAAGGAAGCTTACGAAGAAGTGATTCGTCACAGAGAAGAGGCTAGAAAGTACTAAAGAAAGTCAGGGAAATATGGAGAAAAAAAGTATTTGGATATCCGGAGTTCAGTGCAGAAGGCGAGCAGATTCTTTGCACCTATGAAAATGAATACCGGATATGCTGATGGACATCCGGGTATATCGGATGAAAAAGGGAGAGGAAAGACACTTTTCCAAGGAAAAGGAAGAGTTTGCCGTATTGCTTCTCTCCGGAAAAATCAAGTTCGTCTATGAAGGCACGGAAAAAGAAGGAAGCAGAAAGGATGTCTTTCACAGAAGGCCCCTATGCGGTGCATCTTTCCAAGGGAAAAGAGGTTTTGATTAGGGCTCTGGAGGACAGTGAAATTCTTGTGCAGTGTACGGAAAATGAAAAGGATTTTCCCACAGAGTTTTATGAGCCAAAGGATGCGCCCTGGATTTACTCCGGCGCAAAGGGAAAGTTTGGCAATGTAGCCAACCGTCAGGTAAACACCATTTTCGACCACGAAATTGCCCCCCTTTCCAACATGGTTTTGGGAGAGGTCTTAAATGATAGAGGAAACTGGTCCGGCTACCTGCCCCATAGACACGATCAGCCGGAGTGCTATTACTTCAAGTTTGACAGACCGGAGGGTTTTGGCGCCAGCTTCGTGGGAGACGAGGTATTCAAATCCGTAGACGGAAGCTTTTCCGCAATCCCCGGAGGATGCTTACATCCCCAGGCGGTAGCACCGGGATTTTTGATGTATACCTGCTGGATGATTCGGCATTTGCCGGGAAAGCCCTGGAACCAGACAGACCGTTGCGAGGATGAGCGCTACACCTGGTTACATGATGCAAAGTTTTAAGCAAGAGGAAGGAAACAGAAGCTCATCCTCTTGTAGAAAAGAATAAAACAGCAGCGATTGCTAGGCGAGAGTTGAGAAAAAGGAGCAAACTATGTTAAACAAGGAAAAAATTTCTCTGGGCATTGCCCCCATCGGCTGGACCAATGATGATATGCCTGATTTGGGAAAGGAAAATACCTTTCAGCAGACCGTTTCCGAAATGGCTTTGGCAGGATTTTCCGGAACAGAGGTAGGAAGTCACTATCCTACAGATCCTGTAGAGTTAAAGAAGGCGTTGGACTTAAGAGGCTTAACCATCTGTAACCGTTGGTTCTCCTCCTTCCTGATTTCCAAGCCCTACGAGGAGACAGAAGAGGCTTTCCGTAAGGAGCTGGCATTCTTAAAGGCTGTTGGCGCAAAGAGAATCGGTGTTTCCGAGCAAAGCTACAGCACCCAGGGAAAGCTGGATCAGCCTATTCTGGAAGGCAAGTATGTGATGAACGATGAGGAGTGGAAGAAGCTTACCGAGGGCTTAAACAAGCTGGGTAAGATTGCCAAGGAAGAGGGTATGATTCTTACCTTCCACCACCACATGGGAACCGTAGTACAGACCGAGGAAGAAATCGACCGCTTTATGGCGGAAGTAGATCCCGAGTATGTATTCCTGCTTTTCGACAGCGGACACTGCTCCTTTGCAGGAATTGACCCTGAGAAGGTTTTAAAGAAGTATATCTCCAGAGTTCGCCACATCCACTTAAAGGATTTAAGAAAGGCTGTGGTAGAGGAGTCCAGAAAGAATCATTGGAGCTTCTTAAAGAGCGTAAGAGAAGGATGCTTTACCGTTCCCGGTGACGGAGATGTGGACTTTGCTCCATTGTTCAAGATTATCGAAGAATCCGGCTATGAAGGTTGGGTACTGGTAGAGGCTGAGCAGGATCCTGCAAAGGCTAATCCGCTGGAGTACGCCATCAAGGCCAGAAAGTACATTCACGAGAAGACCGGACTATAAGAAAAAACCATAGAACATCGCAGAACAAAAGGCTTAAACTTTGGCGAATGATATTGTAGGAACGTAGCTATAGGAAGACAAGAATAGACAGAAGTAAAAAAGCTCCGAAGAAGGATAGAGGAGTAAAAATAAAAAAGGAGGAATTATGGGAAAAACAGTAAAAATGGGACTTTTGGGAATGGGCAGAATCGGAAAGCTTCATGCCATGAACATCCAAAAACAGTCTTCCTAACGCAGAAATCATTGTGCGGTAGACCCTTCTTAAATGAAGAGATGGAAGCCTGGGCTAAGGGCATCGGCATCACAAACTGCAGCAAGGATCCTAAGGATGTTTTTGAGAACAAAGAGGTAGAGGCAGTTTTGATTTGTTCTTCCACAGACACCCACGCAGATTTCATTATCCAGTCCGCAAGAGCAGGAAAGCAGATTTTTCTGTGAGAAGCCAATCCACACCGACTTGGATAAGATTAAGGAAGCTTTGGCTGAGGTTGAGAAGGCAGGGGTGAAATTACAGCTTGGATTTGTTCGCCGCTTCGACCGTTCTCACAAGAAGGTAAGAGATGTGGTAGCTTCCGGACAGTTAGGAAAGCCCTATGTGGTAAAGGTTTGCTCCAGAGACCCTGAAGCTCCACCTATGTCCTATGTGGCAGTATCCGGCGGAATCTTTATGGATATGATGATTCACGACTTTGACATGGTTCGTTACCTTGCAGGATCCGATATTACCGAGGTAAACACCGTAGGCGCTTGTCTGGTAAATCCTGATTTTGCAAAGTATGACGATGTAGATACCGCTATCGTAACTTTGAAAGTTTGCCAACGGTGCCATCGGCGTAATCGACAACTGTCGTCAGGCTCCCTACGGCTATGACCAGAGAGTGGAAGTACATTGCGAAAAGGGTTGTGTACAGGACAACAACAATCTGGAAAATGAAGCTTATATCAGCACTGCATCCGGTGTTGAGGGAGCAAAGCCCAACATGGTTCTTCTTAGAGAGATATAACGATGCCTTTATTGCGGAAATGAAGGACTTCGTAGATGCAGTATTGGAAGGCAAGGAAGTACCGGTAGGCGGTAAGGACGGTTTAGAATCCGTACGCGTGGCTATGGCTGCAAGAAAGTCTCTGTTAGAGAAGCGCCCTGTACAGCTTAGTGAAATCTAAGAGCGGAATTCTTCTATATGAAGAGAAAAGTTCTTGATCGATAAAATAACCCGTTCCAAGAGGAACAAAAATCCATTTTATAAGAGAGGTAATCAAAATGTTTAAAAAAGCACTTGTAGTTTTAATGGCAGCATCTGCTCTTTCCTTCGCTCTTACAGGATGTGACAAGACTGAGACCAAGACAGAAAATGCAGGAACCGAGGCAAAGTCCGAAGAGGCAAAGTCCGGAGAGGCTAAGTCTGAGGAAGCTAAGGAAGAGAAGAAAGAGGAGAAGGCTGAGGCTAAGTCCGGTTCTTCCGAGGATCCCTTAGCAGGAGCAAGCTTCGAAGGGGATTACAAGATTGACGTAATCTTAAAGACCACCTCCTCCGAGTACTGGAGCTATGTGGTAGCAGGAGCAAAGGCATTTGAGAAGGATCACCCAAATGTTAAGGTTGAGGTTAAGGGTGCAAGCTCCGAGACTGCTTATGACGAGCAGCAGAACATGATCGAGACAGACTTAAACTCCGGAAGCTATGACGGATATGTTATCGCTCCATTACAGGCTGACCTGGTAAAGACTCTTATCGCAGGACAGACCAAGCCAATCGTGGCAGTAGATACCAATATCGATGCTAAGGAAGTTTTATCCTTCGTAGGAACTGCAAATGACACTGCGGCAAAGGAAGGCGGAAAGGCTGCTGTTGAGGAAGCAAAGAAGAGAGGCTGGACAGAGATTAAGGCCATCTCCATTTCCGGAGTACAGGGAGACGGAACAGCAACTGCAAGACTGAAGGGATATCAGGAAGGTATCAACGAAGCAGGCGGAGAGTTCTTGGAGAAGGAAATCCAGTATGCAGACGCAGTAGCAGATAAGGCTGTAACTTCTATGGAAGCTATTATGCAGAACCACCCTGAAGGAATCGCTATCATCGCTTGTAACAATGACGACATGGCTATCGCAGCTGCAAGAGCGGCAAAGGGAAATGAAGCATACAAGAACACCATTTTCATGGGCTTCGACGGAATCAAGTCTGCATGTGAAGCTATCCTTGACGGAACAGAGTCCATGTCCGTTGCACAGGAAGCTTATGACATGGGATACAAGTCTGTAGCAGCAACTGTTGCAAAAGTTAAACGGAACAGAGCTTCCAGAGTTCATCAACTCCGGCGTTTCCATCATCACAAAGGAAAACGCGCAGAAGAGATTGGATGACCTGAATTCTTACTTAGGAAAGTAATCATAGCTTTGAAAATCAAATCAGCCGGAAGATAGCGGATGCTTCCGAGCAAAATGAAGTGAATCTAAGCACAACAAAGGGATGTTTCTCCTCATAAGAAAACATCCCTTTTCTTGAAAGAAGATAAAAAAGAAATTTTTTTCAAATACATTTTTGTGAAAATCATAACAGGCACTATACACAAGAGTAAAATAAAGGGGAAAGCATGAAGGAAAGTATTGTACAACTAAAGGATGTACGCAAGACCTTCCCCGGTGTGGTTGCGCTAAGCAAGATGCAGTTAGATGTACGTAAAGGCGAGATTTTAGGATTGATCGGAGAGAATGGAGCAGGAAAGTCTACGCTGATTAAAGTATTAACTGGGGTATACCATCCGGATGAGGGGCAGATCATCGTAGAAGGACAGGAAAGACAATTTAAAACTCCACAGCAGGCCATTTCTGCGGGAATATCCTGCGTGTATCAAGAACTGAATATTGAGAAACTGCTTTCGGTAACCGACAATATGTTTATCAACAAGTGGATTCACAAAGGGCCATTACTGGACTATGGAAAAATGCACCAGATAGCCCAGGACATGATGAAGAAGTTGGGATTGGACGTGGATGTGCGGAAGCCGGCAGGACACTACGGTATGGGTGTTCAGCAGATGATTGAAATCTCCAAGGCCCTTCTGGCCAATGCCAAGTGCATCATCATGGATGAGCCTACCTCTTCCCTATCGGAAAAAGAGGTGGAAGAGCTTTTAAAAATCTGTAGAGATTTACGGGAGCAGGGAATCGGAATCATCTTCGTATCCCATAAGCTGGAAGAGCTGTTCCAGCTCTGCGACCGGATTACCGTTATCCGTGACGGAGAATACATCGATACCAAGGATGTGGCGGATTGGGACAATGACAGCCTGATTAAAGCCATGGTAGGCCGTTCTCTGGATAACCAATTCCCGAAGGAAGCGGGAGTACGTTCTGAAAAAGCCGTTGTTGGAAGTAAAGAATCTTCACCGTAAGGGCGTGCTCCACAATGTATCCTTTAAGGCTTACGGCGGGGAAGTACTAGGGATTTTTCCGGACTGGTAGGTGCGGGAAGAACGGAAACCATGAGAGCCATCTTCGGAGCGGATCCCATTGACGGAGGAGAAATCTATATCCGCGGGGAGAAGGTAGATATTAAGAATCCTAAGGATGCCATCCGGGCAAAGATTGCTTTCTTGACCGAGGACCGTAAGGGACAAGGACTGATTCTCAATGAGTCTATCCAGAACAATCTGATTTTAGCGAATTTGAAGGGCTATCAGAAGGGCTTGTTCTTGAGCCAGAAGGATATGGATACGATGGGAGAGGGCAGAATTAATGAGTTAAGCATTAAGTGCCCCGAGCCAGGAAGAAAGGGTAGGACAGCTTTCCGGCGGAAACCAGCAGAAGGTGGTTATCGGAAAGTGGTTAAATACCAATGCGGACATCTATATCTTGGATGAGCCTACCAGAGGAATCGACGTAGGAGCCAAGGTCGAGGTATATCAGGTCATTAACCGTTTGGTAAAAGAGGGAAAATGTGTCATCATGGTGTCTTCCGAAATGCCGGAAATCCTTGGAATGAGTGACAGGGTACTGGTAATGCGCGAAGGAAGAATCACCGGAGAAATGTCAAGAAGTACAGATGCTTTCAATCAGGAATCCGTGATGAAGGCAGCTTGGGAGGTATAAGATGCAAAAATCAAAATTAGGAAATTTAAGTAATTATATTGGAACATTTGCGGCACTGATCATTCTGTGTATCGCATTGGCATTGGCTTCTCCCAACTTCTTGGATAAGGCAAACCTGATGTCCATCTTAAAGCAGACCTCTTTTAACGCCCTGCTTTCCACCGGAATGTTGCTTACCCTGATTACCGCAGGAATCGACCTTTCTGTAGGCGCTACGGCAACCTTCGGAGCCTGCGTGGCAGGAGCTATGGTAAGAATGGGAGTGACCAATCCGGTATTCTTGTTCTTGGCTGTGTTAGTAGTAGGCGGTGTTGTGGGACTGATTAACGGTCTTCTTCTTACCAGACTTCACCTTCCCCACCCCTTCGTATCAACCCTTGGTATGAAGAACGTGCTTTGGGGTGCGGCATTAATCATTACCTCCTCTCAGATGATCAGCTTCTCCAACACCGGAGCAGAAGGCATCATGGTACTGGGAAGTGCCACCATCTTAGGGGGATTCCCTATCAGCTTCGTAGTGGTAATTTTGATTTACATTCTTATGCATATCCTTCTGACAAAAACTGCCTTGGGTCGTTCCATCTACTGTGCCGGAGGAAATATGGAGGCTACCCGTCTTTCCGGAATCAATGCGGACAATGTATTAACCTTCTGCTATGTGCTTTCCGGCTTTATGGCAGGCTTTGCAGGGATCGTATCTATCGGTCGTTCCGGAATCTCCAACGGTGCAAATGCTATCCAGCCTTATGATACCGATGCAATCGCAGCTTGTATCATCGGTGGAGCATCCTTTATGGGAGGAAAGGGAACTATGGTGGGAACCATGCTGGGCGCATTAATCATTGCGGTACTCAGAAATGGATTCACCCTGCTTTCCGTACCTTCTGCTTGGCAGAATCTGGTTCTTGGTCTGGTAATCATTGGAGCCGTACTTCTTGACGTGACAAGAGAGAGAATGCAGAAGAAAAAGAAATAAAGACGGAAAAAGAAATTAAAATAATTTCATAGTTGGTCTATTGATTCAATAAACGCAATAGCCCAAAAGGAATCTAAGGCGGATTTGTTCCTAAAAAATGTGGGCAAGAATAACTCCACTGTTAGGGAACAAATCCGCAAATTTTATACGGAAACAAAATGGAAAACATATAATATAGGAGAAAACTATGAGCGAGATCAAAGTAGGTATCGTAGGACTGGGACGCTTAGGAAAGGTACACGCAAGAAACATTGCCTTTAAAATTCCCGGAGCTAAGCTGGTGGCTGCCTGCTCTATTATGGAAGCGGAATTACAGTACGCAAAGGAAGAGTTAAAGGTTTCAGAAACTTTTACTTCTTATGAAGAGATGTTGGAAAAGGCGGACTTAGATGCGGTGGCTATCGTAAGCTCCAGCCCCTGCCACTGTGACCAGATTGAAAAAGCCTTGGCTAAGGGACTTCATGTCTTTACAGAAAAGCCTCTTGGAGTGGATGTGGAAGAATGTAAAAAGGCGGAGAAGGCAGTGGAGGCCCATCCCGACCAGGTATTCTTCTTAGGTTTTATGCGTCGTTTTGATCCCTCTTACAGCTACGCGAAGAAGAAGATTGAAGATGGGCGCTATCGGAACTCCCCTATATGGTGAAAGGCAACCGGAATCGATCCGGAGGCGGCTGTGGAAGGAGCTATCAAGTTTGCCCCCACCAGCGGAGGACTGTTTATCGATATGGCAAGCCATGATGTGGATCTGATTCGTTGGTTCTTGGGAAGCGAAGTAAAGGAAGTATATGCTCTGGGAGCCAAACTTCAAGCATCCGGAATTTTTATCCTGCAACGATACAGAAACCGGTGCGGCATTGTTCCAGCTGGAAAATGGAGGAATTGCAGAGCTTCATGTAGGAAGAACCGCAGCTCACGGTTATCATATTGAAACAGAAATTGTGGGAACGGAGGGAAGTATCAGAATCAGCCCTGTGCCGGAGAAGAATCTGGCCATCCTCTATGACCGCTACGGAGCAAGACAGGAATGTGTAGAAAGCTTCCCGGAAAGATTTGATGAGGCGTACCTTTTAGAAATGCAGGAATTTATTCAGTGTATTATAGAAAAGAAGAAGCCGAAGCTTTCCGTATATGATGGAACCAAGGCAACAGAAATCTGCTTCACATGAAGAAGTCCTTTGAAGAAAAAAAGATTGGTTAAGCTGGGAGAGTAAAAAAACTCATGAGTACCCCTGTTCTGATGCTTAGCTACAAACAGTATTATGGAAAATCTCATAAAAAACAGAGGGATAAAGCTATAAAAACAAAAAGAATTGATTAGGAAAAGTATTAAGAATTAGCTTAAGAACTTCGTAAGCATTTGTTTTTCCTTTGTAATAGACAAGGAGGAAAACATAGTTTATAGTGGGACAAGTAACGAGGGATACCCAAAAAATAAAGAAAAAACAGATTTTCTTTATAAAAACTCTTGAATGGAAGAGAATTAAGGGGTATAATCGTCACGCAACTTGGATTATTATTTCCATAAATGAAAAAGGAGAGTGCATTAATTATGAGAAAGCAAACAAAATTGGTTGCAGCTTTATCTGCAACAGCTTTACTTGCTATTGGAGCTTCTGCAGTAACTTTTGCTGCAGGTTGGAACAATTCCACAGGTGAGTGGCAGTACCTTGACAACGACGGCAATGCTGTTGCTGATGCTTGGAGAAAGTCCGGAGACTACTGGTTCTACCTTGGATCCGATGGAAACATGGCTAAGAACGAAGTTGTTCAGAACAACGATGATTATTATTTCGTAAACGGCGACGGTGCTATGGTTACTAACCAGTGGGTATCCTTCGACGAGGCCACAGAGGACGGAAACGATAAGAGATGGATGTACTTCGATTCAACCGGTAAGGCTTACAGAGATAGAGATGATAAGCTTACTATTTCCGATATCAAGACCATCAACGGTAAGAAGTACCTCTTCGACCAGGAAGGTAAGATGCTTTACGGTTGGTTAGGTGATACGTCTTCACTTGTAAATGGCGATGATGCTTGGACAACTGCTAAGTATTACTATGGCGGATTTGATGACGGTTCTGCTCAGCACGGTTGGGTACAGTTAACTGTAAACGACAATGGTGAGGACAGTACTGCTTGGTTCTACTTCGATGACAACGGTAAGGTTTCTCGTGACAAGAAGAAGACCATCAACGGACAGACCTACTACTTCGATGATAAGGGACGTATGATTGAGGACTGGTCCACAGCGACCAAGACATCCGGATCTTCCTTCAAAGATGACCCTAAAGCTTCTGACAACATTGTTTATGTAAACGGCGATGGTGGTGCTAGAAAGAATCAGTGGGTTTGGGCTGTTCCGGCTGAGTCTTATAATTCAACTGACTACGAGAACGATACCGCTTCTTGGTGGTATGCAGATAACAGCGGTAAGATTGTTAAGAATAGGGTTAGAAGGATTAAGGGTAAGGTATATGCCTTCGACAATATCGGACGTATGGTTTCCGGCTTAGTAAGCTCTCCTGATGGACGTGAAGACTTCTCCTCTGCTTCCGGTGTAGGCAACAGCAAGTATCAGGATCTTGACGGTACAAAATACGTAGGACTTACTATCCCCGGTAAGGTATACTACTTCTCCGGTGATGGTGAGAAGGACGGTTCCAGAAAGACCGGATACCAGAAGGTGAATTTCGATGATGATACCTACGAGATGTACTTCAACAACAATGGTGAAGCTGCTCAGATGATTATGTAAATAAGATTAAGAAGTATGCTAAGAATGGTATGATTCTTAAGGCTAACAACGATGATTCCAACTACGCTGGAGTTAAGGTAGATAGCTCGTGACGTTAAGAAGTTAGATTCTAGCAATACAGGTGTTAACTACTACCACACTTCACTACCGGATCTCTTGTAGGACAGGTTTTGAGTTAACACTAAACGGTTCTGTACAGTCTGGCAAGACCAAACTTAAAGGATAGCAATGATATCTACTATGCTACTGATAAGAATGGTGTAAGATTCTTTACAATAGTGAGAAGAAGCTTTTACACTGTTTCAGTCAGGATCATCCATAATGCTGTTACTTACAGGAACAAAGACATACTACACAGAGTAATTCTGTTTATAAAAAGAACCCTTCAGGGGTTCTTTTTATTCTAAAAATTTGGATTTAAGCTAGTTCCGATTGGGCTTATAGAATAGAAGCTATAGGCCAAAAATATGTTTATAAAAAACGCTCTACACTGCAAATCACGCTGTAGGGCGGTTCAATCTTTGTAAACACTTGAAAAATGGATATAGTGGGACTGCATATTGCTAAGCTCGAGCACTGTTTATTCCCTTACCCACAAGGCTACGCTCCCGCCAACTTCGCTCAGCTAGCGGTACTAAACGCAAGCTTCGCTTCGCTCGCTTTTGTTAGGTACCGAGGGGCTCAGATTGCCTTGTGGCTAGAGGGTAGCTAGTGCTCCTTAGTTCTTGATATAGGCGAAGATGTGGATATGCAGTGCACCTATGTTTGTAGGGCAGGGGTGAGATGCATGTTCGATTTCAATATGGGTGAGAAAGTAGATAGCAGGCTGACTCCTATAGACTATGCGAATAATCGCTGCTAAGCTCGAGTACGAGGATGGGCAAAATAGGGAGAGGATGTGCTGTGATTTCATCAACCATACTTTTATATTATCCATATACGGATATTATCCGAAAGTGGAGTATAGGAGATGTCCTCTACTTGTAGTAAAAATATGAATCAGTGAATCACATAAACTTTGTCTGAACAGTCTATATCTAAATTTACAGAATTCTACTATCTCTATTTTTCATTTCTATTCTACAGACTATAGGTTTTCTCTTTATCTCATTTCTATTATTTCAATTTTTCAGCAGGTGACTTATGAAAAAAACAAATTTTACTAAAGTGCTAATACTAAAAACAATCCGATTGTTCAGAAGCTAATCTAAAGAATACAAGAAAAAAAGATGGATGCTCTAGAAAAGAAAAAAATCATTGCTTCTCTGACTTTGATGGATGACCTCTTTATGCAAGTAGTTCTGGAAGAACAGGCTTGCACGGAGTATATTCTGCAAACGATTTTGGGACAAATCTTCCTTAAAGTTAAAGGAACAAAGGCTTCAAAAGAGGCTGCCAAATCTGCATGGAAGAGCTTTTGGTATTGGACTGCCTTTTGCACTGATGAAAAAAAGGCTTGCTTTATAACATCGAAGTGCAAAAATTCATCTGCCGGTGCAATTCCTAAAAGGGCTCGATATCATGCCGCTCTTATGGATACACATACCCTAAAGAAGGGAGAAAAGTTTTCCAAATTACCGGAAAGCTATGTTATATTTATTACAGATAAAAGATGTATTGGGTGAGGGAGAACAATTATATCAGATTGAACGTGTTATCAGGAAATCCGGCAATTTGTTTAAAGATGGTTCCCATATCCTATATTTCAATACAGCAAGGCAGGATGACAATGCATTAGGAAAAGCTGGCTAAAGATCTCAAAGAAGCTAATCCTAAGGAAATTCAGTCTGAAGTTTTTGTCTCATAGAGTAGCCTCATTAAAGGAAGGAAAAATTAGACCAGGAAAGGAGAAAAGAAGATGAATGTCTTATTAGAGAAGTATAGAAAGAAAGCAGTAGAGGAAGGTATGAGAAGGGTCTAGAAAAAAGGACTAGCTCAAGGGAATGCAACAAGGACTTGAAAAGGGCTTAGAGGAGGACAAAATCGTCTAGCTCTTTTGGTTGGCCTCGCTTCTGGATGCAGGCCGAGTAGATGATCTTAAGAGTTTCTTATGATGAAGAATATCGGGAAAAGATTCTAAAGGAGTTTGGTCTTTAAGTTAATTTAGTATCAAAAAACATCAGTTGACTTTATTTCTGTAGAGCATAGGAGATTTCCTCCACTGGTAGAAAATAGAGGCTTATAATACATAACATGTTGTCGAAACTCACTCTACAGCCTTGAAAAACAAGGCTGTAGGGTGAGTGCATTTTTCTATAACAACTTTCAAAGGCTAGCAAAAGCCTGTTGAAAATAGCTAAAGCTCTTTAAGTGCTGTTTACCCACTCTCTCTTCTCCACAAGGCACGTTCCCGCTAACTTTGCCTAACTAGCGTACTAAACGCAAGCTTCGTTATCACTTACTTTTATTAAGTACCGAGGCTCAGATTACCCTGTCACTACGGAGCCGAGCAATAATTCTTATTCTCTAGATAAAGGTATAAGTGAGAATGGGTATTGCTCTTAAAACCAACTACACTTCTATATTATCAATATACGAATATTATCCGAATGTGGAGTATAGGAGAATTCCTGAGGCGGTAGTAAAATAGAAAATAATAAGATCACTAATTTTCACTCTAAATCCTAATCCAAACTTGTCTTTTCGATATTCTATATTCAATCTCAATTTATCTATTCAAAAAATTAAATTTTTCTTCATTTAATTTTATTATTCAATTCCATTATTCTGATTTTCCACAGGTGACTTATGAAAAACAAATTCTACTAATGCTAAGGTTAAAAATCCGCTCGTTCAGAAGGTAAATCAAAGAGTTCAAGAAAAAAAGATGGATGCTTTAGAAAAGAAAAAGATTATCGCATCTCTAACTTTGATGGATGACCTCTTTATGCAAGTGGTTTTGGAAAGAGCAAGCTTGCACGAGTATATTCTGCAAAACGATTCTGGACAAATCTTCCTTAAAATTAAAAGGAACAAAGGCTTCAAAAGAGGCTACCAAATCTGCATGGAAGAGCTTTGGTATTGGATTGCCTTTGCACCGATGAAAAAGGGTTACTTTATAACATTGAAGTACAGAATTCTTCTGCCGGGGCAATTCCTAAAAGGGCGCGTTATCATGCCGCTCTCATGGACACGCACACACTTAAGAAGGGAGAAAAGTTTTCCAAATTACCGGAAAGCTATGTTATATTTATTACAGATAAAGATGTATTGGGTGAGGGAGAACAATTATATCAGATTGAACGTGTTATCAGGAAATCCGGCAATTTGTTTAAAGATGGTTCCCATATCCTTTATTTCAATACGGCAAGGCAAGATGATAACGTATTAGGAAAGCTGGCTAAAGATTTTAAAGAAGCTAATCCCAAAGAAATTCAGTCTGAAGTTTTTGTCTCATAGAGTAGCCTCAATAAAGGAGGTAAACTAGATCGGGAGGGAGAAAAGAAGATGAACGTTTTGTTAGAAAAGTATAGAAAAAAAGCAGTAGAGGAAGGTATAGAGAAGGGCATAGAAAAAGGTTTAGCACAGGGAATACAACAGGGATTAGAACAAGGCCTTGAAAGGGGGCTTGGAGCAGGGAAAAATCGTCTTGCTCTTTTGGTGGGGCATTTACTGAATGCAGGACGGATGGATGACCTTAAGAGGGTATCTTACGATGAAGCTTTATCGGGAAAAAGCTTCTGAAGGAGTTTGGACTTTAAAATACCTTCTCATTAATTCAGTGTCAAAAAACATCAGTATTGTTCTTTGTGTGGAGTATAGGAGATTCCTCCACTAGTAGAAATATAGGTATCTAGAACAAAATGTGTTGATAAAAACCGCTCTATACTCTTGTAAATCAAGGCTGTAGGGGCGGTTCAATCTTATTCAAAAGAACTTTGAGGATGGAAGAATTATAAAGCTCTGGAGTACTAACTGCCCACTATCACCAAGGCACGCTCCCGATAAGCTTCCCCCGGCTAGCGGTACCAAACTCAAGGGCATTGCATATATAGGGGGCCAGTGCTCCTAGTTCTCGATATAGGCGAAGATGTGGATATGCAGTGCTCCTATGTTTTAGGATATGCCAAATGGTGAGAACAGGCAGTGCTCTAAGCTATCGAAGATGCCAAAGAGTGGTGATAGGCATTGGAAGGATGAGCTGTGCTATTTCATCAACTATCCTTTTATATTATCAATATACGGATATTATCCGAATGTGGAGTATAGGAGATTTGCCAATCTGGAAGTAAGATAGTAAGCAATAAGATTCAAGTATATTCAAAGATTCTAAATCCTAATCCCAGTCTTAGTCTGATTCTCTATATCCTTGTTTCAATTTATCTATTTGAAAATTTAAATAAACTCATTATTCACTTTTATTATTCCAATTTTCCGTAGGTGACTTATGAAAAACAAATTCTACTAATGCTAAAAAAATCCGGTCGTTTAAAAGCTAATTCTAAGAGAACAAGAAGAAAGATGGATGCTCTGGAAAAGAAAAAAATCATTGCATCTCTTACTTTGATGGATGATCTCTTTATGCAAGTGGTTCTGGAAGAGCAAGCTTGTACGGAGTATATTCTGCAAACGATTTTGGACAAGTCTTCTTTAAAGTTAAAGGAACAAAGACTTTCAAAAGAGGTTGCCAAATCTGCATGGAAGAGCTTTTAGTCTTGGATTGCCTTTGCACCGATGAAAAAGCTTGCTTTATAATATTGAAGTACAGAATTCATCTGCCGGAGCAATTCCTAAAAGGGCGCGTTATCATGCCGCACTTATGGACACGAATACTCTAAAGAAGGGAGAAAAGTTTTCCAAATTGCCGGAAAGCTATGTTATATTTATTACAGATAAAGATGTATTGGGAGAGGGAGAACAACTGTACCAGATTGAAAGAGTTATCAGAAAGTCCGGTAGCTTATTTCGGGACGGTTCCCATATCTTCTATTTCAATACATCAAGACAAGATGACAATGCATTAGGAAAGCTGGCTAAAGACTTTAAAGAAGCCAATCCTAAAGAAATTCAATCTGAAGTTTTGTCTCATAGAGTTGCCTCATTAAAGGAGGGTAAATTAGATAGGGAAGGAGAAAAGAAGATGAATGTCTTATTAGAAAAGTATAGAAAAAAAGCAGTAGAAGAAGGTATAGAAAAAGGTTTAGCCCAGGGAATACAACAGGGATTAGAACAAGGCCTAGAACAAGGTTTGCAACAAGGCCTTGAAAAGGGCTTGGAGAAGGGTCAAAAATCGTCTTGCTCTTTTAGTAGGGTCATTTACTGAATGCAGGACGGATGGATGATCTTAAGAGAGTTTCTTTTGATGAAGAATATCGGGAAAAAGCTTTTGAAAGAGTTCGGGCTTTAAGCTACCGAAGATCTTGATAAAAGATTGGACTATAAGACAAAGGAGCAAACTTGGATACGAAAGAAATTAGCTGAATTAAAGGAGTTAATTCAAAAAGCGAACTATATCGTGTTTTTTGGCGGTGCAGGCGTATCTACGGAAAGCGGTCTTCCGGACTTTCGTTCTGTGGATGGGCTCTATCATCAAAAATATGCCTTTCCGCCGGAGAAATTTTGTCTCATGATTTTTTTATGGCACGACCTAAAGAGTTTTATCAGTTTTATAAGGAAAAGCTCTTGATTCCGGGGATTCTGCTGAATCCTGCTCATTATGCCTTACAAAAATTGGAAGAGCAGGGGAAGCTAAAGGCAATTATTACCCAAAACATTGACGGATTGCATCAGATGGCAGGTTGCAAAACGGTATATGAGCTTCATGGCAGTATTCATCGCTACTATTGTGTGAAGCATCATCATCGAATCCCGGAAGAAGAAATTGACTTTTCGACATCCATTCCTTTGTGTCCTCATTGCCGTAGCATGATACGTCCGGATGTGGTTTTGTATCAGGAAGGCTTGGATGAACGGATTCTTTCAGAGACATTGCCCATGTTCAGAATGCAGATTTATTGATTATCGGAGGTACATCCTTGACGGTGTGTCCATCGCGGGCTTGATTCGATATTTTCCTCATCATGGAAACAATAAGTTGGTTCTTATTAATAAAGAGGAGGGGCGACTGGATACAGAGTGCGATTTGGTACTTTATGGAAAGATTGGAGAGATACTTTCGGAAGTGGTAAGTTAAAATAGGAGAGGTAAAAGTGTTTAGAGGCGGTTTTTACCGTCTCTTTTTAAAAAGTGTTGCATGATGTAGTATTTTACAAGAGTGCTTGATAACGTAACAGGATAGAGTACTGAATAAAATATCTTTTACAAAACTAAATATTTTTATACAAATAAGTGGAGCATTTTTGCTATAATCAGAGGGATGTTTTGTATACAGTTTTTATAAAGAAAGCAATGGGGGTGACCGGGAAGGACAGGATAGAACTACTCCCCACTACTTTTTAGCTGTTACGATAGGCAGAAGTATTAAAACGCATTGCTTTATAAGAGATTAGGAGAATGAGAATGAAGGCTTTTTACAAAGGAAGAACATTGAGATTTCCCTGAAGCGCTATGGGATTGATGCCTTATCCGCTATGGCTCAGGGCTTGTTTTGTTCCCTCTTAATCGGAACAATTTTAAACACCCTAGGGGCAGAGGCTGAGGGATTTCCGCATTAACCAGAGTGGTTGCCACCATTGGCAGTGTGGATTATACCGTGGGGGCAATGGCTTCCGCTATGAGCGGTCGGCTATGGCAACAGCTGTGCCTATGCTTTACAGGCCCCTCCCTTGGTACTTTTTCATTGATTACTGTGGGCTTTGCCTCCAATGCCCTGGGAGGAGCCGGGGGACCATTGGCGGTACTTTTTGTGGCGATTCTTTCCACAGAAATCGGTAAAGCGGTTTCCAAGGAAACAAAAGTGGATATTTTGGTGACGCCTCTTGTAACCATTGGCTCCGGAATGCTTTTTCGGCAATCTTGGCTCCGATAATCGGAAAAGCGGCGATTCAGGTGGGAAGCCTGATTATGTGGGCGACAGAGCTACAGCCTTTCTTTATGAGAATTTTGGTATCCGCCTTGGTTGGTATTGCATTGACACTTCCCATTTCCTCCGCGGCGATTTGTGCTGCTCTAGGACTTACGGGACTTGCGGGAGGCGCTGCGGTGGCAGGCTGTTGTGCCCAGATGGTGGGCTTTGCAGTGATTTCCTTCCGGGAAAACGGCGTTTCCGGTCTAGTTTCTCAGGGGCTTGGTACTTCTATCTTTGCAGATGGGAAATATTGTAAAAAATCCCCGGATTTGGATTCAGCTACATTTGCCTCCATGATTACAGGACCACTGGCTACCTGTCTCTTTCATTTTGAAAATAACGGTCCTGCGGTTACCTCCGGTATGGGAACCTGCGGTTTGGTTGGCCCTATCGGCGTTTACACCGGCTGGCTTAAGGGCATAGAAGAGGGAGTAAGACAGCTGTAACTGTAAGGGATTGGCTTTCTCTTTTGCTTTTATGCTTTATTCTTCCGGCAATATTTTCTTTGCTTTGTTCTGCTTTTTGCCGGAAAATGAAGTGGATCAAAGAGGGGATATGAAGCTTTCCTCCTAAAAGCGAAGCTGTAATGTAAGAACTTATAAGAAATTTTCTATGGCTTTTTGTAAAGAACTGAGTATAGTTGGACAGGGTCAAAGACTTTAATTCTTAAAGAATAAGCCAAAAGATAGTCAAAGATATTTGCACTGTGCAATGCAATAAAGTAAAAGCAGCAAAGCAACGAAGCAGAAAGCAAAAAAGTAGCAATGCAACAAAGCACAAAGCAAGTATGTCAGTTCAAGGAGAAAAATGGCTTTACAAGAAAAAACAAAGAATGTAGCCATGTTTATGTTAAGCATGGCATTTGCAGCGCTTTTTCCACGGGAGCTTTCGCTTATAATCTTTCGGCGAAGGTAAAGGACATGGAGATTACAGACAGCAGGCAGGAGATTCAGTTGCAAATGGATGCAACAGGAGATAGTAGCAGTACCGACGGCTCGGTTTACATTTTCGAAATCAAGCCTTATCAGACCGATCTTGGCAGTCGTACCGACTTTATTGCCAAAGGGAAGTCTTGGGGAAAACCAGAAGTTTAACTTCCCTTATATGCAGGTCCCGAGAGCTTCGTCTTTAGCGCCTTTGTGCCGGCTGTAAAGGTGGGAAGCCGTTATGAAATGATTGCGGATAGAAGATATATAGAGAATCCGGAGGTGGTTGCGGAGAACCAAAGTCCTGCTTTAAATCCGGGAAAGAAGGGACTTCGTGTAGATCCCAATATCTTAGATGACGCACTGAGTCTGAACATTAAGCATGCGGGCGTAGATATTCCTACCCAGCGTTTCTTCGGTCAGGGAATTTCCTATTCCTATGAGGGAAAGACCTTCCAGATTAATAAAGAGTTGATTGATCAGCTGGATGGAGAGGTGAAGCGCCTTAGTGATTCCGGAGTAGCGGTCACAGCCATTTTGCTTAACGCATGGAACAATACTGTACCGGAGTTAAATCCCATCGGCGTTAAGGAGCTTCCCAAAGGAGCAGGCGGTTTACTATGAGCTTTAACGTGAGAGTCCGAGCAGGGCTTTAGAGCGGTAAAGGCTATGGCTTCCTTCTTGGCAAAGCGTTATAACGGCCAGAATGGTCACGGTAAGATTACCAACTGGGTAGTGGGAAATGAGATTAACAACCAGTACTGGAACTATGAGGGAGACTATGATGTTTCCACTTATACCAAGAAATTCCAGCGTGCCTTCCGTGTATTTTATACCGCAATGAAGTCCGTTTCTGCCAATGACAACATTATGTTTTCTTTGGATCACTACTGGAACATGTTCCCTGAAGCGGCTCCTGTGGGAAAATATAAGGGAAAGGACGTGGTCTTAGCCTTCCACCATTTTGACAATCTGGAGGGACATATGGACTTCGGTTTAGCTTTACACCCTATCCTTATCCCATTTCCTCCCCGGCATTTTGGGATGATGATAAGACCGGAAAGGTTAACGATACCATTGATTCTCCCATTATCAACTTTAAGAATCTTCATGTGATTACCGACTTTATGCAGTTGGACAGCATGAAGAACAAGAAGGGAGAGGTTCGAAAGATTTTCCTTACCGAGGAAGGTTTTACCAGTATTCAAAAGGGACAGGATAAGTCGGATGAGCAGGCTGCGACAGTAGCATACTCCTACTATATTGTAGATAACAATCCGTATATTTCCGCGTATCTCATGAGTCGTCAGGAGGATTCCGATGATGAGGTAAAAAGCACGGACTGGCTTTCGGACTTTCCAGCATTGTGAACCATCAGTTGGTACATAAGAAGGCACACAGCGTCTTTAAGTATATTGATGATGCCAGTGCAACAGAGGGAACGGCAGACTTTGCCAGAGCCATTATCGGCATCGATTCTTGGGACCAGCTTATTCCAAACTTCCGTTTTCCAGGGAAGATAAAGAATTGAAAATATAAAAGAATTGTAGAAATCAAAATATCTTTCTACGCAATATAAGGTCTGAACCGGGCCGCTCTCGCTAGCTTCGCCTCGTATCGGATACTAAGCGAAAAACTACGTTTTACTTGTTTTTCGCAAGTATCGGGCTCAGACTACCCCGAATTCAGGCCTATATTGCTAAGAAAGCATCTTATAGCTTTTGATTTTTACAGTTCTTTTTTAGTATCTAGCATAAAGTATGGAGTTTGTAGAGGGAAAAATATGGAAAAAGATATCACTGCAATCAATTTTGGAGCTTGGGGGAAGAGCTTATTGCTCTATCTTTTAGGCATCAATATCCTTTGTTTTCTAAGCTTTTGCCTATGACAAGTGGCAGGCCATACAAAAAGGATGGAGAGTACCGGAAAAAGTCTTATTGGGACAGGCCTTCTTGGGTGGCGTCTTAGGAGGAATTCTGGGAATGTATCTTTGCAGGCATAAGACAAGAAAGCCAAGATTCCTAATCTTGATGCCGGTGGCGCCGCTACTATGGATTTATCTGATTTTTGGAAGAAAGTAAAAATCAAAATAATTTTTCTATGCAATATAGGTCTGAACCGGGGCACGCTTTCCTAGCTTCGCCGCGTATCGGATACTAAGCGAAAAACTGCGTTTTACTTGTTTTTCGCAAGTACCGACGAGCTCAGACTACCCTAATTCAGACCTATATTGCCGAAAAATTTCTTCATTAATTAGATTTTTCATAGTAGCTTTGATATTTTTCGCCTGATGCGTTGACTTCTTGATACGTAGTCATGATAAGCCCTCTTCCAACTCTTTAAATACTTCATCCATGGGCTGTGAATCATCCTTTAATGCTTGAGAATAGCCTGTAGTCATCATGGCATGGAAGGCATCATTCGACATTTCTTCTTGAATGGGGATGGACTTTTGCCTCTGTTCTTACATTTTCACTAGCTGTTTTCATGATAGCCATAAAACATACCTCCGTTTATAAGAGAATAGGAAATGTGTTGTATATTACAACAATTAAAAGGTACAAAGAATGAGCTGTAAAAAAATCAAAAAAATTTTTTTGATTTTTACAGCTCCTTCTTATGCTCCCGAACGGACTCGAACCGCCACTACTGGCGTCGGAGGTCAGCGCTCTATCCATTAAGCTACAGGGGCAATTATTAGCCAAAAGCTACAGAGCTGAAATCAGTCTATAACAAAGGTGATAACCTCAAAAGTATAGAACATTCCGCTAAAAATTCAAGGAATAGCGGAGAAACTTCACTGTTAAAAATTTTTAAATTGCCCTCGATAAAGAAAAAGAAAAATTTCTATTCATTTACCCACTGCTTATTGAAAAATTTCCCATTTGCTATAATAATCATATTGTACAATTTCAGAAGGGGTGAGTCTATGCAGGAAGATTTTTTGACGAAAATACGCTCTGCTTACAACCAATTTACCAAGGCAGAGAAGAAGGTAGCGGACTATATTTTACAAAATCCTGATCAGGTTCTGTTTATGTCTATTTCTGATTTGGCGGAAACCTGTAAGGTGGGGGATACCTCGGTTTTCCGTTTTTGTAAAACCATGAATGTGAAAGGCTACCAGGAATTTAAGATGACTCTTTCTCTGTCCATGCGTGGCAATGGAAAGGAAAGCAAGGAGGGAGAAGGGGGCAATGTTTCCTTAAAGGATGACAATATTGCGGAGCTTGCCGGAAAGGTTTTGGAGGAAACCATTGATTCCATTAAGGAGACTCATTCTCTTTTGGACTTTAACAAGGTTACAGAGGCTATGAATGCTCTTTCCAAGGCAAAACGAATTCTGTTCTTCGGTGTTGGGGCGTCCATGCTGACTGCGATGAAGGCGATGAATAAGTTCCATCGAATTGAGCCGAAGGTTTATTGTTCGGAGATGGTAAGTCAGCAGCTGATGAGTGCCGCTACTATGGAAAAGGGAGATGTGGCCGTGATTTTCTCCTATTCCGGTGCGACCAGAGATATTGTGGAGATTGCAAAGCTGGCGAAGGAGTCCGGTGCAACGGTGGTATCTATCACCCGTTTTCAGAAGTCGGAGCTTACGGAATATACGGATATTTTATTGCTTTCCGGAGCCAATGTGGGTTCTCTGCAGAAAGGTTCCACCTCCGCAGAAATCAGTCAGCTCTTCCTGGTAGATATTATGTACACCGAGTATTATCGGAGACATTACGAGTATTGTAATCAGATTCTGGAAAAAACCACTGTGGCTATCAAAGATAGGAATTAAAGGAAGCGGTCAAAAGGATTAGGCAATCCAAAGCTATAGTTCCCAAAATCATTATAGTTTGATATGAATCATAGTCTGAATCATAGTCTGAATCATAGTCTGAATCATAGTCTTTTATAAAAAAATAGGTCTGAAATGGAGAGAGCATACTCCGATTTCAGACCTATTTGCCTATGAACCTATCTTATCCGTTTTTCTCTAAACTGTCCCGAAGCTCTTGAATTTTGTCACGATATAGTGCGGCATCTTCGAAGTTTAACTCTGCGTACGCCCGCATTTTTCTTACTAAACTCTCGAATCATCTTCTCAATCTCCGCCCTGGACATGGATTCCACATCCTTTTTGGAAGCCCTTCTCATCATCCCGAAGTACCTTGGAAATGGCAATCAAATCTCGAACCGCCTTCTTGATGGTGGTGGGAGTGATGCCGTGGGCTTTGTTGTATTCTTCCTGAATCGAACGTCTTCTCCTGGTTTCGTCAATGGTACGCCTCATGGAGTCGGTGATGGTATCCGCATACATGATAACGTGGCCTTCGGAATTTCGGGCGGCTCGGCCAACGGTCTGGATCAAAGAAGTTTCGGAACGAAGGAAGCCTTCCTTATCCGCATCTAAAAATGGCTACCAGCGTAATCTCCGGAATATCAGTCCTTCTCGAAGCAGGTTAATGCCCACCAAAACATCAAACTTATCAAACGCATATCTCTGATAATGGCGGCTCTTTCCAGCGTATCAATATCGGAATGAAGATGCTTTACTCTTACCTTTGCTTCCTGCAAATATTTGGTGAGATCCTCTGCCATTTTTCTTGGTAAGGGTAGTGACCAAAATCTTATTTCCTTGTCGGTCTCCTATGAATTTTCGGAAAGCAAGTCGTCAATCTGCCCTTGGTGGGACGCACCACGATTTCCGGATCCAAAAAAGTCCTGTAGGGACGGATAATCTGCTCCGCCCTAGGATTTCATGCTCTGCCTCGTACTCTCCAGGGCGTTGCGGAAACGAAGAGCATTTGGTTGATTTTTCCTTCAAATTCGCTGAAATTCAAAGGCCTGTTATCCAGGGGCAGAGGGAAGACGGAAGCCGAAGTCCACCAGAGTGGTTTTTCAGGGATAGATTTCCGTTATACATTCCTCGAATCTGGGGCAGACTGATATGGCTCTCGTCCACGATAATCAGATAATCCTCCGGAAAGTAGTCCATTAAGGTGTAGGGGGGCTCTCCGGGCTGGGCGAAATTCAAGTGTCTGGTGTAGTTTTCAATACCAGAGCAAACGCCGGTTTCGAATCATTTCCACATCAAAGTTGGTTCGTTCGGAAATACGCTGGGCTTCCAAAAGCTTTTCTTCGCTCTTAAAATAGGCCACCCGCTCATCCAGTTCTTCCAAAAATGTTTTTGCAGGCAATCTTCATTTTCTCCATAGGAATAACATAGGGGTGGCAGGGAATACCATGCAGTGCTCAAGCTTTGCCTTGCCCTTTCCGGTGAGGGCATCAATCAGCTGGATTTCCTCGATTTCGTCTCCGAAAAACTGGATACGGTAGGCCTGTTCTCCTTCGGACGCGGGGAAAATGTCTACAATATCCCCTTTACCCGGAAGGTTCCACGGCGAAAAATCCATATCGTTTCGGTTGTACTGGATTTCCACCAGGTTTTAATCAATTCATCTCTATCACGCATTTGTCCGGGACGGAGGGAAATGGCCATGTTTAAATACTCGATGAGGCGCCAAAGCCGTAAATGCAGGAAACGAAGCCACCACCACCACATCCTTTCGCTCGGAAAGGGCAGCCATGGCGGAGTTTCGCAATTTATCGATTTCTTCGTTGATGTCCGAGTCCTTTTCGATATAGGTGTCGGTGCTGGGAACATAGGCCTCCGGCTGGTAGTAGTCGTAGTAGGAAACGAAGTATTCCACCGCATTTTCCGGGAAAAATTCCTTCATCTCGGAGTACAGCTGTGCCGCCAGAGTCTTGTTATGGGAAATGATGAGGGTGGGCTTTTGGATTTGTTGAATCACATTGGCCATGGTAAAGGTTTTTCCGGAGCCGGTGACGCCCAACAGGGTTTCAAACTGGTTTCCCTCCTGCAAGCCCTTCACCAGTTTTTCAATGGCAGCAGGCTGATCCCCCATGGGGGCGTAATCCGAATGCAGTTTAAATTCTCCTGTAAGCTGTGATCTATCCATAAATTCCTCTTTCTAAAGCTATAGCCCTATATCCATAAAGCATCCTTAAAACATTTTTATAATGCATTGTTATAAAGCTGCTTTCATAACACAAGCTGTTTGTATGCCTGAAACAGCACGTTATTTCTAGTATAGCAAATTCATATACGTTAAAAAAGAAATTTACAGTAGAATAGAGGAGAATATAATACAGGATTTATGAGCCGGAGAGTCATCTTTGCATAGGAGGGCATGCATTCAACAGTGAAAAAGTGTTAGATGAGAAAGGAGCGAAAATGCAGTATTCCATTTGCGCATTGCCGGGAGACGGAATCGGACCGGAGATTGTAAGAGGCCAGAAAGGTATTGGAAAAAGGTAGCGGAGCTGGAGGGCTTTAGCCTTAAGTTCACGGAAAAAGCCTTTGGCGGCGAAGCCATTGATTTGTACGGAGAGCCTCTGCCGGAGGATACTTTAGAGGCCTGCAAAGCTTCCCAGGCAGTGCTGATGGGAAGCATTGGGGGAAAGGTAGGCGTTTCCCCCTGGTATTCTTTGCCGGTGGAAAAGCGGCCTGAGGCGGGCCTTCTTTCTCTTCAGCGGCTTGGTCTTTTTGTAACCTTCGCCCCTGCCAAGCTTTACAAGGAGCTTCGGGATGCCTGCCCTTTGAAGGAAGAAATCATTGGAGAGGGCTTTGACATTATGATGATTCGAGAGCTTACCGGGGGCTTGTACTTCGGAAAGCGCTCCATTACCGAGGAAAATGGAGAAGAGGTGGCAAGGGATGAGCTGATTTATCGGGCTCATGAAATCGAAAGAATCGGGCGTATTGCATTTTCCCTGGCAAAGGCAAGGGACGGAAAGCTTTGCTCCGTGGATAAGGCCAATGTTTTGGACAGCTCCAGACTTTGGAGAAAGATTTTTACAAAGCTGGGAGAAGAAGAGAAGGAGGTGGAGCTTCGCCATGCCTTAGTGGATTCCACCGCTATGGAGCTGGTGCGACATCCGAGAAATTTCTCGGTGATTGTTACCGAAAACATGTTCGGAGACATTCTTTCCGATGAGATGGCGGAGATTGCCGGCTCTTTGGGCATGCTTCCTTCTGCTTCCTTAGGGGAAAATGCCTTTGGGCTTTACGAGCCCAGCGGCGGCTCCGCTCCGGATATTGCCGGACAGAATATCGCCAATCCCTTAGCTACCATTCTATCCGCAGCTATGCTGCTGGAAATTTCTCTAGGAGAGAAGAAAGCGGCGGCCAGAGTGGAAAATGCAGTGGAAAAGGTCTTGGCGCTGGGGGGCAGAACCAAGGATATCTTTTCCGGAAAGGAAGGGGAAAAGCTTTTGTCCTGTTCGGAAATGGGGGATTTCGTAGTAGCTCAGCTGTAAAGTTCTAACAGTTTTCTTTGCATATAGCTCTGAAATGGGGCACGCTCCCGCTAACTTCGCCTTCGTATCAGCACTAAGCTTCAATCGGCGCTACGCTTGATTTCAGCAAGTGCTGACGGGCTCAGATTACCCCATTTTCAGACCTATATGCAAGAAAACACTGGAATATTGAACTTTTTCAGCTTTCGCTTTTGTTGTAATAAGGTGATTTTGATGGTTCTATATAGAGCTTCTCGGAACCTTGTTTGTCAAAAAAATAATAGAATATCTTTAAAAAATAGGCAAAACGGAAAAAGCTTGTAGCGACGCCGATTTGCCTTGCTTTATGTGGGGGCTCTCCGTATAATGATATAACGGCGTAAGCCATGAGAATAAGGAGAGTGGAATGGATAATAATAATGATTTTAAAGGCGGTGAGAATGGAGGCTTCTCTAACTGGGGGCAGACGGTTCTCATCGTTTTAATAGCGGCAACAGTAACCTTCTTTATATATACGGTAGCCCAGCGTTTTATGACCAAGGGCATGTCTCAGGAATTAAGCTATAGTCGTTTTCTTTCTATGGTGGATCAGGATTTGGTGGCCAAGGTAGAGTGGGGAGACGGACAGATTACGGTTTATCCCAAGAGCAGAGTGAAGACAGAGCAGCCGAAGGAAAATCCAAGTAAAGAGGAGAAGGAAGGCATTGCCAGGGATGATGATGAAGGAAAGTCCTTAAACTTTGATACGTCAAAGGAAGAAAATTCTTTCTCTGAACAGAATTCCTCACTGGCGCAAGATTCCTCTAAGAATAATGAGGAAGGTCTCAAAGAGAGCGGCGTAAAAAACGGAAGAGGTTTATTTTAAGGAAAGATATTTCCGAGAGAACCTCTTGGGAAACTATCCTGGGGATGATTTTAAAGAATCATTTGAAGAGGAGAAATAATGCAGGATCCGACGGCTCTTCCGGGCTGACTCAGGGGGAAAGCAGAGTCTATTATGTGGTGCCGGTCAATGCGGATGCCGCATCTTTGGTGGAGCGTCTCTATAGACACAATGTGGAGATTTACAGAAAGAGACCGGATAATTCCGCCTTTTTGATGCAGATTATTGTCAGCATTGTACTGCCCTTTGTTTTCCTGATTATTCTGATGAACGCCATGGTGAAGAAGATGGGAACCTCCGGGGGAGGATTCTCCGGAGTAGGAAAGTCCAAGGCGAAGATGTATATGCAGAAGGACACCGGCATCAGCTTTAAGGATGTGGCAGGTGAGGATGAGGCGAAGGAAAGCCTTGTGGAAATCGTAGACTTCCTGCATAATCCCACAAAATATACTTCTATCGGTGCGAAGCTTCCTAAGGGAGCCCTTTTGGTAGGACCTCCGGGAACCGGAAAAACTTTGCTTGCCAAGGCTGTGGCGGGAGAGGCCAATGTGCCCTTCTATTCTCTTTCCGGTTCGGATTTTGTGGAGATGTTCGTAGGTGTGGGAGCAAGTCGTGTAAGAGATTTGTTCCGGCAGGCAAACCAGACTGCGCCTTGCATCATTTTCATTGATGAGATTGATGCCATCGGTAAGACCAGAGATACCCGTTACGGGGGCAATGATGAAAGAGAGCAAACCCTGAATCAGCTCCTTTCCGAAATGGACGGCTTTGATGCAGGGAAGGGAATCATGGTTATGGGGGCTACCAACCGTCCGGAAATCCTGGATCCGGCTCTGCTCCGTCCGGGACGTTTTGACCGTCGAGTAATTGTAGAAAAGCCTGATTTAAAGGGAAGAGTCAACATCTTAAAGGTGCATGCCAAGGATATTAAGCTGGATGACAGCGTGGACTTTGACGAAATCGCCCTAGCCACCAGCGGTGCGGTGGGAGCGGATCTTGCCAATATGATGAACGAATCCGCCATCACTGCGGTAAAGAACGGCAGAGAAAAGGTTAGTCAGAAGGATTTGTTTGAGGCGGTGGAAGTGGTTTTGGTAGGTAAGGAAAAGAAGGATCGTATTCTTTCCCGGCAGGAGAGAAAGATTGTTTCTTACCATGAGGTAGGACATGCCCTTGTGGCTGCGGTGCAGAAGGACTCCGAGCCGGTACAGAAAATCACCATTGTCCCGAGAACCATGGGAGCCTTAGGCTATGTCATGCAGGTGCCGGAGGAAGAAAAATATCTGAATACCAAGGCAGAGCTTCATTCTATGATGGTGGAATGTCTGGCAGGTAGAGCGGCGGAGGAAATCGTTTTTGAAACGGTAACCACCGGAGCCAGCAATGATATCGAGAAGGCAACGAAGATTGCCAGAGCGATGGTGACCCAGTACGGTATGTCTGAGAAGTTCGGTTTAATGGGACTGGCAAGACAGGAAAATATGTACCTTGGAGGTCGGGCTGTCTTAGAGTGCGGAGACGATACCGCCACAGAGGTAGACCAGGAAGTGGCACGAATTTTGAAGGAGTGCTACGAAGAATCCAAGAAGATTTTGTTGGAAAATCGTTTTGCTCTGGATGAAATCGCAAAGTTCCTGATTGAGAAGGAAACCATTACCGGTAAAAGAGTTTATGAAGATTTTTTTGCCGAGGTAAAGGAAAAGGAAGGAAAAGGGGAGCATCCGGAAAAATCCTTCAGAGGGAAAAAGAGGAACAGAGGAAAATGAGGGGAAAGAGGAAGGACACTCCGAAGCCTAAGAGGCAGACGCTTCTATAGAAAAGCCGCATTTTCTGAAAGAAATGTACGAAAAAGGTCTGTCAGAGTTCCTTCTCTGGCAGACCTTTTCCCTATGATAAAATACCATATATGACTATGCCCGGTCTCTAAGGACGTACTTCCATAATGTCTGAAACAGTACAGGAAAACAAAAAGGCAAAAGCTGTCGTATGGTTTCTGTAGAGACCGGTAGGTTTTTCTTCAAACGATGCGACAGTGGCAGAAACTTTGTGGTCTTGAATAAGACGATATTGGCTCACTTGTTCTCGTTCAATCAGTCGCCAAAATGGGGCATAACTAATCACATATACTCCTTTTAGAATGAGAAAAAGGAAGACAAAATATAAAGAATTCTTCTATCTTGTACAATTTTAACATTACTATGCAGATTCGTATAGAAAGGAATAGACAAAATGACTTTTCTTTTCCTCTTAATTCTTCCCATACTCCTGCTTATCTATTCTCACTGGGAAAGAAATCAACTCAGAGTGGAGAGGTATAGGATTTCTACTGACAAAGTAAATAAAGCCTATCGTTTTTCTCTTCCTGACAGACCTCCATGACAAGAGCTTTGGAAAGGATAATGCCCTTTTACTGAAAAAAATTGAGGAATTAAAGCCTCGATGGATTTTCATTGGGGAGATTTTTCCTATAAAGCTATTCCGGAGAAAAAACGGCGGAGAGAGATGAGGTGGAAAATTCCTGCCGTTTGCTGTATGCTTTAGCAGAAAAATATCCTCTTTACTATGCCTTTGGAAACCATGAGGAAAAAGTTGTTTAGTAAAGAGGATTTTCAGGGAAAGCAGCAGGCCTTTCGGAAGGCTTTGGAAAAGGTGGAGCTCTTAGAAAATCGTTCCCTGCGCTTAGAGCAGGACTTAGAGCTTAGCGGTTTGTCCTTGGATTTATCCTATTATCGGCCTCTACTTTGGAAGAAGAAAAAACCCTTAGGGGAAGAGGATAAGAAAAATTGGGAAAAGGCTATAGAAGCTACCGGGGAGAATTGTCCAAAAAACATTTTTCGTATTGCCTTAATGCACAGTCCCTTTTATCAAGCGGAAATGGAGGCTTTGCCGGTGGACTTGGTGCTGTCCGGACATTTTCATGGAGGAGCTATCGGCTTCCCGGGCTTTGCTTTGATGACCCCCCAGTATAAGTTTTTCGTGAAAAACCCAAGAGGCTTACGAAAAGTAGGGGAACAATGGCATTTTACCGGAAGGGGACTGGGGACCCACAGCATTAATGTGCGCTTGGCAAACTTCCCGGAGCTGGCTTGCTTTTGACATTCTTCCTATGGGAGAAGCGTAAGGAGAAAATGATGGAAGAAAAGGTGATTTTTTATAAGCTGGATGCCTTTGAGGGGCCGCTGGACTTATTGCTCCACCTTATTGAAAAAAATAAAATCGATATCTATGATATTCCGATTTCGGAAATCATAGAGCAGTATCTGGAATATATGAAGGCTCTGGAGGAAGAGGATTTGGAAATCGTTTCCGCCTTCCTGCTGATGGCAGTGACGCTTCTGGAAATGAAGGCCAGAATGTTGCTGCCCAAGAAGGAGGAAGAGGAAGGGAGGAAGTAGACCCCAGAGAAGAGCTGGTACAGAGACTTTTAGAATATAAAAATATAAAAAGAATCAGCGGAATGCTACGAACCAAGGAAGAAACTGCCCTCAATATCATTGAAAAAGGAACCCAGTATTCCGAAGGAAGTGGAAAAGTACAAGCCGCCTTTGGACCTGGAGGATCTGTTGAAGGGCTTGGATATTCTTCGACTTCGGGAGACCATGAAGGAGATTTTTAAGGCGGAAGGAAGCCAGAAAGGACCAGCTTCAGGCAAACTTTGGAAAGATTAAGCGGGAAAAGATAAGCTTGCAGGGAAAAATGCAGGATATTCTGGCTTATGCGAAGAGCCACGGACGATTTTTCCTTCCGACAAATGCTAAAGAAAAAAAGCAGGGAAAAGACGGAGACGGTGGTGAGCTTCTGGCCATTTTGGAGCTGATGAAAATGGGAAGATTACTCTTAAGCAGGAAAAATGCCTTTGGAGACCTGGATATTACCGTTAATAAAGAAGCGGAACAGGAAGAAATGGATCTGACGCTGGTGGAAGATTTTGATTAATAAAAGCGTCGCGCAAGCTATGCATGGAAGGTCTCGTCAGTGAATTAAATATAGAAAAGAATTTATCTTAAATAGCTTTTAGAAGGGAGTAAGGCAGGGTGGAGGAAAACGAACAGTACTCTTTGAAAGAAGAGTTGGAAAAAACTTTGCAGGGGAAGCGCTGAAGCCTTTACGGGATAGGGATTCGGTGGAAGAAAAAGCCGAAGGCTCTCGGGATAAGGCCCCGGTTCTTAGCTTGCAGGAAGAAATAGAAAGAGAAGATGCCCCTAAGCTTTGCAGGAAGAGGAAGATTTACTGGAAGCTCTTTTGTTTTCTTTGGGAAGAACCGTGAGTCTGGAAGAAATGGCAATTTGTCTGCACATGGGTGTGGATGGAGCAGAGCTTGCAGCAGAGCGTTTACGGAAGAAATATGAGGAGCGTCAAGGCGGTCTTTTAATCCGAAAGCTGGAGGGAAAATACCAGATGGTCAGCCACCCCAAAACCTATGATGCTTTGATTCGGGTGGTTAAGCAGTAGGAAGCCGGTGCTTTCGATGTGCATTTGGAAACCCTTTCCATTATCGCCTATTGCCAGCCGGTAACAAAGGCAGAGGTAGAGCGGATTCGTGGGGTAAAGTCCGACCATGCGGTCAACCGTTTGGTGGAATTCGGTTTGATTGAAGAGGTGGGCCGTTTGGATGCTCCGGGTCGACCGGTGCTCTTCGGTACTACCGAGGAGTTCCTGACTCGTTTCGGTGTGGACTCTCTTGCCTCCCTTCCCAGCCTTCCCAGGGATTTGGAGAAGCTTTTGGAAGAGGAAGTAACGGAGGAATTAAAGGACAGCCTTGGTTTAGAGCCGGAGAAGGAAGAAGAGACTAGAAGAGGAGGCCAAAGAACCTAAAGAAGAGAAGGCGGAAGAACCTAAAGAAGAAGCTATAGAGGAGAAGCCGGAAGAATCTAAAGAAGAGAAGCCGGAAGAGACTAAAGAAGAACAGCCGGAAGAGATGGAAGCAGAAGGCAATGTAGAGGAAGAGACAAAAACCGGAGGTAGAAGCTCAGGAAGAGGAAAGAGAAGAGCAATACTTAGAAGATATTCAGGAAGAAAATCCGGAGCCGGAAGTTTTTTTCCTGATAGCGAAAGAAGAAAAAGGAACTGGAAGAAGCTCGGATGAGGCGGAGGTAGAAGCGGAAGAGATAGCGGAAGAGACAGCGGAAGAAAGTACAGAAGGGCAGGAGGACGCGAAGGCATTGGACCCGGAACAGTAGGCAGGGACCTTTTGCAAGAGGAAGAAAGCTTTTATTGAAGCTTATCTTATGGAATTGGAAGCGGAGAAGGAAGAAGAGTTCGAAGAAGACAAGGACGAGGACAACGAAACGGTCGAGAAATCAGAAGTTGAAGAGGTACCAAAGAGTGAGGAAGAGACCGAAGACAAACTAGAATTTGAGATCGAAGAAGAACCGGAGTCCAAAGAGGGCTTGGAAGAACTCAACCTTCTCCCTGCAAGGGGAACCTGCTGCAGAAAGCCGTTAAGAAACTGTTATAGAGAAGAAAAGGGAGTGCAAAAGAAATTCCTGGAGAAAGGAGAAATGCAAGTGGAGGCTAAGTTAAAAATCAAATATCATGTAAAGGAGCTGGAAAAAGCTTCGCTACATTGACGGAAAAAGTGACTGGATTGATTTACGGGTAGCGGAAAAATGTCAGTATGAAGCAGGGAGAATACCGCCTAATCAGTATGGGTATTTCCGTGGAAATTCCCAAGGGCTATGAAATGCTGATTGTTCCCAGAAGCTCGGCCTATAAGAACTTCGGGATTTTGCAAACCAATGCCATGGGAGTGGTGGATGAATCCTTCTGCGGCGACAATGACATTATCCATATGCCTATCTTAGCCATGCGAGATACGGAAATTCATATCAACGATCGAATCGGACAGTTCCGCTTGATGCCCTCACCAGCCGGAGGTACATTTTATTGAGGTGGATCATCTGGATAACGAAGACCGTGGGGGTTTTGGCACCACCGGGAAGGCATAATAGGAGGGTAAAATGCAAAAAAGGAAGAACAAAAAGGGAAAAAGCTTAAGCTCTTTTCTGCTACTCTTTCTCCTTCTCTCCTTAAGCCTTTTTGCCTGTAAGAATAAGGCGAAGGAATATCGTCTTCTGGGAATCGAAGCCCTGGAACGGGGAGACGGAAAGACGGCATTGGAAAATTTTAATCTGGCCTTGGAGAAAAGTAACGGGCAGGTCTCCGCTTTGCAAATGGATATTCTCGCTTATAAGATTGAGGCGGAAATTCAATTGGGAAATATTTCCGATGCGGAGGAAAGTTTGCAAAGCTATAAGACCTTGGCGAAAAAGGATTTGCCCTGCTGGAAGAGAGAATTGCCGGAAAAAAGCTGATTCAGGAGCTGGGAACTGCTTTGAATGACAATAAGCTGGAGGATGCGGAGAAGCTCCTTTCAGAAATCAAAGAAAAGGGGCTGGAAGAAGATAGGGAATATCTTTTTGATGGGGCGGTATATCTGGAGAAGACCGCCAAATGGCAGGGAAGCTTTATGAAGCCTTTCAGCAATACTGTACCCGTTATCCGGGAGATGAGGATGCGAAAAGGGAGCTTAGCTCTGAAAAACCGTATGGAAGCGCTGGAGAAGAATCCTTTGCTGAAAGAAAAGAGCGGGGATAGTGGAAAAAGCAGGAAGCAACGGAGACTACAGAGACAACAGAAGGAAGCAATTAAGAAAAAGCAAGACTATTTCAAAAGGAGCTGGAGAATAATCGGAGAAGTTTTCTATCTTGCATAGAGTCTATATAAAACTTGATTATTTTATAGCTCCTTTTTAGTGTCAAAAATCCGTAGTCAAAACTTGATTGTTTATGGAGTAGATTCAAAAAAATATTAGAACAAAAACTTTTAGGAATGTATTCGAAAACTATCACAAAATAAATAGTTTTTGGAATTAAATCCAAAAACTTTACTTTTTATAGAAAGGATGCTATTCTCAACGGGAAGGGAGGTGCCGGGGTGATTATAGAGAAGAATATCTGAATAAACTAAAAGGCTCTCAAGGATAAACACATTATCAAGATTGTGACCGGAATAAGAAGATGCGGAAAAATCAACGCTACTGCTCCAGTTCCAAGATTGGCTGTTAGAGCAAGGGTTGATCAATCCCAAATTATTTTTATTAACTTTGAGGACCTAGAGTATGAGGACTTGAATAATTATAGAAGTCTTCATAAATATATTAAAGAGAATTTAAAGAAAAAACAGTAAGACTTATATTTTTCTGGATGAAATTCAAAAATGTAGATCAGTTTCCTAAAGTATTGGATAGTCTACAGTTAAACCCTGGATATAGATTTGTATGTGACCGGCTCCAATGCCTATATGCTTTCCAGTGAGATAGCTACCCTGATTTCCGGAAGATATATCCAGATTGAGATGCTTCCTCTGTCTTTTAAGGAATATTGTCTGGCAAAGGGGCTATGAAGACAGAGCAAGAAAAATATACCGATTACTTGTTAGCAGTTCCTTTCCCTATGCTTTTAGCATTGGATTCCGAACCCAATATCATCAGAGATTACTTGGAAAGTATCTACAATACGATAGTAATTAAAGATATCATGAATCGGAAACAGGTGACGGATTCCATGATGCTTCAAAGTGTTTTGAAGTTTATTTTTGACAATATCGGGAATCCCTTCTCCACCAAGAAAATAGCGGATACCATGACTTCCGACGGTCGAAAGATTGATTCTAAAACGATAGAAAAATATCTTGCGGCTTTGAAGGAATCTTACGTCATTTATCAGGCTAAACGCTTTGATATCAAAGGGAAACAGTACCTTAAGACCTTGGATAAATACTATGTGGTAGATATTGGTCTTCGATATATGCTTCTGGGCAAACAAGCCATGGATGCAGGCCATATATTGGAAAATATCATTTATTTGGAACTGCTTCGCAGATCCTATGATGTGTATGTGGGAAAGGTAGATAGCTTTGAAGTGGATTTTGTCGCACAGAATCAGGACGGCAATCATTATTATCAGGTGGCTTTGACGGTAAGAGAAGAAGCTACCTTGAATAGAGAATTAAGACCGCTGCGAATGCTTCAGGACGACTATCCCAAGGTAATCCTTACATTGGACGATGACCCTCCAATGGATATAGATGGTATAAAGATTCTGAATGCAAGAGACTGGCTATTGGATTTGAAACAGTAGAATGGAAATTGAAACTGTACATGTGGAAATCAAAGCCGTAGACATGGAAAAATTTCTTGCGAGGACAGGAAAAGGAGAGTATACTTTTTCGTATACTTATGCCCAAAGGAGAGTAGCAGATGGCGAAGAAAAAAGCGGGAAAGCAAGTAGGAGAAAGAGGTGCAAATATGGCAAGATATGAGGAATTATCCGTAGAGGAGTTGGAAGCCTTAAGAGCGGAATTAAAGGACGAGTACAGGCGCTACCAGACCATGGATATGAATCTGGATATGAGTAGAGGAAAGCCCTGTAGAGAGCAGCTGGATTTGAGCAATGACATGATGGATGCTCTGGACAGCAATGCGGATATGTATTCCAGCGAAGGTGTAGATGTTCGAAATTACGGTGTATTGGATGGTATCGCAGAGGCCAAGGAGCTTCTTTTCCGATATGATGGAAAAATCATCCGGATCATATCCTCATTTTCGGAAACTCTTCTTTGAATGTTATGTATGACTCCATTTCCCGTTCCATGACTCACGGTGTTATGGGAAGTACCCCCTGGTGCAAGCTGGACGAGGTAAAGTGGCTTTGCCCTGTTCCGGGCTATGATCGTCACTTTGCCATTACCGAGTACTTTGGGATTAAAATGATTCCGGTACCTATGACGGAGCATGGTCCTGATATGGACATTGTGGAGGAGCTGGTAGCTCTGATGAGGCGATTAAGGGAATCTGGTGTGTGCTGAAGTATTCCAATCCTCAGGGCTACAGATATTCCGATGAGACGGTACGCCGTTTTGCCCGCCTGAAGCCGGCAGCCAGAGACTTCCGTATCTACTGGGACAATGCCTATGGTATGCATCACCTTTATGACCATGAGCAGGATTATTTGATTGAGATTTTAGCGGAGTGTAAGAGAGCGGGACATCCGGATTTGGTGTATAAGTTCGCCTCCACCTCCAAGATTTCCTTCCCGGGCTCCGGTATTGCTTCCATGGCAACCAGCTTGAACAACCTGGACGATATTAGAAGCAGGGTACAGTACCAGACCATCGGACACGATAAGGTGAACCAGCTTCGTCATGTTCGTTTCTTCCAGGATATTCACGGTATGGTGAAGCACATGCAGAAGCATGCCAATATTCTTCGTCCCAAGTTTGAAATGGTGGAGGATATTTTCGAGAAGAACCTTGCAGGAACCGGCGTGGGAGAATGGACTAAGCCGAAGGGTGGATATTTCATCAGCTTCGAAACCCTTCCCGGCTGTGCCAAGGCTGTAGTGGATAAGTGTAAGAAGGTCGGCGTAAAAGCTGACTCGCAGGTTCCGCCTTCCCTACAAGAAGGATCCCAACGACAGCAATATCCGTATTGCGCCAACTTACCCACCATTGGAGGATCTGCGTATTGCCTCCGAGCTTTTCACTCTCTGTGTAAAGCTGGTGAGTGTGGAAAAGCTTTTAAAGGATAAGAAGGAAGGACAGGCTTAAAGTCTAGTCTTCCCCTAAAAATTCCTGTAAAAGGTAGGTATAGACCTTTGGTGCTTGGCCTCCCATTTTAAGCAGAGGAGCCTAGCACTTTCTTCATCGGGAACCGTAAGCTCCACTCTACAGAGTAGGGTGCGATTTTCCGAATTTCCAACTGCACAAGGTACTCCTTTGTGTCTGTCTCCGAATAATCGGAATATAGGGCCGCCTCACTTTGCAGGCGGCTTTTTGTTTTGGAAAGAAAGAGGTCCATGTCTTCCCGCACCAGCTCCGGATATCCTGGGAAAAAGAAATTTAATGTCTGCTTGCCCTCCTCCGTGATTTCCTGTAGCGGTGGTGCTTTGGCATGTGCTCTGCGAAATGAGGAAGCCTCCACCAAATCATTGATGCATTGCTGTAAAGTGAAATAGGTGGTATATTCATTTTCTAAAAATCCGCTAAAGTCGACTGTTGCTTAGGGGGTATTTTTACGGAATGGAGTAAGTAAAGAATCATCAGTTTGTATTGGGTCAATGCTTCTGTAGCCATAAATTCCTTTCTTTATCCCATAAAAATGGGGAGTTTCTGTTTTTGAGTTTCCGTCTTGTTCAGAATATAAATCTTTGCAAAATGCGCTTTTTCTAAGAAATACGCTATACTGCTCTAGGAAAATTGCTTTTTTCCGAAAGAAAAAGTCTGAGCCTGAAAAGAGAAAAAAAGCAAAGAAGAATGGAATTAGTTTAACAGAATTATAGCCTAGTTGCAATAGAAGGAAGCGTTAATGGAAAAATTCTGTCTTTCTCGAAAAGGGCTTCTCTAGCAAAATAAAGCCCTATGGAGAGTTTGCTATGAGAGAAAAATCAATAAAGTTAGCCAGAGGAATTATCGAGGAAGGAATCCTTCCCTGCATTTTTCTGTTGAGCAGATTATGGCTGTAATTCCTTATCGGGAAAAGTCGAACATTTGAAATCTTTTTGCAGTCGGTAAATGGCGTTGCTATGCGTGGCCTGGTCTATGCCAAGGGACCCATCTAACCCTGCATAAATCCGACTTTTGGAGGTGTACGTACCAAGGTAAGCTTTTACCATTGATACTGAAGAACCTGGGGATGAAGAAGAAATCAAAGGGGAGCTTTGCTTTGTCTACAATGGGGGAGAAAGCGGATTCCTATTCTTTTGTGGTGGAAAAACAGCCTCTGCAAAGCAAATCCATGAGATTAAGGATTTTCTCATTTGCAACACATGGCGGAGGAGGACAGAAAAGGCTTGCAGCAGAATCTTTGATTACAGCGATTTTTTTGGAAGCCCTGATTTTTCAGGATATTACCGCCCTTAGACTCTATGAGCTTTTAAAGTCCTGCGGAGACAGAACCCTTGCTTTAGAAGAGTTTTTGACCTATTTCTCACATCGCCCGAAGAATGCCATGAGGCGGGAAGTGCTTCCCTACCAAAGACGGGAGGAAAGGGAAGAAGTTCTTCATTTTCGGAGGATGCAAGCCTGGAAGAAAAGATTACGGAGTGCATCCACAGAGGAGATTGGAGCCTTAGTGCCTTTTGCCCTCTATAAAAAGGGGTGTGGAGGAGAATGTTAAGATTACCAAATTGTACGAGAATCTCCTTTATGCTATGCCCATGGGCTATTCGGAAGAATTACCCAAGGGGGTATATCTTTATTTCTCCTATGAATATCGTTTAGAAGAGGGAATTAAGCTTCCTCTATATTATAATATTTTGAAGAATTTCCAGGAAGGTTCCGAGATTTTCTCCCACTTTTGCAAGGCTGATGCAGGACTATGCCATTTCCTGTCTTTTGGGGGAAATCAATGAGGAGCTGGCTTTTGTTGTATAGCAGTTGATTTTACCGGAAATGATTGATGAAAGGATGGCGGAGTTCCTTCCGAAGATTTTAAACAGTTATCTGGTGGAAGTGGAGGATCAGAGCATTGAGCGTCTGGTACTGACTCACCCTGCTTTGCGCAGGGAATGTTCCTTCCCGGTGAAGGGGGGATTTTGTACGGTGCCCATGCCCCTTCCCAATATGATTCTTCTTTTCCAGGATGCCTTGGGCAACCGTTACAGTCGGGTACCCCACAGAAAGACCAGACTGATGGAAGAGGCGGAATTGGAGAAGAAGTGCCAAAGCCTCTCTGAGGACAAGGGCATTTTCCTGATTCGGAAGACTCTTAGCCTGGTGGAAAAGGGAATTTCCGACAGTAAGGATCTGGAGCTCATGGAAAAGGCCTTTTCCTATGAGGATTTTACCCTGTATTTTCGGATGAAGATTTTGCATCTGATTCTTTCCTACCATAAGAAGGCAGAGGGAGTAGAGTTCCCGAAGGAGAATCTGGAATTTCTCCATGCCCTTCCCTTTGGGGGCTTTAAAGAAGGAAGAGAAGGAGGATGTGCTTAGTGCCCTGATTTATCGGGGGACTATGACAAGGCTTTTGGAATATCTCATTGCCTATCCCTCACCTTTCCCTGGATAAGCGGGCATTGGAAGCATTTTTAGAGGGAACTCTTTCCCAGGCCCGGGGAGAGAAGGTTTACGGGGAAGAGGAAAGGGAGATGCTTTTTGTATCTTTCGAAAAAGCCTTTCTTTCCAAGCTGGAAAAAGGACAGTATTCTTCATTTCCTTTTGGAGGAATATAACGGTACCACGGAAGAGATGCTCGTAAATGATGCGGGCAAAGCAGACCAAAGGAAAGCAGCAGAAGGCGAAGATTCCTTCTTCCTCCTTCTTAAAACATGGGAGAGCGACTTTTGGCCCAGAGCCTTTTTACGGAAAAACGAAAGGAAAGCGAAGAGATTTTTGCCCTCTATACCCGTTACGGGGGAGCGGATCCTTTACTTCTTCGTGCCTTTTTCACTGCCTATTCCGCCTCTGTCTTCCTGGGACAGAAGCCGGAAAAAGAATGGATTATGCAGCGGATTTTTGAAGAGGTTCGGGGAGAAAGCCATAAGGAAAGAGTGCCGGTGCTTTATCTTTTGGCATTGAGTCTTTCTTTTCTCCAAGAGAAAGGAGCTTTAAGGAGGAAGAGCTGGAGGAGCTTAACGCCTTCCTGCCGATTCTCTTGGAAAAATCTTTGATTTTCAGCTATACCAAGGAGTTGGGAAAATTTGTTTCTGCCCAATGAAATTTTAGAAAAAATCCGTCTTGGAGTATCACGGAAGAGAAGAGGAAAAAGCCTTTCCTGTCTATAAGAAATCAGGGAGAAGAGGAGTTCCACAGAGAGGAATTACAGGAGTGTTATCACGGCATTTACACTGCTTCCTTCCTGCTTTTTCCCGGGAGAAAGCATGGAATATCGCTTTTACTTTGGGGAAAAGAGGACACGCTATTGTATCAGTCCACCCTGAAGAAGGAACCATCCGAGAAATCCTATGCGGGAGAGGATGCCTATACCAAGCTTTTGTCGGATGTGTGAGCTGATGACGGAGAAGCAGGCAGAGCCTTTACTGGAAATGATGGAAGAGTACGGCAAGAAGGAAATTGCTTTATCGAAATTACTGGAGGAGTAAGAGAAAGAGGTATTTGTGAAAAAGCATTGGCATTAGTTTGAGGGATGATTATACCGACATTTCCCTATATCAGGAAGAATATACATATCGCTTTCCTACTCTTCTTTGTAGAGAGAAGCGAGGGACGCAGTTTTCTATCGGTGAGGAAGCATACAAGAAGAATCTCACCGGAGGAGTGGTACTGGTGGACAAACTTCTGTCCCTGTTTAAGAAAAAGGGCAGCGCCACCATTGAAGGGCAGTGCTATGAGGCGGAGGAACTTCTGTCCATCTTCCTTCGTTCCCTGCTGAAAGAGGGAGAGAAGCGGATAGAGGAAAAGGAGCTTCCGGAGGAAGAGGGAAAGGATACTTTAGTCCTTACCCTTCGGGAGGGAGAGCCGGAGCTCTTCAAAAGATTAAAGGAGCTTTTGGAAAAGCTTTTCGGAGAGGAGTATTCGGTGCAGTGCATCAGCCACACCGAGGCCTTTGCCCACTACCTTTTACGGCAGGATAAAACCCTCTACAATCGCTTGGTGGGGATGTTTGAATTTTCCAATCAGGTGCTTCACTACTATGAAATGCAGGTGTCCAAGGGGGCGAAGAAGTATGCTATTTCCGCCGGGGAAGCCCAGCCGGAGGCCATTTCCTTCGACATTATGGAAAAGCCCCAGGGTAAACGGATGGCAGACCAGATTCTTTCCGGGCTTAGCGATAAAATTACCAGAGGGAAGGTCTACAGTGCCTTCTTTTTGTCCGGGAAGGGCTTTGAAAGTACAGAATTTGCTCCGGGCTTTATGAAGAAGCTTTTAAAGGGAAGAAGAGTTTGTGTGGAATCCTTCCTCTTTGCCATCGGGGCTTTGGAATATGCCAAGCTTTTGGGAAGTGGAGAAGAGGAGGAGTATCTTCTTCTTTATGAAACCAGGGTGGCTTATGATGTTTCCCTCCGGGTGAGTCAGAAGGAAAGGGAATTCCCCTATTATCTGGCAAAGGCGGGAGATGCCTGGCTGGAAAAGGAAGAGGAGCTTTTGCTCCTACCGGACCGACAGGATTATATTGATTTTACGGTGCAGCCCTCGTGGGAAGCAAGGGAAGGCAACTTCGGATGCTCGCTGGATGGCTTTCCGAAGAGAGAGGACGTTGCACGAAGCTCTCTTTTAAAGAGTCGATTTGTAGATGCTTCCACCATTTTGATTCGGGTGGAGGACAAGGGCTTGGGAGACTTGCACCCTGCCTCCGGAATGGTGATTGAAGAGCGAATCAGTTTGGGAAAGGAGTAAAGCATGGCAGTGATTTTATGTCAAAAAGAAGCTACATTTCCCTATTATTATGAGCGATTGGATATTTCTGTCTATTCCTTGGAGGAGCTTTGCTATGCGGTGGGAAAGTATCCCCTCCTGATTCCGGAGCATTTTGTGGATCATCGTCTTTTGGAATGGGTCAGTACCGGCTTAAATCGCCCTATGCTTTCCGAAAAGTTGAAGCAATTAAAGGACATGGGGGAGCGGGAGGAGCGTTTGCTTTTTCCGTCTGCTTCAGGGAGTGCTCTTATTTTACGGAGAGAGAGCTGGAGGACTTTTCCTTAGAGCTTAGAAGGATTCAGGCTTTGTCCGAGCCGGAGCGGAAGGAAAGGATGGGAGACAGCTTCTTTTCCTTAAAGAAATACAGAAAGGCCTTGGATGCCTATCAGGACGCATATCATTTGGAGGAAAACGGCAGAAGGCTTCGTAAGATTGCAGAGTCCTACCTGTATTTAAAGCAGTTTCAAAGAGCAGGAGATGCCTTTGCGAAATTATATATAAAAATCAGGATAAGGCTGCTTTACGAAGACTGTATTTCCTGTCTCAGATTACCTTTCCGAAGGATCGGTACAAGGAGCTTTGGCAGGGGTAGAGGAAGACCTGGTCAAGGAATGGCAGGCAGAATGGGAAGATGCTTTGAAAGAAGCGGAGCAGGCGGAAGGAATTTTGGAGCTGAAGAATGCCTATAACGAGGGAGAAGAGGCATTTTTCCAAGAAGCGGAGAAGAAGCTGGAAGCCTGGAAAGAAGAAATACGTGGTAGAGCCTAGTTACAGGAGGGAAAATGAAAGAACTTGCAAAACAATATAATCCGGAAGAGGGTAGAGGACCGTATCTACGAAAAAGTGGCTGAAGGGAAATGCCTTCGCCGCAAAGGTAAATCCTAATAAAAAGCCCTTTACCATTATGATGCCGCCTCCCAATGTTACCGAGCAACTGCACATGGGACACGCCTGGACAATGCCTTTACAGGATACCCTGATTCGTTTTAAGAGAATGCAGGGCTTTGAGGCTTTGTGGCGCCCAGGAACGGATCATGCCACCATTGCCACAGAGGTAAAGGTTATCAATAAGCTGAAGGATATGGGCATTGATAAGTGGGAGTTGGGAAGAGAAGCTTTAAAGGAGGCCTGGAAGTGGAAGGAAGAGTACGAGGATCGTATTGTCAACCAGCTCCATAAGATGGGTCCTCCGCAGACTGGGATCGTCTCCGTTTTTACCATGGACGAGGGGTTGCTCCCATGCGGTGTTGGAGACCTTTGTCCGTCTGTATAAGAAGGGCTTGATTTACCGCGGTTCCAGAATGATTAACTGGTGTCCGGTTTGTAATACTCCATTTTCCGATGCGGAGGTTTTGCATGAGGAGCAGGAAGGCTCCTTCTGGCATATCCTTTACCCCGTAGTGGGAGAGGAAGGCTCGCTTTTGTGGAGATTGCTACCACCAGACCGGAAACGCTCTTAGGCGATATGGCTGTGGCTGTAAACCCGGAGGATGAAAGATATAAGGATATCGTAGGAAAACAGCTGCATCTTCCTTTGACGGACAGAGTGATTCCGGTGATTGCGGATGCCTATGTGGATAAGGAATTCGGAACCGGCTGTGAAAGATTACTCCTGCCCATGACCCCAACGACTTCCTTGTGGGAGAAAGACACGGCTTAGAGGTTTTAAACATCTTAACGGATGATGCCAAGATTCTCTGTGAAGGCTCCCCCTATAACGGCATGGATCGTTATGAAGCCAGAAAGAAGATGGTGGAGGATTTAGAAAAGCAGGGACTCTTAAAGAAGGTGGTGCCTCACAGCCACAATGTAGGTGTGCATGATCGTTGCGGAACCACCGTTGAGCCTATGGTAAAGCCCCAGTGGTTTGTGAAGATGGAAGAGCTGGCAAAGCCCGCTATCGAAGCGCTGAACAAGGGAGATTTGGAATTTGTTCCGGAAAACTACGGTAAGACCTACCTGCATTGGCTGGAAAATATCAAGGACTGGTGTATTTCCCGTCAGCTTTGGTGGGGACACCGCATTCCTGCTTACTACTGTGAGGACTGCGGAGAGCTAATCGTATCTTTGGAAAAGCCGGAGTGCTGTCCAAAGTGTAAGAGTGCATCCCTTCGTCAGGATGAGGATACTCTTGACACCTGGTTCTCCAGTGCCCTTTGGCCCTTTGAGACTTTAGGCTGGCCGGAGGAGACGGAAGATTACAAGTATTTCTATCCTACGGATGTGCTGGTTACCGGATATGACATCATTTTCTTCTGGGTAGTTAGAATGGTATTCTCCGGAATTGAGCAAACCGGAAAGACACCTTTTAAGAAGGTACTGATTCACGGTCTTGTCCGGGATGATCAGGGAAGAAAGATGAGTAAGTCCTTAGGAAACGGCATCGATCCTTTGGAAATCATCGGAACCTACGGGGCGGATGCTCTGAGAATGACTCTTCTTACCGGAAATGCCCCGGGAAACGATATGCGTTTCTATCATAGCCGTGTGGAAGCCAGCAGAAACTTTTATGAATAAGGTTTGGAATGCTTCCCTGTTTCTCTTTATGAATGTAAAGGAAGAGAGAAAGAAGCTCTTCTGGCCTTTAGTAGGAAAGAAGGAAGCGAGTCTGGAAGAGGTGCTTTCCGTGCTTCCCAAAGAACCTGGCTCTTGCAGATCGGTGGATTCTTTCCAAGTGTAACCATACCGTTTCCGAGGTGACCAGAAACTTAGAGTCCTTTGATCTGGGAATTGCCTTGGATAAGATTCAAAACTTTATCTGGGAAGAGTTCTGTGACTGGTATATCGAGATGGTAAAGCCCAGACTCTACAGTGAGGGAGGAGAAAGCAAGACTCTTGCCCTTTGGACTCTCTTAAAGGTTTTGAAAACTTCCTTAAGTTTGTTGCATCCCTTCTGCCCCTTCATTACGGAAGAGATTTACGACACGGAAAAATCTTTATTCCCGGGAGAAGAGAAGATGCTGATGCTATCGGATTGGCCTGTTTTCGCGGGAAGAACTGGACTTTTCCGAGGCGGAGAAGGAGGGAGAGACCATCAAGGAAGCGGTTCGTGCCATCCGAAATATTCGTACGGAAATGAATGTTCCCCCTTCCAAAAAGGCTACAGTTTACTTCGTAAGCGAGGATGAGGGGTTAAGAAAAACGTTTACACATAGTAAGGTATTCTTTGCTACCCTTGCTTATGCACAGGATGTTATAATACAGCAGGACAGAACAGGTATTCCTGAAAATGCTGTTTCTGTCTTGATACCGAAGGCCAACATTTTCCTTCCCTTCTCTGATCTGGTGGATTTGGATCAGGAAAGAGAGCGTTTGGAGAAGGAAGAGGAGAGGCTGAAGAAAGAAATTCAACGTGCAGAGGGAATGTTAAAGAATGAGCGCTTCTGTCCAAGGCACCGAAGGAAAAAGGGTGCAGGAGGAGGAAGAAAAGGGCTATGAAGTATAGACAGATGCTTGAGCAGGTTCTGGAAAGAAAGAAGGCTCTTTCCTAAGCTTTAACTTCCCGAGTAGACGGGAGGTTTTATGTGTAAAGCAGAGAGAATAACGGTAGAGGAAAAGAAGAGAAGAGTATGGGGCGCTTTGCTCCTGCTTTTCTCCTTCTTGTTCCTCTTTTCTTTTCAGAGTTTTCAGGGACATGCCGAGGAAAGGGCAGCCACCAAGGAAGAGCTTACCGGCGTGAAGAAGGGAAGCACCACAGCCTATATCTGGGAAAAAGGAAGACAGCGCCTGGAAGCTTTTTGTATCTGGACGTAAAGAGTAAGTCCTGGAAGTATGCCAAGGAGCGTTGGGTACAGATTGGAGATCGTTTTTATTATTTCAATGCGGAAGGAAAGATGGCTGAAGGCTGGTTTAACGAGGATAGCCACTGGTTTTTCGCCCAGTACGATAATAAAGAGCAAAACAGTGATACTGCCGGCGTAGTTCTTACCGGATGGGCAAGCATTCCGGACGAAAAGGGAAAGAATCAAATCTTTTACTTTGAAAAGGATGAGCAGGGACGTCCCCGAGGTATGGTACAGGCAGAGGGAGAGACCAACATTTCCTATCTGATTGAGGGAAAGAACTATTACTTTGACGCTCTGGGCTACGCGGATAAGAAGCTGATTTCCTTTGATGTGACGAAGTATCCCAGAAGCAGAGTGTAAAGGATATATCCTCAATGCATAGTAAATACAGAATAGGGACACTATGACCATTAAAATTATTGCGGTTGGGAAAAATCAAAGAGAAGTTTTATCGAGAGGCACTTTCTGAATACGGAAAGCGCCTTTCTTCCTATTGTAAATGGGAAATTATTGAAGTGACGGATGAAAAGACCAAGGAAGAAGCCAGTGAAACGGAGGTTTTACAGGTTTTGGAGAAGGAGGGAGAAAGAATTCTTAGTAAAATTCCGGATCGTGCCTTTGTGATTGCCTTGGCCATCCTGGGAAGGGAGTTGGATTCCATAGCCTTTGCCAAATTTTTGGAAAAGCAGGCCCTTCATGGAGAAAGTGAATTTTGCTTTTGTGATAGGAGGCTCCCTGGGGCTGGCCCCCTCCGTCCTTTCCAGAGCCAACTATTCCTTAAGCTTCTCCGCCATGACCTTCCCTCACCAGCTTATGCGGGTGATTCTTTTGGAGCAAATATACAGAGCCTTCCGTATTAATGCAGGGGAGCCTTATCATAAGTAAAAAGAAAAACGCATAAAAAGCGATTGCTTATAAATTCTTTTTATTTAAGTCAGACAAAAAAATTTATAAATCGTGCAAAATGCTGGTAATCCTATTGGGAGAATGCTACAATGAAAACTAGTTTTTAATAGATTCGTAATTATCTCAATAGAATAGGAGGAGAAAATGTACCAGTCAGGCACGTATGTGGTTTATGGCTGTAAGGGTGTCCATAAGATTATCGGAACGACACACCTGAATTTAGAAGGAATTCCAAAAGACAAAGAATATTATATCTTGCAGGCAGTAAAGAAACCGGATGGTGCCGTATATGCTCCGGTAGAGGCAGGCAAGACCAATATGCGATCGGTAATGACCAGAGAGCAGGCGGAAAGCTTTATGCTTGGTGTGGAGAACATTCATGCTTTACAATGTAAGACGCCGAAACAGCGGGAAGAGAATTGCAGAGACAGCATCAAAAGCTGTGCGCCGGATGCGCTGTTACAGGTTATCAAGACCTTGATGGAAAGAAGAGTGGAACGGGCAAGACAGGGGAAAAAACTTACTCTTTTGGACTTACACTTTATGGAGCAGGCAGAGGATATTCTTTATGAGGAGCTCTCCATTTCTCTCAGCATTCCCAGAGTGGAAGTGGAAGAAAGAATCCATGCCCATTCTCCCAAGAAGGCCGGCTAGAGTATAGAGTCGATGGAGAAGCCGCCAAGGAATGATGGAAGGAAAGTAAAGGAATAAGAAAGTAAAGCAATAAGAAAGTAAAGGTAGTAAGAAAGCAAAGGCAGTAAGCAAGTAAGGGATACATAGCTTTACAAAAACAGCTTTGACGCAGGGATAATCTTAGCCCCTACGCCGGGGCTGTTTTTTTGTAAAGCGTTTTATTTTCCTCGACTTCCTTATCCCTTCTTGCTTTCCCTTCCCTCTTTTCGTATACTAGGCATGTTCAAAAACTAAGAATAGAATTTAAGGTGTTAAAAAAATATAATGAATAAGCAATTATTAGAAAGTATACGATATCTTGTAATGGGGATTCTCACCACTTTAGTTAATTACGTGATTTATCACGCTCTGGATCTTCTTTTGCAAAAAGCAATCTATTTCTCCTTTTTTTTCCTATAAAATATCCTATGGGGTTGCCTTCTTCTTGGCGGTGGTCTTTTGCCTACTACGGAAATAAGTTTTTTGTCTTTCAAAAAACGGAAAAGAAGGGAATTCAGGAATTTCTTTCTTTCTTTTCCCTGAGAGTGTTTTCCGGCATAGCCAGTTTTTTCCTGCTGGTATTTTTTGTGGATATTTTACATTTTTCCCATGGGCTGGGATGGCTGGGTAGCTCGGTCATTAATCTGGTGGGAAATTACTTTGCCAGCAAATTTTTGATTTTTAAGTAAGGAGAAAATGCTATGAATAAAGAGAGAAGCGCTTTCGAGAAAATCCGTTTAGGAAAGCAGGAAATCATTTCCTTCCTGCTCCCCCTTCTGGCCATGCTGGGGATTTTTGTGGCAAAGGGAGTATTTCCATTTGAAAAGAAAGCTTTTTGCGTACGGACTTATATCACCAGTACGCTCCCTTTTTTCAGGAATTTCAAAGAAAGCTGCAATCCGGGGAATCTTTACTCTATAGCTTTCATATAGGTCTTGGCAGCAATTTTATTGCTTTGATTGCCTACTATCTGGCCAGTCCTTTAAATTGGTTTATTTTGCTTTTTCCTAAGGGCTTGGTGATTGAGTATGTAAGCTATCTGGTGCTTCTGAAAATTGCGCTGACAGGAGCGACGGCTTCCCTGTATTTTCGCTATCATTTTCAGAAAAACAGTCCCTTACTTTATTATCTTTGCCTTGTTTTATGCCCTGTCCGGTTACATTGCGGCCTATTCCTGGAATGTAATGTGGCTGGATTGTGTACTGCTTTTCCCTTTGATTCTCCTGGGCTTAGAGCGAATGATGGATAGAGGAGAGGTAGGGCTTTATACGGTAAGCTTGGCACTTTCTATTCTTTCCAATTATTATATCAGCATTATGATCTGCCTTTTTTTGGTGGTATATTTTCTGTTCCAGTTTTTCTTTATCCTTCGGGAAAGAAGACAGGGGATTTTTCTCATTCTTTTTCGCTTCGGCCTGTATTCCTTGTTGGCCGGGGCAATGGCAGCGTTTTTTTTGCTCCCGGCCTATTTTGCCTTGCGCTTTACCGCCTCTTCCAGCATTTCCTTTCCGAAGACCTTTACCCAATACTTTGGCATTATTGATATGCTTGCCAGACAATTTGCCTTTGTGGAAACGGAGCAGGGATTAAAGCATTGGCCTAATATTTATGCAGGGACTTTGTTGCTCTTCTTAATTCCCTTGTACTACCGAAATCAAAGCATTTCCCTTTCTCGAAAATGCTTTTACGCTATCCTAAGCATTTTCTTCTTTTTAAGCTTTTCTATCAATGTTTTGAATTTTATCTGGCATGGCTTTCATTATCCCAACAGCCTGCCTGCAAGACAGAGCTTCTTATACATTTTCCTCCTCCTTACCCAGGGGGCGGAGCTTATGGTGAAGCGTAAAGGCAATACGAAAAAAGACTATAGTCTTTCCTTCTTCCTCTGCTTTGTTTTTGCGCTTTTGTGCCAGAAGCTGATTACGGCGGAGGGCTTTCACTGGTCTGTCTTCTATATGGGCATGCTCTTCAGCTTTTTGTACTACCTTCTTTTCGTGCTGGAGAAAAAAGCATTTACCCCAAGAAGCTTTTTCTATACCTTGTTGGCTCTTTGCTTTATAGAAGCTACGGCAAATATGGCGGTGACCTCCGTGCCCACTACCAATCGGGCAAATTATCTGGAGGGACAGAAGGAAACGGCTACGCTGCTTTCGGAAGTGAAGCTGGAGGACTCCGATTTTTACCGTGTGGATAGGGCGGATCGAAAAACCAAGGATGACGGAGCTCTTATGCAGTATCCCAGTGCCTCTATTTTCTCCTCCACAGCCTACGGAAAAATGTCTGAGGTTTATACTCTCTTGGGAATGGAAGCTTCTACCAATGCTTACGCGATTAATGGGGCTACACCCTTGATGAATAGTCTTCTTTCAGTCAAATATCTGATTACTAAGGAAGAATTGAAGAATGCAGAGGAGCAGGGTCTGGCTTATTGGACAGGAGAGGGAGACTATCGCCTGTATGAAAATACCCAAACACTGCCTGTAGGCTTTGCTTTAAGCGAAGAGGAGCTGAATCAGTGGAATGAAAAGGCGGGAACTCCGGCACTGGTACAAAACAGTATTTCCGAATCTTTGACAGGGGAAAATGCTCTGGAAACCATTCTGGGAGAAAGAGAAGGAGAAGATTACAGTTTTACTGCCGACGAGGAAGGTCACTATTTTGCCTATGTGAATAACACGAAGGTGGAAGAGGTCAAGGTGCAGTTTCCGGAGAGAGAAAAAAGCTATGACCATGTGGATAGAGGATATTTGTTGGATTTAGGCTATCTTTCAGCCGGAACGGAAGTAAAGCTCAGCTCCAAGACGGAGGGGCAGAGCATGGATGCCACCGTGTATCGTTTTCACTATGATGTACTTTCCGATTTTGTGGAAGCTTTGTCCGGACGAGGATTTAAGCTTGGTAAAATGAATGCAAGAACAATAGAAGGTACTGTGCAGGCTAAGGAAGAGGGCAAGATTTTCTTCAGTATTCCCTATGATCCGGGCTGGAAGGTCACGGTAGATGGAAATAAGGTGGAGCCGGAGGCAATATTTACGGGATTTTTTTGGGCGTGCCCGTATCGGAAGGACAGCATGCCATTCGTTTACAATATACGCCGGAGGGCTGGAGATTCGGACTCTTATTAAGCTTTACGGCGATTCTTTTCTTCGCAGCAATTCTCTTGATTCGGAAGAAGCTGGGATCGGCACCGAAAAGCTTGGAGCACCCTGTAGCGGAGAACCTGCAGGGTGAAGATTCCCCATGATAAAAATTCCTAATGGAAGAAGTCGAAAGAGAGGCCATAGTCCCTATCCTGTAAAGGTTTATACCGGCAGACTTCCCAGAGGAAGAAAGCGGGGGCTGGAACTGGAAAAAATGGATGTAAAGGAGTAGCGGATGAAATTATGGGGTGGAAGATTTACGGAAAACGTGGATGAGTTGGCACAGGCCTTCAATGCCTCTCCCCTTTGATAAGCGTTTGGCTATGGAGGATCTGGAGGGATCCCTGCCCATGTGAAAAATGCTTTTCAAGGTCGGCGTTCTCACGGAAGAGGAAGGTCGAAGATCCAAGAGGGCTTGGAAGGGATTCGAAAGGACTTAGAGTCCGGGAAGCTTTTGATAGAAGGGGGATGCGGAGGATATTCATTCCTTTATGGAAACGGTCTTAATTCAAAGAATCGGAGAGCTGGGGAAGAAATTGCATACCGGCCGCTCCCGAAAATGACCAGGTGGCACTGGATATGCGTCTTTATGTGCGGAGAAACAGTGAAGAATGCAGAGGCTATCTGGAGGAATTACTTGCCGTCATTGAAAAACTCATGGAGAAGCATAGAAAAGATATTATGCCGGGCTTTACCCATTTGCAAAAGGCTCAGCCCACGACCATCGCTCATCACTTCGGAGCCTATAAGGAGATGTTTTTAAGAGACAGGAGTCGTCTTTTGGACGGAGAGAAGAGAATGAATTTCTCTCCCTTGGGCGCCGGAGCTTTCGGCGGCACCACCTATCCCTTAGACCGGGAAATGGTAGCAAAGGAGCTTGGCTTTACAGGAGCTACGGAAAATTCCATGGATTCCGTTTCGGATCGGGACTATTTGATTGAATATCTATTCTGCCTATCCATGATCAGTATGCATTTATCCAGACTGTGTGAGGAAATTATTCTTTGGAACAGCAACGATTATGGCTACATCCGCTTGTCCGACAAATATTCCACAGGCTCCAGCATTATGCCTCAAAAGAAGAATCCGGATATGGCGGAGTTGATTCGGGGAAAAACCGGAAGAGTTTACGGCAATCTCTTTTCTCTTCTGACCACCATGAAGGGACTGCCTCTGGCCTATAACAAGGATATGCAGGAGGATAAGGAGGTGGCCTTCGACAGTATGGACACCCTGCAATTTTGTCTTCGGGTAATGGCAAAAATGCTGGATAGCATGGAATTCCGTTTGGAACGCCTTCGGGAAAGTGCAAAAAAAGGCTTCAGCAATGCCACGGATGTGGCGGATTATCTGGTGAAAAAGGGTATGCCCTTCCGTACTGCCCACGGTGTTGTGGGAGAATTGGTTTTGTACTGCGAAAAGGAAGGAAAGGATTTGGAAGAGCTTTCCCTGGAAGAGTACAGGAAGTTTTCCGATTTAGTGGAAGAGGATATCTATGATGCCATTTCTCTGGAAAGCTGTGTGAAGAACAGGAAGACTAAGGGAGCTCCCGGAGCGCTTTGGGATTAATAAAAATGAAGATGTAAACGTAAAGCTTGTTTGCATCTTCTTTTTATTTCCCAGGCTCTGAAAAAGAATACTTCGGGAACTATCGAAATGAGGAGAAATATTCTCTTGGGAGAAATTATCATTCTCTATGGAAGAATTAATATTCATACAAAAGGAATAATAGTGGATATAAATGAATAAATATGCTTGACATATGAATAAATATCTATTATTCTAAGCTGGTCTTGAGCTTGGAACAGCGTTTTTTTGGAGATGATGGATTTTTTTGAAAGGAGTCATTATGGGAAGCATGATACCGGAGGGAAATACCAAGGGGGAGAAGATTATCCTGGCTTATTCGGGAGGTTTGGATACTACTGCCATTATTCCTTGGCTGAAGGAGAATTTTGGCTATAAGGTGATTTGTGTCTGCGTGGATGTGGGTCAGGAAGAGGAGCTCTCCGACCTTCCGGAACGGGCAAAGCTGTCCGGAGCGGAGAAAACTGTATATCGAGCATATTCAGGATGAATTCTGCGAGGAATATGTTCTTCCCTGTATTCAAGCCAATGCCTGCTATGAAAATAAATACCTTTTGGGCACCTCCATGGCTCGTCCGGCTATTGCCAAAAGATTGGTGGAAATCGCCAAGAAGGAGGGGGCTAGCGCCATTTGTCACGGAGCTACCGGAAAGGGTAACGACCAGATCCGTTTTGAGCTGGGCATTAAGGCCTTAGCACCGGAGCTTCATATTCTTGCCCCTTGGCGGATGACAGAGCTTTGGACTTTTCAGTCCAGGGAAGATGAAATGGCATACTGTAAGGAAAAGGGCATTGACCTGGCTTTTGGAAGCCATGAGAATTCCTACAGCAGGGACAGGAATCTTTGGCATATTTCCCATGAAGGCTTGGAGCTGGAGGACCCGGAGACGGAGCCGAATTATGAGCATCTTCTGATGCTTTCCGTAACGCCCCAGAAGGCACCGGATCAGGAAACCGCTCTTTCCATTACCTGGGAAAAGGGAGTGCCGGTGGCACTGAACGGGAAGAAAATGTCCTTGAAGGAGATGATTGAGGAGCTGAATCAGCTGGGCGGAAAGAACGGTATCGGTATTGTGGATATCGTGGAGAACCGTGTGGTGGGGATGAAGAGTCGTGGAGTTTATGAGACTCCCGGGGGAACCATTCTTTTGGAAGCCCATAAGCAGCTGGAAGAGCTGATTTTGGATCGGCAGACCATGGAAATGAAGAAAATCGTAGAAGAGAAGTTTTCTCAGGTGGTTTATGAAGGAAAATGGTTTGCTCCTCTTCGGGAAGCTTTGCAGGCCTTTGTAAAGAGCACCCAGGAAAAGGTATCCGGAGAGACCAAGATGAAGCTATACAAGGGCAATATCATAAAGGCGGGAACCTCTTCTCCCTATTCTCTTTACAATGCTTCTTTGGCTAGCTTTACCACAGGAGATTTATACGATCATAAGGATGCCGGGGGCTTCATTACCCTTTTCGGACTTCCGGAGCTGGTAAGGGCTTTACAGGAGAAGAAAGCGTAAAAGGAAGTTTTTTTTATAAGAATAATTTTTTCTTCCGAAGAATAATAAAGCAAAATACTGTGTGAAGGTTCCAAGCCGGTGGAGGAAGAGGGCTTGGAACCTTGTTTTTGTGTTTAGGCCTGTTCTCCCTGCATCGTGTCCTGTCTTGTTGGCGTTACTCAAGCGATTTGAGCGATCATATTGCATTGAGAAAGCTTGTGTAAAAACAGAAAGCTTGTGTAAAACCGAAAAACTTGTGTAAAACCGAAAACTTAGTGAAACGGAAAGCCTGTGTAAAAACAGAAAACTTGTGTAAAACAGAAATATTATGCTAGTATAAACAGCAAAATTATAGGATATAGGATTAGTATGTTATAGAAGTCCATTAAGGGTCAAGTGCAGGAGGGAAAGCTATGAAAGAGCAGAAGCAAGAAACCGTTGTTCAGTATTTAGAGGCTCTTTTCTTCCAAGAGCCCTATTCCCGGGGGTGGCAGGGGCGGCAGCGCTATCGGTCGCATTTGCCTTTTCTCTGGGAATGATGGTGGGAAATCTTACATTGGGAAAGAAGAGCTATGCGGATTTTCAGGATGAGTTGGAAGGAATCATGAAATCCCTGGAGGAGGCAAAGCAGAAAGCCCTTGCTTTGGAAGCAAGGGATGAAGAGGTTTTCCTGCCCTTGTCAAAGGCATATTCCTTACCCAGAGAAACAGAGGAAGAACAAAAGATTTACAGAGAAACTATGGAGAACTGTCTTATAGAGGCATCTTTGGTACCCACAGAGCTTTTAGAGCTATGTTTAGAGAAGATTCCATTATTTGCCCGATTACAGGAGAAGGGATCCCGAATTGCCCTGTCGGATGTGGGGGTGGGTGCCGGCTTCCTGAAGACAGCCATGGAAAGTGCCATACTGAATGTATATATCAATACCAAAAAGTATGCAGAATCGGGAAATCAAGGCGAAAAAGAGAGGCAGTTTGCCATAGGGCAAGAACGGGCATTTCTTCGCTGGAAGAGATTATTCAGGCGGTGGAAAACGTGGTAAGAGGAGCATAAAGACTTAATTTCAAATGGGGAAAGGAGTAGTAAGGAAGTATGGAAGAATTATTGGGAAAACCGGTGGCGGGAAGAAATAGAGAAGGAATGTGTGGCCTTTTTGGCGGAAAGACCCGGGGTGATGCCGGCTTTGGCGCTTATCCGTGTAGGAGAAAGGACGGCGGATGTTACCTATGAGAAGGCCATTAAAAAGCGTTTTCTATCCTTCGGATTGGAAGTAAAGAGCTATCAGCTTCCGGCGGATTGCAGCAATGAGCAGTTTCAGGAGGTTATTCAATTTTTAAATGATGATGAAGAGATTCACGGAATTATGGTATTTCGTCCCCTTCCCTCTCATTTGGATCAGGAAACAGCCTTCAGAATGATTAAGAGAGAAAAGGATGTGGAAGGGGTCAGCAGAGAGAATATGGCGGGCTTGATTTTAAAGGATGAAAGTGCCTTTGCGCCCTGCACTGCACAGGCAGTTATGGAAATGTGCCGTTTTTATAAGATTCCCCTGGCGGGAAAGGAAGTTTGCATTTTGGGACGTTCTTTGGTAGTGGGAAGACCCTTGTCCATCCTGATGACCAATGAGGATGCCACGGTAACCCTCTGTCACAGTAAAACGAGTAATATAAAAGAAGTGACCAAGAGAGCGGATGTTTTGGTTTGCTGTATGGGAAGAGCAAAGGCAATAGGCTCTTCTTATTGTAAGGAGGGGGCTACGGTAATCGACGTAGGAACCAACCGGGATGAAAAGGGAAATCTTGTAGGAGATGTGGATTTTGATACTATGGCAACCGTTGCCGAAAAGATTTCTCCGGTGCCAAGAGGCTTGGGCGCTGTAACTACTGCGGTATTGGCCAAGCAGCTTTTGAAAGCCTACCGTTTACAGGAGAAGGGATAAGGGTCTGTAAAAAATCAAAATGATAAATAGATTTTCAGAAAATTTTTAACAGAAATAGAAAAATGAAAAGGCAAGTCTCCAAGAGCTATTGACAAAAAGTTTGACAAAAAAATTTTTGGCATTTGTACAAATATCATAAAAAAATAGTAAGAAAAATATAGGGGAAATTCTATGCACAAAAATTCCGTGCATAGGGTTCTCTTTCTTTGTTTTTAAGAATCTTCATAGTATAATAAGAATTGTCTATGAGGAAGATTTTTGGGAGGTATAAAAATGGGTGTTACCACTTTTAAGGGTGGCGTTCATCCCTATGACGGAAAGGAATTGGCAATGGACAAGTCCATTGTTGATTTGCGTCCTGAGGGGTTGATGGTTTATCCACTTTCGCAGCACATTGGAGCCCCTGCCAAGCCCTTGGTACAAAAAGGGAGATCGGGTTCTTTTAGGACAGAAGATTGCAGAGGCCAACGGATTTATTTCCGCACCTGTTATTTCTTCTGTTTCAGGTACCGTTAAAGCCATTGAGAAGAGACTTACCGTAGGGGGAGCTATGGTGGAATCCATTGTGGTGGATAATGATCAGCAATACGAATCCATTCCGGGCTTTGGAGAGAAACGGGACTATCATAACTTGTCTCGGGAAGAAATTGTGAGCATTGTAAGGGACGCAGGCATTGTGGGCTTAGGAGGTGCCGGTTTTCCTACTTTTGTAAAGCTTAGTCCGAAGGAAATCGATAAGATTGACTTATTTTTGGTAAATGGGGCAGAGTGTGAGCCTTATCTTACCTCCGATTACAGAGATATGATGGAGATGCCGGAGAAACTGATTGGCGGTTTACAGGTAGTCCTCTCCATTTTCCCAAATGCCAAGGGAAAGATTTGCATTGAAGACAACAAACCGGAAGCAATCAAGCTTTTGACGGAAAAAGTTAAGGGCATGGACAATATTGAGGTAGTAGCCTTAAGAACCCGTTATCCTCAGGGGGGAGAGCGTCAGCTGATTTATGCTGCCAGCGGAAGAAAGATTAATTCCTCCATGTTACCGGCGGATGCGGGGGTTGTAGTGGACAATGTAGACACCGTTGTGGCTATTTATGAGGCGGTTTGCGAGTCCAAGCCTTTGGTCAGAAAGATTTTAACCGTAACCGGAGATGCGGTAGCAAGTCCCGGTAACTTCCGTGTACCCTTGGGAACCAATTATCAGCAGGTGATTTCTGCAGCAGGCGGTTTCTCGGAGGATCCGGAAAAGGTGATTTCCGGAGGTCCCATGATGGGCATGCCGCTTTTTGTGCTGGATATTCCTGTGACCAAGAACTCCAGCTCTATTTTGGCGTTTAAGAAAGACCCGGTAGCGGAAGAGGCTACCACTCCCTGCATTAACTGCGGCAGATGCGTTACTGCCTGCCCGGAGAATTTGATGCCTACATTGATGATGGTGGCTTCTCTTCAAAAGAACACGGAACGCTTTGAAAAGCTTTACGGTATGGAGTGTATCGAGTGCGGATGCTGTTCCTATGTCTGTCCCGCAAAGCGTCCTTTAACCCAGGGCTTTAAGCAGATGAAGAGAAAAGTCAATGCAGAGAAGAGAGCAAAAGCCGTAAAGGCCCAGGGAGGTAAATAAATGAAACTTTTACATCTTTCTGCGAATCCCCATGTGCGTGACAGGGTGACTTCTGCGGAATTAATGAGAGACGTTGTGATTGCCATGCTTCCTACTGCTATTTACGGCGTTTTTACAGTGGGGATTTCACGCTCTATTGGTGGTGGTACTCACCACTTTGATGGCGGTATTTACAGAGTTTGCTTATCAGAAGGCTATGAAGCAGCCTGTGACGGTTAACGATTGGTCTGCTGCGGTAACCGGTATGATTTTGGCCTTAAACTGTCCTCCGGGAATTCCCTATTGGATTCCTATGGTGGGATCCGTGTTTGCTATTATTGTGGTAAAGCAGCTTTATGGAGGCCTGGGAGCCAACTTCATGAACCCGGCTTTAGCGGCTCGTTGCTTCCTCTTGATTTCCTTTGCAGGAAAGATGACTGCTTTCAACAACGCAGGGGCAGACGGAATTGCCACCGCAACCCCTCTTGCAATTTTAAAAACAACTCCGGATGCCAGCATGAATTTGATGGATATGTTTGTGGGAAGAATTCCGGGAACCATCGGAGAGGTATCTAAGATTTGTCTTTTGATCGGTGCTTTATACCCTGATTGTTCGGAAGGTTATTTCTCCGAAAATGCCTTTGATTTATATCGGAACCGTAGCGCTGTTTACCCTGATCTTCTCCGGAAGAGGCTTTGATATGCATTATCTGGCTTCCGAAATCTTAGGAGGCGGATTGATTTTCGGTGCCTTTTTTATGCTGACAGACTATGTATCTTCTCCCATTACCCCCAACGGACAGATTGTCTTTGCGGTACTTGTGGGAATTTTAACCGGACTCTTCCGTCTTTTCGGCGGTTCTGCAGAGGGAGTTTCCTATGCGATTATTTTGAGCAATATTTTGGTACCGACGATCAATAACATGACGATACCGAAGGCATTTGGCAGGGAGGGAAAGTAAGATGAAAAAAGATTCCTTTATGAAAGACGCCTTAGTGCTTACTGCCATTACCTTAATCTCCGGACTGCTTTTAGGCGTGGTATACGGAATGACGAAGGATACCATTGCCAATGCCATTAAAGAAGCAACCAACAAAGCCTACAAGGTGGTTTTGGATGCTGCGGATTATGACAGTGAGGAACTGAAGGATACTTTACAGAAGGCTACCGAAGAAGGAACTTTGGCAACGGATAACGGCGGCGCAGAGCTGACGGATGCTATTGTGGCTAAGGATGCTTCAGGGGAAACTGTAGGATATGTGCTGAAGGGACATGCAGCAGGCTACGGCGGTCCCGTTGTAGTGGTTGTAGGTGTGGATAAAGACTTAAAGGTTACCGGAATTTCTTTCCCGGAAACCTTACCGGAGACGGCAGGTCTTGGACAAAAAGCAACTCTTCCCGAGTTCTACAAGCAGTTTGCCGGGAAAACTACAAAGATTGCCGTGAAAAAGGGCGGCGGTGCAGGAGAGAATGAAATCGATGCGATTTCCGGTGCCACCATTACCAGTACGGCAGTAACCAATACGGTAAATGCATCCACGGAATTTGTGGAAAATTACGTTTTAAAGTAGGAGGGGGAGATGAATAAATACATAGAAAGATTATATAACGGTATTATCAAAGAAAACCCTACCTTCATTATCATGCTGGGAATGTGTCCTACCTTGCAACCACCACCAGCGCGATAAAACGGATTGGGAATGGGATTGTCCACCACGGCGGTATTAATGTTTTCCAATATGCTGATTTCCGCCCTTCGTAAAACGATTCCGGAGCGTATGCGTCTTCCGGGAGAAATCGTGGTAGTAGCATCTTTGGTTACCATTGTTCAACTTTTGATTCAGGCCTATGTACCGGCTTTATATGAGGCTTTGGGTATCTATATTCCTTTGATTGTAGTTAACTGTATCATTTTAGGAAGAGCGGAGTCCTATGCTTTGTTTAACGGCCCGGCCTTATCCTTCTTTGACGGTCTGGGCATGGGCATCGGCTTCACTTTGGCCTTAACCGTTATCGGATCCGTAAGAGAGTTAATCGGTGCAGGAACCATCTTTAACTTTAGACTGATTCCGGAGGCCTACAGCATCAGTATTTTCGTATTGGCTCCTGGAGCCTTCCTGGTTCTGGCGGTTCTTACCGCAATTCAGAACAAGCTGCGTCTTCCTCTGCAACCAATGGGGATGCTCCGGAGGAATTTGTTTGCGGCGGAAACTGCATGGGCTGCTTCTCCGAGTGTAAAGAAAAAGCTCCTGAAAAGAGTGAAGTAGAGAAGAAGGAGGCGGCAGTATGATTGATTTGCTATTGATTGCCATTAAATATTCCCTGGTCAGTAACGTAGTGCTTTCCCAGTTCTTGGGAATCTGTCCTTTCCTGGGAGTATCAAAGAAGACAGAGTCCTCCAAGGGTATGGGAGGAGCGGTAATCTTCGTTATCGTGATTGCCTCCGTAATCACCCATGGAATCTATGTTGCCTTCCTGGCGGCTTCCAGCCCCTTTTGCAAAGGCCCTGGGGCTTAACGGATGGTTTGAGTATCTGAATACCATCGTGTTCATCCTGGTTATTGCGGCACTGGTACAGTTTGTAGAGATGTTCTTAAAGAAGAATGTACCTTCTCTTTATGAGTCTTTGGGAGTATACCTTCCTCTGATTACCACAAACTGTGCGGTATTGGGTGTGGCCTTGAATAATGTTTCTTATGGCTATAATTTTGCCCAGAGCTTAGTTTACGGACTGGGAATTTCCGTAGGTTTTGCTTTAGCATTACTGCTTATGGCAGGAATCCGGGAGAATATCTGAAGGAACGACAGGATTCCCCACTCTTTCCAGGGTTCTCCCATTGTACTGGTTACTGCAGTCCCTTATGGCGATTGCATTCTTCGGCTTTGGCGGATTGATTTAAGGAGGATTGAGTATGAGTCTAATGACAACATTGGTCCTGGTTGCCGCCGGTTTAGTGGGTGCAACAGGTTTGATTTTGGGCGTATTTTTAGGAGTGGCCTCCGAGAAATTCAAGGTGGAGGTGGATGAAACAGAGGCGAAGATTCGTGCGGCACTTCCGGGAAACAACTGCGGTGCCTGCGGATTCCCGGCTGTGACGGCTGTGCTAAGGCTATGGCATTGGGAGAGGCTCCTGTAACACAGTGTCCGGTAGGGAGGAAGTCCTGTAGGAGAAGATTGCACAAATTCTTGGCACCGGAGAGGTGTCCATGGACCAGGAAAAAAAGGTTGCCCATGTACACTGCCAGGATCCTGCTCCAAGACAAAGCAGATTGCCAGCTATACAGGTATTGCCGATTGCAATGACTTGGCGGTGGTTCCGGGAGGAACGGAAAAGTCCTGCCCCATACTCCTGCTGTGGCTATGGTTCCTGCGTAAAGGTCTGTGCCTTTGATGCTATTCATGTGGTGGATGGTGTTGCCATTGTGGATAAGGAGAAGTGTACAGCCTGTGGTGCTTGTATTAAAGCTTGTCCCAAGGCGTTGATTTCTTTGTTCCTTATAAGAAGAAACACATTGTTTCCTGTAAAGAATCTCTTAAAGGGTAAGGCAGTTAAAGGATAGCTGTTCCATCGGCTGTATTGCCTGTGGAATTTGTGAGAAAGAACTGCCCTTCGATGCCATTCATGTCCTGAATGATTTGGCGGTGATGAATGAAAAATGTACCGATTGCGGTAGTTTTTGTGCCCAGAAGTGTCCCACTTCCGCCATTACTGGAAAAAGAGTGAAGAAGGTAGAACCGAAGGAAGCGGTACAGGAAAAAGAAGGAAGAAGCTAAGAAGCTCCGTTTCCGTAGGCTAAATGCAAAGATATCTTTTATCATCATCAAGATATGGCAGAAAAAGAGTATTTCATAAGCATAAAGAAATAAACTGAATAAAATTTTTCATAAAACTCTTTTAAAACTTACAAAAGTAGTCGATAAAGTATCTGTTGTGAAAATTTTTCATAAAAAGGAACTGTCCCGAAAAAGACGGATTTAGAAAGAACATTACAGTAAAAAGTGCTAAAAGTAAAAAGAACTACCATAAAACTTTGCTTTTGCTTTGAAAGAAATTGTAAAAGTTTTTCTTTAACAATATTGTTCTATTTCGTAGGGCTAGTGTAGAATCCTTTTTATATGGAAAATGGCAACGGGAATTATCTCGTAAGTGAGCAATCAAGGAGGAGAGCGGCATGAAGGAATGGTCAAAGGCATTCAGAAATCTATCGATTCTGAGTCAGTTTGGATTATCCCTTGCAATGCCGCTTTTATTATGCTTATTTGTGGCATATCAATTAAGAGAGCACTTTTCACCTTTCTTACTGGATATACCTGCCTGCATTTTTCTTCGGTCTTGCGGCTTCCTTTATGACAGCCTATAAGTTTTATCTGTCTGTCTCAAAGAAGGAGAAGAAGCAAGAAACAAAGGATCGAGCTTTTAACCAACATCGTTAGAAAGCTCCGACTTTAACTTTTACATAAGAAAGGATAAGAAAAATGAAGGTACAATCACTGTGAAAAAAGAAACTGTGCAGATTGCTGTGCAGTGCGGAATAGCTTGCCTTGTGCTCGCTAATCTGTTTTTCTTTCTTCATATAGCAAAACCGGAAATAGTCAGCTTTGATTACAGAGTGATTCTTTCCGCCGTATTGGGAAGCTTTTGTGGCAGTAATGAATTTTTATCTCATGGGGATTACTGTTCAGGAAATTGTCAATACGGAAAAATCAGGAGGATGCTTATCAGAAAGATGAGAGCGTCTTACCGAAACCGTACCATGCTACAGTTGATTTGATTGTGATAGCGCTAATCGCTCCCATTTTTAATGCCGTAGCCGGTATTGTTCCCTTTACTTTTTTTCCGGGAGCATTTTTGAGAATTCGAGGGTTCTCGACTGGAAAAAAAGAATACGAAAAACACAAGGAGGTGAAAACTAGAGTATGAATTTTGATATTTCTGGAGCAAAAATATTCCTTTAAAAATTCCTACAGGAATTCCTTTCCTAGGAGATTTTCTGCTTTCGGAAACCCTAGTAGTCAGCTGGATTGTTATGGCGATTATCACAGGGACTATGTATCTTCCTTACTCGGAAATCTGCGGGTGGAGAACATTAGCAAAAGACAAGCCATTGCAGAGCTGATTGTAGAAAGTGCCAACAACTTAGTGCGTAGTAACACGGGAGGAAATAAGTTTGATAAGATGATTCCTTTTGTGGCGCTCTTTTTGGCACCAGTCTCGTTTCCAACTTAATCAGTTTGACCGGATTACGAAGCCCTACCGCAGATCTGTCCACAGAGGCACCTGGGCGATTACGGTTTATGTAATCATCATTGCCAACAAGATTAAGGCAGGTGGAATTATTGGATTTTTGAAAGGGATTTTACCCAGCCCATTCCTGTTATGACGCCATTTAACATCCTTTCGGATGTGGCTACCCCATTAGTATGGCATGTCGTCATTTCGGAAACATTTTGTCCGGAGTGGTTATCAGTGGTTTGATTTATGCATCATTGGCCATTGCCTCTTCCGCAGCTCTTTGGCTTAATTCCCCGGTGTAGTAGGAGATTTTCTATCAAATATTCCTATTTTTGCAAGTGGGTCTGCCCCGCTATCGTAGGATTTTATTTTGACTGGTTTTCCAGTGCCATGCAGGCATTTATTTTTACCATGTTGACGATTATGTATATCGCCAACGCAAGCAGAAGGATAAAACAAATTTTAATTTAGGAGGACAAGAAAAATGAGTGAATTTCAGTTTTTAGCAAGAGGTATTGCATTAGCAGGATGTGCTATCGGTGCAGGTGCTGCATTAATTGCAGGTATTGGACCCGGTATCGGAGAAGGTAACGCTGTAGCTAAAGGCTTTGGAAGCTATCGGAAGACAGCCTGAGTGTAAGGGTGATGTTACTTCTACTATGTTATTGGGTTGTGCGATTGCCGAGACAACCGGTATCTACGGATTCGTAACCGGTCTTCTTCTGATCTTCGTTGCTCCTGGTATGTTCATGAATTTCTTAAAGTAAGAACAAAATACTACCAAGAAGTGAAGAAAGGAGAAAAGTATGGAATCGCAACAGTTGGTAACCATCATTCCATGGACCTTCATTGCCCAGATTTTGAACCTTTTTATTCAGGTATATCTCATTAAGCGTTTTCTTTTTAAGCCAATTAACGAGATCTTAAAGAAAAGACAGGAAGCGGCAGATAAGGATATACAAGAGGCAAAGAAAGCAAAAGAAGCACTGAGGCTGTTAAGACAGAATATGAGACCAGTATGTCTGATGCTAGAGGAGAGGCAAACCGTATCATCGAGGATGCGAAGAAGGATGCAAACCTCCGTGCCGAGGAATTGATTAAAGAGGCGGAACAACACGCAAGTTCTATTAAAGCAAAGGCGGAAGAGGATATCCGTTTAGAGAGAAAGAAAGCCTTGAATGAGGTAAAGGATGAAATCGGAAGCATTGCTATGGATATTGCGGGAAAAGTTGTGGAGAAGGAAATCCACGAAGATGAGCATAAAGGCTTTTAATTGATGAGTTCTTACAAAATGTAGAGGAGGCATCATGAATAAGGCATCCAGCTTGTACGGGAAAAAGTCTTTACGACTTAGCCAAGGAAGAGCATCTGGAAAAAGAAATCTTAGAAGAGATGAGTTGTGTAAAAACACTCCTGGAGGAAAATCCGGAGTATTATTCTCTTCTTGCAGAGCCTTCCGTTCCTAAGAAGGAGAGATTGTCTCTTTTGGATCAAGCCTTTGCAACGGAACTGCAACCTTTATTTATTGAATTTTTGAAGTTGCTTTTGGAAAAGGGTCTGGTAAGAGGCTTTAAAGAAAGCTACAAGACCTATAAAGCGCTGTATCAGGAGGATCAGGGCATTGCAGAAGCTCTGGTAATCAGTGCAGTACCATTACAAGAGGAGCAAAAGTCAGCTTTAATCGAAAAGTTGCAAAAGCTTTGTGCAAAAAGCATTATTCTATCCGAGAAAATCGACCCGAAGGTATTGGGCGGTTTGAAGGTAGAAGTAGCAGGAAAGACCTTAGACGGTACGGTTTCTGCTCGATTGAAAGAGATTCGTAAAACTGTTAATGAAGTAGTCTTGTAAAAAAAGGATGGGCATAGAATGGAATTAAAACCAGAAAAAATTTCCGAGGTCATTCGAAGCCAGATTAAATATTACCAAAATGCCATTGTACAGAACGAAACAGGCACCGTACTCACCGTAGGTGACGGTATTGCCCGTGTTTCCGGTCTGACAAACTGTATGTCCGGAGAACTTTTAGAGTTCGAGGACGGCACCTTTGGTATGGCTCAAAACCTTGAAGAAACCAGTGTTTCTGCGGTACTTTTCGGTTCCGACGTAGGAATCAGAGAAGGGCAGAGCGTTAAGCGCACAGGTAGAGTAGTATCTGTTCCTGTAGGGGAGCAATTAATCGGACGAGTGGTAAATGCGATTGGACAGCCTATTGACGGCATTGGTCCCATCGAAAGTACAGAGTTCCGTGCAGTGAAAGTCCTGCACCCGGCATCATCAAGAGACAGCCGGTTAAAGAGCCTTTTGCAGACAGGAATCAAGGCCATTGACTCCATGATTCCTATTGGAAGAGGACAAAGAGAGTTGATTATCGGTGACAGACAGACCGGTAAAACCACTATTGCAATTGATACCATCATTAACCAAAAGGGCAAGGGATGTTATCTGTATCTATGTAGCCATCGGACAGAAGAGATCCACCGTTACCGCATTGGTAAATGAATTAAAGGAAGCCGGCGCTATGGATTACTCCATCGTTGTTGCGGCAACCGCTTCCGAGCCGAGCCCCTTGCAGTACATCGCCCCTTATGCAGGATGTGCTATGGGTGAGTACTTTATGAACCAGGGAAAGCATGTCCTTATCATCTATGATGATTTGAGTAAGCATGCTGTGGCATATCGTGCCATTTCCCTTCTGATTCGTAGACCGCCAGGAAGAGAAGCATATCCCGGAGACGTATTCTACTTACACTCCAGATTGTTGGAAAGAGCCGCAAAGCTCTCTCCTGAATTAGGAGGAGGATCTTTAACAGCCCTTCCTATTATCGAGACTCAGGCCGGAGACGTATCCGCTTATATTCCTACCAACGTTATTTCCATCACGGACGGACAGATCTTCTTAGAGACAGAGTTATTCCATAGTGGAATTATGCCGGCGGTTAACCCCGGTATCTCCGTATCCCGTGTAGGTGGAAATGCGCAGATTAAGGCCATGAAGAAGGTAGCAGGAACCTTGAAGCTGGTTTACTCACAGTACAGAGAGTTACAGTCCTTCGCACAGTTTGGTTCCGACCTTGACCAGGATACCAAGCAGAGACTTGCCCAGGGTGAACGTATCGTAGAGGTATTAAAGCAGGGTAAGGGAGAGCCTGTTGCCGTTGAGAAGCAGGTAGCCATCCTTTATGCGGTAGTTCAGGAATCCTGACTGCTGTAGAGGTTAAGGATATCCGTCACTATGAGGAAGAGCTTTATCACTTCTTAGATGCTGATGCAGAGGCTCTGAGCGCAATGAATGCCATCAGAGAGACCGGTAAGCTGGAAGAAGAGACGGAGAAGAAACTTAAGGCTAGCTTAGAGCGTTTTTACAGCGGAATTTTTAAAGAGACTGTAAACCCAGGAAGAAGGAGAAAAACATGGTGCATACAAATATGAAGTCAGTGAAACTCCGCATTAAGAGCATCCAGAATACCATGCAGATTACCAAGGCCATGGAGCTGGTGGCTTCCTCTAAGCTTCGAAAGGCAAAGGAAAAGGCGGAAAATACCAAGCCGTACTTTCATACCTTAAAGAAAACCCTTTCTGAAATTGCTAACGGAAATACAGATTTTTTTCCTCTCCCGTATACCAAGGCCAATGGCTCCGAAAAGTGGTGCTATGTGCTGATTGCAGGAGACCGAGGAATGGCGGGAGGCTATAATGCCAATCTTTTCCGTACCCTGGAGGAAGAAATCAAGGGCAAGGAATTTGCTTTGTTCCCATTAGGAAAGAAAGCCTTAGAGTATGGACGGCAGAAGAAGTATGAGCTGTTTAATGACAGCTATACTCATGTTGGAGAGGTTGGAATTTCCGACTCTACAGCATTGCCCAGAAAAATCTGTGAAAGCCTATAAAAATCAGGAATTCGGCCATGTGGCATTGATCTATACGGATTTTTGTGTCCATGATGAGCCAGAAGGCAGGAGCTATTTCTCTCTTGCCCTTGTCTGATTTTAAAGAGGAAAAGCGAAGAAGAAGCGAAGAAGATTCGTAACCTGATTCTCTACGAGCCAAGTGGAGAAGATGTTTTTAATGCGATAGTACCGGAATATCTTGCAGGGCTGGTCTATAGCGGAATTTGTACTTCTGTTGCCAGTGAGCTGGCGGCAAGAAGAACGGCTATGGAGGCGGCTACAGATAACGCCGGAGAGATGATTGATAAATTAAGTCTATTCTACAATAGAGCAAGACAGGCAAGTATTACCCAGGAAATCACGGAAATCGTTGCCGGTGCGGAAGAGTTGTAGTGTAGAAAAAGGAGAGATACATGACAGAAAAACATGTAGGAAAGGTTATACAGGTCATGGGTGCCGTCCTGGATATTCGATTCCAGGAAGGGGAACTCCCCTCCTTATTGAACGCAATTTCCATTCAGCTTGGAGATACCGAGCTGATTGCGGAGGTTGCACAGCAGTTGGGAGATGATGTGGTACGTTGTATCGCAATGAGTTCCACCGATGGCTTGGTTAGAGGAATGGAAGCTGTTGATACAGGAAACCCCATTACAGTACCTGTTGGAGAGCCCTGCTTGGGAAGAATCTTCAACATTTTGGGAAATCCTGTAGATGAAAAACCTGCCCCTGAGACAGAGGAAAGATGGGCGATTCACCGTCCGGCTCCTTCTTTCGAGGAGCAGACCCCTGCTACAGAGATCCTGGAGACAGGTATCAAGGTAGTAGACCTGATTTGTCCTTACGCAAAGGGAGGAAAAATCGGACTTTTCGGTGGTGCGGGAGTAGGTAAAACCGTATTGATCATGGAGCTGATCCACAACGTGGCAACAGCTCACGGCGGTATTTCCGTATTTACCGGTGTAGGAGAGCGTACTCGTGAGGGTAACGATCTTTACGGAGAAATGAAGGAAAGCGGCGTTTTGGATAAGACTGCCCTGGTTTACGGACAGATGAACGAGCCGCCCGGAGCGAGAATGAGAGTTGCTCTTTCCGGTCTGACCATGGCGGAGTACTTCCGTGATGTGAAGCACCAGGACGTATTGCTCTTCATTGATAACATTTTCCGTTTTACCCAGGCAGGTTCAGAGGTATCCGCACTTCTCGGAAGAATGCCTTCTGCGGTAGGATATCAGCCAACACTGGCAACAGACATGGGTGCTTTGCAGGAGCGTATTACTTCCACAAAGCAGGGATCTATCACCTCCGTTCAGGCGGTTTATGTGCCTGCGGATGACCTTACCGACCCGGCGCCTGCAACAACATTTACCCACTTGGATGCGACCACCGTATTGTCCAGAGATATCGCAAGTAAGGGAATTTACCCTGCAGTAGATCCTTTGGATTCCACCAGCCGTATTCTTACTCCGGAAATCGTAGGAGAAGAGCACTACCAGGTGGCAAGAGGTGTACAGCAGGTACTCCAGAGATATAAGGAATTACAGGATATCATCGCCATCATGGGTATGGATGAATTGTCTGAGGAAGATAAGATTAGCGTTTTCCGTGCCAGAAAGATTCAGAACTTCCTGTCTCAGAGCTTCTCGGTAGCAGAGCAGTTCACCGGTCTTGCAGGAAAGTATGTTCCATTAAAGGAAACTATCCGCGGCTTTAAGATGATTTTGAACGGAGAATGTGACGAGCTTCCTGAGTCTGCTTTCCTCTTAGTAGGAAACATCGATGAAGTTTTTGAAAAAGCTAAGAAACAGTAAGGAGGGACCTTTATGGCAAACTTCCATTTAGAGATTGTTTCTATGGATGGGCAAAAATTTGACGATGAAGTAGAACGTGTCAGCTTAAGAACCATTACAGGAGACCTGGCTATCATGGCTCACCATATCAATTACTGCACAGCGGTAGGTATGGGTACAGCCAAGGTGATTATGAAGGATGGTAGCGAAAGAAAGGCAGCCTGTATCGGAGGAATGCTTTCCATGATGGACAACCATTGTCGATTGATTCCCACCACCTTTGAGTGGAGTGAAGAAATCGATGTTGATCGTGCCGAGAGAGCCAAGGAGCGAGCTGAGAAGAAGATTCAGGATGAAAAAGCTTTCTGAAGAACAAAGACTTCGGAATCAGGCAAAAGCTTTATCGTGCCCTTATCCGTTTACAAACAGCAGGAAAAACAGCGACTTTTATAAAAATACTATTTTATAAAAACGATATTTTATAAAAATGATATTTTTGTTATAACAAGACTTTATAAAAGCAATTTTTATAAAGAATCGTAGCAAATTTAGAGCTTAGAATGAAGGCTTGGGAGATACTCCTTTAAAAGCATTTCTTCTAAGCTCTTTTTATACATAAAATTCGGATGGAAATCCCGGAGTTTTTCATTCAATGTAGCTATCCTTTAGTGAATTTATGATACAATGGATTCTAAAGAAAGTATAAACACAAGAGAAAAGGAAGAAGACCATGGATAGAAATGCATTTTTTTAGAAGAATTCCAAAAATTGACAATATATTGGAGGAGGAGCAGATTCTCTCCTTTATTCAGGATTACGGCTTATCCTACGTTACGGACTGCGTAAGGCTTGAGGTGGAAAATCTCCGAAAATGCGTTCGGGAGGAAGAAGAGGAAAGCCGAATAGAACAGGCCTTTTTCTTCTCTTTACAGTCGGATTACGGAGCGCATCGAGGGAGATGTAAAGTCGAAGCTAAGAAAAGTGATTAATGCCACCGGCACCATTTTGCATACCAACCTTGGTCGTGCTTTACTATCTCCGAAGATCGGGCAGGAGCTTGCCAAGATGCTTTCTTCCTACTCTAATCTGGAATATGATTTGGAAAAGGGTGAGCGGGGAGAGCGCTACAGCCATATTAAGGACAGCATTTGCAAAATCACCGGTGCAGAGGACGCTATGGTGGTCAATAATAATGCTTCGGCGGTTTTATTGATTCTTTCTACCCTGGCCAAGGGGGGAGAGGTTGTGGTATCCCGTGGAGAGCTGGTGGAAATTGGCGGAAAATTCCGTATTCCGGATGTTTGTGCCGCTTCCGGGAGCGGAGATGGGGAAGTGGGCACCACCAATAAGACTCATTATCGGGATTATGTGGAAGTGGTCACAGAAAATACCAAAGCCTTCTTAAAGGTGCATACCAGCAATTATAAAATCTGCGGTTTTACGGAGTCGGTAGAGGCCAGAGAATTAAAGCCTCTTTCTTTGGAAACCGGAATTCCTATTGTTGAAGATTTAGGCTCCGGCGTGCTCCTTCCTTTGGAAAAATACGGCCTTCCCCACGAACCGACGGTACAGGAAGCCATCGAAGCCGGTGTGGATGTGGTTTGTTTCAGCGGAGACAAGCTTTTGGGAGGTCCTCAGGCAGGAATTATTATCGGAAAAAAAGAATATATTGATCAAATGAAGAAAAATCCTCTTACCAGGGCTCTTCGGGTAGATAAGCTACCATAACCGCATTGGAACTATGCTTTTTAGAATATCTGAAGGAGGAGGGGATTGAAGAAAGAATTCCTGTACTTCGTATGCTGTCGGAAGAGCAGAGCGTGGTCAAAAGACGGGGAAGCATTGCTTCATTTGTTCCAAAAAGGAATCTATCCCCGGAGAATATTCTTTACAGCCCTCAAAAGCCCAGGTTGGTGGAGGCTCTCTCCGGATACCTATATGGACAGCTATGCTGTGGTTTATCATCCGGAGAAGCTTTCCGTATCTCAGCTGGAAGCCAGACTTCGAAAAGGAAAAACGCCGATTATCGGAAGAATCTGGGAAGATGATTACTGGATGGACTTAAGAACCATACAGGAAGAAGAGTTAAATGAAATTATAGAGACCTTTCAGGAGGCTCTGTACTAGAATGAAATTAAGTGGTACAGAAAAAATCAAAATAAAGCAATTTTTCGGCAATATAGGTCTGAATACGGGTAGTCTGAGCCCGTCGGTACTTGCGAAAAACAAGGAAAAAGCAGTTTTTCGCTTAGTATCCGTTACGTGGCGAAGCTAGCGAGAGCGTGCCCCATTTCAGACCTATATTGCTTAGAAAATTATTTTATTTTTAAAACCCCTTTATTCCTGCTCATAATACTCCGGAAAGGCGATGGAATTTTCCTTAAAGATATGCATGAAAAATATCCTCCACCAAGGCTTCCATCTGGCTGAAGCATCTTCTGTAGGTAGGGCAAACATCCTCCGGGGCTGTAAAGAATTTTGTCTCTTTCTGTAAAAGCTTAATCAGATCTCCTGCTCGCACTGTGTTCTTCCTCCAAACTCTTCACATAGGCAATGTCTTCAGAACTAGGTTTACCGGATTTTTCATAATCAGGAAGACCAGTTTTTCTTCTTTTGCAAAATGTTCTTCCAAGTCCGCCTTTAAGAGGGCAAAGTGGTGATGAATGGAACTAAGCTCTTCTCCATGGTGTTCGTAGTGCACCACAAGAATTTTTGTTTAAAAGAGCCTCTACATCTGCCATTAGCTCTCTTTCCTGACATGGTGGTCGCGTTTAAATCCGCCAGCATTTCCGGTACAGACAGAGAACGGAAACGTCGCAATTCTCCCTCGTAATCTAAATCATTTTTCTTTGGAAGGGCTGCCAATCTTTCCAGCTCTTGCATGAAAGGCTCCAAATCAATATTTTTTTCTCCTTGGCAATCTGTGCAATAGGATCATGTCCTCCGCAGCAATAATCCAAACGATATTCATTTAAATAAGGAATGGTACTTGGATATTCCTTTACCACATCCGCCAATGTCATTTCTTTTCGTAATCATATAGACTCCTCTCCTGATAACTTCTCTTACGACTTTAGGATAGCAAAGAAAAAAATAAAAAGAAATGTTGCAAATGTAACAAAAATCAATATGGATAAAATACAAGCTAAAAAATTTTCTTGACAATGAAATATAATAGAGTAAAATTAAATTGCGAACAATCTGATAGATAAAACGGCTATTAAAAAGAGTTTAGAGCTCGAGGAAAAAGTATAGTATAGGAGGAAATTATGGGAATTTATGATTACAGTGTAGAGAAGAGAAATAGGGAAATGCTATCTCTAAAAGAGTATGAGGGAAAGGTGCTTTTGATTGTCAATACGGCAACAGGCTGTGGATTTACACCTCAATACGAGGACTTACAGAAGCTCTACGAGAATTTCCATGAAAAGGGTTTAGAGATTTTGGATATTCCCTGTAATCAGTTTGCAGGACAGACGCCGGGAACGGATGATGAAGTCCACGAGTTCTGTACCCTACAGTACAAAAACAGAATTCGATCAGATGAAAAAAAGGCAGAGGTCAATGGTGCCAATGCTCTTCCGTTATACGGCTATCTTAAAGAGCAAAAAGGGCTTTGAGGGATTTGGAACGGGCGTAAAGGCTATGGCCATGGGGGCGATGTGCTTTGCCAAGGATCCAAAATACAAGAAGAATCCGGATATCAAGTGGAACTTTACCAAGTTCTTGGTGGATAGAAAGGGAAATGTGGTACAGCGTTTTGAGCCAACCCACTCTATGGAGGATGTGAAGAAGGCAGTAGAGGCACTCTTATAATTTGCTAGACTAAGCGATATAATTTTTTTATTTAAAACGAGTATCCTGAAAAGGCGGGATACTCGTTTTGAATATTCTGCAAATTCTGAATATCCTATTGTGCCTTTTTCCTGTTAAAAATGTGTGTATAGTATTTGAGCGCATTATTCTGATTTTTTTGGGGGCGGATATGGCGAAAAGAAGGAATCAAAAGTGGAAGTGGTATCATTTGCGAGAAATATTACTGCACAAAGCTGATGAAGAGCATCCACTAAGCATGACGGAAATCCAAGATTATTTAAGAGAGCTGGATATTGAGACAGATCGGAAAAAGTGTCTATGATGACTTGGAGTGCCTTCGCCAAATGGGCTATGATGTGGTGATGGAAAAAGCAGGGCAGAAGCTATGTCTATTATCTTGGCAGTAAGGAATTTGAACTGGCGGAATGTAAGCTTCTGGCGGATGCGGTGCAGGCCTCCCGCTTTATTACGGAGAAAAAATCCAAGGAACTAATCAAGAAGCTTACTACCTTTGTCAGTGAATATGAAGCCAGACAATTAAACCGTCAGCTGATGCTCCCCGGAAGAATCAAGAGCATGAACGAATCCATCTATTATGTGGTGGACGAATTGCATAGAGCTATTGCGGAAAACAGGCAAATCAGTTTTTCCTACCTGCAATGGAATATGGCAAAAGAACTGGTGGAGAAAAAGAAAAAGCCCTACCTGGTCAGTCCCTGGAATTTGATTCTGGAAAATGAAAATTATTACCTTCTTGGCTATGATGGAGAGGAGGAGAAGTTTAAACACTACCGGGTGGATAAAATGAAGAATATCCGGATTTTGGAGGAAAAAAGACAGGGAGAGGATGCCTTTCAGAATCTGGATATGGAGCATTTTCGGCAAAGAACCTTCTCCATGTTTGCCGGAGAACGGAAGAAGGTGAGCCTTATCTTTAAGGAGGAAATGGTGGGAATTCTCCTGGATCGTTTTGGAAAAGAGATTTCCCTCTTTCCTGCGGAAGAGCCCGGCTATGCCATTTGTCATGTGGATGTGGCAGTGAGTGAAATGTTTTTTGCTTGGGTGTTTTCTTTGGGAGGAGCCGTAAAAATTCAAGGGCCGGAGGATGTTAAGGAAGCATATATTCATGCTATGAAGAAGGGATTGGATGAATACTGTTAAATCCTCTCAGGAAAGAAAAGTCCTTGCCAAAAAGAAAATAGCTGTTACAATAGGGAAAAGCACATTGTGCTTTTTCTTTTACGGAAAATACTTTAACACATAAAAGCATAAACGCATAAAAGCGTAGAAGTGCAAAGAAACAAAGACCAATTCGCAGAAAATAGTATCAGCGTAAACTATATTGAAGGAATGGCTAAAATTTGTGATTAAGTCAAGAAGGGGAGGAAACTATGGCACTTATTGTATCGATGATTGAAGCGGTAACCGGATTTTTATGGGGGGACTTGGTAAAGATTCCACTACCCGGAGGAAGCAGTCTGGGGCTGTCCTTGATGGTGATTCTATTAATTCCCGCCGGCATTTATTACACGATTCGCACGAAATTTCTTCCCATCCGTTTATTTTTCAGAGATGGTGGCGGTGATTTTGGAAAAAGCCTCAAGGAAAGGAAAAAGGGCGATCTGAAGAAAGGAAAGCTGTCCGCCTGCAGACTCTGATTGTTTCCACGGCCACAAGAGTGGGAATGGGAAACCTTATGGGAGTGGTTGCAGCCATTTCCGCAGGAGGAGCCGGTGCGGTATTTTGGATGTGGATTACTGCTTTAATCGGTTCTTCCACTGCTTTTGTAGAGGCGACATTAGCCCAGCTGCATAAGAGAAAGGATCCCTTATACGGGGGATTCCGTGGCGGTCCTGCCTACTACATCCATGACTTCTTTTTAAGAAGGCTCCGGGAGAGGAGTTGAATGGAGAAATTCCTAAAAAGAAGAATATTATTGCGATTCTTTTTGCCCTTTCCGGTTTAATCTGTTGGGGAGGAATCAGTCAGGTTATTGGCAATTCCGTGTCCTCCGCTTTTGAAAATGCTTTTTCCGTTAAACCGATTATTTCCACAGCGATTCTTGTGCTTCTGGCGGCGGTAATAGTCTTAAGAAAACACGCTACAGCAAGGGTTTTGGATGTGATTGTACCGGTGATGGCCGGCTTATACTTTGCTCTTACTGTTTTTGTAATCCTGAGAAATATTACTTCTCTGCCTAGCGTATTTCAGAGAATTTTCTCTGAAGCCTTCGGCCTTCGGCAAATGGTGGCAGGCGGTTTCGGTGCGGTGGTTATGAATGGTGTGAAGCGCGGACTTTTCTCCAATGAGGCAGGCTCCGGTTCTGCGCCCTGTGCAACAGCTGCGGCAGATACGGATCACCCGGCGAAAATCGGATTATTCCAGGCTATGGGGGTATTCATTGATACCATTGTAATCTGTTCCTGTACCGCTTTTATCATGCTTTTGGTACCGGAAGAGCAGATTGTAAATCTGCAGGGAATGGACATTTTGCAGACTGCTATGGCATACCACTTCGGTTCCTTCGGAAAGATTTTTATTGCGATTATTTTGTGGCTCTTCAGTTTTTCCACTTTTTTGGGAATCCTGTTCTATGCCCGTTCCAATATTTCCTACATTTTCGGAGACAACTGGGCGTTCCAAACCGGCTATAAGATTTTTGCTTTGATTATGCTCTTTGTGGGAGGCTTGGCGCAATACACCGTAGTGTGGGATATGGGAGATATGGGCGTTGGATTGATGACCATTTTCAATCTCATTGTCATGTATCCATTAAGTAGAGAAGCTCTGGCAGCCTTTAAGGATTACGAAGAGCGCTTGAAGGAAGAACGTAAAGAAAAGAATTAAACACAGAATCTATCTAGGGGAGAAACCGGCTGTAAAGATGCGGTTTCTCCCTTATTACTGGGAAATAATATTATTCTTGCATTTTCATCCTTAAAAAGGTATTCTTAAGTCAGTGAAATAATACTTTTCATTAAGGGGAGGTCAGTATGGAACAACAAGATGAACAAAAGGAAAAGTTACAGCAAGAGGGTGATTCCGGAGAAGTCGGGAGCACTCCTGCAGAGAATCTGCAGGCGGCTGAAGCTGTAGAAGAAAAGTTGGAAGAAGGAAAAGAAGAGCTGAAGAATCAGGGCTGAGAATCTTGCAACGGAAGCGCAAGGGCAGGTGGAACAGCTGGCAGAGGAAGCTCAGGATAAAGTGAATGAAATTGCTCCTGAGGCGGAAAAAGCAGGCTGAAGCAAAGCAGAAAGCAAGCTTGAGGAAGCTGTTCAGAGGCACAAGCCCACGCGGAAGAAGCAGAGAAAAAGTTCAGGACAAGGCTACAGAGCTTGCAAAGGAAGCAGAAGCCAAAGCTGAAGAAGCGGCTCAGGAAGCCGGAGCTAAAGCTGAAGAAGTAGTAGCAAAGGCAGAGACAGTAGCTGCAGCAGCCGGAGCAGCTGTGGCGGAAAAAGGCATCCGAATTAAAAGAGAAAGCAGAAACGGAAACCGATAAAAAGATTAAAGAAATTAAGGCGAAAAAACAGGTAAAGGACAATGCCAAATGCTGAAAAATGCAGGAAAGAATAATTCCGCACTTTTTTTGTAGGGAGTTGCCGTTGTTTTGATTTTTGCTTTGTTTTGGCATCATTCTTCGCTCTATTGCCAAGAAATACCAAAAGTCAATTTGGACAAGTATGTCACGGTAAGCTTTGACGGCTATGATGGCTACGGAAAAAGCCTTAGTGAAGTTTGATAAGGATGCGTACCTGAAGGATTACAAAAAGAAAAATCAAGTTAAAGAAAAGCGGGAAATTTCCTGCAGGACAGCTTGACCAAGAACTACGGAGCGGCAGAGTCGCTTTATGATTTCTACGTTGACGGAAACTGGAAGATTGAAGGGGATTCGTCGGACGGAAAGCTGAAGAACGGAGAGACCGTAAAGCTTAGCTGGGGATTCAGTCAGGAAGAGCTGGAAGAACAATTCAAAGTCAAATTCACCTCTAAGGGAACAGAGTTCAAGGTAGAAGGTTTAAAGGATGTTCAGCTCTTTGATGCCTTTTAAGGATTTTTGACTATAAGTTCACCGGCATTTCCCCGGGAGGGAGCTGTGGAGTGGAAAGGAACCGGAGATATGGATGGCTCCAAGGGTTACTACTTCACGGTTGAACCTTCCATGGATTTGAAGAATGGTGACAAGGTAAAGGTGAAAATCGAGCCGGCCAATCCGGAATCTTTGATTCAAAAATACGGTATTGCTCCTAAAGAAACAGAAAAAGAAATTACGGTAGAGGGCTTACCTTCCTATGTGGAAAAGGCTGACGCAATTTCAGATTCTTTATTGCAGGATATGCAGAAGGAGATTACAGATAAGATTCAGTCTCAGTTAGCAAGCCAAGGAGAAGAGGTAAGCTTTGTGGGGGCGGAATACTTGGGATATTATTTCCTGACTTCCAAGAGTGCCAATGCCTTTGAACACAATATCATGTTCCCGGTAATGAAGGTCAATGTGCAGATTAACATTCCGGATAAGAGTTACAATGCGCAACACAGCTATTATTTTACAGGCGCATTTACCAACCTTATGGACGAGGGAAGCGGTAAGGTTACAGTAGATTTAAAATGATATGGATATTCCTTATCACTACGCCACCATCGATACCGGAGTGGTATCTTGGTTCAGTACAGTGAAATTCAATTTTAGCGGATTTGAAGACCTGAATTCTCTTCGGAATCAATGTGTAAGCCAGAAGCTGGACAAGTATACAGTAGAGGAAACCGTAAAAGATCCTGCGGCGCAAAGCACAGAGTCCGGTGCAGAGAATAAGGAAGAAAGCTCTTCTGCAAATGAAGAGAAGGAAAGTAGCTCTGCAGCAGAAAGCAGTGCGGCAAATCCATCATAATAAAGCTTTTTTTGTACAAAAATTTCAAAAATACGAAGATGGACTATGCTCTCATCCCTTGCAATTTAAATCTGCCTAGGGTAATATGAGATTCTCAAAGAGGGAAGATGAATTCTTCCTCTTTTGCTGAGAAAATTGCATAGTAGGGGTGAAGAAGCTTAAGATGGCAGAGTTATTGGAAAAAATGGATAAGGGGCAGAGTTGTTCCGGATTGGATATAGAGATTCCCATGGCGGTGGGAAGAATGCTTATGAAAAGCGGTGCAGAAACCTACCGCGTGGAAGAAACTATGAATTATGTAGCAAAATCACTGGGGGTTCAGCATTTTTCCGCTTATGTTTTAAATCGAGGAATCTTTGCCTCCGGAACCAATGAGCAAGGTATAAAAGAATCAGGCGTAATGAATGTACCGGATACTGTTTATAATTTACGAAAGGTGGAAGAGGTGAATACCTTGTCCCGCAGTCTTTCCAAGGAGAATAGAATTCCGAAAGCGGAAATTTTTCGACGCTTGGATGCTATAGATAAAATAGAGGGATATGGATTTTTTTGGATTTTAGTTGCCTACTATTTTGGATCCTTCGGTTTTGCCATGGCTCTTGGAGTCCCGTTTATGGATTCGGCTATATCCGGTTTGGCCGGTATATGTTTGGGAATTGCCAGTTATTACTTGTCCCGCTTTGTGAGCACAAGTTATATTATGACGATTTTGGGAAGCTGTGTGGTGACGCTAAGTGTAAATGTGATGTATTATTTCGGAATCGGCGAACATCCCAGTCGAGTAATGCTGGGAGCTTTGATGCTATTGGTTCCGGGAGCCTTTTTCACGAATTCCGTTAGAGAATTTTCTCAAAACAACTACCTGGTAGGAACATCTTTGTTGCTTACCGCGATGCTTACCTGCGTTTCCATGTCCGTTGGAGTTGCGGCAACGGCGGAGGTTTTACCTTTTGCTATGCAAATGGGAGAAGCCCAAGGAATAAATTTTTATGGCGTATTGTATAAAGCGCTCTGTGCAGTAACGGCAGGGATGGGTACGGTTTCCTTTGCCCTTCTTTATCAAGTACATTATAAATACTTTTGGGACATCGGCATTATCGGTTCTGTTTCCTGGTTCATTTATCTGATGGTGGAGGATATTTCAGGAATGGATTCCATGGCGGTTCTGTTTTCGGGGATTTTTGCGGCAGTATTCTCCCGATCCTTAGCGGCCAAGAGAAAGTGCCCCACCACAATCTTTTTATCCACCAGTATCTTCCCCCTGATTCCGGGTATTGGTGTATATAAGGCAATTTATTATTTAATTACGGGAAATGGAGCATTATCGTTAAAATATGGACGGTCTTGTTTTCTTACAGCCTTTACCATTGCTATTGCCATTGGAATCGTGCAACAGATTCCCCAGAGTTTCTTCCAAAAATCAAAAATAAGCTTGCATTGTGGGGGAAAAATAAGATATTTTTTTCCCTATCGGGATGTAGCGCAGGTGGTAGCGCGCTTGACTGGGGGTCAAGAGGCCGCAGGTTCAAGTCCTGTCATTCCGAGGAAAAGGCTTTGTAAAGGAAACTTTACAAAGCTTTTTTTGACGGATTCTATAAGCTTTATCATACTGCTTTTAAAAGCGGTAATGGTTTTTAGTTCTATAGAAATACTGTTTCATCCGGCAATAGGGGAAGATGTCACGAACATTTATGGGTAATTACTATCGGCGATAGCAGAGAAAAAAATAAGCAAAAAAATCGAAAAAGTAAGAAAAAAATTTTAAAAAAACTATTGACAGTCCCATTATCGGGTGTTAAGATACAAGCTGTCGCAAAAAAACAAGACAGCAAAAAGCAAAAAAAGAAAGCAAGGAAAAATCAAGGCTTTCAGCCAAGATGAACCGAAAAACTTTTTGCAAAAACTGAACCTTGAAAATCAAAGATCGAATAATACACAGACCCTGAAGATTCTTGAAGAATTTTCAGTAATGTTTCAAACGAAACTTACACGAACGGTTTAATAAACCAAAAGTAAAAAAAGGAAAAACAAAAGCTAAGCTAAGTTTTGACTGGAGAAAGAACTTAAAGAGAGTAATCTCTTAACTTTTTATGAGAGTTCGATCCTGGCTCAGGATGAACGCTGGCGGCGTGCCTAACACATGCAAGTCGAACGAGATGCGTATCGGAAAGCTTCGGCCGGAAGATACGTTATCTAGTGGCGGACGGGTGAGTAACACGTGGGTAACCTGCCTTATGGAGGGGGATAACAGAGAGAAATCACTGCTAATACCGCATAAGCACACAGTACCGCATGGTACAGGGTGAAAAGATTTATCGCCATAAGATGGACCCGCGTCTGATTAGCCAGTTGGCAGGGTAAAAGCCTACCAAAGCAACGATCAGTAGCCGATCTGAGAGGATGACCGGCCACATTGGGACTGAGACACGGCCCAAACTCCTACGGGAGGCAGCAGTGGGGAATATTGCACAATGGGGGAAACCCTGATGCAGCGACGCCGCGTGAGTGAAGAAGTATTTCGGTATGTAAAGCTCTATCAGCAGGGAAGATAATGACAGTACCTGACTAAGAAGCCCCGGCTAACTACGTGCCAGCAGCCGCGGTAATACGTAGGGGGCAAGCGTTATCCGGATTTACTGGGTGTAAAGGGAGCGTAGACGGAATGGCAAGTCTGAAGTGAAATACCCGGGCTCAACCTGGGAACTGCTTTGGAAACTGTTGTTCTAGAGTGTTGGAGAGGTAAGTGGAATTCCT